>LFCJ01002801.1_pt1 | contig 12625 bp, 18 predicted proteins | sample 643141 | NCBI WGS metagenome assembly LFCJ01 (sample SAMN03766243, study PRJNA286221) | soda lake metagenome | biome: soda lake; feature: Kulunda steppe; material: water; isolation source: sample B1-Br-g2 brine of Lake Bitter-1 | place: Russia: Kulunda steppe | collected 2010-07 | reverse complement strand
TGTGTGTGTGTGCGCCTACAATTTGTGCCTTCATCACGAACTGAGCGCAAGCAGGTGACCTTGGGGGCTGGCATGCTGCATTCAAGTGTGCGCATAGTGCAAATCCAGTGTATCTAGGCCATCTCATGGGAGCCTTTGAAAGCTGTGCATACCTTGTGAAAAACTGCTATTGTGCTGTCTTAGTGCACACAGTACTTGTAATGGGCTGTGGAGTTGTCTGAGTGTTGTAGAATGCTTTCCTAAGTTTAATTTATCTACATCATGTAGAGGCTCAGCACAAGTTGAAGTGAAATGCAAGGCCCATTTACAAAGGGCGGGCATGCAGATTTCATGTTGTTCGATCGAGCACATTTAGTATTAGCACCTTGTCCCAACCAGTTTCGTTATTTTTATCAAAATTCCACCAGTTTGCTTCCTTTCTATAGATGTCACTGATTTGAGGTCCTTGCTGGGAAGGGATCAGGATATTGTACCGACTCCTTTTGATAGCGCTGTTGCCTTTATTGGCAAGACCAAGCACTCTGCTGGGGGTTGGTTGCATTAAGATGCTGTTCCTGACCAGGGATGTATGTCCTTACGGTCCTTGCAGCTGGTTGTTGCAGGATGGTTTGTAGCTGCTGCTGACAAAGGATTTATCGCTCTAGACAAGACATTGTTGCCTAGACCAACCTCCAATTTGTGCGCAGATAGGCCGGGCATACAAAGCGCACAATAGCTCTCACGTTGCTGCACAGTAGAGTTTGGCGTGATATGGACAAGCTGCAAATGGGGGTGTTGGGAGTGCCGCATGAAGCCAGAGCATGCCTGTAATCCATAGAAAAGGGATCAGTGGGGAGTAGCGGGCTTCATGTGTGTGCAAGCACATGGGGGATCGAGGTAGGTAGAGTTCAAATTAATATTTTTAAAATCCTTTTCATGAGTCCACTGGTGACTCGAACGCTCCTGAAACACAATTCAAGTGCCAACAACCTCTTAATTCCAAGGACTGCTAGGCACATTCTAGTTATGAATGGGGGGGGGCTGGAGGTGCAATTGCTGGCGGGCACAAAAGCTCCCTTGTCTCAAGTTGGGCAACAGGTGGCAACCTACAAAGCGTGGCTAGAAACTTGCTCTAGACCTAAATAATGTAGGTCATGGATAGGTGAAGGCAGTGCTTGAAAAGCTTCTTGATGTCCCACACATGGTCATGACGATATGAGTGTATTAGATCCATCTACCTGTGCTATTTAGGATCGTGGATCCAGCACTGCTTTACAAAAGTTTGCATGATGTCCCTTTTTGTATGTGTCGGGATCTGGGAAGTAGATTCTGGAGTGCAGAGGATATGAAGGTCAGGAGGGGTACATGCGCCAAATACTTGCATGTTACAATGCAATCCATCATACCTATGCTCTTTCTCCCTTTGCCCATTAAGCAGAAAAACAAAATAGAAATGCCCTTGCCCTTGTAGTCGCGTCCACGCAAGTGACTCTGTTTTGCTTGCAAAAGCCTTTGCCATTCACCCAGCTCACTCACTTGTGCACCGTGACCTTCAGCATCCTTATCAGGCTGCAGCATGCACACCTGCGCAACCCCCTCCTTGATTGCCCTGCCTGATTTGAGCTTTGCTATTGCTGGTGTTTCACTGCAGTTGCTGATTTGGGAGTACCCTGACGTGCGACGCCTCCCAGTGGCGCTGTCCACGCGCCATAGGGCCAACATTTTTGGGGCTCATATCCTACCGCAAACTAACGGGTGAGCTGGACAAGGGTGTAGAAGTACTGCTGACGCCATCCCGGCTTGGATGAAAGCACTGTTGATAATGTTTTAGGCAGGGGATGGGGGTACATTGGGTGTCAGACCTGTCAGCCAATAGATGTAGTGGTAAAGATTTTTGGGCAGGTCGTGGCCCTGGCAAATCTTTGGCTGTTGCTCCAGGGATGAAACCCAGGGCAGTGCTCACTGCAGCGCCAACCAGCAGCCGCTGCATGTTGAGGTCGCCTGGAGGGATGCCTGATTCCTTCAGGAGCTAGAGGCGTACATGCTCTCACATGTGTGCATGCATTCAGTGTGCCCGCGCGTTCTCTCGGTCGTGTCAAGGTCTCTTGCCATGCCTTCCTTTGTCCTATCCACACACACACACACACACACACACACACACATACTGGTGTTTCAAGATCAGGCCATGACTCCTTCCTTCAACCCGCACGTACACATACACACAGCAAAGGGCGCTCAAATGGCCTTTTTCTACACCGCGGGCGCCCACATCCACCCTCATTCAGAGCGCACACGCCGCGCACTGCCCATGATGCCACTTGCAGGTACAAGGTCGTGTCATGCTCCATGGACCGCACGGTACAGCTGCACGAATTGCCCCCGGATGCCCTCACTGCATCCTACGGCTCTGGCGCCCACATGCCTAATGAGGCCACGGGATCTGCGGGTAGGCCTGGGGTTGGTCAGTGTACAGCAAGATTGTGCGCCATGTGCCTGAAGAGGCGGTGTGAGCCTTGGGCTAGTTGTGGTTGGTGTGCGGCAAGATGGTTCATCTGTGCGTGAGCCTTGGGCTAGTGGTGGTTGGTGTGCGGCAAGGCAGTGCATCTGTGTGTGAGCCTTGGGCTAGTTTAAAGGTGTGCGGCAGACGGTGCATTGGCTCCCCTTCCTGCTGCGTTGCTTGGCCCCTTGAGCCTCAGTGCTGTGAGCTCCCCTTTTGTGCCAGGGGCGTTCCTGTGCTGGAGGCCATATGGTCCCCCTGGCCCGCTCTCAAGATCAAAGTTGAAGTGTGTGTGCCGCGGAGTGTTCCATTCAGCTCTGTGGAAAATGCACTGCCAAGTTGCTTAAAATTGCATGTGCTGAGCAGGCAGGCATGCACGCTAGTACGTGCATGCCTATAAGAAATGTTTAGGTAAACATATCATATACCTATTCAATAGGTAAGGTATGTCTCTGTAAGAGGACTGGACACACAAGCACGGCATTGCACTTGCCATTGCCATCGCTTGTTTCTGGTGCTTGCACATACGCAAGCAGATGGCATCAGCCAGACGCATGCCATGCTTCTGTGATTCTGTTCATGAAATAAGCTCACCAGCGCAAGTGGTGCGCAGGTGGCATCAGCCAGCCGCGCGCCGTGCAGCCTCGCACCACAGCATTTACACCCCACAGCAGCCGCGTCAAGGTAAGCAGCTGGGTGTCTTGCACACGTGGGCAAAAGGTGGTACTCCCTACTTCATATATATGCTCTGAATACCTCAAAAAGGTGTGAAGTTGGTGGGCCTGCTGCCACTGCTGCTGCTGCTGCTGCTGCAGTATGCTCTTAGCAGAGCCATTTGTGAGGCCTCCAGACCTTCTAGACATTGTGTGCCGTGCATAAGCGGCAAAGCTAAATGGCTTGGAGACTCTGGGTCTGTGTATGTAGGACGTGGAGGTTGAGCCCATGAATCCCCACAACTTCTGGTCAGCCAGCGAGGACGGCACTGTACGTCAGTTTGACACAAGATGCAGGTCCGCAGTTGTTTGTTTACTACTATGCATGTCTGTTTGCATGCACATAAGAAAAGCATCTTAATTCAGATCCAGCAGCATTCAAGGCACGGCACGCTGCATGCAAGCTTAGTATGGCAGAGAACCTAACAACAGGATGCTACAATACAGAACATGGACCTGACTTCAGGTAATACTCCACTACCTTTCCGAGGGCATGCTAGTTTACAAGCCCTAGGCTCATACCTGTCATCTGATTGACTACAATTCCTCAAGATGGCCCTCACAGCTGTGCAGGCAGCCTCTTTTTCTCTTTTTTGCCCTTAATTTCTATAATCATTGATAAATATCCAATTTAATTACTGGTACTACCAGTGGTAGCTTACCATACCCAGTGGCTAGCTTACCATGCGACCTCCATTTGCAAAATGCTCACAGGCGCGTGTATTTATGCGCTCACACATCTAGGCACACAAAGCAAGAGCAAACACGGGAATTTCCAATTCATAATCCAGAATTGTGCAAGCTTCTTGCTGCACAAGGTTCTTTTGGTGCTCAACGGATGACATGGTCATTCATTCCTGCATGGACAGACCCACGGGCTCTACAAAGGGTGCACCTACGCAGCAGGCTTTTATCCTAGGTTAAAAAGAATGCATTTTTCTTAACTTCAGCATTGCCGCAATGCAGCCAACGCATTTTAACTGAGCGTTTGGCATGCTTCAAGAAGGTGCAGCAGCTGTGCCTGCTGCTGGTCCAAGTGATACTGTCAAGTCCACCAGAATCAGATGATGGATCTCTCACAACATGTGTGCAGGACTGACCAGGATGGTCCTTTTATTAGTGTCAAGTCCACCAGGATCAGATATGATGGATCTCTCACGACATGTGTGCAGGACTGACCAGCAGGCCTTTGAGAGCAGCAGTAACCTGCTGATCCAAGTAAATGGAAACCAAAGCCGCGGGACCGTGGAGTTGAAGGCTTTAGACATTTGCCAGGTGACAAAATACTGTGCTTGTGCGAACTCTGATGGGGAAGAACTAGCAGGCACTGCCCTGCCCACACAGAAGGACAAGCTAATGCAAACCGCAAGGGTAGTGTGAACTTTACAAAGGGTGAAAGCCCCACCATGAATGACCCCCATAAATTCATCTAAGCCTTCACAGCCCAACACACATCTGTGTGTAAGCACACACGCGTGCACGCATTCGTGCGCACACACATGCGCGCACACACACACGCGCGCGCGCACAAAGACACCCACACAAAGACACATACGCAGACATCAATCAAGCCATTTTGATCCTGTAGGGGTATGCCATCTTGGAATTGACAACTTGGCAGTTTGCCCTTGCTTAAGAGTGGCTTAGTAGTGGTGCCCCCTTGCCCCCCTGCTCCGATTTTCCCCTTAAAAACCTGGTCGAACTTGCCCAATGTTATAAGAATTTGCGTCAGGCTCTGAAAGGATTAGTCCTGCCTCACGCTATTTCACAGATATTATTTGTTCATTCCAGCGTGTGATGCATTCATTCAATAAATGGCCGCTAGAGGAAATTACAAGGCAATCTTCCAGACATGTTCCACCCCACGTGCGTGCTTCGTTCCACCTCTGACAGATCCCAACCCTACCTGCCACTCGCAACTGCTTGGCTTCAGCCCTCTTAAGAGTGCTGCTCCCACCTCCTGCGCCACTCACATGCGCCAAAAAGCAGAGACCCCACCCCTGCCTGGCTGCAATACCCTTATCTGCCCATCAGCAGATCCCATTGCCACATGCATGCACCACTTCCACCTCCCACCTGCCAGGCCCACCCCAACTTGCTGGCCCTGGCCTGCGGCGACCCCTTCGTGCGCTTGTATGACCGCCGCAAGTTGTCCCTGGTGTCGCCCGACAGTGTCGGCCCAGAGGGCACGCTGCCCCTGATGCAGCTGGCGCCGGCGCATTTGGCACTTGGTGAGGCGCGCTGCATGGTGCTGATTGGGTGCTGGCTCAGTCGAAACGGGCGCGCCATGCCCCTATGTGTTATGCACACAAGGCTGTGTGTGCAGTGCGTGTAGGGCATGGGGGTGTGCATGCGTGCGCACAACTGCTGTGGGTGTGTGGGTGGGTGTATGCAATGTGTGTGTGTACAAGTGTGCGTGTCATGTGCGTATTTGCACTTGCACTGTGCAAGTTGCACTTGTGCTGTGCAACTGTGTTTTGTAGTTGCACATTGCCAAGAGGGCTTGGGGTAGCCTCGGGCATGCACAGGCACCTTGGCTGCCGGGTCAAAACAACTTGCTCGAACAGGACGTAGGAAGGCCATTTCTCTACCTGCATTTACCTACCTACATTTTGATCTATAGCCTATCTTTGGCCCCATCCAAGCCGCCCACTTTTCAGATGGTGCACAGAGGCAGCAGCAGGAGTGGGCGGGCGTGGGCGGCATCAGCTTGGCGGGCACTTGCCTGCAGTGCCCAAAGCCTTGCTGCAGGCAGGCTAGATGCATGGTGAGGGAATGATGCGGTTGGCCACCGGCCGCTGCTTTAACACGCCAGAGGGCCACAGCAGCCCCCACTGCCGATGGCCCTTGTCACTGACCCTGCCCTCCCTTGATGGGCACTGCAAGTAAAGGCAACACACCCTTGGCTCCATCGGGCATGCACCTATCACATAGCCAGGGTGCAGGGTCATGGTGAAAATTTTGGGCATACCAATTCTTCCTCTGCAGGCGGCCCTGCAGCTGCGGCGCACACCACGTACGTGCACTTCTCTCAAAAGGGCGACCGCCTGGTGGCAGCCTACAATGGTGACCACGCCTACATGTTTGATACAACCTCCTCAGGCTGCACATCAGCTGTGTATCCCGTGCCCAGCAAAGTCAAGCCGCACGTGTCAGGTGAGCGTATGAGCAGTGAAAACAAGTCAGGTGAGCGTATGAGCAGTGAAAACGTGTCAGGTGAGCGTATGAGCACAGTGAAAACGAGGCACGCTTGAGAGGTGCGGGGATTATGCACCGAGTGTGTGACAACAGCAGCAGCAGCAGCAGCAGCAGTAAAAGTAGCAGCAAGAGCAGGTCGTGGTTGCGCTGTGGATTGATGCACTGTCCAAAGTAAGCAGCAGCAGCAGCAGCAGCAGCAGCAGCAGGAGGAGCAGGTTATGCTCTAACTGTAAATTGATGCACTGTCCAAAGTAAGCAGCAGCAGCAGCAGCAAGAGCAGGTCATGCTCGCTCTGTGGATTGATGCACTGTCCAGAGCAAGCAGCAACAGCAGCAGCAGTAAAAGCAGGTCATGCTTGCACTGTGGATCAATGCACTGTCCAAGGAAAGCAGCAGCAGCAGCAGGAGCAAGTCATGCTCGCACTGTGGATTGATGCACTGTCCAAAGTAAGCAGCAGCTGCTGCAGCAGCACAACACAGCTCATACTTGCAGTCTCAGCACTACATGCAGCAGGTGATGAGTGGCGGGGTGGCGCTTGTGGTTGGTCCACCATGGGAAGCCTGGAGACTGGGCAGGCTGTACGTTTGCAGCACTCATCATGGGGAACAGATGCCGCGTGAAGGGGGGGGCTGTCAAGCTGTGTGTGGACGTGTGCTTCCAGAGCTTTGTGGGAAATTTTGTGAGACGATGGATGTTCCTTGCTGTAATGCGCGTGTGTGTGCCTTTCTGTGAGAAGTGGGGATATTGTAGATGCACGCACGAACTTGCGCAGGTGCTGGCTCGGGATTAGGAGTTGAGGACAGCAAGCAATGCATGAGAGCGTGCTAGCGTGCACTTGTGTGCAGGTGCTGGCTCTGGATGGAAGGCTGTGTCCATGCTACCGCCGACCATACTGCAGCAGTTCCCTGATCAAGCAGGTGCTGGAGCTGGGGTGTCTGACCTCATGGCATACGCAGCACAGATTGCATTTCTTGTAATTTGATAATGATGTTTAGAAGTGGCGTGGACGCGAAGCATGGCACAGACAATTATATGGCTATGAGCGGCAGCACATTTTACTGCACAGGACCTCTTATTCTGACTGAGTACATGACAAAAAGTGTCAACACCATGGTTGTCATAACCCTCATGCCTGCGGTGACTGCAGCAGCACCTGTATACAGCTCTTGCACCGCTTAAAGTGTGTGTGTGTGTGTGTGTGTGTGTGAGAGAGAGAGAGAGATACCTAAAGCATTTGCAAGCACGCGCTGCCATTGCCATTTTTGCTTTGGCCCAAGTTTTGCCACAGCATATAGATGCCTGCCGAGTGCTGCATTAGATCCACACTGGTGCGCGCAAGTGCAGTGGGTGCTGCGTTAGATCCACACTGGTGCACAGCAAGTGCAGTGAGTGCTGCGTAAGATCCACACTGGTGCACGCAAGTGCACTGGGTGCTGCGTAAGATCCACACTGGTGTGCGCAAGTGCAGTGGGTGCTGCGTTAGATCCACATTGGTGCGCAGCAAGTGCAGTGAGTGCTGCGCAAGATCCACACTGGTGCACAGCAAGTGCAGTAAGTGCTGCGTAAGATCCACACTGGTGCACAGCAAGTGCACTGGGTGCTGCGTAAGATCCACACTGGTGCGCAGCAAGTGCAGTGAGTGCTGCGTAAGATCCACACTGGTGCGCGGCACCAGCAAGTGCAATGCGTTTGCTTGCTTGATGTTCAAAAGCACAATGATCGCGCACCCTGCACAGAGCTCAACTGCGACCCTTGCATGCGAGCACAGAGTATCCAAAGGTTGCGACCTCATCTTCCTCCAAAGGTTGCGACCACATCTTCATCCAAAGGTTGCGACCTCATCTTCATCCAAAGGTTGCGACCTCATCTTCATCCAAAGGTTGCAACCTCATCTTCATCCAAAGGTTGCAACCTCATCTTCCTCCAAAGGTTACGACCTCATCTTCCTCCAAAGGTTGCGACTTCATCTTCATCCAAAGGTTGCAACTTCATCTTCATCCAAAGGTTGCGACCTCATCTTCATCCAAAGGTTGCGACCTCATCTTCATCCAAAGGTTGCAACCTCATCTTCCTCCAAAGGTTGCAACCTCATCTTCCTCCAAAGGTTACGACTTCATCTTCCTCCAAAGGTTGCGACTTCATCTTCATCCAAAGGTTGCGACTTCATCTTCATCCAAAGGTTGCGACCTCATCTTCATCCAAAGGTTGCGACCTCATCATCCTCAAGTCCAGCCATGGGCTCCTGCTTGGTTCTGGGCCAAGGCAAAGCTAGGGCGCTTGCCGCCGCCGCCGCCGCCGCCTGGCCTCCTATATGTGATGCTGTGCAGTGCCACACTCACAACAGTGCCACTTGAGGAGCTGTGTAGGTGCTGCTGGGGCAATGGGCTGTTGCCCCAGGGATCTCTGCTGCGCTGCTCATGTGCTCAGGGAGAAGCAAGCCCCTGCCGGTCTCTGCAGCCTGGGAGCGGGATGCAGGCGACCAAGCCGTGGAGCAGAAACGCTTCTTGACTGCCATGCAGCACTATGGTATGTGAAGGGGCCTATGGCCATATGGACATCTATGGGCGTCTTTAGGTGAACTGGAGGTGTAGCGGCACTCACTCGCTCCAGGGCATGCTTGCACAGTGCATGTGTTTCGTGCGTGCGCACCTGCGGGTAGACTGCTGGGTTGCTACCTTGGTCATGGCCACAGAGTTTCGCACGCTCCTGCTGGCCACAGCACCTTAGGGCTGTGGTGCAGTGTGTGGTGATGTCGGACAGGAATGGAGCTGTGCAGAGACATCATGTTCGGTTCGTTGCACATAGCCAGGAAGCTTATGACGTGTGATGCCCTGCTGTGCTGCTGAATGGCACGCTTCTGCAAATGCTCACAGCATGCTTCGCGACTGCTGCCGGCCCGTGTGCGCCATCGTCTTGCCGCGCTTGGTTCTACTCCCACCGGTGTCATTGCCGGTTTCACTCGTTGAGCCTTTCCCTTGCCCCTCACCGCCACCATCGCGGTCTCAATTCTAAGCGACCCTGCAGGAAGTTTTGGGGGCGTTGTGGGACGCTAGTGGGGGTGTTTGCAAGACAGACACGTGCCTGGCATGCTGACATGTGACCCTGCGGCCCCCACCCCCAGGACGCGCGCTGCACCTGGCGCCCTGGAGCGCACAGCTGTGGAGCCACCGGGCAGAGGCGCTGCTAGGGCGTGACTGGAGGGGGGATGCCATCTGGGCGCTGCGCGACTGTGATGTGTGCCTGGCGCTAGACCCGTGCATGTGGCGGGCGCGCCTACAGCGCGCGCGGGCCCTCCGCGCATTGGGGCATATCAAGGTGTGGCCGCGTGTGTGCTCACAAGCGCAGCGTGCGCCGCCAATGCTTTGTGCGTGCGTGTATGCTTGTGTGAAGTGTGTGGGAATGTGTGTGTGCGTGTAGACAGATACGTGTGCCCACCGCAAGCGCAGGATCAAAAGGTGCGCGGTGCATATGTACGGCATGCAAGGACTGCGAAAAAGCGCCGTTCCAGAGGTCATGTCCCTCGTCATGCAGTGCACGTGTCCATAGACACACGTAGCCATGCCCATGCGTGCACGCTCTGCGCGTGTGTGGCACGCAGGCCGCGCTAGGTGCAGTGGAGGATGCTGCCGCCTGCCAGGCGCAGGAGCCAGGGGGGTTGCGGCGAGATGCTGAGGCCGAGGCCCAGATCGCGGCCCTGCGCGAGCAGGTGTGTGTATGTGTGTGCATGCGAGTGTGCGTGTTAGCATCGCATTGGTTGCGCAATGGTAAGAGTGGGCCGGCCAAACAGGGAGGATATGCTGATTGGGTTAAGTGGTGGAGCAGGGTGGAGCAGGGGGAGTGATCTTGCGCCTTTGATGGGCCCGTGGTTGATGGTGCCTAGAGGATGACGCGCCCATATAAGATGACGGGCGCCCTTGTCTGCTGCACAAGTTAGGGAAACAGATCAGGCGCTTCAGAAGTGACAGAGGGAGTAGCTAGTGCTCAGAAGGGCCCATCATGCCTTCTAGTGGAGGCAGCGGCAATCACATACCAGCACAAAATCTTGGCATGGAGCCATGTCCTCACACTCACATCCACTTGTTACCAGGCTCATGTGCCTATCGGTTCTGACAAGGCATCAGTACAAAACGCATGCTTGCGTTCATGCCTGATGCAGCTAGAGTTCATGCCTGCCTTGTGTTCATGCCTGCCTGCTGTGCATGCCTGCTGCTGCAGCTAGAGAAGCGGCTCCGTGAGCAGCAAGAGGAGCGACAGAGGGATGCAGAGAGGCGCAAAGTCATCCGTGACAGACGCAAGGTAGGGTATATGCAGCATTGGGTTGCCCATGTTTGCTGGTAGCTACGTTCTGCCTCTTTGCTGCAGAAGCGTGTGTGCCGGCAGGTGCACACATGGGTGTGTCTGTTTGCATGTGCTACTTCATGCGCGTGTGCGTGTGCGTGCTTGTGCACGCGTGTGAATACGGTAAGCCAGTGTGCACATGTTCACAGATGCATTCAAGTTTGTGTTCTGCTTTGCCAGGCATCTTCATGCTGCACAGGTGTGGCAGAAGCTCTCTGCCCCAGAGACTGCGCAAGCAGGGCCTGCATGCGCTCCCTGCCCCAGAGACTGCGCAAGCAGGGCCTGCATGCGCTCCCTGCCGCAGAGAATGTGCAAGAGACTGCGCAAGCAGAGCCTGCATGCGCTCTCTGACGCAGAGAATGTGCAAGCAGGGCGTGCATACGCTCTCTGCTGCAGAGAATGCGCAAGAGACTACCATGGAGACTGCAAGCAGGGCCTGCATGGGCTCTCTGCCACAGAAACTGCGCAAGAGACTGCGCAAGCAGGGCCTGCTTGCACCTTGTTGCACCAGGCAGCGCACCTTGTTGCACCAGGCACCAGGCAGCGCACCTTGTTGCACCAGGCAGCGCAGACTGGTGATGCGTGCCCATACCAGGCACATTGGACCATCCCTGCATGCACTGCCAGTTTCCTTGTTCAGCGCCTCATTGCATATGCATGCTGCCCGCCATCTGTCAGCGCCTCAATGCATGCTCCCTGTCGTCAGTGGGCGCTTAAGTGAAAGCTTCCCATATCACAGGTTGGCACCTCAATGCACGCTTCCAGTCAATTGGTGCTTCAGTGCGCACTGCCATCTTCTGTTGGTGCTTCAGTGCACAGTTAGGCTAACTATCTGGTTGGCGCAGACTCTGGTTGACTTTTGGCAGTGTGGTTTGCCGACTAGCGCCCATGCTGGAGCCTGCTTCACGTAGATGTGCTCAAAATGAGCATCCCACACTCGCTGCCTCAGCTCAAAAATGTGACACAACAGCTCCCTCACTTGGTTGCACGACAGGAGGCAATGCGCGGCAGCGTGCCGGCCACCATACGGGAAGGGCGCAGGAGGGCTGGAGCAAGGCCAGCGCCATCCTCTGCCCAGCAGCAGCAACTGCAGCTGCAGCCACAGCAGGAAGAGCAGCAGGGAGCAGGCAGAGATGAGGAGCGGGCGGACAGGAGGGAGGAGGGTGGATTGCACAGCTTGAGGGCAGTGGGAAATGAGCTCGTGGGGAGGGAGGAGGAGGCGGATGGAGGTAGGTCCCTAATGGAGTGCAGCGCGGCAGGTGGGGGGGCCTGGGTCGGGCCGGGTGGAGGCACAGCAGGGTGCTTGCAAACATGATTTGCTGGCAGCATGTTTCATGTGTATCTGTATAGATGGGCGTATGTGCACGCGTGTGTATATATGTGTGTGTGTGTGTGCGTGCGTGTACATGTGAGTTTGTGCTGACGGTGGCACAAGGCTACTTTTGTGAGTTTGTGCTGACGGTGGCACAGGGCTACTTGTTGAGCAGGAGAGGGTAGGCCAACAAGGTGCCACAGGCAGAGGAGGGCGTTTTTTAAGGGTCCTAGTGCTTGTGCTTGAGGAATGTTTGTATGGGTGGGTGGGTGCGTGGTCAGCTTGCCCGCACACATATGCATGCATGTTTCTATGGGTGCGTGCAGCTTGCCTGCACGCATGCATGCATTTTTGTATGGGTGGGTGGGAGGGTCCGCAGCTTGCCCGCACGCATATGCATGCATTATTTTATAGGTGCGTGCTCAGCTTGCCCGCGTGTATCTTTGTATGGTTAGCCATCCAGCGTTGGCTGGATGTGTGCTCAGCTTGCCCGCACACAATAGTTGGCTGGATGTGTGCTCAGCTTGCCCGCACACAATAGTTGGCTGGATGTGTGCTCAGCTTGCCCAAACACATATGCATGCATTT
>LFCJ01002800.1_pt1 | contig 12625 bp, 15 predicted proteins | sample 643141 | NCBI WGS metagenome assembly LFCJ01 (sample SAMN03766243, study PRJNA286221) | soda lake metagenome | biome: soda lake; feature: Kulunda steppe; material: water; isolation source: sample B1-Br-g2 brine of Lake Bitter-1 | place: Russia: Kulunda steppe | collected 2010-07 | reverse complement strand
TCTGCCCGCAACCCTCCTGATCCTCACTGACCCCCCCTTTTCTTTTCTGGTGAAGGGGCTTTTCTTCCCAAGTGGCCCCTTTTCCTTAATTGATGTGAGGAGCTTTTTGCTGCTTGCGTAGTTTTTTCTTTTCTTTTCTTTTTTCTTTTGTGGTCTCCCTCTGCAGGACTTATTGTCTCCTCCCACATTTTTCCAGGATGTATCTGCTTTTATAAGACAGAACAACAATAAGCTCTAGTTCTTCCTTCATGCACTTATTGCTTTTTAATGAGCAGCCTAGCATTCGCACTTCTTGACTGAAGGCCTCTTCTTGTAATCCCTCATGTAAACCCTTGTAAGCTGACTAATGATGACATAACTGGACGAAGCTTGATTCAAATGCAATTCAACTGCACACTTCACTTATCCGCATTTACCACGCCCTAAAATCTGACACACCCTGCTTGTGGGCCTATCCAGCCCTACTCATATGAAAATAGGTTCTGAATCCCATGTGAGTCTGGCGCAAAAATTGGAACATAGCCCCATCCAGAATGCTGCTTGAATCCCATTTAAATAGGGTTGAGGGTTACTAACCCGAGTAGGCATAACTGTTATTAGGCTTTGACCCATCTGATTGTCTAATCGATTGTGAATGAATCTATCAGCTTCGAAGCTGGAGGTCAGCATGAAAGACCTGCTCAAGGATGGCACAATTGGAGGACAACATAATGTTTTCCACATGACATGGTTGTAGGATTTAGTAACAGCCACTTTAAGAGGCTGCAAGAGCGGCTCTAAACAAAAAATTGCAGAGGTTTGTGACCACACTCACATAGCACAGCCAAAGTAGGCGCAGACAGCATTACAACAAGGGTGCCCCCAAACCAAGGTAATACCGCGAGTTTATCCTTGACGTGCTCAAATACAGCTATCGCTGAACTGACAACAGGATAAAATTGAGAATGATAGAAAACCTGTGCAGGCGGTTCAAATACTCATCAAATACTTCGCTAACTGATTCAACCAACCCTGGCACCGCCATATATTGCGGAGTAACATCACTTAAACAGTGAAAATAATGTTTCTTCCTGTGTCACCCTTGCTCAAAGTTTTGACAACATGCCTGGAAGCAAATTTTCTGCCTTTCAGTCACCGTGTTTTGAATTGAAGCATTCTGACGGCCAGTTAGCATATGGATTTGGCTGAAGATGATGTATAAGCATGCAAAATCCTGTGCTTTTTCTAGTCAAGAGGGCTTGAAAGCCTGCTTCCCAAGCTTCCGCTTAGCACCGGCTCCACACCTCCTAAGCGCCTTCACATGGAAAATTTGTTTTAGTGACTGCAATGTTTGGCATTCGAACCTTGGATCTAGCTTTTTTGTAGATCAAAATGTTGGGAGCTTACTCGAGAATGACAAGATGCTGCCAATTCTCCCCGCCTAAAGTCCCCGCCTAAAGTCCCCGCCTAAAGTAAATGCGTCATGCGGCATGTGACCAAGAAAATTGCAAGGAGTTACGAAAGAGAAAACCCCTGATTTATACCCTAAGGGTAAAGGCATCTTCAGCAAGCGGGATAAATAGGAACAAGGTGGTAGACTCCAGGATAACCCCACCTGTCCAGTTGCTGCTTCCTGCATCATGCCCATAAATTTTTTTCTCCACATTCATCTCATGTGGCCAGGCACACAAAGTGCTTGCGTGTGCTTGCACTGAGCTCCCGCCTTCGCAAGGGGCCCTTGAGGTGCATGTCTAGGAACTCCTTGACAGCCCGGTGCATGCCTGGGGTCTCTGCATGCCCTACGCCTGGCTCCACGTAAAGCAGTGCCAGGCTGTTCACGGACCCTACAAGCCCTGCACACATTGCAGGATGGCAGGCAGAGCAGCCTCTTGAAGGGTGCAGTACGGTGCAAGCAGGCTCCATGTGCAGCAGCGCCAGGCTGTCCACGGCCTCTGCCAGGGCTGCATGTAAGGTTTTGAAAGACAGCAGGATTGCACAGCTATACCTGCTAAATGTTAAGTGCTCATGCCATGTGTGTCAGTCCTGGAGCCAACCGCCAACCACTCATCCCACCAAATTGTGGTGATTAGTTTAAAAATATGTTTTTGGTTTCAGGAAATAGGGAGCCCCTCTTAGGATGACAAGTCCTGCCTGACAAGGGCAGCTTGACCAAGGCCTAAAAGGCCCCTATGAAATAAAGCTTGCTTGCAGAACAGTGAGCGCAGCAACTGTTTGTGGGGCACGGAAGAGCATACAGACAACAATTGTGCTTGAACACATTTGCCAGGGACAAAAGACCCCAGAAACTTGACTTCACTGCCTACGAAACCTGCATGCGCCTCAGTAGTGACCCTGTGTAACCAACGTGGAGACCCTTGCACACCTTCGCACACACAGTGCACACCCCGCTACTAGACAGCACATGCTAATTAGGTGCAGCCAGAAGGAATCAGGGAATGGATATAGACAATAAATTTAATCAAATTTTTTTGTGTTGGAAAAATATGCTTTTTTGCTGGGAAGAAATTGCTGTCTAGTATACATCTATACACATCATTTATTCGACAGTACAGGGGAGCCTGGCAGCCACAGCCCTGTTCAGAGACGCTTCATTGTGCCCATGTTTGCTGCGATTTTGCGTCAGTCACAAAGGAAAGTCACATGATTTATGATTGCCGTCTTCCACTTCAGCATCCACTCTGCTGCACAGCACATGTGGCTCTATTCTTATCCTTCTTAACCTCATTTTCGAAATCAACTTGTCCCCCTCCTCCCCTTCCTCCCTTGCACCACCCAGGGCTGAGCCTTGTTCTGCTGCTCTAGTGTAGTGTCTATGTGCACTTGGCAAAGCGCAGGTTGCTGTACAAGCACACCAAGGTCGTTGTACAATCACACTTTTGAAGATTTGTATGGAGACACCTAAAGTATTACGACTACATAGGGGTGACCTGGAGGGCACTTGGGGGGATAATGAGGCTTCTCCTGACCAGCCTGGCCCAGCATCTTTCCTTGCCAAGTGATTTTCCACATTTTCCTTGTAATTTCCACCTTTTCTACATGAGAACAAGGGACCTTTGTTCACATCCCTGGCAGGAATTGTGGTTGCGCTGCAGTACAAAGAATACTCAACACCATACCAGCTTACAATGTATGTCTTTTTCCTTGATGCGCATATGTACACATGGTAGATCAAAAGGGGAGCAGGCGTCCAGAATAGGACCCAAGTACCCTAACCCTAACCTTCCACCGATGGTCCCCTCTTCGCCCCCAAAGCTTCCCCAAAGGCTCAAGCCCAAGACTTCAGGCCCAAAACTGTGCTTCCACAGCACTGCGGTGAGTGCAACCCACAACAGCGTCCAACTGTAACTCACGTGCGTGCTCGGCTGCAGCCTCCACCTGCAGCCGCCTCAGCTCTTGCAGGTGGGCCATGTAGGCCTCTGCCTCGCAGTCGCTGATGGGGAGGCTGGGACCCAAGCTGGACACCATCTCTGCAGCGATGAGGGCGCAGGTGCCCGGGGAGATCTGCAGTGCAAAAGGGGTGATAAGGGCGCAGGTCACGATGAGGTGGTGAGGGCAAAGCGGCTTGGGGGAATGTGCAGTGCAAATGAGGGCGATGAGGGCAAAGCGGCTTGGAGTGATGTGCAGTGCAAATGAGGGCGATGAGGGCAAAGCAGCTTTGGGGAATGTGCAGTGCAAATGAGGGCGATGAGGGCAAAGCGGCTTGGGGGAATGTGCAGTGCAAATGAGGGCGACGAGGGCGCAGCGGCAGCACAGTGATGCGCAGGGCCTGATGGGGCCATGGTGGAGCGTGCTGCGTGTGCGCTGTGCAAGTGCCTGTGCAGGGTGATGCACGACAGGCGCACATCTCACAAGTATGCCCCCCCTTCCCTCTTCAGGTAAGCACACCGCCTCCAGTCACCTCTCCGCTCCTCTCCCCCCTCGTGAGCTCGCCACCCAGCCCCACCTCATCGCATACCAACGCAGCCGTTGGTAGCCCACAGACACCTCACCTTTGCGACAGTGAGGCGCTGCGGCTTGGCTGGTGCCAGCCTGGGGTCGGGCGGCTGCTCTTGCCTCTCTAAGTCCTCCTGCTCCTTAGATTGCAGCCGCTGCCTCTCTTCCTCAGCCTGTTGCGCCCTCTCTACCTGCTGCCTTGCCTCCTTCTCCCTCTGCTGATCGGCATGCAGGCGCTGCATGTATGCGCGCTGGGCTGCCTGGTACGCTTCCAGCACTCCTGCACGGATCGCGCACCAACGATGCCCTTCCTCTGCTGAGTGGCATACAAGGCCACTGCATGTAAGTGCTCTGGGCTGCCTGGTACGCTTTCCTCACTCCTACACATATGCGCACCAACACTGCAGTTCCCATCTAACAGCCTGCGACAACAGTGCCTTGGCAAGCCTGCGACAACGGTGCCTTGACAAGCAGCCAGACAATGGCAGCATGGATCACACCATGCACACATAGCCGAAGACTCTTTTTTCTTCGCTCCAGTGTGCAGTACAGGTGAGAGCACAGGTGGGAGGCACAGAGGTGTGCAGCACAGGTGAAGAGTGCTTACCAGGGGCGCACATATCCACTGTCCTTGCCCTGCTTTCCAAGGAGGGAGCCTCTGGCGTCTTCAGCTCTGTGAGCTGCACTGATCGATTGCGCGCACAACTCTTTGCGCGCACCTTGCATATAAGGGACCGAGGATCCATTGCCACCGAGGATTCATTGTGCGCACCTTGCATGGGGCACCGAGAGTCCATTGGCAGCGAGGATTCATTGTGCGCACCTTGCATGGGGCACCGAGGATCCATTGGCAGCGAGGATTCATTGTGCGCACCTTGCATGGGGCACCGAGGGTCCATTGGCAGCGAGGATTCATTGTGCGCACCTTGCATGGGGCACCGAGGGTCCAGGGCACCGTTGACGATGATGAAGGGCCTTGGAAAAAGGGCAGGTAGTGAGAAGGGCGCGTCCCAGCCTCCCAGCATCCCTGCAGGGGCGGCACGTACACACAGGGTAACAAAAATGAGGGTGCGTGCCTTCCAGCATACCTGCAGCAGCGGCGCGCACCCACAGGTTTGCGATGAGCAGGGCGCGTGCCAGCTGCCTGGCCTCCCCGCAAAGTCTGCAATGCAAGCTTGGCTCAAGAGCTGAGGCAACATGCCAAAGCAGCATATGCAGTCCCAGCCTTGCTTCGCAGAGGCCTCAGTGTGCGTGACTTCTGCTCTCATCATCCAACCCCTTATGACGCTGGAGACTGGAGACTCTGTTGCGCACCAGGCAGCAGCCGCTTCCAGACAGCCTCCACAACCTCAGCATCCACGGCTGGCTTGGACATGTCATGAGCCGCAGCCTGAGTGTGCACGAGTCATGAGCCTGAGTACGCGTGAGTCATGAGCCTGAGTGCACATAAATCGTGAGCCTGAGTGCGCGCAAGGCTTGCAAGACGCATAGCGCGCATGCATGGCGTGTTTTGTATGCTCTCATCTCGCAGTTGAACACCCTTGCAAGAGGGACACACTCTTCTGTCTTTGTGCACACAAGAGCACGCTGTTGTTCGAGTTCAAGGGGAGTGGGAGAGGCGCATAGAAAGAGAGGGGGAGAGGCTTCATTGATGAGAGTGAGGGGAGTCTGAAGGGGGCACAAGGCAGAAATCCCTGGTCCAGGATTTCTTTGTGAGCAGCTTATGTAATTAAGGCACCTCAGGCAAAATTCCATTGTCCAGGATTTCTTTGTGAACAGCCTTTGTACTTAAGGTAGAAATCCCTAGACCAGGGTTTTTCAGTGAGCGGCGCTTGCTTTATGAGCACCTTTCTAGCTTTGGTTTGAACCAGTTGCAGGAAAAGTTAGGCCTTTTAGATTTCAGCTCGGCTGCCCTTGTCCAGTGGATGCAGCTACACAACCTAACCTTAGTAAGCAGCTCATGTACTTAAGGCAATAATCCCTGGCCCAGGGTGTCTTTATGGGCAGCTTATGTACTCTATTTTATGCAAAAGCTTTTGGCGGCCTCTCTGCCAAATCCCTTTAACGATGGAGTATTTTGTGCAGGTTCCTCGATGACGGTGGGCGCACACTCGTGCATGCTTGTACATGCTCACACCCAAGGCACTAAGCTTCAGCCCAGCATAGTGAACTGCCGGTTGCCAGAAACGTTTGGCTAAGTACTTGTATTTATTTGCACGAGCACAATTTTCCAGCCACCTGTTGCCCTTAAAAGTTGCCCTCCAGCAGCTCAGTTTTACAACAATTGCAACCTACTCCCAGCCACATGTAATAGCCTCCTCATTGATGACGATTGCTGTCCTCAATGCCAATGGCCCCCAAATCCTGTGTTGGGCTCCAACATGATACGCGCATGTGTAACCATGCACGCCACATACCAGAGCTTGTGATGCAGGCAAAACAGTTACTGTCAGGTGTGCCATGCATCCCACCAACCTCAACACCAAATCAAAAAGTTACTGTCAGGTGTGCCACATGCATCCCACCTACACCAAATCAAACAGTTACTGTCAGGTGTGCCATATGCACCCCACCTACCTCAAACACCAAAGGTATGCTGGCCACGCGTGCTTTGAATGCGTTTTGATGCACCGCCCAGCCAAATCCCTGCAAACCAGGGTTTTCAAGTGTGCTTGAGGCTATTCAGGCAATTCTGTGTATAAGGCGTGAAGCATGGGCTCATTCCGCATGCTCCTTGTGCGCTTGCTCACTTATCCAAGCTAGTACAGATACATTGGCTATGTGTCCTACATGATTAGTTTGTGTATTTGTTATGTATCCAACTTGACAAGTACAGATGCATTTGCTACGTGTGCTGCAGTGCGAGGATACATAGAGGAGAGCAATGTAAGGTAGGCCGTGGAGGGACAATGCTTCAAAGCGATTCAGGGCAGGCCACGATGTTAAGGGCAGGTCACGGTGTTAAGGGCAGGCCGCAGTGTGTCCACCCTTCAAGCTTCAAAGCGATTACGAGCAGGCCGCAGTGTAAGGGCAGGCCGCAGTGTTAAGGGCAGGCTGCAGTGTTGAGGGCAAGCTATGGTGTCAAGGGCAGGCCGCACTGTGTCCACCCTTCAAGCTTTAAAGCGGTAAAGGGCAGGCCACGGTGTGAAGGGCAGGTCACAATATGCCTACCCTTGAAGATTGAGGCGGCTGCATCCTGCAAACAACTACCCGAGGTTTGGGTGTTGCATGCGCCAATGGCAGCAGAAGCAGACTGTGCTGCAGCTGGGCGATGCTGACGCCTGCAGCGTCTGTGGCAGAGCTTTCAGGGCAGAGACTGCAGAGCGGAGCTTGCACAACAAAACTGGGGCGGGGCTGCTGCAGGGATGCCATGCATCCAATGCGCGCAAAAGCACTGCCGTGGGTCAAGCGGTCCGGGAGCGCATAGAGCAGCAGCAGCCGCAGCCACTGCAACCGCCGCAGCCGCAGCAGCAGCAGCAGCACTGCCATGGGTCTGGCAGTCCGGGAACACACAGAGCAGCAGCAGCAGTAGCAGCAGCAGCAGCAGCAGCACTGCCATGGGTCTGGCAGTCTGGAAACACACAGAGCAGCAGCAGCAGCAGCAGTAGCAGCAGCAGCAGCAGCAGCAGCAGCAGCACTGCTGTGGGTCTCGTGGTCCGGTGACCTTGGCACACCTGCAGATGGCACGTGCATGACCAACGCAGCGCAGTGCCAACACAGCATCCATGGCCAGTGCAGCTGCAGCAGTAACCTGCAGCATCCATGTAGCCAGCACACCTGTGCTGCAGGTGCCTGCCTTAGGCTGATGCACCAGTAGCAGGCACGCACAGAGCTGCAGCAGCAGCAGCAGCAGCAGCAGCAGCAGCAGTCACCCACACCTGAACGCCAATCATGGGCGCGGTCACAGTGATGCGCTCATCCACGCATGCGGTCAGCCACGCGTGCATGCCCCCCAGGCTCACGCCTGCATGCGCACAACGACCATGCACGCATGCGGTCAGCCACGCAATGGTCCTGCACGCATGACCAGCAGGCCTCCTCCACACATTGCTTGCACGCAATCCACATGTCATCCTCCGCACCCCATCAGCAGGCCTCTCGTGTCATGCACACATGCATGTTGCCCAGGCTAGGCTCACACCTGCTCACATGCCGCCTGGGCTAGGCTAGGCTAGGAAATCCTGCTTGCATGCCACAATGCAATCCACTCTGTGAGCAGGCAACCCCACGCGTGCTTGTGCTTGCGGTGGAGATAGATAGCAGAAGGCTGAGCATGGCAGCATCACCAGCTGACAGCCTCTGCCACAAATCAATCCATCCACGGCCATATCCAGTGCAAATTTGATACCACATTTCTGTATCATGGCCCCTGTCCATTAAAGTGCACATTCTACACATGCAGTGCCCACCAATGCACACGTGAATACACAAATAGACACGCGTACGCACAAAAGCAGACCCTCATGTGCACGCACGCTCACACATGCACAACCTACACAGACATATGCACGCATGCACGTGCACACCCTCGCGCACGCATGCGTGCACAAGCACACACATACACACACCTGTAATACCCACGCGGCTCATGTCCGTCTCTGGGCGCTCCGCCAGGTAATCCAGACAGCACATTATGTCAAACACGTTGTCCAGCAGGAAGGGGTGCTCCCCGCTGCCACGCCATGCCCTGGCAGGGTGGACGAACACGCAGGTATTGATCTCAGGGTTGTCAAACATAAGGTGTTAGGAAGGGGTGCTTCCCCCCTGCCACTCCGTGCCCTGGGAGAGTGGACAGATAGACAAGGGTGCCAGTCTAAGGGGTGTCAAACACAGAGGTCTTTGTCTCTGGGGTGTCTTAAACATTGTGCGAGAAGAACGGGTGCTTCATTCGTGCTGCCGCACTACGCTCTGAATATAGGATACAATGCTGGAGTGTGCATACGTCAGTAGCAAGTGTGGGCTGTCTGTTTGGCTGGTGCCCCGTGAGAACTCTCTGGTCCCCCAAACTGCTCCGGCAGGGTGCTGCAAAACATGCAGCAGCCTGTGCATGCTCAAGGGCTTGTTCCCTCGAGGACTTGGAGCACATAGATTGATCCAAACTTTTTGTTGTGGACCTTGGGGGGTAGATGGATGTGCAAGTTAGGGACCTTTCCACCCTAAACGATTGTTATGGACATTGAGAAGGCGGTGCAGAATGTGACAGAGATTGATTGGGGGAGCGCACCGACTGCTCTGCAGCAGCCCCAATGATGCTCGCGTGCAAAAAGGTGCAGGCCAGGATCTGGTCATTGCATGGATGCCTTGCTTATGTACAGATGGACATTGTATGGATGCCTTGCTTGTCTACAGATGGACATTGTATGGATGCCTTGCTTGTGTACAGATGGACATTGTATGGATGCCTTGCTTGTGTACAGATGCCTCTTTTGGCGCACTGACGCCTTGTCAGTTGGCGAGTTGGCTGGCTGGTCAAGTGCGTGTACATGGGGGGTTGGCGGCTGGGATGAGGTGCGCCACGCTATGCACGCTGTGCGCGCACTGCTTACGCTTGCACCCTAGACACCACCCATTTTTCTCCTGAAGGTGGTGCCAGCCACCCAAGACCAACGCTGCTGGTGGTGGTGGTGCTGCTGCTGCTTCTCCCTATGCCTGCTGCAACATTGCACCGCCCTGGCCTGTGGTGGTGGTGGTGCTGCTGCTGCTTCTCCCTATGCCTGCTGCAACATTGCACCGCCCTGGCCTGTGGTGGTGGTGGTGGTGCTGCTGCTTCTCCCTATGCCTGCTGCAACATTGCACCGCCCTGGCCTGTGCTTGCACATTGCACCGCCCTGGCCTGTGCTTGCACCGCCCTGGCCTGTGCTTGCATCAACCAGCCCCAGCAGAGCAGAGGTCCTGGAGGGCACGCAGCGCATGAGCGGCAACTGACCACTGTTGCACATACATAGGTACACAAGCATAATGCGCACACAGCATCGCACGTTCGGGGCAGCACCATGGTGCGGGCGGACAGAGCATGCTTGCACCAAGAGCCGACCGGGGAGCCGGGCTGTCGCTGCGCTTTTCCCCGCCCGCCCCCCCCCTTTCCCTCCCCGCACGCACGGTCAACGTGGATAGTCAATGCAGGCGGAGGAAGTGATTTGCGCCTGCACGAGATGATTGCCAAAGGTGCACCACCGTTCCGTCCCATCTGTGGGTGGGTCGTTCAAACTGCGCCAAACTCATTTTGCTGTCTATCAGCGTGCTATTGCACCCCCCTTTTGCACTCCCGTCTTCACTACAGGGTTGGGCGTTGATGTCCAGCGCTGTTATGATATGATACGCCGATCCGCGGCTTGCGGCTCCAACCAACTGACAAGGCGTCAGTGCGCCAACAGTGGCATCCGTACCCCCAAAAGGCATCAGTGCAATGTCGGGATCAGTGTTGCAGGGAGGGGAAGGAGAGCGGTGCAGCGGTGGCTCCAACTCGTGGAGAAGCCTCTGGGGGGCAGCCTTCAAAGCACACCTGACAAGCGCCTCCTGGTAGGCGTTGCCAGGCATCTGGGAGGGCTTGGTGGGGGCGCGAAGTGCACGCGTGGGCTCCAGCGGAGTACCTTGCCTCTCCCCATGGTACCTGCAGAAGTGATGGATTGTGTGTGTTTTGTGCCTGTGTGAGCATGCTTGTGTGCAAGCCTGTATGCGCGTGTGTGTCCATATGTGCGTGTCCATATATGTATGTGTGTGCTTACGCACACGCGCGGTCTTGCAAGCGGGGTTCCAGTCATGGGGATCCCTGCAGACCCCCATTGCACCTGCACCGTTGAATGCGCTGTTATGGGGCCTGTGCTAGGACTGATTTGCGCACGGGTACTAGTGGCGCCTGCGTCATCTGCGGGCAGCGAGGCCGGCTTTGCTGGCGTACATGCGCATCACAGGCCTAGGGTGCCTGCACAATTGCGTATGCCTCATGAGGCAGCCCCTGCACCATTGTATGCACATCGATTGGCCGTGCCTGCACCATTGCCTTCGCCTCATGAGGCAGCGCCTGCACCCTCGCATGCACATCAATTGCCCATGCCTGCACCATAACGCGTGCTGGCTTCAGAACGGCACCAGCGCTGCTCTGTTCTGGAGCGTGGAGCATCTGCAGCTTCTTGCCTGGCAAAGCACAACCAAAATACGGTGCCTGGGCAAAACAAGGAGAGGCCTGATACAACACTGTGTTGCAGGAGCGTGAGACCCCCCGGTGCCTGGACAAAAACACGCAGGGGCATGAGGCCCAACAAGGGTGTAGGGTTTTCCCCCCAAAACTACCGTTGCTTTGAGAGGGCCTGCAACAGGATTGGTTGAAAAGCAATTGTATGACAATGAACTTGCTGCCCCGCCACTGCTGCTGTAGCTGTACTTGCGCAGGAGGTTCCTCAGAGGAGGGCGTTCCGGGGGCGCAAACAGGGTAAGCAGAGGTGGGCAAGCAGGCTTGGAAGGAGGTGGATCAGGGCCTAGGGATTCATTCTCATTAGGGTTTGGAGAGAGGCAACTCTGTGCATGAATATAGGGGCTTGCCGTGCTTAAGGATTCAAACAATGTCTTGCACCACAGGCGCCTGGACTTCAACTCAGATCTTTGATTGTAGGTCTGTCAGGCTGTAGAGGAGCTGCCCCAATTCTTCAGGCTCAGATGTGGACCCTTCATTGGCTCAGCTGTGGGACCCTTCATTGACTCAGCTGTGAGACCCTTAAATGACTGGGACCCTAAATTGACAGCTGTTCCACACAATCTCCCCCCCAGGCTTGACTTGGTGCAGCACACTCCACCGTGCTCTCAAATCAACCGCACGCCTGCAATCCATGGCTACCATGAAGAAGCCCGCAAAGGCGAAGTCCTCCTCAGCCACACAGCTGCAGTCCATGGCTATCGTGACATAGCCCGCAAAGGCAGAATTCATCTCAACCACACACCTGCAGTCTATGGCTACTGTGAAGTAGCCCGCAAAGGCATACTGCTCCTGTCTGCTCCTTTGGCTGTCCATGTTTGAGCCTGCAAGCACAGGACCATATGAAGGCAGGCACATAACACGCATATGACATGCATCATATGACACGCACATGGCACACATGACATGTATATGACACAGGATGCAAATGACAGCGCGCTGCACTTGTGTGCATGAGTTGCACTCGGCATGCACAGGTACATGCACATGCACAGGCACAGGCAGGGATCAAGCTAAGCTTAAGCGCGCACTCTTGGGATGAAGTTTTTTATGCCTGCTTGAGGGAACTGATCTTAGAAGGCACTCAGCGCCGCACTTGCTTTGGGGGAACGCGTCTGACGGCACCTTTGCACAGTGCCCACCCACAGCACCTCCCGTTTGGACCCCTGCCTTCAAGTCCCTGCCGAGCTGCATGTTGTTGCTGCGGCAGGCAACAGATCCTGCTCAATACAACAATGAAGGAACCGCTGGCAAGGGCTGCTCAAAAATATATGCTGCTGTTGGCAGGGGATGGTCAAATCTTGCTCCAAAGAGCATCGGCCTTGCTCCATAGAGCATCAGCCTTGCTCCATAGAGCATCAGCCTTGATCCATAGAGCATCAGCCGCCTTGCTCCATAGAGCATCAGCCTTGCTCTATAGAGCATCAGCCTTGCTCCATAGAGCATCAGCCGCCTTGCTCCATAGAGCATCAGCCGCCTTGCTCCATAGAGCATCAGCCGCCT
>LFCJ01002799.1_pt1 | contig 12626 bp, 12 predicted proteins | sample 643141 | NCBI WGS metagenome assembly LFCJ01 (sample SAMN03766243, study PRJNA286221) | soda lake metagenome | biome: soda lake; feature: Kulunda steppe; material: water; isolation source: sample B1-Br-g2 brine of Lake Bitter-1 | place: Russia: Kulunda steppe | collected 2010-07 | reverse complement strand
GTACTCGTGGTGGAGATACCGCAATGAGTTCTGTAAGAGCAAACTCACCGCCACGTAGAGGAGTCTTACCGTCTGATCTCGTGTTGTTGTCGTCGCTATCGCTTGTTCAGACAACCGATAGCTTGACTCGATACCAAACCGTTTCGCGTAGTGGTATCGAGCATCCCGTGGAGTCTGGATAAACGTCGGGTCAGCGGCGTAGCCGTGACGCGCCACCCCTTGTTCGTCGTACCGTCCATTCAGGTACGTACAATCGATGTAGACCGGAAATTCGACGGTCCAACTGTGACTGTCGAGTTTCCCTCTCAAGCTGTGGTCAATCACACGGCTCCAGCCTTCCGAGAGCTCCTGCTGAATCGTCTTTCCCACTTGATGATCGGCATAACGTAGGCGTAGTTGTGCGCCTGAAGCAACGTGAAACACTTGCTGTCGTAGAAGCCGCGATCTAGATAGACTGCCTTGACCCCGGTGTCAAGCCCGTCGAGGACTCCAAGAAACTCAGCGAGAACGCTGCTGGCGGTGTCGCCGTCCTCCAGGCGGCGTACCGCCAGCGTGTATCGTTTGTTCGTTACGCGTGCGTAGGAGTTGCATAGGCATGAAACCACGTTGTTCCTCGTTTGGCTTCCGAGTGATAGAGGCCGTCTGTGTCGGCTTTATGTCCATAGTAAGGCCGCAGGTGGAAGTCGGCACAGACCTCCACCTGCTCAGGGAGTAGTTCAACGATATCACGTCTAAGGAGTGTGTTTGCGACTTGTTCGAGCCCTTTAGGCTCGAACTTCGTCCAGAGATGGTAGAGAACTGTGTTGGCAGCTGGTGAATTCTTACTAGAGTTGCAGAGCGTAGAGATTGAGGTCCCGTCGGCGCAAGCGCCGACGAGGACCTTATAGATGTCCTGAGCATTGATTTGAGCGTTGGCTGCGAGATCAAGAGCAACTTCCTCGTCAAGAGTGGTGACGAGAAAGTTAAGAAGCTGGTTCTCGTGGAGTTTACTGTCTGCTTGTTGGGTATTAGACACACTTTCTGCAAGCAGACGTTCTAACTAACCAGCTTTGTGAAGTACTGATATTTCGGCTCTATTGAATCACTAGACAGCGTCGGGACAGGTCGGTAAATCAAAGGGTTTGAAGCGGGAGAGTATCGATTTGGATGAACGTAACCACCCGCTTCACCGAGGAGATGGTGTCGCTAGCAAAAAGCTATTGCGACGATTCGGACGAAACTACCGCGCCGGAGGGCGGCGGCAGTTTCGCGGAGTATGCGATGATTTCCCTCCACGGGCTGCGGATTTTCCTCGATGAGACCTACGAAATGGTCATTGACCGCTTAGAAGTAATGCCACCAATTCTGGAGATTATCGGGCTCGAGTCCGATGATGTCCCACATCCATCGACGTTGAATAATAGGCTTAACAAGATCGTGATGCAGGTCTGGCGAGTGCTGCTGCGCCACTCGGCGCAGTTGCACGAGCCGTCACCACACGTCGCCGTTGATGCGACTTACTACGAGCGATCACCGGCCAGTAAACACTACTGCGAACGTACAAATTACCGGGTTCAGACTGTTGAAGCGACGAAACTCGTTGATACAGACACACAAGCGATCTTAGACGTGCATTGTACGACGACCCAAGAAGGAAGCGACGCAGACGTGTGTGAGCAACTCGTCCGCCGGTACGGCGGCGAGTTGCAGACTCTCGCTGCAGATAGAGGCTATGATAGCCAGCCACTGCGCAACGCACTCCATGAGATGGATATACGATCCCTTGTGAAACATCGTATCTTCGCACCGTACGATCATGTTCACAACGCTCGAATTGAGGACGATCTCTACAACCAGCGGTCAATGACAGAGGCCGTCAATTCCTCGGTCAAGCGCTCGGACGGCAGCCGTCCGAGCGCGTGAGTGGTATCGTGAGTTCCGTGAAATTGTCCTGATGTGTCTCGTCTACAACATCAAACAGTACGTGACTCGCTAATTCCAACGCAGTATGGCGATTCAATAGGGCCGATATTTCAGTTGTCTCCGGATCGACCGCCGCATACAGCCAATATCGCTCATCATTGAGTTGGATCACCGCTTCATCAACCGCAACGTGATCCGGATTCTTGCCAGATTCGGGCTGTAGATCGGCCTTGTGAACCCAGTTGTGAACAGTTGATCGGGTCCGTTTGACACCGAAAACCTCAAGAAATCGAACAGTATTCGAAAGTGAGAGACCAGACAGATGCAACAGAATACTGAGCTTCATCAGAAACTCCGGTGTCGCTTCTCGTTCCACAAAACCTAAGCCGATCTGGTCGATACTACCGCAGAGGCATCCGATTTCTGGCATAGGTACTCAGAAAACGTGGCGCCTCAGTTTTTAATCCTTATCTGAACACCGCTCATTAAGAAGTGCTGAAACTCATTAATATGTTTTCGTATCGGTCTACTAACTGCTCGAGTGAGTAGTTCTCTTCCATGTACGTCCTCCCACCCAAACCGAGTGATTCATGGAGTGAACTGTTGGAGGTGACGCGCTCGACTGCGTCTACCAACGCGTCCATCGATCCCGCATGGATACCAACTGGTTCGTCAGTGAGGATCCCATCGAGGGAATGTTGCAGTGAGATTACTGGTGTTCCGTACCGCCAAGCTTCGAGAAAGACGTTCGGGAAACCTTCGTAGTCAGACGTATTGACGACTCCGATCGCATCCCGATACTGGCTGTGAATATCTTCTGGCTCGACAAAACCGAGAAACTCGAGATTGGGTACTGACCGGGCATCGGCTTCTACCTCGTCAAAGTATTCGGGATTGTCGTTATCAGGAGGACCGATCATGCGAAACTGAACGTCTGGGAGCTGTCGCGCGAGGTCAAGGAATCGCTTGGGCCGTTTTTGTTTGGGATCCATCGACCCAACCCAGAGGACATACTGTCGGTCGGTGTGAGGAGCAAGATCGGCCGTAGGTGGGAGGTCGTATCCGTTCGGGATTTGGACAGCGTCAATGTCGTGTTCGGATGCCAGTAACTCTTTCTGATGAGTAGTTTGTGCAATCACCCGGTCGGCGGACTGCATCGCCCGAACGTACAGATATCGGAGGACACCAAGATCAGTCAGCTGGGCCGGGTCTACGTTCGAATCGTTTGCGACGGCGTAGACGAACTGCCGTCCAGTTGTCCGAGTATAGAGTGCCGTCACCATACAGAGGAAATTGTTTCCGCGGACGTAGTAGATGTCTGCGTCTATCCTATGGAGCCCGCGAAGGAGACGGAGTGTTTTGTACGGTGCGTTACTAATACCACGAACATCTGGGATAATGTGCCAGAGTGTCACGTCATCGACAGTCTGCCGATCTCTTGAGTCGTACTGAAGCGTCGCGACGTGTACGTCAAACCCTCGTTTCACCAATTCGTTCGCAAGCAGGTACTGCTGACGTTCAGCACCACCAGTTCCAGTCTCGATTCCAGACTCAAAGTACGAGTGAACGGTATCAGAAACAAAACAAACTGACGGGCGTTCATTCATTGATCCATCGTTTCGGTCAAAGCCTGGCGCAAGAACGTTTGTCCTCGATCGCGGTGTGATTCTAGCGTGGCTCGGATGCGCTCGCGTTCGGCAGCCTGCAATTCGAGATACGTTTCGAGATCGTCTTCCAGATCGATTGTTTCGACCGGCACGTGTCTGCTCAACAGATCGAATTCGGCGAGTAACGATTCAGTTTTGCTGGGAAGTTGTTCGTACGATTTATCGATATCGATGGTCAAAAATGGGGTTTCGTTGTGGAGTGAAAATATCGTCGAATGTAGACTATTGGTAATCGTAAAATCAAACTCAGCGTGTAATCGGTAGTATTCAAACGGAGACAGCGTCCCAACCAGATCAAGATCGGCATATGGTGAATCGGTCGGGGCAATTACCTCGTAGCCACGCGATTTGAACTGGTCTATCAACCTAGACGCGATCTCGTTTTTTGGGATATTGACGCCAAGAAGGGGAACCGCTTCTTTTCTCGATGTTCGATACGTTTCTGCGGGCAGTTCAGGAGTCGGAATATCACAGAGAAACGTTGGGTCCGGAACTCGCTCGAACGCATCGATTTCGAGACGTCGTAATAGATCCTCAGTATGCGAGTCCCGGACGCCTATTGCAGAAAAATCGTTCAGTGATTCACGTATGAATTGACGTTCTGTTTTAGTAAACCGTGTGACATCAGTTTTGTTCGCCGACGCGGCGTATGCAATCTTCTGAGCAGACAAATCACTGCCTCCAAAATACACGTTTGGAAACGGACGCTGGCCGGATAGTGACCGATCGTATCCCGTTGTCACTTTCCAAATTGTGTCACTGCCGAACATCACGATATCATATTCGTTTTCGTTTAAGAACGAAATCGTCTTTTCGTACGAGTCGGATATCAACCGCGAATCAGAGAGATTACAATATTCCCGCATAAACCGTTCTGTTCGTCGAAAGTCTCTCACTCGAGCAGGTATTGCTTCGACCTGTTTTGTTACGAGTGCATTTTTGTATCGCTTGAATTCGTGGGAACGGCACCGATAATCGATCGTTTCGACGGTCACTGCGGGAAGAATATCTTGTATTGTTTTCACTAAACAGTAGTTTTGTAACAGTGATCCTTTGTTTCGATTGTTGTGAAGAGTGAGAATGCCTATTTTCATTCGTTCAAAGAGGTATATTGGCTCGATATCAGTACGCTGCTCAAGTTGAGAGAGGGGAATTCCAGTATAAATCAGTTTTGACATCCAGCAGTAATAACAATCTTATTTTATTATAATAACTTTATAATTGGTTACAATTGGAATATAATATCCGAAAAATAATCGCGTGTTATATATTCGGCTTTGTAGTTTCGCTAGAAGTAACGGCGAAAGCTCCTTTATTGCTGTAGAAAACGAAGAGACAGATTGGTTTGACATCCGAAATCCGTCTCTTCACCCGTAATGCAGTCAGGAAAGCTAAACTAGTTGTCGCTAATCCCGACGAACCCGCCGACCCCCGTGGGAGTCGCGGGTTCGCTGAATGGGCGATGCTCGTACTTCATGCTCTCCGTATTGGGCTGAGCAGATCATATCGTGGAACGATTGATTTGCTCAGCGAGATGCCTGGAATCACCGAAGAGATTGGTCTCACGAAACTTCCTCACTTTACTGTTCTCCGTACCTGGTTTGGCCGGATTCCAATGAAGACGTGGCGTGCGTTTCTCGGCCGTTCAGCCGAGAAACGCACAGGTCACTCCGCTATCGATGCGACAGGCTTTGACCGCGATCAGCCGAGCAGACACTACGCCAACCGCACCTCCTACCGTGTTCGAGCCTTGAAAGTCACCGCTCTGGTGGATGTCGAAACGCTGTACATCACCGACATCCACTGCACGACGACGAAGAAACACGACGCGAAGATTGGCCCGCAGGTCGCCCGCAGGAATGCGGCCGACCTGCGTTCATTGGCCGGAGACCGTGGCTATGACTCGAAAGCATTCAGGGACGAACTCCGCCGAAACGGTGTTCGTCCACTGATCAAGCACCGCATCTACTCATCGCTCGATCACGCCCATAACGCCCGCATGGACAGTGATCGGTATCACCAACGATCTATGTCTGAAACCGTCTTCTCGTCGATCAAGCGCACGCTCGGCGCAGCCGTGCGTGCGCGAAGTTGGCATCTAGAGTTCCGTGAAATGGTGCTCAAAGCGACCGTCTACAACCTCCGGCGGAGCGTCCGATATCCATGAAATCGACCGCAGTATACCGAAACTACAGAGCCATATATTCAAAATAGATCAACACAATATTCAATAGTTACCCTCCGAATGAGCGAGTATGGAAACACTGGTAATCGGTATCGACGGTGGAGACGAGACGGTACTCTCTGCAATGGAGCTTCCTTTCTTGTCGGAATTCTTCGAACAGTACGGCACGTTACCGGTGGAAGAAGACCTCTGGAACCGTGGCTGGGCATCAATACTGAGCGGCAAACACGGCCGGACGACCGGTGGATTCTACGAAAAACCAAAATTAGACGGCACACACGACTTCGAACAAAGCTTTGGAACGCGTGACTACGAGCAAAACGAAGAGATAACCCCGCTGTGGGAACGGATCAACGACGCCGGATTGAGCGTTGGGTTTATGAACGTTCGGACAACGATGCCAGCACCTTCCGTCGATGGCTTCTTCGTTTCGGGTGCAGGAGGTGGATTCAAACCCTCGGACGGAGTCCCAGACATTGCGTGTTTTCCTCGGTCGATCCACGAGGAGTTGTCACAGTCCGACTATATGTGGGAAACCCGGTTTCTCGATTCAGGTGTTAAAAACGTTTACGAGTATCTCGAATTAGTGACCGAGACCGTCACCCAACGAGCAGAGGCGTATCTTCGGCTCTGCCGGGAGTTCGATCCCGACTTTGGATTCGTCGCACAAACAGAGACGGTCGGCATACAGAATCTCGCGATGGCCGAGATTCATCCAATGATCGAAAATCCGAACCGTGAACGAACGGAACTTCAGTTGGCAATTCAGGAGTTCTACCAAGTTGTCGACGAGACAATCGAACAGATGGTTCAGGAGCTTGATCCAGAACGCATCGTAATCGTCTCTGACCACGGTGGAGTGCCGTACAAACACTCTATTAACGCGGATGCGTTCCTTCAGCGCATCGGTATGCAACCACAAGTCGGCGGTGCCGAACAAAAATCACGGTCGGCGATCCGTCGTGTCGGTGAAATTGCTCCGTCACCGGTAGTGAATCTCGTCTCGTCTACTGTCCCCTCCCTACGGGATAAAGCAACCCATCCAGACACGGACTGGAAGCATACTAAAGCATTTGGTCACCGATACGTCCCTGGGATCTATGTCAACGACGAGAGGTTTTCAGGCCCCGTTCGTGACCACGAGTACAACGATACCCTTGAGAAAATCATTGCTACATTCAACGATAGCGAGGAAGCAGAGAGATACGGATTAGAAGCCTCCCCATATCGACCGCAGTATGCCGATGCACCACAACATGATCTGCTACCGGATATTTGGATTGATAAACCAGAAACACTCTTTTTTGAAGGAGAGGGAGAATTTGTCGAAAAAAACGAGAATTACCGATCTATCGGCGATCAAGACTTAGAAATCGTCGATCGGAATATGCATACGGGAAAAAAAGGACCACGGCCACTATTGTCCTTTAATTTCGATAGTAGTTTGGAAGAATCTAATGAGGCACGTGATCTTAGTGTTGCTAATAAAATAATTCTCGAAAGTGTTATGCATATTTAGATTATAGTCTGCGTAACATCAGGATGCGATTTCGATTCCTCCCGTCCATTTAGAATCGCCTCCCGTGTCTGTTGCCACTCGACGTGTCGCACTTTGATTCGGACTGGTATCGACTCACACTTGAGCAGACGAGCGATCGCAAACCGGTGGCGGCCTTCGTGAAGGATAAAATTACCATTCCGATCGACGTCAACAATAACCTCGTGAAGTTCTGGCGGCCAATAGTTGTGGATCGGCCGCGCCCCAGCGATGTCGGTGCCTGACTTTCGTAGCTCTCGTTGTGTTCTGTATCCTGAGTCTTTGATACTCTCGTATAAGGCTTCGATTTCATCTAGACGGTGATGAAACTGCTCTATACTTTCACATCCCCAACGTGGTTCACCAGCTCTGATAATCTCTGCCCGCCGCTGATAGAAATCGGTTGATTCCCAGGAGTCGCCGTCGAGAAATCGTGCCTCGAACGCTCGATAAAGATCGTACGCCTCAATCGGTTGAAGCGTGCTGTCCCAATCCCCATCAACGACTTCCGAAACAGTATCAGAAAATCTAAACGATTTCTTCGTGGTGGCTGTTGTTTTTTTTGTTACAGTGAGTGGATCAAGTTCAATTAGTTGAAGCGGGTCAACTGGGGCATCGTACCGTCTACCACAGGTGTACCACGTCATTGCTTTTGCGTATCCTCGCACTACATGGGGAGAAAACCGAAAGAGAATCTGATCTGGAAACCGTCGTTTAATTATATTTTTCAGTTGGTCGGTGGCAGACATTGTACTAGTCGCATGCTGTTAAATGGAGCTAATTGATATATCTCTGTTGATGATCGTGCTCTGTTGAATAGTGATCTATTCGGCTGATACCACGGGTTAGAAAGGTGAAGCCAAGGAATCCGACCCTGCCTATGGAGATATCTCCTCGACTTCGTTGAGCAGTGTCGTCGGCTGGCTAAACAAGCGTTGGGAAAGCATGCGAGCGAGCCCGCCAGCGGCGGGTTCGCCCGCTGGGTTCACGTCGTTTTGCACTGTATTCGTCTCGAAGAAGACCACAGCTACCGTGAAACACCAAATCGGCTGAAGTACATGACCGATATACGAGATGTGCTTGGCTTCCTTCCGTCGGCCGTCTCCCATTACCATACATCAGATATGGTCTACAAAAATTTCCTCATTCATTACTGTCCCCGGCGTTGGTGGCGGTTTCACCGCAATCAGGACAGGGAGATTGCTCTCAAGCGTGCTTACAGTGCCGCTCTATCCCAGCACCGAGCGGCTCTGGTCGCAACACTAATCATGTGAACTCAGCAAGTTGCTGAAGCATCCACTGAATCGGCTTGGTTGTTCACACACAGACACATTAGGTGGGGTACCGTGATCCTCACGGTGTTTCACTGCGTTCGGTAAGAGCGTTTTATTTTTATATTAATGTTTTGATGCTATTCATAATGTAACTATCTAAGTTTGTTATTTTTAAACCCAGTCATCAGGAATGTCTGGATGTTGTGAATATTTCGCTAAGGCTTCAGAAGAATCTTCCAGATTATCGATCGATCGTATTTTATCTCGCTTCTTTTGCCATTTTGGATGACGCACTCTTACAAAAGCGGGGACACTATTTATATCAAGCACTTTACTAATAGCTAAGCGATGGTTTCCTCCACCAATTTTGTAAATTTCTCCATTCCTACCTATTGCGATGTTGATTTCATGACATTCTGGTATAGGGAACCAATTTCCTAATTCAATAGCACATCTATATCCATTTTCGTTAATTCTCTGATAAATTTTATAATAGTATCTTAGTGATTCTTTGTCATGCGTGTCGTATCTCTCAGAAACCTCTACGAAATCAATATCATTTATATTTGAACCTTCATATTCTTTTTGAACTATTTTAAAAAAAGGATAATGGTCAAATTTTGTTTTTTTTGGTGTATCTGCTTTGTTTTCTATATTGTGATCATCATCTACATTTATTATGTCCCAATCGCCCGAGATTATCTGGCTCCTTGGCTTTGGTTTTTTATTCAATCCAGATATTTTGTACTCTATATCTTTGGGAGATATATTTATTGTATTTCGGGCATTAAATGCAGCTCTCCCATATTTTAATTTTCTGAAAGAATAGCATACTGATTCCTCAATTAAATAGTATGTAGATCTTGCTAACATCAGTGGGTCAAATTTCTTCATATATTATGAATATTGTAGCCTTGTTTAATTATTTCGGTGGCGAAAATTGTGATTTATATAATCATGGGCACAAGTAATTCCAGACAATCGCTCCCCCTGATTGCGTCTTTGAGGCTTTGTTTCAGTTTGTCTACATTCTCAATAAGTCGGATGGACGGTAGTTGTACCAGTCCTTGACTTGACTCCAGTAACTTTCCATCGGATTGAGTTCGGGTGATTTTGGTGGGAAGTTCCAGAAATCAATGCTGTATATGGAATCTCGGTACTTCCCGAACGCTACTTCGTGAGCTGTGCTGAGTCACGCTCCATCGGATCAAACGCTGCGTAGTTGCTCTGTGAAGAGTGGACTAGAGTTCACAGATCAAGAGAAGCAAGCGGAGAGAACTCATGTAGCCGTCAAAGACGAGTGCTGTGGCTCAGGAGACGCTTACCTGAGGCCGCGGGCTCGCTCAGCCCGCGGCCGGTGCGTGCGCTTCTGGCACACCGACGCCGTTCATTTCTATCTCCCAACTCCGCTCTAATTCCTCCTCTAATGTTTCTCTGATCCAGTCAGAGAAGGTTTTGAACGTGAACTCTTCGGGCAGGTCGCGTCCGCCCCGTCGTGGGCGGGCGACGACCGCCTATCGGAGCACGAGCCAGAGGTTCTCCAGCAAGAACCCAACCAAGACGAACCCGAAGCGGACGACTGGATCTTGTGTCGTCGTTACCACCCGTGCTTGGCGGAATACACGATAGCTCGTTTCAATCGCCGAGCGTTTCCGGTAGAGTCGTTCGACCTGCTTCGGCGTGCGATCTGGCTGATCGCACGCTACATAGCCTCGAACGACCTCTCCGCTCTTGCCACGATCTCCGGCTTGGTAGGAGACAGCGACTGCAAGCGGAAATTTCAGTTCCCGCTTGCAGTCTTTGTACATCCGATATGCCGTCATGTACGAAGAGTGCGTGTCTAGCTTCTTCTTCATGCGTTTGCCCTTCTTTTGGACGGGGACGACAGTCGCAGCAATATCACGTGACCGACGTAGGATACGTTCGTTATAGAAGCCACGATCAGCCAATAGAAGGTCTATATCGGAGGGATAGGCCTCAATGCGGTCGAGGACACGCTCGACCGCATCGGCCTCACTCTCATCACTCCGCACGTACGTCATAGACAGCGTCACCGGCTTCCCGTTTGAAACGAGGTATGCTGAGCAGTAGCGGTGACACGTTGTTGTGCCGTCTTTAGCAGCCATCCGACAGAGTTCTCCGCTCTCATCGGCGTACGTCCCGTGGTAGGGGTTATCGACGAAATCAATGGAGACGATCCTCGACCGGTCAGGGTCGAGGATCGTCATTGCCATCTCCTTCAGTAGGTCGTTAGCAATCCTCTCTAGCCACTCTCGGTTGAGTGTATGGAGCCAGTCCATGACAGTGTCGTCACAGGGAGCGTTGTCTTTGCAGGTTTCCCAGATGGACGTCTGGTTGACTGCTGCGAGGGTGACAGCAGGCCAGATCTCGCCGGGATCGAGGGGCGAGCCCTCGATTACCGGCAGCGGGAGCCGTTCAACGAGATCTTCCGCTAGTTCTTTCACGTCTGTGGCTGAAAGGCAACCGTCTGGCTGAGGAATCGTGAACACATTCACTCAACCAGACATCTTCCTGATGAGAGCTACGTTTTAGCTACAACTCTCAGACCGGTTGGGAAGTACCGATGAAATCGACCGCAGTATACCGAAACTACAGAGCCAAAATGAATACAGTCAAAAATTTTCTATTTGAGAACCTTGATCACATCGCATAATATTAGTATTCCGTTGCAGTAGGAATTCTAATGATATATCTTGATCGAGCAATCCAAAAGTATCGATCTGATGGTCTTCGCTCTCTTTTCGTTGATGGTGCCTCAATCGTGGCATCTCCACAATTGTGGTGCATTCGTTTCGTAACTACAGTTGGATTATGTCCTGTAACACGCTCAGAGCTTCGAAAGATAGCAATTCATGAATATCGTATACGGGATATGGAATCGATAACAATTCCCCCTCGTGAGGAGTACCCAGTCGAATTCGCACGCCTAACTGGAAAACACATTCTTGGTGAACCGTTCGTTGCAGAACTGACCGATGCCTATCTGTTCGGCCCACACGGAATCTGTTTAACTAACGACGGGAGACCGATCCTGGAAACGGTGATGGCTCGCAGGGACAAGTTAGAAAGGAAATTACTGGAAACTCCATCGGCTACCATACGTCTTGCTCTATCGAGAAGGTTTACCGAAGTCACGGGGACATACGATACCGTCTGTTCACTAGCTAACTCGCACTATCCACATTGGATCCTGAACGAATTACCGCGATTACAGGGACTCGAACTCTTCGAAAAAAAGACGGGTATCACTCCAAAAATCGTGATCGCGTCGGATATTAAGGGCTATCAGCGAGAATCGTTGAATCTGCTCGGAATACCTAACGAGCGGATACTCGAATGGACTGGTAAGTACGATCGAGTTGAACGACTAGTGGTACCTACTGTCAGGGCACCCGAGGTACACTCCTCAGAAATGACACAGCGACTCAAGTACGACCTCAGTTACAAACTCACTTCACCCGCCGCATTGCAATGGGTACGACAGCGAGCGCTCGATGCGGTTACTCTCGAAACTGAATCCAGGCGGTTGTTCATCGCCCGCACGGATGCAGACCGGCGGCGAGTAGTAAATCGAGACGAGTTACTCGACAAGTTAGAAAAAAAGGGATTCGAAACTTTCGTTCCAGGACATCATTCCATAGAGGAACAGGTACAAACGTTTGCTACCGCGGAAGCGATCGTTGCACCCCACGGTGGCGGACTTGCAAACCTAGTATTCGCCCCAGATGCCGTCGTCGTCGAGTTGTTCGGGGAAAAAATCAAACCGACATTTTTTCTTCTTGCTCAATCACTTGACGTCCCGTATCGCCACCTTATTTGTGATCCTGTTGACGACGACTTACGGGTCGATGTGGATCGTGTAGTGAGTGAGCTGGAGAAACTAGGTGTTTCCGACTAATACTAACGGCCCAACTCATTCGTCTTTAGTTAAGCCCAGAACCGCGGTACAGCGGTAGCTTATCGAGGCTTCTTTTCGAGAGGAATGAGGAGGCAGCAGTGTGTCCAAACACTCCTCCTCAACCCGACTTATGCGTCGCCTC
>LFCJ01002798.1_pt1 | contig 12628 bp, 8 predicted proteins | sample 643141 | NCBI WGS metagenome assembly LFCJ01 (sample SAMN03766243, study PRJNA286221) | soda lake metagenome | biome: soda lake; feature: Kulunda steppe; material: water; isolation source: sample B1-Br-g2 brine of Lake Bitter-1 | place: Russia: Kulunda steppe | collected 2010-07 | reverse complement strand
GTTTTTTCCATGTAATAAAAGGCCTTATGCTTGCATCTTGCACGAGGTGTCTATAGAAAAGTTATTGAGCAGAGACGGTGACCTGCCAACGGCTACTGTTTGGAAGACCGTAGCGTAGCCGTAGCGTGCAACCCTGAGTGCTTGCAATGTACAATGAAGGAAAGACAGGCAAGGATTGAGCTGCACATGTACATCGATGTAAATGTAGGAGATATCCCCTCATTCTACAAATGACTTGAGTGCTGTACTATTCTCTGTCTAGGTAAGCACGTTCTTGTATCAATTGTCAAAATTAATGCCAATCGTTGCCGTTTGGCTCCTTTGTTTTTGCGACTCCTTAATCTTACGAGGTCCTCAAACAATAACATTAACTAATTTGTTAGTATCACAGGCTGAGGGTTTAGCCTTGTGATTGGAGGCCTCAGAATTTCAGACATTATTTGCAAATTCAGTATCACATGGTTACCTTCTGAGGTGCAACATGCTCACTCAGACAATGATCTCATTCCCCCTTCTCAGGTTCCGCATTTCAGGGCTATCCCTATCAACTCTTCTAGGCTCGTGGTGCTCCTCTGTGCAGCACATGTGTGCTCTTGCAAGCTCGCATGCACGCGTGTACAACTACCGTGCATGTACAAAAGTGGGGCACTCTCCCACAGCACCTTCCCGGAGAATGAAGTCCCTCTAGCCTGAGACAGTGTCTATTGGCTAATTTGCTCTGGGAGAGAGGAAGCTAATTGCATTGCTGAAGGCGTATCCTGATGCATGTGTGACCATAAAAAATTTGGGTGCAAAAATTGCTGTGGCATTGCTTGAGCGCACAGACAGTCTGAATGACGATGAGCGTGTTGCTGCCCCTGGACCAGTTGCTGCGGCCTCTCAGAAACAGGTGAAAGTTGCAGAACCAGAGCCTGAAAATGATACACTGGCACGATATGCCTACTCGGAGCGCACAGCAGGGTTGTACAAGCTGCATTAAGGATTCAGCCTAAAATACAACGGCAGGTCAGTAATCTTGCCTGGCAGAGCGACACGGGAAGTGAAGAGGGACTAATACTCTCCATGCTTTGTAGATGAGAACAGCTTGAAAGAAAGAAAAAGAAACAACGCAGACAGCAAAAGGCTCCCTGCATTACTTGAGGAAAAGGAGACACATTGGCCAGGAGTGCTATGAGTGTAAGAAAAGATAACCAATGGGGATCTGGAGGGTGGCTGGCAGCCCCCTTCTCCAGACCAAGGCCTTAAGAGCAATTTGAGTTGTAGTCAGTTCGTGCGCATAGTGCATGGAGTGAGCATGCATTTGAGGGGCAGTTTTGTGGACTCTATGAATCAAGGTCGCGACCGATCGGGCTCTTTAAGATGATGCATAGTGTTTGAGGTGTAGGTTGAACCTCCAACACCAAGAAGGATGGTATTAAGTGTTACAAATCAAGTGGAACATTTTAGTGTTAAGTACCTGCATAGTCTTGTGTTGTTTGCCAGAGGCCTCTGCACATGCACGCATACACTTCCTTTCACATGCATGCATAAAGTTTCTTGCACATGCGCGCACACACTTCACTGCAGATACATGGCCACACATCACTGCAGTGCACTTGCAAGGCCCATCATCACACAAAACTGCAAAGGAAGAAGGCCCGCCCATTTGTGTTTGCCATACAGGCTGTTCTGTGTCTGAACGTTTGTGATCCCCACGTGTCACATATCCATTTCTACTCTCAAACAATGAGTGCCTGATGTAACTTGTTATTAATTGCCATGTGTGCAAACCCAAACATGAATAAGTGTTTATAGCCCCCTCTTTAGGCCCTCCTGCACGAAGGCCAACTTCCGTGAGTGTATCTGTAGGGGTATCCATATGACCCTCTGTACATGTTTCCGCAGTTCACGGGTATCCGTACGGGTATTCTGTAAGGTGTCCTTGGCCCCATCCGTACGTTTCTGTGTAAAGTGACCAACCCACGGATATCTATTAAGATATTACATACAGATACCTGAGTTATGGAGCCTGGAGGGGCCTTACAGATATTCATACGGATACCCTAACTCCAGTAGGGGGAGGTTAGCCTGTCTCTGACAGATAAAAAGCATCAAAAAGCCAGCTCATCAAATATAGTAGCTGTGGCATGAGGGTGGCAACATCTCTGGGGGGCACCGGCACGGTGGATGGAAGGGTTGTGGATGCTCTTGTAGAGATCTCTACACGGTGCTGAATGAGAATAGCACCTGAGCATGCAGCATGCTCAGCCCAGACGCCGCATGAAGGGTTGTATGACGTGCTGATAAGCACTCATTGCGTCAAAGACTAGGGCACTAGACCTGATCCTGTGACGAAGAGGTTACAGTCCATGATGAAGAGGTTCACCCCCCCCTTGGGTTAGGGGGGGTGACCTAGAGGACATGGCCTCAGTACCCCTGATCACTACTTCAACATGCACGGCGCGACATCATGGCCACAAGTGTTTTTCAGTCTTTGGCACCAGTGTGGATGCCAGGGCCAGTGGGGCTAAAGCCGCAACACTTGATTAAGGCACCAAGGCCAGTGGGCCGGATGGGTGTGAAGGATGCAAGCCTCCGCCTAAAGTGATAGAAGATGCATGCACTTAGTCTCACACGCCCAAACCAGTCAAGGTTTAGCGCTCACCGGTCATGGTACCATCTCCAAAGCTTTTCCTAAGTGTGTGCCTGTTTGAGATGAACCTGCGCCTCTGTAGCCAATGACCAACAAGAGAAAAGGGGATTGCATGAAACGGAGCAGGGGTTGGGGAGATTCTAGAAGTGCGTTTTGATCTTCTACCTCTGGCAAAATCAGCCATAGGGGGCTTAAACCAGACCCTTCCAAACTCGGATCTTTTTCCTCTCAAACCCATTTAAGGTCACATGGGGGGCCACGGTGAAGAATTTTTAGGTGCAAAAAGGCCACCTGTTGGGGCTCCTTTAGCCTTGCTTACACACATGCATTGTAGCGCTATGCCAGAATGTGACCAGGGGGATTGAAGGCCAATTGAGCGCCTCCTCATGGTAGTCCCTGGAAGTGGTGTTGTTTACCCAATGGAGGATTGCACTGGCTAGTGCTCACTGGGACAAAGGTTTTTTCAACACCAGCGAAAGGGCATGTGGCCCAGAGCGTGTGCGGGCATGCAGGACGGGCCTGGGCAGCGTACACGGCAACCTGTGCTGTTCTGAGGGGTGAAGGGCAGGCTGTGGAGCACGGTGGTGGGTGAGGGTGAGGAAACTGGGCCTTGATGGCGTTGTGCTAATGGCCACCATGAGCCTTGTGAGCCACGCCTGCTGGGTGGTTGTGGGATCTTGTGACGGCAAACAGGGGTGCATAAGTTGCGCGGTGGAGCTCGCTTGGTGGTGGCTGCCCTCCCAGGCTCACCTGTGCCCCTTGTGCCGTGTCTCCTGCTCAAAGTTGGTGCTGTCGTGCAGCACTAGGTCAGGACACGACATGAGTCTGTGGGTTGGTGATTTGCTCTCTCTCTCTCTGCTTTGGACGTGTGGGTGGGTTTGTCTGTGGTTTCTTGCCCCTGCCCTTGGTGAAAGCCTGAGGTGGGGTTTTCCAGACGTGCTTCTCTTGTTTGACTTGAGGGGGGTAGAGATATGATCTTTTGAACCAATGTGTCCCCTCTTTCTTAATTGCTGTAGGGGCGTTCCATCGCCTGCGTAATTTTCTGTTCTTTTTCTTCATGTTACTTTGTTGATTCATTGCTACTGTTTATTCACGGGTTGTTGGGTGGTTGTAGATGGCCGCCCTCTTCTTTTTATTGTAACCTTCTGGAGTTCTCCTCTGAGCCACTGGCCATCCAGCCAGAGGCCTAGCGTCCCCTTGGGACATAAGCCTGATTGAGCCTGTAGTAAGGTGCACTAAAAAAGTCATCCTTCACTCGATCCTTCTTGGCGTGAGAGGCTCTATTTATACTTCTAATACTCTACATCGCCTAAAAGAGCTCAGCCTTAATACACAAAAAGCCCATACGACTGCTCTTTTACACGCTCACCCCGCGCATTATGCGCACAAACTGACTGCAACCAGATGCGCTCTTGAAAAAACAGTTGCTCTCAATGTCTTGGTCTGGAGCAGGGGCCAGCTTGTCAGCCTCCAGATCCTCACTAGTTCTTCTTTGACCCCAGTGGAGGAGACAAAAAGCTCTTTAGGCCAGTGTGTCTCCTTAATAAATGCAGGGAGTTTTACTGCCTCTTCTCTTTTGTTTCAGTCAGCTCAACAATGGCTGATAAAATTACGTGGATGCAAGAGATGCATTCATCAAGGAGCTGTATTAGAATGTTATTGAGTTATGACTCTGGTTCATGCAAATTTTACAGGCAAAAGGCGTGTGAAAAATGTTTGACAAAAACAGTCTGTAACTGCATCCTGGCGCTACTACATGGCAGCATTATGAGGATTTGTATTACTGAAACACACATATCATTCACAATCAAATCCCAGCCTAGGTGCAAAGAGGCAAGGTGCTGATAAGTCCCGACATGCCGTCAGCTTATGTGCCTCAATCCTATTGTGATGATTGCTCAGCTTTTGGACGCACAATTGCTATTGCTCTACAATCGCGCAGATCAGTTTTTCCTTCAAAATTTTTGATTTATAAACTCACTGGCTCTCCTTGCCAGGACTCCTGTGGCACCCCATCTACTAGCTTCCAGCTACATTGCACCCCCATGTCGGAAATGTTTGGGCTGTTGAAACAACCGAGGTTGATTCAACAAGGTCCAGTTGAATTGCTGGTTGATTTAACCATCCACAAAGAATCAACTAGGGAGTGGTTGAAACAACCACCGTTTCAACTGGTGATTGAAACAACTAGTACTCAATTGGAAACTTACTTGGCAAGTATGACACTGTTGTGCGCAGCATATGCATGCAATGCAGCATCGCTCTGCCCTGCATGAACTAATATCGCGCATGAGCCCTAGAGAGCGGATCTGGAATTGCTCTTAGACTTACGCCTGTGCTTGCTCCTGCAGGAAAAATCTCCTCCTAAACTGAATCGTGGTGAGTTTTGACTCTCTCAAGTACTCGATACTTATCCCTTTACATATAAATTAAAGGGAACTGCATGTGTTTTGCTAAAACTCCTTGAGTGTATCCAGGATTTTGAGATATGGGTTGATGAGCCTGACCTCTTTCCGCCCACAGCAGACCAAAACTTGGTTGTGGTAGTTGAATGGGTATTTATGGCTTGTTTTGCCTGTATCACTTTGTTGCTTTGCACCTCCAAAGTAGCTTGTGTCCATTCTACCTTGCAACGCTTTCTGGTTGAGAAGATAGCTATGGAGTGAACAAATAGCGCGGCCTTGTAAGCAGCTGCAGCCAGCAGGAAGCTAAGTCTATGGGGAGGGAAAGTTTGCAGCCAATACCGGGCACAGCGGGAGGAGGGTGGCTTCAGGAGCAGCCGGGGTACCCACACATTGATGCATGCACCTCAGAGTCAGCCCTATCCGGTGGTGGGTGTTAGGCAGATGTGTGGAGGCGACCAGCTTTGCCTCGCATTGGGCGTCACCCTGGGCCCCAAACCATCGATTTATTTGATATCCTGCAGCCATGACGCTACTTTGTCTGCAGCACACTCTCAGCGCGACGAATGGTGTATGAACCTTGTAAGTTTAGTATCATAAATTGCTTGTAGATGCCGCACCGCCCCGCAGTGAGCGTGTCTCTACATTTTTTGTGAGGCGGGACGCCGGCGCCGCTGCCCTAGATGCTCGCACGTGCACGCTATCAGCACAGCAACACATCCATCACCCCAGTGGCACATTCATCCTGTGGAAGTATAGTAATGCAAAGATTCCAGGCCTATAGGCCTATAGGCCTAGCTAGGAGCCAGCTTGAAGCCGCCAACCAACAGCACACCGAACTTTGTCAACACCTCCTTCAAGCTGCTGCCAAGTTGGCATTCACACTATCCTTCTGGTTGTGAGTGGAACCATCTACAGCCCTTGCAGTATGGAGCCTCTCAAGAGTCTCGGTCTTGACCCTTGAAAATCTACCATGCTTAAGCAAGCTTGCTGTAAAGCTTCATGCTCATTCGGTCCAGAACGCTCACAAACATGTTAGGACCAGAGGTGCTTTAGAGAAAGCTTGAGTGACCTCTCATCAAGGACAAGGGTGGGGAACTGCTAGTCACGTGCACCCTCCTGACCTGTCTTGCCTTTTTTGCCTTGCTTCGTCTGTCGGTAATCAAGACTACCAAGATTAGAAGAAATCAAATTACAAATTTTGAGGAAACTGGTTTCGTGGTGTGGGGGTCATTCTATGTACGTCGTGCCATCCAACGTACGCGCTTGTCGTGCAATCCGAGGCAAGACATCGACAAGTCTACGCAAAGCATCTGAAGTTTTCTATTTTTCAGGACTGGCATGTGTTGGTCTTATTCTTGAGTGGCGCACTTAAACACGCAAAATGCTCAAAATCCTCCATTTCTGGCGCTCAATTGCATCGGTCCTTGCAATTTGCTTAATGGAGCGCATCATAGGGATTGTAGGTGAGTAATTGAGTGAACAGTGTTTTTGGAACAGTGCCATTCCATGGGAAAGCTGTGGATCAGGTTGATTGATCTTGCACGACAGTCGCACAAGAGGATGAGGTTGTCATGAGATCCATTTGAGGTCTTGCTTTTGTGCACACAAACCATAAAAGTTGCCTCCCGGACGACCGGAGGCCTCCGGTCAACCCAGTCCTGAACTTGAACAGAGACAGACCAGAACGCTCACACTGGTGACGCTTATGCATGGGCACAGGGCCAGGGGTCAAAGGGGAGTGGGGAAGGCAGCATGCCTCACATGGACATAACTTTTGAGCTCAGCCTGTCATGGGAAAGCTTGGTCTGGGAGGATGGCAAGCCCTTAAGAGCCAATGATAATTTGGGGTTGTCAACCATATCCCTGCCAGCCCATACATTTCTGTCTTCCAGCTGCAGCCTCTGTAGATCAGCAAGTACCCTTCAGCTAAGTTTTTCGTTCTTACTTCATTGAAAAGTGGTTTGGTGGTACGGTTGATCTAGATTAAGTAGACTGCTGTGAGCAATAGGGTCTACACCATAGCAGATTTGTGACCCGGGGCTCCAGCTAAGTTGTCAAACAAAATTTATTCTTGATACAGGAACTGTTCAAAACACAATGTTTTATAAAAAGCTGATCCTCCTGCTGGTCTAAGCCACTGCATGCCCATGCTGATTTGCCCAGCAGTCAGCATGTCATTTGAGTCAAGTTTGATTTTACAGAATTTTAGCATTTTGGATCACAAAAAGGCGCATTAACTACTTTCTCTGCCATGCTTTTTGCAGGCTATAGCTGCTCAGATTTCTTCCATCTAAACCGTACAATGCCCGGTATCCATATGCTTTCTATGTTATCAGTTCAAAGTGACAGTGATGTATTTCCGGCATTCCTAGAGTACTATGTGCAAATTCTACAACTTGCTCCGTCTATATGTCTAACTCCAATTATAAAAACTCCCTGCAGTTGGCAGCGGGGCCATCCATGAGGCAGCCCAAAACCTTGCTTGCAACTTTACCAGCAGCCTCCAATACCATCTGCTCCTGCTGTGTGTCAATGAAGGTGTAGGAAAGCAATCGGAATTTTTAGGAAAGCAATCATGGCACTGCATGAGTGCGGTCACTCAGAGGTAACTATGATTTATACTTCAGTATTGGGTCACTCTATGGTATGGGTTACACAACCGCACCTGCCAAATGAGGGCAGCTTAGATTAAGCCTATTAGGCACGAAATCCAACACCAAAAATTATGCAATGGCAAAAGAAGCAAGCTTCTGCATTGCCTTTGGCCTCTGGACAATGCACACGCCCTCCTGGATTTGGTGCCGGCAGGCTCTTTCCAGGTGCACCCTGCACAGTGCTTACTGAAGGAGGGAGAAGAGGTACAAAATAAAACAGGCTATTTGAGTCATCAGTCTGACTGCCTACATGATGGCAAAGCTGATGAGCAAAGATAGGTACACTGATCTTCTGGCACTGGGCATGCAGTGATCTGTGTCTCATGATTGCAGAGCAGGTGTTCTGGGCACAGAGCTACAACTTTTCACACAGGTCATCATGTCCAGCTGCCTCATCCATGTCATCTCATACCCTGCGCCATGCATGTGTGCGCAAGGCCCTCAACCTAAGCCTGCCCACAGGCACAGGACACGCACAGCACCCAAGGCGCCGCTGCCAATTGTGGACCTGGGGATGATGGATGTACCTGCTGGTGGCTGGGGGGAGTAGCAGCAGGTGCACAGGGCTACATGACCTGTACATGGCATCTGTTGCTCCCACCAAGGCGGCAAGCATGTGCGTGCCTCGCTGTGCAGGTGTGGTACCTGTACTTTGACATGGCCCCTGGCGGCAAGCTAGGCTTCAATGCCTCATTCAAGCCTAACTTTGTGGGTGAGCACTGTGAGCGGCTCACCAGGAGCTGCGACAACTGCCAGGTGGGGGAGCAGGGGCTGGAGGGCGGTGCAGGTTGTATGTTGAGCCAGGGCCTGTGCTGGAGCATGACAGCTACCAAATGGTTGCTGCCATTGCGGGCATTTCTACCTGGCCAGGGGGCTGGAGCTGAGGTGGTGGTGAGGCAGGCTGGCGTGTGTGAAAGCAGGTCCAGGCAACAGCTGGTGAGTAGGCAGGCCAGATTTAGGAGCTGCACCTGTTGCTGGGGCTGGTCCAGTATCACCCTGCGTGCTCTAGGGAAGTTGGTGCGTATGGTGGCTGTCTTAACAGGCCAGCTGACCCAGGCCGGCACCAATGGAGAAGAGAAGGGCGGGGGCCACAGCCTGTATCAGCTGCTGCTGCTGCTGCTGCTACTGGGTGGGGGTGGTCTGCGTCTGCAACAGCTGCCAAGTTGGGCTGGCCAGGTTTAGATACTAGGCTAGGATAGGCATCACATCACCACTGGTGCCCCTACTAGGCTAAGATAGGCATCACATCACCACTGCTAGGCTAGGATAGCCCCTACTAGGCTAGGATAGGCATCACATCACCCATGGTGCCCCTGGAAGGAAAATGCACCAGGGGCAGCATGTGGCCCAGACCAGGTGTGCGCCCGTCTGCAGTTGTGGCACATATGAGACAAGTGCAAATGGTGCAGAAGATGAGTGTGCTTTTGTAGGCAGGGCTAGAGGCTCATAGCATGCACCCACCCATGCTTTCCAAGGCAAGGCCCAAGTGGTTGGTTGGCAAGATCTCGAGCTTTCTGGCTAGGCTGGTCTGTGGCATGTGAAAAAGAAAAAAAGAGAAATCTACATAGGCAGTGAAACCACTCGCTACATCAATTGAAAGAAAGGAGACACATTGGCCTGAAGAGCCGTGCGTCTCCTTCGCCAGGGAAGAAAAGGAACTAGTGTGAAATGGAGGGTGACTAGCCGCCTCCTGTTCCAGATCAAGACCTTGAGAGCAACTGGTTTTTTCAAGAGCGCCTCTGGTAGTCAGTTTGTGTGCATAAAGCACAGAGTGAGCATGTACTTTAAAAGCAGTCTCATGGGCTTTTTATTTTCTAATTTTTTTATTTTTTTAAGTATTAAGGCCGAGCTTTTTCAGATGGTTTTGTATTGGAGGTATAAATATAAGTATTGGAGGTATAAATAGAGCCTCCCACACCAAGAAGGCTGGTGTGAAGGGTGACTTCAAGCCTTCAAGCCCTTGCAAAGAATCTCATGTTGTTTTCTAGAGGCCTCCAATTGGTGTTCAGACCGTACATCTTCACAGTACTTAACATTTACAAGGTGCAAATCCCTCTTGCTGACATTGAGCTTGTGAGCTCTGCGTACATCTCCACTAGGTTGTTTTGGGCTTGACACCTGGTGCAAATGAGGAGCGGAAGGCGATTTGAATTTTTGATTGGGTAAGGGAGTGACTGAAATTGCATCAGGGCGACTAGAGGTGAGTCTTTCTCTGGCAGATAAAACGAGCAAGAAAAAAGCCAGCTGGGGAGTGTCCCATCATAAGCATGCTCAGGAATTGGAAGGTTTTATTGGGCCAAACAGTACAACCGGCATCTAAATAGACCACACTCTGGTGGTTGAACAACCTGCCAGAGAGCCCTGTATCCTTACAACCTTCACTGCAAGCATGAGAGCTTTATTTAATTCAATTGGTGAAATGTCACAATGCGTGTTTGCTGATGGCTTTTATGATGAGCCTGCAGGCAACATTATGGTGTTCAGTGATTATACCCGAGACGATGCACGCTGCACGCTTGCACCAGGCAATTAGGGCCAGAGAAAAAGCGCACAATCATGATGACCAAGGAGCTATGATCATCAAAGAATAGGCCTGACTGGCCTTCAATGTTCCCCTGTGCCAAGGTTGACAAGTGACACCCATCCCAACAGTGCCTTACACATCATGTGATTCTATCAGGCTGTCAGTACTACTGATGGTCTGGTAGTACTGATGGCCTGGTAGTACTGATGATCTGATAGTACTGATGGTCTGGTAGTACTGATGGTCTGATAGTACCAGAGCATCTCCGCTGTGATTACTAAGCACCTAAGTTGCTTGTAGACTCATCATCAAAGCTATTGGGGCAGGCAGCCTGCTCCCTAGAGGGCTGTCTCGTCCAAATGGATATTGGCAACGAGGACCGCTTGGATTGGACCGCGTTACATAAGTTACATATTCCTGAGAGATCTACCGGAAAAATCCCTGAAAAGAAAAGAAAACCTACGCAGGCAGCAAGACGCTCTCTGCATCAATAAAGGAAACGGAGACACATTGGCCCGAAGTGCCGTGAGTCTCCTTCACCATTGGAAAAGGTGGCTAGTGGGGGTCTGGAGGGTGGCTGGCAGCCCCATGCTCCAGACCAAGGCCTTGAGAGCTTTTTTTCTTGTGCACGTCTTGTTGTAATAAGTTTGTGAGCATAATGGACAGACCTACATCTAGAGTTAGTTTGCAATTTAAGGGCAGTCTTGTGGATCCTTTGTGAATCAAGGCCGAGCTCTTTAAGGTTGTGCAAATGTTGGAGATACAGATTGATCCTCCTACACCAAGGAGGATATCCTACCATCTATGGTGGATCCACCAGGGATCCGGATCCCTGAATGGCTTTTCCGAGGTCCTGTGGATGCGTTGCTCGATCAAAAGCAGTACTTGCAGGTGAAGTAAACACTTAGTGGCAGATTGTTTGCTGACTGCTTTTTACGTCAGCTTTACATTGTTGAGAATGCAATCAAGCTTTTACCAACGTTGGTAAAAGCTTAGAGTTGAAAGACGATTACTTGACTGAGCTACCCCGTGTAGGATATAAGTAAAGGATGATCCTAACCCAACACATAAAGTTTCCTTTTTCCCTTTAATCTTCAGCTATGCCGCCCTCATTCGGCAGGTACAGCTATGTAACCTAACCAAACCTAAACTATGGTTTAACAGACCAGACCAAGAGGGTCCGACCAACTCTAGTGGTGAATGCCCTGACACTCGAGCAGGCGGCGGGGCACCTGCAATGGGAAGTCAACTGTCCTCCCTCACAACCTGTTGGATTGAGGTTCGATGCGTGATGTGACCTCAATGGAGGCTTTTGACCGGCTAAGCTACCCTCGTTTGGCAGATACAGCCTTTACCATAAGCCATAAACCTAGTGGTGGAGGCCACTTTGGTTATATGAGTAGTATCCCGGGTACTTCTCGTATTACCCTAAAGCTGGGCCAGTTTCAGGATTTGCATGACCAAGCTTGAGCTCAGAGCGCACACGTGCCTTGAGCCTGAGCGCATTGTACTACCTCTAGTGGAGGTTTGAGTAGTAAATGAGCTTCAGGGGCAGGTAGGTTTGAAGATCTTGATATTGTCGCGTCAGGGGGGGGTATCACCTTCAGAGGCAATCCAGGTATTGTCATGGGAGGCTCTGCTATGAGTCTGAAGATGCATTCATAAGGTTATAGATAAGAGACTTTACAGATGACATGAACGTTTGCCTGGTCAGACATTTGTATGAAGTGTTTGAAATAGTATGCATGACCTCATGTGCATGTGGCAGCACAAGGGCAGCGTGAGTGCCCAAACTCTGCATTGCCACACTATAGCGTTAACAAAATTAATAAATAGTTGTACAATAATATTTTAAGATCAACTGCCAAACTTTTGGCGCAGCCAAAATTTCGGCAAGGCTTTGATTAGCCTCCTCCAGTGCTACACACTTTTTTTGGGATGAGCACCCTGTGTAGCCAATTTCTTTTATAATGCTACACACCCAAAAACCTTTTAAAAAACACTGAAATGGCTCCATCTACTCCCAAAAGGATGGTGTGGAGGTTAACTTTGCTGCAGCTTGTCGAGAAGTTAGAGCCAAATGCAATACGTCATTTGACTTAACGTTGCTGGTATGGTTGAGGTATTGCAACAGTGGAGTGACAACACAGTAGGAAAATGAATGGATAAAAAGGTGCAGTGGTCAGGGAATTCTGTGTTAAAATTTACCTTCGGCAAAAGCAGCCCATTAGGGGGAAAAAGCAGACCATCCCAAGCCCAGATTCTTTTGCCAAACAAATTAGGATTCTATAGCGGAGTCTTTCAACTCTTTGTGCTCACTTGTCACAAATCCTAAGTAAAGATCAAGCAGACGCTTCTCTCTCTCTCTCTCTCTCTCTCTCTCTCTCTCTCTCTCTCTCTCTCTCTCTCTCTC
>LFCJ01002797.1_pt1 | contig 12632 bp, 20 predicted proteins | sample 643141 | NCBI WGS metagenome assembly LFCJ01 (sample SAMN03766243, study PRJNA286221) | soda lake metagenome | biome: soda lake; feature: Kulunda steppe; material: water; isolation source: sample B1-Br-g2 brine of Lake Bitter-1 | place: Russia: Kulunda steppe | collected 2010-07 | reverse complement strand
GAGAGAGAGACAAGGTGGGCGCCAAAGAGTGCATCTTGTGAATCTGCACTCCAATAATGGGGGTAACCAGGGTTGAAGTCTAACGGAGAGGCTATTTTTCCTTAGTTACCAGAGCCCATTTTTGGAGGGCAGTATGTATATGTATATTTGGCAGAGTTCGCGAGTAGGAATCCTTGATTTTCTTGCCATGATATTTCCTTTATAGCTTTTTTCCCTAGTAAGCAGCCCTAGCAGATGCAAAGTTTCTAGGTGCAGGTGTTATGCTTTTTTGGAGACCTTTAAGCTTGGCTGTGTGGAAAGCTGTATGGAGGATGTTGACGCGTTCCGGTGTCATTATGCCCTGGCATTTTCCTCTGTGCTGTAGATACATGCTTCTCTTGATGAGTAGATTTCTAGAAGAAAAAGAGGTGAAGGAATTGTGTTGAGTGGGGGCTGCTCAGTAGTGGGTTTAGGCTTGTACCTAACAAGGTCTTAATTACGGATCCAGAACTCACAGCTCCCAGTGGGTTGTATGTCTACATGTGGATTTGTGGGGTGGACATCAAAGGTGACTTTATTCCGTAGATCAGTGTCCAGTTTTTGAATCCAGAAGTTGGCCTTGTTGGACATGTCAAAGCCTTGTCTTTCCGAATTGTCTAGGGTTTGGTCTGCTGTGGGCAGAAAGAGGTCGGGCTCATCAACCCGAGTCTCAAAATTCTGAATACACTCAAGGAGGCTGGGCAACATGTCTTTTAGCTCTTCCGGTCCCAGGTGGGCTCCCAGGTCACGTGTATGAGTTTGGTGCTAATGGATTCAGAGTATCGTTTTTTGTTATTGTTCATCGTTGAGGTGAGCACTGCCCTGGTAAGCCCAGTTGTCATTCTTGTCAACTTCCCTTCTCTGCCTCTCCGTGTAACAGCCAGTGTTCTTAAGGCACACCCAATGGAAAGTCTGGTTGCAGACCTTGCAGATGTACATGTCATTAAAGGAGGGCACATTTGTTTCGGGATGGAGGCCAAAATTATATAAGCAGATTCATAGCATGCAATTTCAACGGCAGAGCGGGCTATAGCCTATAGTACAGGGTCAATTTTCTTAGGTGCAAAGCCAGGCTTTCTAAAGATAGGGAGTGCCCAACTTTCTATGGGCATGGGCGCAAAGTAGGCATGGTATTGTTTTTGTTGGTGGGATTTCTGATTAAAATTGTTGGCAGGTTTGGTTGTGACAACTCTCCAATTATCTATCGAGATTACTTCCAAGCTTCCAAGTCATATAAGTAGATGGTGTCAACAGCATCTGAGGCATTGAGAGAGAGCAAGTTTTGTTTTAGTTCCAAATCCCATGTGCCTCGGATGCTGGGTCTAATGGTTGAGTGCAGGGACCTGGGCATTCTAAGTGTTGAGGTTCACTGAGGTTAATCTTTTCATTTATTGGTTTGTTTGGTTATTCTTTCATTCATTCTTTTGCTATGGAAATATTTTATGGGAGAATGCCTAACAAAGTCATCAGAGTTCAACTGTTGCAGTGCACGCTTGGTAACCTGATGTAACCTAGCATGACCTTCCGAGCTGAAATCATGCCCAGACACAAACCCACTCAACAGCCTTCAGGTTGCAGCTAACCAACATGCTGACACCATTGCTTGCTACAAACACGCTAAGTGAGGTACCCAAGAGGCAATAGCTATGTGACCTTACATGCCATCCTGCTCAGACTGGCTGGGAATTTACACAGGAATTTCCGATAAGGCTGGGCCTTTTAAGACAACAACCTGAGAGCTGCCATGCAATCCAGAGTTTATCCAAAATCATCGACGTCAGACATACGCTTTGGCTATAGGAGACTTTTGGGGAAATTGGTGCTGGAGACGCGGCAGTGGCCCACTGCGGGAGATCTCCCGTTCCCGTTCCTAGAGGAACAGGAGGAGGCAATGAGCACCCAGGCGCCTGGCTGACAACCTGCCAGAGTCTCACTACTAGTGAGTCACTAGCGGCTTTGCCTCTAGCTCTCTGTTCGTTCAGCTTTAGCTAGGCTCTAAAGTGTGAGGCAATCTTTCGTTAATGCATGCGGCCTGTTTTGGCCTGCGTGTCTTTTCTTCTCATTTTCTAAAGCAAATCCCTGCAGCCCTGCTGGTGTAGATTTGATTCATCTTTCCAGATTCATAACCTGGCTTGAACAAGCTATACCCCTTCTTGTAGTTCCAATCAAGTATCTGCTTGGCTGCCTGTTGCACCAGCCAAGTCGAGACTCGCAAGCCCTCAGAATTGTGATGGCTGACATTTCAATGTGCATTGCAAAAGTCATTCAGCTTAATGTCTGGATGCAAGTGCAACCAAGACAGGAGAATGTACCATCGAAGGAACCGCGATTGCAAGCATATGCAAAGCTATGGAAGTGTAGACATGGAATGAAAATCCAACCCAGTAGAAGGCAAGTATTTGAGTGAAACTCTCTCGCCTCAGCTCTCGCATTAACAGCGAATAATGAAGACTTATCCTCGAGAGTTTTTGGAACTCACTCTTTAGTTTGCCATCCAGACACTCAAAGAGTAAGAATTTGAATTTTCAAGCCTGCAAATATATAATCATTATGATGATGCACGCCCCAACTGGCATGCGGGCCCCTGCTAATGCTGCTTCAACGTCCCGGCACGCAAGGTGCGTGTACGCGACTGGACACTGGGTCCCAAGTATGATATAGCAGCTGATAGTTGCATTGGTGGATGCCTCTCGTGTTGTCTCGGCAGGCTCGTCAATCTTCTTATCTTCCACTTCCAATCAGGGCCGTACCTACCCTGCGGCATGCTCCTAAACCAAGAGTGTCTGTGCCACGGTCCAGCAAGGCGCATGATGGTCCGACTGTCGGCGAGCTAGCTGAAAAGTTTTGTGAGTGGCCCCCCCCTTGCAGAGATTGCAACAGAGCTGGCTCTTGGGCAAAGCTCACACTCTTCCCTATCACCTTGCAACTCGTCCCTGGCTTGCATGCACAGCCATCAAGGACTCTGTACAGTTTGTACCAGGCAATGAGGGCCTGCCTAAGATCCAGCTCACACACAACTGCGGCTCATCTGCTGAGGTGCGCAGATTCAAACTCGCGAGAACATAAGTGCCATTGCAACTTAATGTACATGCATGTGCTCGCCGAGCCTGATCCGTGTCGTCTTTCATGAGGGGGCTCCGCGCGAATGCCCAAAGCGCCGATGCATGCCTGGTACCTGCATGCACAGTGATACTGCAATTGCATTGTGATGTGAGATGCTGCTTCTGATGTGCGCTTTGTTGCTGCAGCGCTTTCATGCTGCTTGGCCTTTTAAGATGACGCTACGCCGTCAGCTCACATTTTGAGACTCAAGCTGCACGCTCTGTGACCCTGGCTTCACGCCATCAGGACATACTGCTTGGCCCAAATGTGCTTACCCCGGGAGACAGTCTGCCTACAAGACAATGAAGCATTCTGTGTGCAAGTTGGAGAAAGCTTGTAATCCAGGTTGCATTGACTCAGTGATATTCCCCTGCACTGTCCCTCCAGATCTACCTGTTTGGTGCGTGCGTCACCTCTTGGAAGCAGGTGAGTTGTTCGTGAAGCCTGCACTCAACTGAATGCCTCAGCTTGCAGTCCCCGTCGGGTGCTATCCAGACTGATGAAGCTGGTTTGATGCGAGCAAAGGAGAAGCTGCCAGTGGCAGAAATACGTGCTCTGCTTTGCCTCCCTGGACGGTTGGCAAGAATGTATGAGGAGACCCGGCCTTACCCATTCTTCTCAGACAGAGGCATGGATGAACCAAATGGACAAAAACCCTGTCATCTAGCTAAAATGCGCTCCTCGCATTGGCCTGCCCCCTACCCCTTGACCATCTCTTCCAAAAGCCAGTTCTCCATCTCTCATTTCATGCAATCGTGTGTGAACTCCAATTAATATGGTGGGTCTTAGCTGCTGACACAAATTTCATCCCTTGAATCACTGCTTTGACTCCTAGAGAGATTCTCAGGGTATGCGCGCTTACGTCTAGGTTGTCTCCTTCTGCTCTTTTGATCGCTTGTGATGAAAGGATGATGATGCGATGCCCTCTTCCTCCCTTGAATAACCTGCAGAGGAGTGGGGATGAGGTGCTGTATGTGCGCCCAGACGCTGTCTTCAACAAGAGTAAGCCCATCTCAGGCGGACTGCCTCACTGCTTCCCCCAGGTATCAGGATTTCATGATTTAGTGCTCCGGGTTGCTTACCTGCTGCCAGCGTTCACTTGCTTTCTTATGGCAGCCTAAAGGTCTTTTTTTGCAGTACGGTGTGATGGCCAACTCACACTTGTGCCATAGCTGTATGCCCACACATCCTAGACGCCTCCGGGGATAGGAGGTGTGAAATGGAGTGCGCTGTCTCACAGAAAGCTTGGCGAAATGCTGGAGGAAATGAACGCAAAACCGCTGAACCTCTCATTTAATGCCTGTCTGTTCGTTGTGGCATGTCAATCTGCCCTGCCTGCAAAACTCCACACCAGAGTGCTAGGGCCTGTTCACGACATGGTTGCAATGCTGTAGTCTATTCTATGCACCCCACTACACACGCATGCCGCTTGCGTCCTCAACTCGCAGTTTGGCCCTGGCCCCATGCAACAGCATGGATTTGCGCGGAACCTGGATTGGACGGTGGCCTCAACGAGCGCCAACCCCAATCCCGATGACCCCGAGCCCACGGTATGCTTGATTGCCTTTCTTTTGCGCTCTACGTACATGCAAGTGTGAAGGGTTCACCGCCCGAGCCATTGCAAAAGTGGACCTGCCCTCCTGTGCCTGGCAGGTGGAGCTCACCCTCACTGAGAATGATTACACACTGGCCATGTGGCCTTACAAGTTCAAGGCAGTGTACAGGTGAGGCCTTCCTGCCTGCCTTGCCTGCCTGCCTGCTTGCATGCACACTTGCTGCACCTGCTGTGCGCTGGCTTTGCGCCCTTGACCATAGCTCATGGCATGAGCAACTGTCCTTTTGCCTCAGCACGCACTTTGGGTGCGGAAGCCTGTGTCCTGCGCACAACCTAAGCACCTTTGCCCAGGCATGGGTGGGCAAGCGGCTTTGGCCTTCAGCCTGCGGCTCCGGCATGGGGCCTCAAGCCACCCATTCTGTGGTAGCAGATCCCACTGATGGGGCAGCTCTCATGTGGCCCCACGGAGCTCTTACCCCTCAGCACATGCGCTGATTCCCCAGGAGCACATGCTTGGCCTTTATGCGCTAGGGTGCTGCTACAAGCCTTGCTGCATGCTGCTGAAGCACCCGAGCATGATGTGCAGCTCCGTGTGTAATTGTGTGGTGCATTTTTGTTCCAACACCTCACTTGTAGCGTAACCCTGCACGGCGAGCAGCTGCGCACCCACCTGCGCGTCATCAACACCGATGACAAGCCATTTGAGTTCACAGCGGCGCTGCACTCTTACTTTGAGGTGCTGGACGTCAAGGTGGCCAAAGTGAGGGGTCTGAAGGGTGAGTAGTGGAGACCCTGGGTATGGACGGTGAAGCCAGGTGGCTGCCTCGCCTATGCAGAGTGCAAGCCTGCGCGGCATGAAGACGGAGGTTGGGGCAGGCTGGCTAGGATGTGCGACTCAGTAAATGTATATAAACAGTACATAAATATCCTTGCGCTTCCCCTCCAGCAGGCTTGACAGCGTCTGCAAATGAGCAGCAGCAGCTAGGCGGCTGCTTAGCGCCCATGCTACCAGATGCTCTTCTGAGCGCAACTGGTTGCTCTTCAGCAACATTTTTTGCAAGATCAAGAATTGTTTGGCCTTTGAGCGGGCCAAGAAGCTGTCCTATATTCGCATCAACAGCGACAGCGCGGGCACTGGGGCAGATGAGGAGGTTGCTCTGTCCCTTGCAGGCATGGTGATTGAGGATGAGGAAGGAGTGAAGGGTTGAGAAAGAGAGGATGTCAGTGATATGCAGGGAGTAAAATGAGACTCTGACATAATAACAACTGTTTGCAAAAGACTGCTAAGCACTCAAGGGTATGCTGCTCTTTTGGAACTTTCACGACTCATTTACCGAACAAAGTAATTGGTTGGGCGCTCCCTGCTCTTCAAGAGCTACGCAATGACCCCCCTGGACGTCTGATTGAGGGGGTTAGGTTTCTAGGGTAAACAGGGTATATACGGGGTACATATAGGGTATGTTAGGTTTTTTTGGAATTTTATTCCACATACAGTTTCAAGCAACCCTACCTAGATGCCTACTGGCCAGTTTGCCAGGACATGAGAGCTTGCCTTTGCAGTCACGCCTTGCAGCGCATCAACCAGGTCCCCATGGATGGACTTGTGCCCCACACTGGAGATGCCTTATCACTGTGGCGCCATCATGCAGGCCTAACGTACCTCGATAAGAGCAAGGACCCACAGAACCCTGAGAAGAAGGTGGAGGAGCGCGAGACGTTTGGGTTTGGTGAGGACCTGGTGGACTCAGTGTTCCTGGGCGCCCCAGAGCACTTGGAGCTGGACGTGGGCACTGGTGCAGCAGTGGCGATTGACGCATCCGGCTGGGAGGATGCAGTGGTGTGGAACCCACACTTGACCATGAAAGAGTGCTACGAGGTGAGCGAGGGGCAGGGTGTGCAGCTCGTTGCAGCCGTGGGAATGCGCTAGCAGTCCCAGCATGCCATGCCCGAGAGGAGGAAGCTCTTGGCAAGCAAGGGACAATATGCTCACAAATGTGGCCCATGGGCCCCTGCAACATTGCACGACATGCGCTGCATGGCCACCCCTGGGCCAGTGCACACCCCGCCGAGGGGCTCCTCCTCTGTGTCACGTGAAACCGCTTCCAGGCTCACAACCCTGCTTGTACTGTGTGCTACTACCTCACGCTGCAGCGTTTTGTGTGCGTGGAGAATGCCAAGTTTGGGACCCCTGCCAAGGTGGAGCCGGGCAGCTCATGGGAGGCGACTGCCAACTTCTCTGTGGTCAACATCTCGTGAGCATAGAGCAGTGCTTCGACTGCTGCGGATCGTTGTGTCCTAATTTCATGGCAGGCTTGCCGTGAGTCAGAGGTGTCTGGCTGAGTGTGCACTCCTGGTACGCTGTGGTGATATCCTCAAATGATCATGTTTGCGCTGGTGGACACCGACTTGATGCCCTGCCAGTGTGCGTGAAAGTTGGTTGGTAGTTTGGGACGGTTGGGAGGCGAGGCCTGCTGGCAGGCTGCGTCTCCACCGGCCTATGGTACACCGACTGCAGCAGCAAACAGAGGGGGCGCTGCTGTGCTGTGGCCACAACAATAAGTTAAGCTTAAACCGCAGCTGTGTAGCTTAAGAATAGATCTTAATAAAATCTATGTTGGACCATTTTGGAAGATCTCGATCAGTAAAAGCATGTGGAGCTGTTTATCATATTGGAAACAGGTGAGGCACGGATAGAAGGATCATAAGGATAAGCTTTCAGTCAAGAAGTGCGACAGCTAGCGATTGGAACACGGGTACGACATTCGCACGGTTTGACGTGCACATAAAGTTGCTGCAAGTTGATTCTGCCCGCTTCCACAGTGCATGTAATTAAGTTTGATTCATCACTTTACTGCTTTAGACTTTGCTTCTTGTAGACTTTGTTTCTTGCCATTCACATTTATTTGGTGCATTACAAACGTGTTCATGTACTCTACACAATAGAGCGCAAAGTGTCTTCCTGCGAGTGTGTGTGTGTGTGTGTCCAAGGCTCCCGAGAGTGGGCAGGGCCAGCAGCAGAACGTATCAAAACCTAAATCATAGCACGCGATGGCAGGAGCAGGGCAGCTATGCGGAGGCAAGGGTCGGACTTTGTTAGGCTTTGGGGAGTGGACTAGGGGAGGGCTTCCTTTAGCTCTCCCCCCCCTTCAACCATGCAGGTGCGATGGCATCCGCTTGCATTGTGCCAGCACCTGTGCATCAGTCCAGAGCAGCTGTGAACGCCAGCGGGAACATTCTGAGCTGGCAGGGGAATTGTTTGTGGCTGCTTGTCTCCGCTCCTCCGCAAGCCTTCCTACGTGGTAGGCTTGCCAGGCCGAGGAGCGCAGCGCCTGGAGGCTCAGCGTCAGCCATTCTGTCTGCCAGAGGCTCCAATCTGCCTGCGAGTGAGTTGTGTGTGCTAACCGGAATCGCAGGCGAGCGGGAGTTTCAGGAAGGCTGAAGGAGTGGCGCGTTCCTCGGACGCAGGTGGGCAATGGCTCCTGGCCAGGCACCATGCCCTCCCTAGGACTGCTGTGATTGGCCTGACTAGCCTGATGCCAAAGTCTGCATTTGAGGGGAAGCTAGAGACGCACAGTGTGTTTGCTTGTGTTCAGTGAACTAGCCCCCTACTTTTGCTGGAGTTCCGTTCCATCTGTGCACTTCCTGGCAAGTTCCACAATTTGCTTTTCCTCAGCAGGGCTGCCCTTGGTGTACAGCATACTTGATTTTGAGCATCCCAATCGCCTTCCATCTTCACAGGTGCTGTTTTGCCCCGCCTTCCCGCGCCCTGCTAGCTCAACCGCCAAAGCGCTCAGCTCCGACAGCTCCAAGTCCTCTAGCTTAGAAACTAGTACTAGCCGTGGGGATGAGCCTGGAGCAGAGAGTAGCTCGGGCGGCAATGGGCGGGTTGAGAGCAGTGGCAATGGCGTCCAGGTGGGCGGCACAAGACCCTGATAGCATGCGTGGGCTGAAGCCATCCAGCCTGCCAACGTAAAGCGTGCGGGCAACAAGGCCACCTCCTTGCCAAAAAAACCACAGTCACAAATTCCCTTCCTGGGTGCTGCGGGCCGGCTGCATGCATTTGGGTGTCAGATGCCTTACCTGCGCATTAGGTGCTGGCTGCTTGTACAGATCAGTGAGTATGCTGTTGTACTCATTTGAACCCGTCCTGTGCCTTGCAGGGAGCAGCTAGCAGCAGCAGCAGCAGCAGCAGCAGCAGCAGCAGAGACGCCTCTCCCTCATCGGAGCAATCCTTGTCGCCTGCCGTCATGGCCGCCAGCAGCAGTAATGGCAGCAGCGGCACAACCAGCAGTAGCAGCAGTGCGAGCTTGAGGCCAAGCAATGGGGGGAAAGGGAAAGGCATGTTGGAGACAGAATCCGGATGGCGGCGGCGGTGGACCATCGTGCTGCTGTGCTTCTTCGCATTCATGCTTTGGTGAGAAGCCAGCTGAAGGGCAGCTGCCCGGAGATCCTATCCGCTTTCTTTGGACTGTGTGTGCACGGCAGCATGGAGGGGGATGGTCCAGGTAGCAGCCCCACATGTGATCTATGGCGTGTGTGCCTTGCTTACCGCCGATGCTCGTCAGGGCCCATGCATCCCACAGCGCGCGTGGCACAGATGGTGGAATGCTGTATAATGGGGTCCACACAGGCATGCTCATCAGGGCCACACAGGCATGCTCATCAGCGGTGTGCATTCATAGAAGGCAGGCGGATTTCCCACAAACAGCCCTAAGGCTGCTCCCTAGACGGGCATTCTTCTGTTTGCTTGCTCTCAGTAGACGAGGGCAAGAAGTGGAAGTAGCTGTGAAAAAGCGAAGCTTGAGATTTTGGTCGGGCAAAATGCCCTGGTCATGGTTTTCAGCTTCCTTCAACTGCCACGCACATAGAAATAGTCCCACAGAGGCGACAGCAATATCCGCACAGCGTCAATTTGGCGTCCCCGTGCTCAGTGGGATGGATCGTGAGCCAGGCATGCTGCTGCTTGTTGCACGTGCTTCGTCCGCCTTTTGAGAATGAGGCCCTGCTCTGTACTCACTGGGTGTCTGCAGCAGATGTGCGAGTCCTGCGCTGGGGGCGCTCGCGTGCCTAGTGCAGCAGGTTCATGCCCATGCAGGGCGCGGCTGGCCAAGGTTAAGGTTTCTAGGCTGTTTCGCCAAATGAGGGCAGCTTAGCCAGTTGTGAGGCTCTAGTAAGGTTTGAACCCCGAATCCACAGGTTGCGAGGGTGGACAGCTGACTTCCCATCGCAGGTGCCCCGCCGCCTGCTCGATTGTCTGGAGCGCGGCTGGCCAAGCCATTCAGTCTGCGCACAAGGGGAGTGCTGAGCAGGCAGAAGTTGGCCTGCGCATGGCATGTGCGCTTGAGCGGCTCGCCCGCGCCGCAGGCTGCGCATGGCTCACTGAGATGATACCACCGTGCTCTCCCCTGCTGCTGTGCCCGCAGTAACATGGACCGCGTCAACATGTCAGTGGCCATCCTGCCCATGAAAGCTGAGTTTGGCTGGGACTCAGCCACCATGGGACTGGTGCAGTCCTCCTTCTTCTGGGGCTACCTACTCACACAGGTAGGCGGGGTAGGCGGCGGTCGGTTCGGCAAGCCCCCCACCCAAACCCAGCACACCCTGCTGCTGCTGCTGCTCCAGGGGTTGATGCAGCCAGGGCTGTGGCCTTGTCCTCAAGCATTGCCTGGCATTGCTGCGCTGAGCTCGCATGCATGGGTGCGAGCGCGTGGGAGCGTGCCGCTGCAGGCGTCAGACGCCGGCATGCTGAGCTGATCAGCCGTGGTTGGGGCCACCTCATGCGAGCGAGCGCATTCACTCACTTGTGGAGCAGCCTGGTCTGGTGGTGCGCATTAGCAGCCTTTGGTCTAGGATGCATTCTTACGCCTCCGCAGGCACGCTTGCACAGGCGGCCGAGTGCAAGTCTGCACGGCACCAGCACAGAGCAGGCGGCAGAACTCCGCCTGCGCTTGAACTGATGCGCACCAGCTCGCGAGGTCCGTGCATGCAAGGGCACATGCGCGCATGCGCTATATCACTGATATGAACTGGCATGCGCGCGCGCGTGCTCACGTGCAGGTGGCGGGCGGCATCTGGGCGGACCGCTTCGGGGGCAAGGTGGTGCTGGGTCTGGGTGTGCTGTGGTGGAGCGCAGCCACGGCGCTGACGCCCTGGGCGGCGGGCCAGGGCCTGCCAACGCTGCTGGCCGCGCGCGCGCTCATGGGCATCGGCGAGGGCGTGGCCATGCCGGCCATGAATACGCTGCTGTCCAAGTGAGTGGTACTGCAAGGAGAGGGCTACAGAGGGTAGCAGCTGCCTCACCGCAAGCATGATTCCTTGCAGGCTGGCTGCAGATGCACGCCCCCATGAAGTCATGCATCTCGTCATGCGCACGGGCACGCACGCATGCATGCGCGCGCGCGCACACGCGCGCACACACACACACACACACACACACACACACACACACACACACATACACGCTCGCGAGCTCACGCACATGTGCAGGTGGGTGCCGGTGAAGGAGCGCAGCCGATCGTTGGCCCTCGTGTACAGCGGCATGTTCCTGGGTTCCATCTTGGGCCTGTCCACGTCACCCCAGATGATCCTGGCCATGGGCTGGCCCAGCCTGTTCCATATCTTTGGCTCCTTGGGCATTGTGTGGTTCTTCGTGTGGCAGGTGCGCCCACATGCATCCGCGTGCCCACACGGTCGCTCTCAGGCTTGTAGGCGCACCCAGCGGAGGGTGCATCCCCATATGCTTCACGGCACCCCTGTGCCCCTCTGCATGCGGCTTTGCAGGAGAGATGCGAGCTTGCGTGCCCTCTAGCAGGAATGAGGTGCATGGCCGCAGGTTTTGCCGCTCGCCCAAAACCTAGCTCAGGCTGCTCTGCCGGGCCCGGGCGCAGCTTGCCCAGCAGCCTGCAGCCTGCCTGCCTGCCTTGCTGCCCACGCACTGCCCGCACACTGTTGTCGCAGGCGGCATGCCGCTGCATGAGACCCATCAGCGCGGGTCTGCGCTGTGTGTGTGCATGCAGATCAAGGCATCGTCCGCGCCCGAGGAGGACACGCAGGTCAGTGGGGCGGAGCGCGAGTACGTGATGGCCAACACCGTGAGCTCCGCCACCACGGCTGCCCCGGAGGGCGGCAGCGGCGGCGGCGGCCACTTCGCGCCACCCATGGGCAATGCCTCAGCGATCCCCTGGAAGCTGCTGCTGTCGCGCAAAGAGGTGCGATTTGTGCGCGCAGCGAGCGCGGGTTGGTGCTGTGGCGGCGGGGCATGTGTGGTGTGCCAGGCGCATGCAACGTCACTACCTAGCTGCACGGAAGTGGCAGCACCTGCTTAAGGAAGCCCAACTGCGTGTGCTGGGATTGGAGGGGGGGTGTGCATGCACACATGCACATCTTTTGTACTGATGCCTTGTTTGTACTGATGCTGAATTGGGAGCTTGATGCCTTGCTGGGGGTAGCTTGTCTGCACCAATTGGATGAGAGGGAGGCAGAGGGAGAGGCAGAGGATGAAAGGCAGAGCAGGAGGCAGCAAGGCAGGCGTTCGCTTCCCAGGCGCAGGTCCAAAAAGAAAATGAGTCCCAGGCGCACGCCGGGGGAGGGGGTGGTAGGAGGGAAAAGGGTGCTCACCCCCTCTTGGGATGCAAGCATGGCACATTTCCGGACATCCTTGAGCACGCATTTGCGCACAGCTCCTTGACCACGCCCTCACTTGCCAGCGCCGTTGCCCTGCCCCTCCCCTGCACACCATCGGTGTTTTGGGCGCTTGGTGCACGCAACGCGGGACGTGCAGCGCTACTGCAGGGGGGGGTGCGCACGGGCCTGAAAGGTACACACATACTCCGTGCAAGCGCGCGTGGGAACACCACACCTGCCCCCTCCCGCCCCCTCCCTCGCCCACCTCTGCCACCAAAACACCACAGCAAAATTTGGCGCTGAAGTCCATGTGCGGGGCGCAGGGGGGGGGGGG
>LFCJ01002796.1_pt1 | contig 12634 bp, 19 predicted proteins | sample 643141 | NCBI WGS metagenome assembly LFCJ01 (sample SAMN03766243, study PRJNA286221) | soda lake metagenome | biome: soda lake; feature: Kulunda steppe; material: water; isolation source: sample B1-Br-g2 brine of Lake Bitter-1 | place: Russia: Kulunda steppe | collected 2010-07 | reverse complement strand
TTTGATTTTCTTTCTCAACGGCACAATAGACTCTGCCATTTCATTTCGGACATTATGGACTATTTTTTGGCTGGCGAAGACCAGCAACAAACCAATCAGCCTAACGATCTGGCTGGCGGTTAACCCTGTTTAAACTTTATCTCAATCCACTGTTTTGGCTGGAAAGGGGTCCGCAATGTGGCAGTTTTGTGCAAGATGGCCACATGTTGGGGCCTAGCCTACAAAAATTACAGCTTTTGTCAGCTTCAAGCCTTCCTGCCTCTGACCTAGGGCACTCTCTGCCTAAAGCTTTCTTCAATTTTGTACTATTTGTATTTTTGTGAGCCAATTATGAGCATGTCTTGGAAAAACTTGGAAATGTGCAGCTCTAGGGCCCTAGAACAGTTTAGGAGCCCCAAAAAAACTGCGTCGCGACAGTGTCACATGGTAACAACCCACTGAGTCCTAGTTGAACAATAAATACACATTTGATGAAGGAACTGTTGCCTGAATAACTTGGATCAGGTACTCTGAGTGGCCCCAAAGATCAAAAGGGCACAGTTGTGCCGCAAGTGGCGCTCTGACTTGCATTGTTCAAACAGCATAACAAACATCTAGCACTTCCAATCAATACCTGCTTGATGCTCGACCAATATGCGTCGTATCCTGAGACTTGAGCACGCACACATGCTATCAGTCTTCGTACATTCATTTGGCGTATGGTAACCCACACATCTTTGGAGGACCTGTTGTCCCCCAAGGCTGTTGTCCCCCAAGAAAACAGAAATAGGCAACAGGCACCTACTTAATAATGTGCACATGCTCGCTCCCTTGGCCCTGATCAACCCCTACAAACAACTGGCAAGCTCAGTAGGCCTGCCAGCCAACAGAAACTGGGTTCATAGTCTACTGCCTCAGCGGATGCTGCGCAGCCCACCGAGGGGTGCCCCGGCAAGCAGGCTAGCTCCGCCAGAGAGGAGGCCTGCCTTCTCGTCCTTGGCAAGGGGTGGATCCCCAAACACCCGCCAGAAGCGCAGCGTTTCATCAGCGCCTAGGAAGGTGCAGAGACGACCAATAATGCATGAGATAAGTCAGAGCTTGCAGCAACTGCTCCAAAAAGGAAGTGATTGTTACCAAGGACATGGCTGCAGGCTCAGTTGCACAAATCACCACAAATTGACAAACAGACCAATTTGTACTACAGGCAGCTCAGACCTTCGTTACCCTATACCTTGATCATCCTTGCTACCCTTTATAGTGCTTCGTGCACTGCTGTGCCCATGCAGACAATGCATCTAGATCATACGAGCGCCCTTCTCCGCCTTTCCTTTCCATGTGAGTAAGCAAGAAAGTTGAGGGAGGGCACCCTCCTATAATTTTCCCGAGATAGGATTGACTGCAAGGAGCAGGCACAGCAATGCTCTTCCAGAGAGTGCAAGCTTAACTTATTCTGAGTGTGGTGCTACTCATTCCAGGGTAAACCTCTCAGCCTGCGCGCATCCTACACCCTGCACCCACCACTGCCTTGTAAAAGGCAAGCATCAGGCATCTGTGACATGCATACCACGGCGTCTTCCCCTATCGATGCAAGGGCGGCCCTCACCCTCATGCTCACCTGCGGAAACTACCGAGGACCCATCGGGTGATGTGGCCATGTGCAGCGCACGCCCCTGGTGGCCCGTCAGCTCTCCAACCTGAGCACACACGTGCGCCGGCGGGCGACGCGACGTTGCTGTGCAGCTGAGCCAGGTTGCTTCAGTATAGGATGTTGGGCACGGCAGGAAATGAAAGGACCAGCAAAATTCCACGCATAGACACAGGTCATGCATGGCCTTGATGCAAAGCTCAGCAGTGGCATCGTAGACTTATTGGACATCAGCTCGACCGCCAACTCAAATTCGTCCCAGAAAGGCATCAAGTTAAAAACCTAACGCTGCTGCATCAAGCAGTGTCAAGTGCGGTCGGAGGGCGTGCATGTGTGTTGCAAGTGGACGCACTGCCCCCCCTCCCCTTGACCACACCCCCCTCCGCCAGCGGACACCGACGAGGAGCCCTGACACCCGTGTGTATGTGTGTGTACATGTGTGTGTGTGTGCTTGTGTGTGTGTGTGTACATGTGTGTGTGTGTGCGTGTGTGTGTGTGTGTGTGCGTGTGTGTGTATGTGCATGTAAATGTGCGCATGCATGTATATGTGAATGTGAACATGTAAGTGCGTGCGTATGTGTGCACGTGTGTGTACATGTGTGTGTGTGTGTCACGAGGCATCAAGTCGGTGTCCGCCAGCGTCGCTGCCCTGCCCCCTCCCCTGCATGCCAGTGCGGGTATTGATGCCTGTCGCACGCAATGCAGGGGGGTGCGCTGCAGGTGCTGCGATTGGCGACCGTGCGGAAAGGGGGGCCTGCGGGCGGACTGAAAGGCGTTGATACGATGCAAGTACGGTCGTCGGAGCACCACGTCTTCCCTAGCGCCCCCAGCGGCGCCTGCCGCTGCCACCGGAACGCCAATACAGACACACCAGGCACCAAATCACGTGGGAACACGCCCATCTGGTTCTGACACATGGCTTAAATAGGCCACATTGTACAAATTAAGTGCCGCTAAGCAGGTCAAGGTAGGGTGAGCTGACCCTGACCGAAGCTGGCTTCCTGAGCCAGTCAGGGCAAAATTGCCTGACCCAGGCCTGCTCTGGCTCTCTATTCAGACGTGTTGTTCCTAAAATAGGCCTGCTTCCCCATGACTTGTGGTGACACTTGTTCTAGGGTGTGCCTCAGCCGCACGGTAAGTGCCACAGCGCACCTTCACCAAACTGGGGTACTTCCACAAGCACAGCTGGTTCTTGGAGTAGCCATGGCTGGACAGGATCTCCCGCTCATGGCGACTCCACTGCAGGGCGCACACCTGCACGGCCAGAAACCGCACGGCAGTGGTGGACGACAACAGGCTGCCGCTGGTGCCCCTCTGCTCAGCTGCTTGCTCAATCAGTTTCCATCAGACAAGCCCAGCCTGTTGTGCCAGCAGCGGTGGGCGAAGCGCAGTTCAGAGTGCTTGAGTGTGCCAAGGCCACGGCTGTGTCGGCATGCATACTCAGGAGCTTGAGTGCAGCCGCCTGCTGATGCCCCACCTGTGAGCCTGTGTCGATGGTGCTGAGGCATGCGCCTGTGTGGGTGTTCCAAAACTTGATGCAACGATCTGCCGTGCCCCCCCCGGTGGCGACCAGGTTACTCTGGAAGGGGCACCACGCCACCGCCTTGACAGCAGCCTGTGCAAGGCAGCCACCAATGAGGCAGGCAAATGACGAGGCTGCCTGTCATGGTCTCATTATTCAGCTGTGCTCTTGGTGTGGTAGCCAACACCACCACTGCCACGGTGCCTGGCTGCTCAAGGTCAAGGTGTGCGGCATGGGTCCATGCCTCACTGGCATGACATGCTTGGGGCAGTGGGTGCAGCGCCAAGCGCCTCAAAAATGGAGCCAGAACAGGTCGCCATTGACATGTTCTCATCAGCACGTCGTTGCAGTTGAGTGGATGCAACAGCATTTTTCCATTGCAGTCCACCGTGCCTGAACGAGGTCTGTGCTTGGTGCACATGTTTTGCACTATGGCTTAAATAAGCCATACGTCAGAACCAAATTGTATGGTGTAACCTGACCTGGCGCTTTGACACATGCAACAAGGCGTATGCACTATGCCCGTGTGAGCATCTTACAGTCTCCATGTGGGAATCCCAGGGCAGGTAGATGCCTTCACTGGAACAGTTTCAAAGCACCAGTGAGACAGCAACGAGTGCATCTGGGCATAGAACCGATACATAGAAAGTACACTGCCGCAGTACAATGCAGTGCTGTGGGAAGTTGGTATCTGTCGTGGATTTGACTCTGAGCCTGCAGGTCAGCCCAGCAGGCAGTGCAGCTTCACTGGCCACAGGAGTGTGGGCTCATGCGAGGTGGACCACCTGGTGAGCGTTGATCTTGTGCATGAGCCTGAACTGGGAGTCCCAGATGCAAAGGCCGTTGTCGTTGCCACCGCTTGCCAGCTGCTGCCCGCAGGGTGACCACTTGAGGCCGCAGATCTGCACGGCACATAGACAGGTTTGTCAACCCCGCCAATGCAACAGGCCTGGGCCACAAAAAATAAAATGCCAGGCCTGGCCTGAAGTGTTTGCTTGTGCCCCAGGCGTGCTGGCCAGGTCTGATCAGGTAGGGCACTGTGTTCATCAAACAAGGACGCAGTCTACAAAGAAGCAAAAGCGTGCAGCGATGACTCATTTTAGGCAGGGTTGAATGGCCAAGCATCCAAAATGTCACAAGCACAGAGCTCTCGCCAGAGCTCATGATACATGCATGCACAGGCAAGCACACACCGCCTGCTACGCACATGCGTTTGCTAGCCCTAGCACACTCACAAAGCGCGAGCGGCTTGTCACAGCAGTGGCGCACACGTACCTCCTGCTCGTGCGCGGTCAGGCGCGCCACGCACGCCTCGTCCCTGCGCTTGCGCACATCCCAGCAACAGATCAGCGCATCGCGCCCGCCGCTGCTCAGCGTGGTCCCCGACCACGCCAGGGAGCTGACGCGGTTGGTGTGGCCCACGAGCTCGCGGATCTGTCTGGCGCGGCCAGCATCCCAGATCTGGACCTTTGCATCAGACGTACCCACCTGTGAGAGGGGCAGCGTGGGTAGGGTGGGGGATGGTGGTGAGAGGATGGTGGGGGGGTGATGGAGTGGGGTGGAGCGGGGTGGAGGGGGTTGGGAGGCGATGAGGGTGCAGGAAGTTTGAAAGAGGCTATGATTCCATTGCTGTGGGAGTCAGGGGCCAGTGTGCCAACAGGAGAGGCAAATAACCATGAGACACAAGTCAGAAGTGAGGCAGCAATGAGGAGGAATGAAGCAGCGTGGTTGCAGCTTGCTGCGCAATGGGTGGAGAGCAGTCAGGCAACAAGCTGGGCTGTCCTATTAGGCAGAAAGGGAGGCAATCATCTGTGTGAAAAGGTGGGACACGCAGGCCCCTTTGCAGGTGCAGGTGGCCAAAGCACACTGTCTCGACCCTGCTTATTTCTGGTCGTAAGGCGGGCACAGGGGACGACAGATGGCTCCCCCAGATCCACTTGTTATGTGCCATCAATCCCAGTGCAAGCTTGTCAGGCATCACCGCTTGCAAAAGACACACACAAACTCTCACCGCCAAGTAGGCGCCATCAGCACTCCAAGCCACACTGCTAACATAGTCGCCTGCGTTGGGCATGGTGCAAAGCTCCTCCACACTACCCGTGCTGGAGTTCCATAGGTACACAGTGGGACCCAGCGCCACCGCAATCTGCACGTGGACACATGCATTGCATCCGGAACATTAGAGCAAGCGCTTGCGCTGGCGGGCCTGTCCATTGCCAAGGCTCAGCAGCACCAAGCTGTGCATGCTGTGGTATGCGTCTGCATGGCTGTGAAGCTGCAGCGCTGCACTGCGCAAGAGCATGGTCATGGAGCAGTGCGAGAGCATTGTCATGCCACGAGCTGCTTAGACATGAAACAGATTCAGCTCGGGATACTGAGCACCCTTGACTCGGTGCATGCTTGCAGGTCTTAACATGAGGCAGCGATGCACATGCCAAGGCACCAGGCTTGCAGCGCGCTAATAGGGCACAAGAAGCCAGGACCTTTGGATGTAAAGCAAGCCGCTCAGTTCTTTCAAACTCACAACATTGTTGCAGCTCCAGTCAAGCAAGTTCAGGTAGTAATCGTCCACCAGGTCTGGTGCGTCTAGGATGCGCTCTTGAGTTTGAGGTATGTGTCTGCGCAAAGTCCAAGCAAACAAAGCTGCAGGTTGAGCTGCAGCAAGGCAAATCTGTTGCTCTAGACATGACCGCTCAATCACACACGCTGGCAAAAAAAAGGCAGGGGGCAGCAAGCACAGACACACACCAGATTCTGCTGTCCTAGCCCCTCTCATAGCCTTGCTGCCATCGTTGAAGGCGCACTGCCACCTTCTTGGCCATATTACCACCTCCTAAGCCACAGTGCAATCTTAGACAGCCCTCAACTGCCCATTCAAACAGGAAACCCTGCCTGGCCTCCCCTCCCCTCACAAACCTGAAACACGAATAAGGTAAGCGGCATGAATCAGCAGCATGAATGAGCACGCAGACCAGGCTCTGGACAAGCCAGGCGACTTGCAGTGTTCGCAAGCAGGGCAGCCCCTGACCCCACGCGAGCACACAATTAGACCTCTAGAAAGACCAACCTGAACTGCTTCCTGCTGGGGGCTGGCCCTAGGTTCTCTGTGTACAGTCCACGCAGGCAGTTGTCATGACCTTCAGGCGGCGCTGGTGCCTGCACACACACGCCAATGCACATGCAAGGCTCGGTGCGTGCCTATAATAATATCAAGGATCTCAAGATTGCAGCAGCACAGATGTGTATACCAGCAAGCAGGCCACTGCATGTATACCAGGAAATATGTGCATCCCCAATGGCGCTTTAAGGCCAAGTTGCTGCACACCTTTTGCTTGAATGCCAAGACACGGCCTGAGCTGTCCACACCCATGGAGTCAGCAAGCATCTTCTTGTACTCGTCTTTGCTGGGAGAGGCAGACGCTGCCCCAGCCTCTAAGCCGACAGCGCCATTCTCCTTAGTGAGGTGCAGGTTGGCCAAATCCAGATCAATAGCCGATCTCGATGGGATGAAACGGTCCATCTGCATATGAGGATGTTGGACAGCTGGAATAAGAGAGGAATTGTCGACACCGCTGGGTGGGGTGGGGTAGAGCACACGCGCTAGCTCACCGTGCTGGCAAGTGCCCAAGCCACAGGGCAGGGGTAGGAGTTTAGGGGAAAAGGAGCTTGGTTTGAGGTTGCGTACTTTGCCTCCTTGCTGAAGATTGTGCGCAGAAATTGCCAGCTTGAGGCAATATGCATTTGTACTGGCCTCTGTCATAACCAAGCAGTGATTAGATGGCCTATAGACCATACTTTCGGAGTTAGGCGATTGAAAGATTACTCTTTCACACGTTCTAGTTAAATTGAAATCTTTTGGATCATATTCAACTTTGGTTGCGGTGGGGAGGTGCCCATAGCAGCAGGCAAATCTTGGTTTCAAGGCTGCGTCAGACGATGGGGATGTCAAGGCAGGGGCATAACTCACCTTTTTACCATTTCCATTGGGTGTCTTGGATGAGAAGGACTTTTGGGTCATCAGCGTCTTCCCAGGAGTGCGGCTCTGCTGGTTGATAACATTAGCCAGCGGTTCTGTGTGGGAGCCCATTGCGGGACAAGCCACTGGCTAAGTTACTGGACTGGTTGTGCTCCTGCACGGAAACGAGAGATTTTGTATGCACGGTAGTGTAAGCATGCAGGCTTCGGGCACTAGTGCAGGTGCGCACCAGCGGTCAAACCTGATGGGCGGCAACCGATACTAACAGCTTCGCTGGCCCAATTTATGCCTTTGCATCTGCTAACTTAAGGCATACCTTATATGCCAGATGTTCAGCTAAGGGCCGGCTTGCACGACGTGCGGATAGCAGTTACAATGTCAGCTTTGAGCACTACACATAAACTTGGAATAGTTAACCTGAATTTATAATGTTGGTCACTATGGAGGAGTATCCAAGCGGTGGTTCTGTCGCCGGGCAGGAAGCTGAGCTGGAAATATCAAGCGAGAACAGATTATATTTACAAAGCACAACGAGAAGAATTGATTTTTCAATGGGAGCGCAATATAAACTCCACAGGCGCTGACGTGTGCTGCCGCGTAGTTTGCTGCTAGTAATGGCTGGGCATCTGCTCGGGTCCATCCTGCCCCGGCTACCCACAGCACAGCTGGGAAGCAGCATCTTAAAGCTGCCATACCTTGCTAGGGCCAGCAGCATGGCAGCCTGTGCGCAGCAGCGCCAGACCTCCCCTTCAAATGTGGCTGGCAGGAGGCACGACGCCTACAGAGCCTGCCTCATTGATGCAGCCGGCACCTTGGTGCGCACACTTAACAATAGCTCTCACTGTCCTTGATCTGACTCACACGAGTGCCATCGTATTTGTCCAGAATATCAGTTTGTCCAGGCTGTCCAGGCAGTCCGTCACAGACAAAAAATCAATGTGCCTCTCACAACTTCTTGCACAACTGAATGCCTCTGACGATTCATTCATCTATGAACTCCTGGTTGAGAGGGCACACCTGTGCAAACAACAGCTCTTTTTAAGCACGTCTCCAATGCATTTGTTTTGCCTGGATCCAGCTATCGCCCTCAGAGCCTGCTGCCGAGGTGTACCAAAGGTATGCTGCCAAGTACCTGCCACCTGAAAAGGTCCTGAGCCAAGCGGAGATCCTGACCCGCTTCAGAAGAGCGTACAGCGCGCCCTGGGCGCAGTCAACAATCAGATACGTGGACGATGGGCGGCCGTTCTGGCGTTTCATTGTGCAGGTGATGATCCAGGACGGCTCTGTTTGCAACGGCTGTCATGAGCAGGTCCCTGAATGGTAGAGTGCTTGTCAGATCTTTACAAGAGTCTCCGACACTTCTTTCTGTCAAATTCTCCTCCAAGATAAAATCTGAGAGTTTCTGAGACTTCTTTCTCTCGTTTCTGAGAGACACAAGGGGCAAATGCCTGCATTTAGAGGGAAAAAGGGTATGAGATCAGGCATGAGGGTAGCCTGCAAAATGCTGTTTGTTAACTTGAAGAATGCATACCAGTCACAAGAATACATGCTAGTATCGCAAGTCTCATTTAAGGTTTTGTTTGGGTTCACCACTTGCTGCCTGTACATTTATCTGGCCATTTCCTCATAGTTCATACTTATGCAGGGTTTCAGTGAATTCTTCGCTTGGCATTCCATTTGAAGGCTTGTATAAACAGAAAGGGGGACCATGGTGGTCAGAACAAGCGCTGCCTGGCGTTTTTGGCACTGGCAGCCCTGCCATACGCCAGCCAGCGGTCAGACTTTGTCTTGGACCGCAAACAAAGTTAGTGACATTGCTTGATGTTAGAGATTAGGGACACAGAATAGGAGCAGGATGGGCTTGGCCATTGATTGGCTTATTCTCAACAAGACACTCACCTGGTCATCTCTGACCTACTAATCACTACTGCACATGAATTATTTGCAATGGTGTCTTTCATCAAACACTCAACAAAGCACAAGAATGCTAAGGGGCTGTGGTTGTATAGGTTGTTGGCTGATCCAGGGTGGGCATTCACTGTGGGCATGAGTTTGCCCAGCATCAATCAAAGGGCACAGGTGGCCCTACCAGCATCAAGTACACCCAGCTGCTCGGATGAGGCGACGAGAAAGCCACCTCTTGACGGCAAGCTCAGCTCCAGCCATAGGGACCCTCTGAGAGACATGCAAACGCAGCGCCAGCTCGCCACAGGACTGATGGGATGGGACTATCTGCCTCACAGGCACCGTTAAGATTACTTCTTCGGTCCAGAGGAGGCCACCAAACGTCAATCTGCTTCGCCAGGATGCCCCAGCGCGGACTCCGCAACCTCATGCGCAACCCCCTGCAATTCAGGGTCTTGGGGCGAATGTATAAGCGGTTGTGCGACGCTGCGCGTTGATGGTCATGCCATGCATGGGTCATGTGCGCTGCTGCTGGACGTAGTTGACCAGGTTTGCCCCTTGCGTGTCCCCCTCTGCTGCAGGAGGCCACACAATGCAAAGACGAGTCTATGTTTGAGGAGGTCTATGAGTACTACGCTCGACCAGGTGCTGCCCACTGACTACTTAGCTGCGCTTTGCCTTCCCACCGGGTCCTTGACTGCTGCAGGCGCCATAGCATGACAGAGACCTCCTGCATCCGCTTGCTGCCAGCTAGTGCACAGCTGTACCCTCCCTTCTTTTGCTCTCTCCCAGATCCTGGACGCATGGCAATCCTCACATTGAGGTTGCCACAGCCTTTGAAGGGCTGCTGCTCCAGGGCCTGCAGGGGCCGCCCTTGCCTTATACACGCGTTTCTCATCGCGTGCTGCTGCAGCAGCAGCAGCAGCACCGTGCACCCAGCATGCACTCAGGCGTAAGCCACGCAGTGCATGAGTCTGCATCCCGGGTTCGCAGTGCACCACTCACCCTCCCTCTCTCTGTGTGCGTGCCTGGCAGAGGCGTGGACGCTGGCCCCGGGGGCGACGGATGCGCTGGCCCAGATGAGGCAGGCCGGAGTGCTCCTTGCTGTTGTGTCTAACTTTGACACCCGGCTGCGGAAGGTGTGGGTGTGGGTGTGGGTGAAGTTGAGTGTGTTCGTTTGCGCATGTATTTGTCAGCTGCAGAAGGGTGCGCATGTACGCCGCGTGGGAGTTCCCATTGGCGCGCGCGCGCGCGTGTGTATATGTGTGTGAAGGGGCGCGCGCATGGCTTGGCACGAGGGCCGGGCTGTGCTTGGACGAGCCCTCGATGTGAAGTGCAGCACAGCCTTGGCGGTCGACAGTCGCCTATGCTTAATCATGGCGTCACTTGTCGTCACTTGTTGTCTGTTCCTGATTCTTCTGGCCCTGCCCGCAGATCCTGGAGGGCCTGGGAGTCGGGCACCTGTTTGATGCCATCATCATCTCAGCAGGTGTGTGCTACACGCGCGCCGTGCCTGTCAAGCCTCTGGATGGGTGCTCCATTGCTCTTAGGGATGCAGAGCGGCGCGGTAATGGAGGAAAAGCGAGCGGCAGGCGGGCGCCGCCTGTGCCTGCAGCATGCAAGGCCTGATGCAGTGGGCCGTGCATGCACTCGGCTTGCTGAAGCTGAAGCTCTGTGCCTGTTTGCACTTGCAGAAGTCGGAGTGGAGAAGCCCAACCGCTGCATCTTTGAGGCTGCTCTGGAAGCCCTGGGGGTCCAGCCAGAGGAGGCTGTGCATGTTGGAGATGACAGGTGCGCCTGCAACTTGGAAGTGTGTGCGCATGCATTCCTCCGCAGAAGCTGGTCGCTTGCGTGTGCTCTTATGCATGTGTGTAGGGGAGGGGAAGGGGGGAATGTCACACGTGTCTTGCTTTGGTTTGCTAGCGCATGCGTAATGTGTGTGTGCATAAATTCCTGTCTAATTGCACATCTTGAGTGGGCATGGGGAGGAAATAATAGCGCCAGCGGGGGCACTGGCAATTCTTTTGCCCAAGGTCCGTTGTTATGTCCAAAAACAGAAACACGCCTGTGTCACTCCAGCTACCTAGAGCTACCTAGACCTCCAGCTACCAAAGGAAAAGGGGATGGGGCACTGTTTGAGTTGTGTGATAAAGCTTATGCAAGCTGCAATTCCCCTTGGTTGTTGACAGGGCTGCGTGTGTGCATGTTTTTGCTCTCTGCTCTCTTGCCCAGGTGGTTAGGCATGCAAGCTTGGACGTTTGCTTTCAGGTGTCAAAGTGATCACCCTACCTTTCAATTGCTCATTATCATGCTTACTTCACTGTCATCTTGCAGGCGCAATGACTTGTGGGGGGCAAGGGATGCAGGTTAGTCATCATTTGGCTGTGGCACTTAACGGTGCACTGCAAGTTGGTAGGGCAGCAAGCAAGAAAGTCCATTTTGTGTGTACATCAGTTGTGATGTCATCTTATGCGGACCATACCATGTCACGTACTGCGCCCTCATGATCGATGCTTGAAATGCGTACAATGCATCATACATTATGAATAGTATGAATAGATGAATAGTTTGGAGCTCCTCACAATCATCATGAAGTGACATTGTGAGCACACTGTTATCCAATAGCTGCCTGCCTTAGCTTGAATGGTATCCAAGATAGATGCGCAGCCTTCAACCTTGTTGCTTCCCAATGCACGCTTGCCTTACACGCGCGCACACACACACCAGGTGTGCATGCATGGCTGTGGGCACCGACAGATGGTGTGTCAAGCTTCCAAGAACTGGCAGCCCGTGTGATTTTTGGTAGTCGCTTGGTGGAGTGGGATGCTGAACAGCAGTAGTCTTTGACTAGAGCCAAGCGTGCGTCTTATGGTGTACAGAAGTCTTATTCTAGCCTGTCTGTGCTCTTTGCAGAGTGCCTTTCTGGTGGCTCAACTTACATGATGTAGGGCAAAGAGGGCGCCAGTTGGGAATTTTGCAGAACGTGCTGTTCTAGCCCCTGGTCTTCATTTTTGATGTGTATAGGCTGTGCCTGCTGTCTGCCATGTCACGCTGAGAGTATGCTGCAGGCAGCACTTGAATGTGCATGCAAATGCAGCATAAGTCTCATAGTTGCACAGTACGCGTACCAGAGCCCCTGGTACGCGTACCCGTACCATTCGTACCCGTACTCGTACCAGTACGTGGCACGGCTGGCACGGCGAGGCGGAGAGGGGGCTGGGACCCTCCCACCTGGGTCCTCCCAGCTACCAATTTTCGACCGTCATTATTAAGACGTATCTATTTTATTTTTTATGTGATGGTGAAGGCCTTCAAGCAACACTGCACTTTAGTCGAGGCGGAAAAGGGGAAGAAGAAGAGGCTGAAGTGCAACTTTTGCAACGAGGTGTTCTCTGGTATCACCCGCATAGTTGCGCATCTCTCTGGGGCTAAGGGCAAGAAAGGAGCTGAGGCAGTTTCTTGCAAGGAAGTGCCTGCTGAAGTCTGGCAGGCTGCTCTGAAGCGCTTGAACCTTGATAGCCAGAAGCGCCCTCATGATGATGATGAAGAAGAAGATGATGATGATGTTATGGAGTTGTATGGCCCAGCGCCCAAGCGCAGCATGGGG
>LFCJ01002794.1_pt1 | contig 12640 bp, 21 predicted proteins | sample 643141 | NCBI WGS metagenome assembly LFCJ01 (sample SAMN03766243, study PRJNA286221) | soda lake metagenome | biome: soda lake; feature: Kulunda steppe; material: water; isolation source: sample B1-Br-g2 brine of Lake Bitter-1 | place: Russia: Kulunda steppe | collected 2010-07 | reverse complement strand
GTGCTTCGTTTCACACCCAACAGCATCTTTAGAAAGGAAATGTGGTGGATGTGGGCTTTGGTTGTAGCAGATGATTTGAATGTCAGAGTCTTTGTAGCCCAAATTTGGCATCCATAGAGGCCAGCTAAGAGTGCAAAGACTTGAAATATCCAGAGCATGGCATGCTTCCTGTTCTTGATGCCTAACTCTGAGCAAATCCTCCACACTCTGGCTATGGCTCCAGCAAAATTGCGGGCCATCTGGTTCGAGCCAGATCAGTACATTAAACTTGCAAGGATAGGATCGCCTATCAGGTAGGCTATGCGCTAGGGGCAATAATTTTAAAGTAATTATGCTTGCTCTAGCTTAGTCAAAGCATCATAAAATGGACTTGAACTCGTATAGGTCAAAGTATGAATCGTCTGTTTAAGAAATAAACAAGTCTTGTAAAAAGAATTTTGCTTATTTTGTTTCGATCTTAAGGGGTGTTTGCAATGACCAGCTTTTGAGAGCAGCAGGCAGGCGATAGCGGGGAAGGTCGGTGGAGACGCATATAGGGCTGCTTAAGAACCGTCTTTTGTATCTCGGACCTGGCCACGATGAACATCTTTAGGTGCGAGAAACAGTTAGTGCAGTAGCTGTTTGCCTAGGGGCCAAAGTTGCCAAATCTGAGCCCTTCTCAGTAAAGCTTCAGTTGAAACATTTGCTGGAAATGTGGTGCATGCCAAGTGCGCACGGTCATGCATGCTGTGTGAAAGCATTGACGCTGCGCACTCTTGACTGCCTGAGTCAGCTTCATGTCTGCTTTCCTCCTTGTCCAGGCTATGTGGGGACATGGCCCATCTGGGATCCATCATTTTGTTGCTCCTAAAGATCAATGGGATGCGCTCCTGTAGAGGTGAGTGCCAAGCAAGGATTGCCCATGGTAATCTGAAGTCATCTCCTTTGCTTGCGCAAGCAGACATGTGGCACTGATAAACAGGGAGCATGGAATGCAGCATACCTTGCATGCTTGGCATCCATGTTCGCAGCCTCCCCGCTTACACCACCAACGTGTTCCTGTTCTTGCAGGTGTGTCTTTGAAGACTCAGGAGCTGTATGCCCTGGTGTTTGTGACCCGTTACCTGGACTTGTTCACCAATTACGTGAGCCTGTGAGTACAAGAAGCTCCATTGATTGTGTTTCCTGAAAAAGTGGGGCAAGTGTGGTTAGGCGATGCTAGGCGAAAGGAGGCCTGGCTGCAGTGTAAGCACGCCTGCTGCCGGCTGTCTCACCCTCCTGTGTAAGCATGGCTTGTGTCAGCGCCCATCCCCGTCATGCTTCAGTGTCTGCGCCCATCCTCGTCATGTCAGCGCCCATTGAGAGAGAAACTGCTAACGCTCAGCAACGCCCAAACGCTCATGTGTCCCCGTGTGACATTGGGCACGCCTGCATGCAATTGAGGTGTAAGACGCGTGAGCACTTTTGCTTGTGCACGCAGGTACAACACGCTCATGAAGCTCGTGTTCCTAGGTGCCACCTTCTCCATAGTGTACTTGATGCGCTATGACAAGGTTATCAAGGTTACCTACGACCGAGAATCGGACACATTCAAGCACCTGTTCCTGGTGGTGCCTTGCCTGCTGCTAGCGGTGATCTTCCACAACGATGGGATCATTGAGGTCCGCACAAGTGGTGTGCGTGTTGGGGGCCATCAGTTTTTGAGAAGGATGCGTTGACATTTGCAGCTGCTTACAAGAGTAAGGCGGCAAATGTGTACGCTCGCACGGCAAGCGCTTGCACCACCTGCTGATGGTGACGGCTGCCCATGCTGCACTCTACCTGCATTACATAGCATTAAGCGCAAATACCAGCCTCAGCCCGCTCAACGCCTCATATCAGGGCAGGCTGCTGCACAGGGTGTGCAGGGTGGGCCGCTGCAGGGTATGCACCTTTAGCCCATTGCGTTTATCCTGAACGGGCGCCGCTGCCGCTGCACTCTGCTGCATATGGTGTGCGACCCACACAGCGCAGAATATATGGGTTTGCAGGCTTGCTCGCACTGGAGCGCTTTGCTGCCCTTTCCTTTCTCCCTGCGTACGCCACCCCCATGGGTGCTCTCCCGCCCAAGAGCCCGGACATGTGAAGTCAAAACAGGAATTCAAGGAACACATTCCATGCAAAACCTGTGATGTGCACAGATCTTGTGGGCGTTCTCCATCTTCCTCGAAGCTGTGGCCATCCTGCCGCAGCTCATCCTCCTCCAGCGGACACAGAATATTGACAACATCACGGGCAACTACGTTTTCTTGCTCGGGTGTGTCTACCGTCTAGCAGGGCTTGGTGGGGGGCTTGCAGCTTGTTCTGAGGAGGGTGAGACAGGAGGGGGTTATGTGTTTGAGAAGGGGTAAAAGGTGGGGGCAGGGCCGCTGCAGGGCTGCCATGGTCCTCCTTCTCTACATGGCACAAATCAACAGCTGTTCTTTTGGACGACTCCTGCACTTCTGAGTGGCGTGTGCCCGTGCTAGTGCATATGCATATCGTGTGCACGCAGGTATATAACAACAGCATGATGTCTAACTGTGTTTTATCTTACTACGTCAGATCATTCATACTGAAAACACCGTGTATGTGGGAAGTATTATTGAGTTACATGCATGTCACAGATGGGCTTGAAATGCTGTGCCTGTTGCAGGTCGTATCGTGCATTTTACATTCTGAACTGGATCTACCGATACTTCACAGAGCCAGTGAAGATCCAGGTCTTAGGTGAGTTTACTTGAGCCCTTCACTGTGTCCTTCCATAACCAGTGCATGGGAACTTACTCACATGCACTTGCAGCTGCTATCTTTTAAGCCACCTCAAATCGCTTATGTTGTTGCAGTGTGGGTCTCGGGGGTTGTCCAGACGGTGGTGTACTGTGACTTCTTCTGGTGAGTGCTCGCCTCTAAGAATAGGACACTGTTTACTCCAGAAGGGGCCTACACTTTTCCTGCCGCTAGATAGAAATGATACTTGATGTGTGTCTGCTTCTGAATAAAAGGTTATCTTCCTGCCATAAACGCGTATGTAACTTAATTTTTTATATTTATATAAAACAGATTTTTCCTTATTAAATTCGGAATTTTATTTAAAAAATTTAAAATATAAAAATAAGTAAGAATAAGTAATAAGAAAGATAATTTCATCCAGCCTCAACATTGTTTGCTGCAGCAGGCTGCTTGTGGTATGCATACATGTAGTTTTTGCTTCCACCCTGCGCTGTATACCTTAGGGTCTTGAGCCAAACCTTTGCTCTCCATCATTATCTTGTTTGTTATCATATCATGCCGCAGGTATTACTTTAAAAGCTGGAAGAACAATGAAAAACTCGCGCTGCCTGCATAGTAGGCGATGCTGCACATGCATCTGACAGTGCATGTATGGGCAGACTGCACAAGAGCTCCAGCCAACACTGCTTGAAGGGGTTCAGCATTTGCGCATTTCCATCATGGACATGATGTCATCAACGAGACCTACTATCATGAGGTTTCCATGATGTTTTGCTCCAATTGAGCATGTTGTGAGCTCAGGATACAGCATGCTAGTAACTAGCATGGGTGTGTTTTACGGCTAAGACTTCACGGATTCTATTCCACTTTTGTGTAAATTTTGTTATAGCCTTTTTGAAGGGGCACATGGCATAAGCATTGCAAGCCTTTTGAGCTCTATCCTGAGGGTGTACGCGCACATAGATCTGTCTCGCCTTGTTACACGGAACTCATTAGGCTTGGATATTCTGCTGCACCAGGGGCAGCTCCGAGCATATCATACTTGACATATGATGTGTCAAATTTCCAAGTTTGGGGTGAAATGCTAGGCTGGTCGTCAGGCTGATTTATTTGCAGCCGGTCATCGCCAGCCAAAAAGACTCCATTCAATCCATTCAAAGTAAGTTATGAATTGAAATAGCGAAGTTTGTTGTGTCACTGAGAGAGGAAATGAAGAAAAGTTTGATTAAGAAGAAGTTGCTAAGATAGGGAGCACAGAGAGAGCCTAGCAAAAGGATAAAGTGGAACAAATGTTTTTTTCCTCGCTCAAGAAGACCAAGTTGTAGCATCAGCTCCACATCAGTCTAGAAAGTTAAGATTGTCCAAAACTTCCTGTTAAATGCAGAACCAAGTTGAATTCTTCCGAAGGAGGCCTTTTCGAGCTTTTATTTTTGCGCATTCTTTCACTTAATCAGGTATCACCTGTACTAAAGGGGTCTTACATGAAAGAAAGAAAAGAAAAAAGCTAAGTAAGCAGTGAAACCATTCCCTACATCAATCGAGGAAAAGGAGACATTGGCTCAAAGAGCCGTGAGTCTCAACCAGGGAAAAGAAGAACTAGTGAGGATCTGGAGGGTGACTAGCCACCCCCTGCTCCAGACCAAGACCTTGAGAGCGACTGGCCTTTTCAAGAGCACGTCTCGTTGTTGTCAGTTTGTGTGCATGGAGCACATGTACCCGATTCATTTGATCATACATAGCTCAAAGCATAAGTTACTTAAGCCTTTAGGGCTCCAGGGGGTGACATGCAATCAGTAGGAAGTGTGTCAAGCGCTAGTCCCAGACAGGCCTCTTGCCTAATAAAATATGGGTATAAAAGTGAAGGAGCTCAGTGGTCTCCCCTGTTGAAATGATTTACTTTTACAAGGAAAACACTCTTGCACAACAGGAGGATTTCCAAGGTTTGTCAAGAGCTACAAGCACACCAAGTGAGAACGTGCGCGCGACGCACTGTGTGTCAGATTCGAAAAACACTGGCATCACTTTTTTTGGACAAGTTGAGGAAAGCTCGGAATACCTGAGCTCCAAGGAATGCAGGCGCAGCTGACAGGATAGTGATCAAGGATGCCACCCTGCTGTTCGACAAGGAGTCCATGCAGTTGTGCACAACAATAGGGTCATAGCACAGCGCCCAAACCTGTACAGGCCCTCTTGCAGCGCCTTTGTGGGCAGCAGCAATGGGCCACAAAATTCATGCCAGGTGCCCCTGGCGCGCCTGAAGCTGTGCAGAGCAGATGAAGCTGGCGCTTGCAGGCCCCAGCCTCAGGAGCCTCCTTGCGCTTTCACACCCTCATCTACATGAGCCACTCCTTAGACGGCACTAGCTCTAGAGGCTCCCAAGCTGCTGACGGCGCTAGCTCTTGTAGGCTGCTTCCTCCTCCTCATGCTCCCATGCTGCCTCCTCATGCTTGAACAGCGCAGCCAGCGCAGGTGTCACGGATGGCAGCCACTGGACGCAGCAAGCACATATAAACACGTGTGCAGCAGCAAGGCATGCAAACAAACGACTTGCGCCTTCAAAGGCAAGTGCGCGCGTGCCCGTGTACAATTCTCTCTCACTGCCACTCTCATCACAACCTGACAGCAAGCAAGGCATACCTCAAAAGTCAGCCCCAGTGATCCTGGGAACACTGAAGCCATAATCTAAGGACAAACAAGCCATATCTTGGGAGCACATGAGCCATATCCTGGGAAAACAAGAACTACTTTAGCCAGGCACATCAAGCAAGTGGCAGCACAAAAGCAAGCAGCAGTCTCCTCGACTCTTTTCACACACGTGCGCACTCACTCTCAACACACGTACTCACCCGCTCTGTACGCAACACACACGAGCGTGTTTCACACATGCGCGTACCTGCAGGTCAGCGAGGTTGACAGACATGAAGTCCATGGCCACAGCCATGTGTGGGTGGGCCTGCAGGTCCAGCTCCGGCATCCTGGGGTACCTTGTGGAGAAATGCGTCAGGAGGACTCGGTAGGCGCTGGCCTGTGCGCACGGCCAACAAGCGAGCACCGCATGCGCAGTCGCTGTGCCATTGGCCGTCTTTTCAGGTGGGGGGGAGTGCCCTGGCACCTGCGAGCCAGCAGGGGCGCCTGCCTGACGCCTTACACGTGGACTTGCCAAGGACCAGCGCAACCTCCTTGGCCTGAGGTCAGCGTCCCACTGGCACTTGTGCTGCGTGCTGGGTACATGCAGGTGCGTGCCTGCTGCCTGCACAAGGCCTGTGCTTCCTGTTGGTGTGCGCATGCGCTTCCTTTATGTGCATGCTTGCGCTTGCTGTTCGCGCGTGCACGAGCAGCCCACCTGCTTGGCGATGCTCAGGGCCTCGCCGGAGGTGGAGTGTCGCTTCTTGCGCGCGTCCTCCACCATGTTGTCTTCAAAGGTAGCCTCGTGGATGAGCAGGGAGCAGTCCCTCGCCGCCTCCACCGTCTGTGCCCAGATTGGAAGCGCGCGCACAGCGGTCAGACGTGCAATCCAGAGGCGCCCTCACCCTCTGTGGTATTGTTGGGATCGCCCGCAGGATCAAATGAGCAAGTGCACAAGCAAGCAATGAAGCCAGGCACCCAAAAGCTACCCTGGGACCTAAGCATTATGCGGGGGGCTGTGAACCTCGAGCCGCGCCCTCAACTTGGATACCACGGATCCCAAATCGGAACCATATTTATGTCTCACACAAATTGTGTGCAAGTGGGGAAGCTAGGAAGGGGGGTGAGTTGGACCTATGCGCTGCACCTAAAGCCAGAACTAGTCCACCATTGGCAATCTTGCTGCGTGCGAGGCCGCGTGAGCGAGGAGCTTGCGCTTGCATCAGCCTCGGGCCAAACATCACGGGGACATTGCCCTTACATTTTTGGCCGGTCCTAGCTTGCCTTGGGCTTCAGGCAGTTTGTTGGATGCACCAGTGGGCTTTTCCTAACTCACACACTGGGTTGGTTGACAGACAGACTTTCAAACTTTTGAGGGGGCTGGCTCGGGCATTCTTTGGTGCCCGGGTCTTTGAGGAACACCCCTGCACCTGCGCGTGCGGTCTGTCTCCTCTGCACCATGGCAGAGAATACAGCCCTGCTGGCCTGCTTCAAGCCTCTGCACCAGGCCTTACGCTGCATCAGGGAACCAATCAGCTGCACTAACCAGCTGCTCCCCTGTGCGACAAGAGCTGGGCGTCTGCGCCAAAAAGCCAGTCAGGCCCCCCCAACCCCAACCCCACGCCTGCCACCCACCTCCCGCCTGCATCGCACGCCTGCTGTGCGCACCACCTGCTTGCTCCTTCTGGGTAGCTCATGCATGGCACGCACGTACATACATTCACACACTCCTTCTGCATGCACACAAACGGCACGCACCCACCTGCGCACACGGCCGGGTGTCCCCTGAGAAGACGACGCGCCAACCCGCATCGCCCTCCAGCAGCACGCCGTAAGAGTGTGGGATGTGGTGCACCTCAAAAGGCTGCAGCGCACGCAGCCCCAGCTGGCGCTTCACACGCGCAAAGGCCTTGAGCACCGGCGCAGGGGGCGCGCGCCCCGTGAAGTGGGGCAGCAGGTGGCTGTTCAGCAGGAAATGGAAGGGCAAGGGCACCTGGGGGCAGCGGGCGAGGGGAGCGAGGAAGGGGGCATTGTGCATCGCTCTGGCAGGGCTGCAGTGCTTGGCACCATGTGCGTGTGTGTGCGTGTGCGTGTGTGTGTGTGTGTTAGTGCGTGTGTGGACGTGCATGTGTTTGGATATGCATGTGCACGTGTGTATGTGAGCGTATGCGTATGCGTGCAAGTTCTCGGTGGCCCCTCATATGCTTAGCCCCATGTGCGTGAACTAGGCACACATCTCTCGCCCCTCCCCCCCAACCCTCCACTTTTCCCTCTTGGCCATCTGCCCCCTCCCCCAGCCGTGTCCAGCGTTGCACCCCCCCAAGCCCCTACCCCTCCCCCACTCACCACCTCCTGGTACAGCCGCAGTACTCTGAAAAGGGGGGGCGGCCCGATTACGAGCAGTGGCGTCGCGCGGGCTCCAAGCAGGCGCGCACGCAGCTCTAGCAGCCGGTACAGGCCTCCGTGGTGGTCAGCGTGCATGTGAGATACCCAGATGCAGCGCAGCTCGCGCACGCGGCGCTCCGCGTCAGCGCAGCCGTACCTATGGGTCAGGGACATAGGCAGCAGGAGGGGGCTGTCTATCATGGACAGGGCGGTGGGGATAGGTGCTTGGGGAGGTGCTTAGGCAGAGGGGCAGAGGGAGGGGCTTCGGGGCTGAGGAGGAAGGGAAGGTGCTTAGACAGAGGAGAAGGGGGACATGCTAGGGGAGAGGGATAGGGCGCTGGCAGAGATGCTGCTGGTGAACGCACAAGGAGCACGCCGCCTGTGTGCCCAGCCCCTGACCACCTGGGACAGCCTCAAAAAGAGGGCAGAAGCGGCATGCACGCCAGTCAGGTGAAGTGGGGGCAGACACTCCCCGCTTGTCCTCACAAGCGGTCTCAAGCTCCACACATAGAAATTGGCAGGCAGGTGTGATTTTAAGCAAGCTGATTGAGGCATGCACACCAGCTAGTTGCAGTGGTGGCAGACACTCCCTGCTTGTCTTCATAAGCAGCATGCACGCTAGCCAGCTGTAGTGGTGGCAAACACTCCCTGCTTGTCTTCATAAGCAGCATGCACGCCAGCCAGCTGTAGTGGTGGCGAACACTCCCTGCTTTTCTTCATAAGCAGCATGCACGCCTGCCAGCTGTAGTGGTGGCAAACACTCCCTGCTTGTCCTCACAAGCCGCATGCATGGCATCTAGTCGAAGCAGCAGACACTCCCTGCCAGCCACCCAACATACCCGCGCTTCAGCTCCCTCAAGCACACCTGTCCTCCCTGCAGCCTATAGGAGCACGCAGCTCCTCACTCCCAACCCTCCCTGCACTTTTGCCACCTGCAAGCACGGCCTCTACCCCCCCACCACCTTCACTTCTAGCTCTCCTTGCTTGTCCACCCCGCCTGCAGTCTAGCAGCACTGCCACCTGCATGCATGTCTCCCTCCAACACCCCCTCCCCCCCCCCACCTGCGCTTCAGCTGCCCCAGCGCATCCTCCCCACAATCCAGCAGCATGCCGCCACGCTGGAAGAAGTCCACGTAGATGGCGGTGACGTTGCGGTACTTAGAGGGGCATGACGACGCCGTGCCCAGGAACGTGATCTCCGCGGTTTGCCTGCAGCGTGCACCAGTTGCTCCCCTGTGTGAGGCTGATGATACTATCCATGATGAGCAGCATGTCCTTCTTTTCTACTGCACAACATGCCTTGAATCAGGACAATCCTTTTAATCCTCATGAACTGAAGTTAGCAGGCACACCAATTAGGGCCTTTTCCTCGTGAAACTTACAGGTAACTTGTATGCATGCTGTGTGCGCAGTAGGCCCCAGACACAGTGGGGGGTGCACCGTACATGCCGCACACCAGGGCGGCAATTACTCGGTCAAGCGGACGGGTGGGATGACACACACCCTTGTTAAAATTTCATATGGCATGTATGATTGAAACCAGGGTGGCGCGTGCGTGCAGCGCACATGACAGCCGCCAAATCACTGTATCGCCTTGCTGGCAGTCGGCCAGAGCTCAAGCAGCGGGCCGCCAAATCACTGTATCACCTTGCTGGCGCTCAGCCAGCACCCAAGCAGCACGCCCTTGACACAGCAGCCACTGAGGCAGTCCCAAGTCACAGATGATGCAGTGGCCGCCCATGAGGCAGGCAGCCGGATAGGCGAGGCCAAGCACCAAAGCGGAGGCACTGCCAGATTTGGCCACTGGCCACCAAAGAGCAGGGACTGCAGAGTCAGCTGTTTGAGCTCCCCTTGAGGACAGCTTTTTGAGCTTGCTGCCACTGCAAGCGCAGCAAGCAATGAAGCGTAAGGAAGGCATAGGTGTCACAAGCAGCAAGAGCCAAGGCAGCAAAGGCCAGGATCAAGGCAGCCCGGGCACGCTGCCCATGGCAAGCTGCATGTGTGTAGCTCTAGCTCCTGTCCTCGGCCACATTCTGCACATGCGTGCACACGTACGCACACACGTATACACACCTGTCCAGCTGCTGCAGGCACTCCGGCGCCTGCAGCTCGCCTGCCGTGGCGTGCTGCTGCCGCTGCTTGATGGTGGCCAGGGCCTCCACGAGCCCCTCCTGCGCCAAGCTGCCCGCCCGCGTCTCCTGCTTGGCGGTGCCGCGCACAAACACGCGCTCAGGCTAGGGTCAAAGGCTGTTCTGTTTGGCATGCCCCGTGAGCTATTTCCTGCGGCTGTCTTGCAGCTGGCTCTGTCCAGTGCGCACGTGTGCTCAGTTTTTGAGCACCCCCTCTTGTTTGCGCACACACTCAAAGCGCGGCACACCCTCGCGCGTGCGCCCACCCGCGTGCACACAACCAAGCACATTCAAGCACACAAGAAATACACACACATGCGTACACATATACATACATGAAACACAAGAGCATGCGTGCTGTTTGCGCTTCACGCGCTGCCAGCTCTGAGTCACTTGAAGCCCTTAAGAGGGCACTGCCACTGACATACAAACAGCAGGTGCATATTGCTGTCAGGCTTCGGCTCAGGGTGCTCATACTTGACATCCTGCAGACAGATGGGAGTCGCATCCGAGTGCTACACTGGCAGCGCCCTTAGCTTGCCCCGGGACAAAACTTGGAAAAGGTGGTGTGAGGTGACCCAAGATGGTGTGAGGCGGCGCAAGGTGGTGTAAGGTGGTGTAAGGAAAGTTTGGAAAGGTTGCGTAATGGACTGGCCGGGGAACGATCCCGGTAAGAACTGGCCTGTCTCCAGTCCAGCCCGAGCCTGAGCCTGGAAGAGCTGATGATGCAGGTGAGCCTGGCATTGGATCCAGCCTGGCATTTTGGAGAGTACTAAGGGATCAATAGGTGAGAATGCTCGGAGAGACGCCTACAAGCCTGGAGTATCGTGCGCAAGCCTGTTGTGACGCCTGCAAGCCTGTTGCAGTGCCTGCGAGCCTGTGGTGATGCCTGCAAGCCTGTGGTGACGCCTGCAAGCCTGTTACATTACTTGCGAGCCTGTGGTGATGCCTGCAAGCCTGGAAGGGGCCGACTGGGTGCATGAGATCACGCTTAGTCTTGGAACCTCAAGCCCAGATCCTTTGCTTCTGCAGACCCTCGTCAAACAAAAGCCTTGATCATCTTTGCCAGCATTCGCCTGGGACATCGTTGCCAGCAAAAGCCTAAATATGTTTCCCTGGCTCCCCTCCAGCAGACAGTTGTACAGCCTCAATGTCAAGCCCCCCGCAAATAAGGTAGCTGGAAAATATGTAGATACCTTGAACACTTTGGCAGATTAACACATGATTTGGCAGGTCTACTGCGTATGTATGCACCGTTTCCAGCAACCCTACACCCCCCTCCCCACACACACACACTAGACATCACCTGAGCGCTGGCTTCCCAAAGCACACTGGACACATTAAGTACACGCAATCATAAGCACACCACATACCCACACGTGCACACCCACCTGTTGGACGGCCTCGACAGAGGGCGCCTCCCGCAAAGGTCCCTCGCACTCGCTGCGGTCCAGCCCACGGGATTTTGCAGGCTGCAGCTGGAAGCGCAGCAGGTTGCTGCCCAGGATTGCCTGCACAGGCGGATGCAGGGGAGGAGGCAAGAGGGATGGGGGGGCAAAGGTTGAAGGTTGCGGGCTGGCGCGCGGCGGCAGCTGGATGCGCGTGTGGGTGCGGGCAAAATGTGCAGGAGTTGAGGCATGGCAGGGGAGAGGGCATGGCGCCAGGTGCGCTTTGTGGTGGCGCCATGGGAGTACTCTGCCTGCAATGGCCTGCTAGCCTGCACATGACCGCCGCAGGCCAGCAGGCAAGACACAAGGGAGGCAGGGCACCAACCATTGTGCCTGCACAGCTGGCTCACTGGATGACGCTGAGACCTGCGTGGCCACAGCGCCTGCGGCGTACACACATGTATACACACACGCGTACACACGCGCACACGTATTCACATACACACACTATAGGGCGGCACAGTACGCAGAGGAGCACGTGGGGCGTTTCACAGGCTGCCCCTGTGTTTGACACGCGTCTGCATCTTCTTGGCCCACTCTACAGCAGATGATCCCCAGCCTCCTATCAAGGGAGCTTGACACAACTAGCCAAAATCAGGCAAGGCCTTGCCTGGGCCTGCAGAGCCTGCAGGGCAGCTGCTGACGCAGCCGCAGCAACCAGCCTGCAGATCCTGCAGGGCAGCTGCTGATGCAGCCGCAGCAACTTGTTCCTAGGGTTGAGCCTGCCTGCATATCCTGGCGTGACCCTGCCTCTCTTGGGCCCTCACGCATCCCAGATTTTCCAGCAACTTGTTCCTGCCCCCCGCACATGCAAAAGCACGCGCGCGCCTTGTAAGGCGTGCACAACCTGGACCAGCCACACGTGGGTTAATTGAGCGAGCATGTGCAGCAAGCATGTGCATGCACACCCTATACGCGCACGACCAAGACAAGCTTGTGCGCCATGCATCCCGTGGTCGCACAACCCCACTCCCCCAATGCTCACTATCCTTCTACTCAAACCAGGCAACTTGCTGCGTGTCCTCCTACAAGGAAAGGCACACGTGTGACACCAACCAAGGACCAAGGCACACGTGTGTCACCAACCAAGGCACACGTGTGACACCAACCAAGGACCAAGGCACACGTGTGTCACCAACCAAGGACCACGTGTGTCATCAACCAAGGACCTGGGGCCCCACCACGCCCTACGATTTCGCCACGGATTCCGGACACAACCCCCAGCAGCACTCCCCTGCCCCAGACCCACCTTGGAAGCGTCCACCCCGGGCAGCAGCGCTTGCCTCCCAGTGCCGCCTCCGTGCGCGCGGCAGCTACCCCCCC
>LFCJ01002793.1_pt1 | contig 12641 bp, 19 predicted proteins | sample 643141 | NCBI WGS metagenome assembly LFCJ01 (sample SAMN03766243, study PRJNA286221) | soda lake metagenome | biome: soda lake; feature: Kulunda steppe; material: water; isolation source: sample B1-Br-g2 brine of Lake Bitter-1 | place: Russia: Kulunda steppe | collected 2010-07 | reverse complement strand
GTGTGTGTGTGCGTGCGCGCGCGTGCCTCTCAAATAGGGCACCTCTCATCTTGAGCGCTTTGGCCCCTCTTTGCCCCATCTGTGCACGGCGCATGCCCCATCTGTGCACGGCGCATGCCTATGTTTTGTGCGTGTTCAGGTGCAAACAGTGGGCACCCCTGGGAGGCGCGTTGCACATGGGTTGCCAGCTGCGTGCGGGAGGATCTGCATGTGCCACAAGGCCACTGAAAAACGAGAACAAACAGAGCGGCCTGGCGCTGGGAGCCCACACGTGTGGGCACAAAAGGGATGAGGGTCCATTAGCAGCATTAGGCGCGAGTGCATGCGTGCACAGCCCAAGCCATCCGCGCCGCACGGGCACCATGTGGAGCATGCGGCGCAGGTGCACGTGTGCGCAGCCCAAGCCATCTGCGCTGCATGAGCTCTCCCACGCAGCACCTGGATCATACCCCGCAGCCAGAGCTGGGCAGGGAGTGGCGTGCATGTGCATGCAGCTCAAGAGCTGCAGCCTAGCCCCTCTTGCTGGGCGCCCTCTAAGCTCAGCAGCATAGCAACAGGCTGCGCCTATTCCAGCAGGCAGGGGGCACAGGCACAGCTGCAGGCCCCTTCGCCTGTAATTGCGGCTGGCCCCCATCTCCAAGGCATGCAGGCTGGGGGGGGCGGTGTACAGCCAGCGCTCCTGCCCGCTAGAATGCGGTAAGCCCATGGACACATGTAAAGCGCTTGCGTGAGCAAGCATCAGCCGCCACAATAATTGAGGCAGTGCGCGCCACCCAATAGTTGAGGCAGTGCACAATAATTGAGGCAGTGCGCGCCACAATAATTGAGGCAGTGCGCGCCACAATGATTGAGGCAGTGCAATGATTGAGGCAGTGCCGCCACAATGATTGAGGCAGTGCGCGCCACCCACCCTTGCACAAGCAGCGGGGAGAGATAGCCCCAGCACGGCGACGTAGAATGTTGAGGAGGCAACACAGTTGGCAGCCAGCATGAGGCAGAACAGCGGCCAGGGCTCCAGGTCGCACACCAGCTGCGCAAAGGTGTGTGTGTGTGCGTGTGCGTGTGTGTGTGCGTGTGTGTTTGTGCGTGTGTGTTTGTTTGTTTGTGTGTGTGTGTGTGCGTGTGTGTGTGTGTGTGTGTGTGTGTGTGTGCGCGCACGCGCAAGCGCGCGTGTTTTGTGTGTGTGTGTGTGTTTGAGAGAGTGTGCGTGTGCACTTGCATGCGTGTGTCCCAGAAAGGCCGCCTTGGGGAGGGATTGCCAGCCGCCCCTTGTGACCTGCAGCACACGCACCACCACCTGAGCACAGGTGGGTTTAGCATGGACCTCACCCTGATCAAGGCGCTGCCGCAGCACGGCACTCACATACGCAAGCCGGCAGCAGTATGCCGATGCCCGGTCCTAGCACACAGGCCCGTGCGCGTGCGCCGTCGCCTGTGCGCACACGTGGCGTGTGCGCTGTCCTGCCCCCCTCATCCACCCCCCTCATCCGGCCCCCTCATCCGCCCCCCTCATAAAATCCACTACCCTGGCTCCCAACCCCGATGGGACACCCACGCCTGACTCACCATCCTGGGGATGTTGCATAAGAGGATGAGGATGACGTCGCCCTTGCAGTGCAGCTGAGGCGCCTGTTGGCGACACACGCCATGCGGGCAACATGTAACAAGGTGAGCCGTTTCCTGTGCTGGTGGCGCATGCACTAGAAGCCACAGGGCTGCAGCGGGGAGCTGCACAAGGCTCTCATACTTCCTGCCGGCAGAGGCTCGGCCGCGTCCTCTCATCATGTATGGAATTGGCCGGAATGTGCTCAGGGAAACAGCCTAGGCCCTGCTTAAAGGATGCTGGCTGCTGCTCACGTGCAGGTGCGCCCACAAACCACATGCGTCTGCGCGCGTGTCCTTGCACGTGTACCCTACACGCGCCTGCACACGCACCCTACATACGTCTGCGCGCGTGTCCGTGCACGTGTACCCTACGCGCGCTTGCACATGCACCCTATATGCGTCTGTTAGGTGCACGCGCGCCTGCGTGCATATCCAACATTTAGCTGCGCGCGAGCACCCTACATGCGTCTACGTGCGTACCCAACATTTGTCTGCATGCATGCACCCCACACGCGCCTGCACACGCAACGTACATGCGTCTGCGTGCGTGCAACCTACATGCGTCTGCACGCGTACCCAACATTTGTCTGCGTGCATGCACCCTACACGCGCCTGCACACGCAACCTACATGCGTCCGCGCGCGTACCCAACATTTTTCTGCGCGCTTGCTTCCTACACGTCTGCAGGACATTAACGGCGCAAAGCACTGGCAAGGAAGGTGCAGGCGCTTAGAGATGCAACAAGGACGGGCATGCACCAGCCGTGCCCTCGGCGAGGAGCACACACATGCACCTGCAGGGGGCTTGCATCGAGCAGCCCATGCCTGCAGGCTGATGCCATTTTGGTGCATGGATGAAGGACAGCATGCACCCAGAGCTGCTCATGCGTGCAGGCTGATGCCATTTTGGTGCATGGTTGCAGGGCAGCATATGCACCCACAGCTGCTCATGCGTGCAGGCTGATGCCCCGGAGATGCATTGGCAGGGACTGGATGGCCGTCTGTGGTGCGGCATGAGCACAGGCTTTACGCCGCCTGCCTGAAAGCCCCACGTGGTGCGTTTAAAGCTGCGACGATAACGCAGCACACCCGCTGTACATGCATCCCATCCACACGGGCCTGCACTCTCATCTCTGAGACTCTGTAAGCTTGCCTAATCGCCAATTGCACAATCCTTTGTTCCCAGTGCCCTTTACCAGACTCACCACCCCTATGTAGGAAATGTGAAACCATGCCAGTGTCTGGTGAATGGAAAAGCACCAGAAAACATGCTTGACCTGCGGAAGAGGAGGGGGCAAATTGGCATGAGTGCCCAAAGCTGGTGCACGATGTTTCCCAGCATGGACTACTCTCCCCTAAGACATCAAGCAACAAACTGACAATTGTTTCCACTACGAGGCCTGCAAGAGTTCGGGTAGCAAAAAATGTGGACTCTATGCTTGCTCGCACACTGACATGCACGTGGACATCACGTGGACATTACGTGGACGCTCAAGCACACACACACACACACACACACACACACACACACACACACACACGGACACGCTCTAAATTCCTGGGGTGGATCACTGCAAAGGCTTGTGCGACATATTGTGGCATCATAAGCCAGTGTGCGAGCAGCAAGCAAAGAGAGGGGCGGCTCACCAGGGGATGGTTTTTTTTCAGCGCCCCTAAGATCAGAGCACATGCTTCAGCGCAGAACATGAGGTGCGAAGTTAGGCCAAACCGCTTGCCAAGTGGACTGCGAGTGAGCAGACCATCTTCCTCCATGAGAGCATGTGAAAAGCATGCTCATGCCAGAACATAGATCAATAAGTGGTTGTTAGCAACAAAAAGCTAAAGCACGAGCATGCTTATGGGCATACAAGTGCTCGAGCCACTTACGGGCGTGCAAGCACTCACTGAAGACGACGACTTACTTGAACATCTGTGCGCACACAATGGCGAGCAGATTCAAAGACCACAGCAGGAGCACGTTTGAGAAGATATCCATGAACCATGACTCGTAAGCCACGCCCTTGGTCTCCTTGCCTTTCATGGCTTGACCCAATGCGCCGTGGTATCTGGCTCACATTTGTGTAAAATTTAATCTATCAGGAGTTCCTTCATCATTCTTCCTTTTTACTTTCTTCGATGTGGTTCTACACGGAACAGCCTAGACATACATTCTTTATATTCAAAGTTCCTGAATAAGGTAAATAGGTTTGCTTTAGAAGTTTTTGCTGCACTGCTTAGCTGGTGCATTCCTGCACCAAGACAGCACCTTTTCCTTAACTGTTGCAGGTGCTCAGAAGGTCCCAGTTCATGCCCGCACCAACAGGCTGCCGTGCAGTTTGGTAGTGGGCCCACCCTCCTGCCCATCTCTCGCTCGGGACTCCTCGCCAGTGCAGCGTTGTTGCCCTCCCTGCTGCACTAAGCATGCCACTGCCACAGCCAACCAGCCTGCGGGACAGGACCTCTGAGTTCTTGGTCACATGCGAGCGCCTGCAGAAGCTGCAGCAGGGCACCACAGGCAGCAACGCCCAGTTTGCCCCGGCTGCACATGCCAATGGCACAAGTCCCAGTACCAGCCAATCTGGCCCAGGAGCACCCCTGCTGACCCCCTCGTCCTCAGGACTGGGACCCTCCAATCCCCGCACACAGATACAGCAGCATTCGGAGTTTGCCAGACGCGCAGCAGACATTGGCCACTCCATTCAGCGCACCTCTGCGAAGCTGCAAAAGCTTGCGCAGCTTGCAAAGCGCACCTCCATGTTTGATGACCCTGCTGCTGAGGTCGGTTGCATTAAGTATAATAGCGCATGCGACCATGCCCTGCAGGGTGCTGTGTGCCTGACGATGCAAGGAGGAGGGCATGCAACCATGCCCTGCAGGCCATTGAGGTTGGAAGTGATCTGCCCGCGCTGCATTAACTTCTATGTACTCATGAGCACATGTGCACATACATGCACATTGCGTGTACACACGCATGTATGCACAGATACACGTACATGCACTCATGCGTGCGGACACACATGCGCACACACACGCACGCACGCGCACAAACACACACACATGCACGCACACGCACACACATGCACGCACGCACACACGCATGTGCAAACACACATGGGTGCGCGCGCACACACGCACATACACATATGCACGCACGCGAGCAGTGCGTGTCATGCACTCATGCAAATGTGCGCGCAGGTGAATGAGCTGACTTACATCATCAAGCAGGACATTCAGCTGCTGAACACCTCCCTTGTAGACCTGCAGCGCTTGTCTGCAAAGGGCCGCAATGAATCCAACAAGCAGAGCCAGGACCATTCACACACGGTCGTGGACAGCTTGCGCAGCAGGCTCAAAGACGCCACCCAGGTGCGCAGCGGGTCTGCCAAAAATGGGCGCCACCCGCGCGCGCATCAAGCCCAGAGGTGTCACCCTTTGGTGATAAGGACGTGGCAGCCCCAAAGCCCACGTTTCACACATGTGTGCGATCTACACATGTGCGCGTGCAATCGCGCATGTGCACACACTCACACACGTGCGCGCGCGCACACACACACACACGCACACACACAGCTCAGGATGATTAAGTAGGGCGGCCCAATCTACCACGTACACAGGCACAGGGACAGCACAGAGGGGCGCGCAGAGACAGCGAGCCCCCCTCTACAAGTTTGGTCCGGTCTGCCCCACAAAGAGGGATGCACAGGGGGATGCACAGAGAGATGCAGAGGGTTGTACAGAGAAGCACAAAGAGGCACACAGAGGGTCGCACCGAGGTAGAGGCACATAGAGGGATGCACCAGGCAGAGGCACACAGAGGGATGCACAGAGGTGTGCAGAGGCACGCAGAGGGTCACACAGAGGCAGAGGCACACAGAGGGATGCACAGAGGCGTGCAGAGGCACACAGAGGGTCACACAGAGGCAGAGGTACACAGAGGGATGCACAAAGGCACACAGGGGGATGCACAGAGAGGCCTTTCAGCGAGCGCCCTCAGCATGCTGCGTGCGTCCTCGGCAGATCCCCCGCCCATCCTCGTTTACAGCCGTGTACCTGTGGGAGCCTCGTCACCCTGCTGGAGGGAGGCCGCAGCCGGGGCAGCTGCAATGTGTCGTGCATGTCATGTGACATGTGTGCGACACATGCATGAGTGAGATGTGCGATGTGCCGTGCATGTCATGTGACATGTGTGCGACACACGCATGAGTGAGATGTGCGATGTGCCGTGCATGTCATGTGACATGTGTGCGACACACGCATGAGTGAGATGTGCGATGTGCCGTGCATGTCATGTGACATGTGTGCGACGCACGCATGAGTGAGATGTGCGATGTGCCGTGCATGTCATGTGACATGTGTGCGACGCACGCATGAGTGAGTTGTGCAATGTGAACACGCGCGCGTGCTTGCAGGAGTTCAAAGACGTGCTCACCGTGCGCACGGACAGCCTCAAGCACCATAAGGAGCGGCGGCAGCTGTTCTCATCAGGCCCCGGTGCAGATGTTGAGGCGACGCTGCCGCTGCTGCGCCCCAAGCTGCCACAGGCAGGTGGGGACGCAGCCTCAGCTGACGCCGCGATGCAGCAGCAGCCGGCGCACAGCCCGTACGCGCAGCCAGCAGTGCCCAGCTTCCTGCAGCAGGCGCAGCAGCAGCAGCAGCTCACGCTGTCTGCGCCACAGGACACGTACCTGAGCAGCCGGGCGGAGGCGCTGCACAATGTGGAGTCGACGATCGTGGAGCTGGGCGGCATCTTCAACAAGCTTTCGGAGATGGTGTCGCAGCAGGTGGGCAGGCTGCGCTTGCGTGTGCCCTGCCTGTGCATTGCCCACTGTTCCAACGGGCGGTCAGGGTTGGTATCGCAGCAGGTGGTCCGGCTGCGGCTGCGAGTGTGTGCATCTCCCAACAAGCACAGTCTGAGAGGGTGTTGCGGCAGGTGGGCCACCTGCGCGTGCACCCCCTGAGTGCGTGCGCATTTTGGCATGTGTCCGAGGGTGTGTTTCATAAGTGATGTTCGGCGTTGTTGTTGTTGTTGCTTGACTGCATTCTTTGTTGCGTGTCAAACTATGGACATGTGCCTGGCTTGTTTGTGTATGTGTGCGGAGTGTCACCATGCATCATGATATGGGGCACTTGGTTCAAGGCTTGATTGAATCCAAGGGCGTCATGAGCAGCATCAGTGCCTGCGGAAGTCCCAGTATTTTTTGCGATGCGCGTGTTGAGGGTGGGCCTTGCTTGCCTTTGTGGCTTTCGGAGCAGTGCGCGTGCATGCCAGCCATTGCCGCTCTGTCTGAGCTTTCAAGTTGGCTACCAAGCTGTGTGTGGCACAATCATCGACTATCGGCCGGGTAGTGAGGCTAATTGATGTTGTTGCTGCTTCATCGCCAGCCAATTGCAAGCCAGTCCACGCATACGCCCCGTCTTGATCTCAGGTGAGCCCTGGGCAACACTAACAAGTGTCAAACCAAGTCCTCCCACCTTTTGTTACACTCCCAAAGGGAATGGCCAGGGCCCTTGCCCTCAAAAAAGGACGCGCTCTTTTATACGCATGCACCGATGAGCATGCGCTGACAGGAGCGACATGCGTGCACGTGCACAGACACAGCACACACGCGCGCACACACACACACCCCTGCACGCACCTGCACGCGCAGGGTGAGATGGCCATCCGCATTGACGAGAACATAGACGACACCCTCGCCAACGTCACCAGCGCGCAGGCGCAGCTGCTCAAGTACCTCAACACAATCTCCTCCAATCGCTGGCTGGTGCTCAAGGTCTTTGGCGTCCTGCTGTTCTTCCTCGTCTTCTTCATCATGTTCATCGCATGACCGCGTGTGCAGCGCCGTCCTCTGTGGCCTTCCTCTAAAGTCTCTCGCATGTGTGCTTCTTGGCACTCTCCGCAGCCTCCCTCCCTCTGACCTCACGCGCTCCCTCCCTCTGGTCTCGGGCGCCTGCTGCGGCATCCTTGGCAGCCTTCCTCCCTGGTGGCCTCACTTGTGTGTGTGGTAGCATCCTCTGCTGTTCCCTCCCTCGGTCAACAGAGGGGCAGCAAGGCCCGCTAGTGAGAGCGGGCGTCTGCTGCTGCCTATTGGCTGTGGTGCGCGCGCGCACAAGAGCTGCCCAGTGTGGGAGCCCATAACTGTGCTGCAGGATGGTGGAGGGCCTGGCATGACATGCTCGCCTAGTCTGCACCTTTTCTATGTAGAGGCTGCCACAGCGGTGATTAGGAACCTTGGGTGCTGTGGCAGGGTCGGTGCCTCTGCCCCTGCTGCGCTTTTCCTCCCCCACCCAGCTCTGTCCTTGCTTGCCCACATTCCCTTCACGCTGCTTGCCATGCGCACAGCAGCCTCCCACCTGCCAGACCGGTTGGGGTTGGGCGAGCTGATGGCCTGAGCATTAGCTGGTGCACTGAGGCTTCTTTCTGTAAGCATCAGATGGTGGGTATAAGCCGGGGAGCATTAGCTGGTGCACTGAGGCTTCTGTGAGTAGCTGCTGTGTGCTTCCCCTTAGGTCCCGGTAGGGCAGGGGCCCTAACCTTTTACACAGCTGCATCTGCGACTACCTTTCGTCTGCCCAGGCGCTGCTGCATATCAAATTAGGCTCATGGATTTTGTTTCATGGTCCATCATGGCCGCAGTGTTTTGTGTTTTATGTTTCATGGTCCATCATGGGGCCGCAGTGCAGCGGGTGAGCATGACTGTGGTAGGGCCACTGCATTTGCTACTGTGCTGCCTAAGGCTGCGCGGCATGCGCTGCTCGTTTCCCGGACCTTGCATCTCTGTGAGTGCTTCTACACTTGAATGCAATGAGTGTGCTTCACAGCGAATCTGCCTTTGGTAAGGTGTGCTGCAGAGTGGCAGCAGGTGCTGCTGTCATGAATAGAGCAAGAGGGGTTTGATGCAGGTTAGAGGAGGGTGCAAGGGTAAGATCAAGAAGAGGTGGCATGGTTCCCATGTAGCCCCTATTGCCCCTGTTATTGTTAGGTCCAATGGGGGCTCCATCTTGCTTTCACTAAGGCAGCGTGGTACACGGACATGGATTGCGACTTAGGCAGCCCAATATTCCTCCTGGAGCCTGCTTGGCACTGAGTGTGGGCACTGAGTGTGGGCACCGTTCCAACTTCATGTTCAGGCTCTTTATTTCTTCAGTCTGATCTTGCTTGGGTATTTGATTACCTTGCCAATAAACAGTCGACAATAAAGCTCTGCCCGGACCAGCTTGTTCCTTTGCTCCTCATGTTTGGTCCAAGCAAAAGCAGGGAGCCCTGTGTGAGGACCTTGGCACCAGTCGCTGCAGCCAGGGTTGCTGAGCCACTGGTTGGTTGGCACTAAGCAAGCATACCTCTGCAGATCTAGTGCAAAGATTGCATGTGACAGCCGGGGGGCTCTCACATGGAATGGCATTAATACCATTGGTGTGGTGCACCTAAGCCAACACAGCTCACATCATTGCCATGTGCCCCCATGTCAGTTTTGCATACTTCATAAGACGCCTAACACAGAGGCCCTTTTATCCATACCTGTAGGGTAGCTAAGCTGCCAGATGTAGTGCCCCTTAGTTAAGTTACAAGTTTAAGTTTGACCTTCAGCCAGGTAGTTTGACTAATCAGGTTGCTGGTAAACACCAGCCATAAAAAAACATCCATCAGCTCTGAAATAAAACGATAGGAATCATTAGTTTGTTTGTGGAAAAAATTGAAGACATCTTCAGAACAATCTTGAGAGAAATAAAAAGCTCCAGGCTGATTGACAGTAATTTTTTGAGCCATAGGTAAATCGTGAAACAAGTCTGCCAATTGAAGCCTCAACAAACACATTTGCGTGCAACACACTGCCTTCCACATCTCTAAAATCTGAGCTTTTAAGTTGCAATGGGTTTAGACATTCAGCCAGATGGGTTGACTGCTGGGCTTATTGGACACTAGCCAGCCCAACAAAAAATATCCATAGCCTCAGAAAGGAAAAGGAATAATTTGTATGTCTGCTTCAAGAAAAAATTCCACATCCTCAGCTCCAATGTCGTCAAAATAAAAAGCGCCTGTGTCTCCGATCTTAGTCCTACCAGTACAATCAGCAAATTGTTCTTCGAATCTCCATCTCAAATAACACACACTTCTATTCAATAAGCAACAAAGATCATAAATACAAGTAGAAGGTTGAAGAACATCAAGGAAAGAACATATGGCTCTTTTCAGAACCCTCCCGATCCCCATTAATGACCTCCTTCCTAGTTTGATGGTGGAGGTTTGCCTGGTGCTTGCATCAGATGTAAACTTCTTCCTTAATTCACGCGAACAGGGGTTACCTTGTTGGCTGCCAACGCGGTGTTGTCTTTCTTTCTTTCCTGCCTACATAGTTTTTCATTTCTTTTCTTTGTCGCGCCAGATTTATGCAGTGCCAGATTTATGCTGCATTGTCATGGCCATGTTACGAGTCTAGTTTGATTGCAGCAATCTCTAGGCATGACATTTTCTTCTCTTTTCCCCGTGTATATTGTTACCTCTCTGAAGAATAATCCAAAAATAATATTTTGTTGCCTCAGATGTAACAATATACACAAACCAGCTGAACCTGAACCTAGGCTAGATTTAGGTTCAGGTTGCGGGCCTAGTAGGCTTTAGCTGAGCTGCCCTTGTTCAGCAGGCACAGCTACGTAACCTTCCCTTCAATGTAACAGTCTTTGTAACCGTTACACTGTGTTTCTGGAAGTTGTCCTGACACTATTACACAAGCCTACAACTGAGTGTGCTGATCAATTACATTGTACACGCGCACAGGACCCTGGCATGATGGTTCTTAACCACGCACCAGCATCAAGACCCAGTTAAGAGTTGAATTGCTGTGTGCAAATGGGACACACATCTTTCAAATCCGAGTCCATAGTACCAAAGAGCAAGGACAGAAACTAATGTACAGATTTTCTCCGTTGCCGCGTCACGCGCATTTGGCGGAACAGCAGCACTGCCATCCGCAAAAAAGCACAAGGCAATGCGTCAGCGCATGTTCTGACAAACCCATTACAACTAAAATTACACGAGATGCATGCGGCATTCACAGGCACTGATTGTGGGGTCCCATGTGTGGGACCGCTGTGGGGGCAACGCACAAAGCACCAAGGGCAAACAACCACACATCACACCCTGCCTAGACCTGAGCATCTGTACATCCAGGCTTCAGCCTGCCGGAGAGCTGCAACTTCCCAGTGCCACCTGCCTGCCCGGTGCCACCTGCCTGCCTGGTGCAACACTGCTTAGCGCGCTGCAAAATAGGCTGACTTTGGGGATGACGTGGGCCACACTTCCACAGCCACATTAAGGCCACACCCCCACACCAACACACACTTCCACAGCCGCACAAGAGTCGCACAACAGCCACACTTCTACACAAGAGCCTCACTTGCACTGCCGCCCTGTCTTCGGTTGCCATACCCACACGAGCCTGTGACAGAACACACACAGGCCTGCAGGATCGGAGGAATGTCCCCCACAGCCAGCCGGCGCAGTGTGCTTCTTGTGTGTTGCGCCCGCACGCAGTCCTTTGTGCAGCGCCGACAACGCAGGCCCCCGGGCTTGCAGACATACTGGTGCTGCCACGAGTGTGTGAGGCTCGAGCACTTTTGACAGCTGAACCTTGTGCGCACGCCCGGCAGCAGCCCTTGAGCGCACCCACCTTGACGGCAAGGGTGTACTTCCAACCCCCTGCCCAAAGGCCAGCGGGAGGGAGCCCCTTCCCTGGGAGACCTGTCATTATCACTACCCCACATGCGCATGCACGCACAGGCTCTCCGGGGACACCTCTTCAGCCGGGGGCACGGACTCTATCGGGAGCGCGGATTCCGCTCCAGCCGGGAGCAGAGCAGCGCACCCAACCTGGCGTACCAGCCTCGCGAACCGGCCGGCGGCTATGCCCTAACGCAGTGACTGAGTGAGTTTGATGGTGGCCAGCAGGACCCTCCTCTGTGCCTTTTTGCTGGCAAAGACCCGCAGTAACTGCCTCCCGACCCTGCTGGCTGGCGGTGGACCCCAGCCTCATTAATTCGCGCACCCTGGACAGAGCTGACGAACCAGCCGCTGCAACGCATGGGGCGCCCTGCTGCAGAGGCGTGCCGGGGGTCGGGTTGGCAGCGCCGCCGCCTTACACGCGCAGCAGCGGCTGGCGCAGGCCCTGCACCTGCAAAAAGGGATGCAAGACGAGGGTGACGCAGCTGTGCACCTCTGCCAGACAAGGACAAGCTGAGATGAAGCTGGCTAGGACTGCAACCCACACCTCAACCTGAGAGCAGAGTGTGTGCGCCTGCAAAGTGAGGCTGTGGTTTTAGGACATGATGACACAGCAGCCACAGAGAGAGCGAGTATAGTGGCGCGGAGAAAAGCGGCGCAGAAGCAGCCAAAAATCCTGCCTTTTTTGACTAAGGTGGAGGACCCGCACCTGGGATAGAGTGAGGCCTTCCTCTAGGGCGACCGACGCCGCCTCATCCGCGGCAATCAGGGGGCTGCTGCTGCTGTTGCTGCTGCTGAAGGGGTTGGGCGTGGCTGCGGAGGCTATGGGCTGTGTGCGGGTGTAGCGCAGCATGCGCGCCCCGGCGTGCACCGCGGCCACCTGCATTGGAGGATGGGAAAACAAAGTGGGGTTGCGGAACACTAGGCAGGCACACAGAGGAGGGTCACTAGGCGGAACACTTGGCACACAAAGTGGGGTTGCGGAACACTAGGCAGGCACACAGAGGAGGGTCACCAGGCGGAACACTAGGCACACAAAGTGGGGTTGCGGAACACTAGGCAGGCACACAGAGGAGGGTCACTAGGCGGAACACTAGGCACACAAAGTGGGGTTGCGGAACACTAGGCAGGCACACAGAGGGGGGTCGAGGGTGCTGCATATGGGGTTGTGTGTTGGTTTTTGGGGGGGGGGAGGATTTGGGGCGCTCTTCTGGCCATGCAGGCGCTGCATGGGAGCACAAGGAGGAGGGAACGCTCCCGGGCGCTTTCCAGGTTGCGCAGGTGCAGCATGGCATTTGTTGTTAACACACACAACCCTGACC
>LFCJ01002792.1_pt1 | contig 12642 bp, 13 predicted proteins | sample 643141 | NCBI WGS metagenome assembly LFCJ01 (sample SAMN03766243, study PRJNA286221) | soda lake metagenome | biome: soda lake; feature: Kulunda steppe; material: water; isolation source: sample B1-Br-g2 brine of Lake Bitter-1 | place: Russia: Kulunda steppe | collected 2010-07 | reverse complement strand
CGATCCTGCTCAAGACCTGATGCTATTTGCATACTGCCAGTTGGAACGAAAAATGACCATCAAAGAGACATACAGGATGTACACCCTTCGCGCTGGGATGTACACCTCATTGAAGTAAAATACTGTGGATACACGACCAGAGCAACAACTAGCAAGAGCAACTGAACAGCATAATGAATTGAAACACGCCCTTGCACAGCAATGCCCACAAAGTAAGCCTACATACCATTCTGATTGGAGTGATGGGAACCATCTATACGTGTCATACTGAACTACTCCTCAGTAAGTTTGGCCTAGACCGGTGTAGAGTAAGGAAACTTTCTCTCGATCTAAACACTCATTCTATTCAATACGCAACAAAATACGTATGGCTCTTTTCAGAACCCTCCCGACCCCCACTAATGACCTTCTTCCTCGTTTGATGGTGGAGGTTTGCCTGGTGCTTGCACCAGATGTAAACTTCTTCCTTAATTCACGCAAACAGGGGGTACCTTGTTAGCGTAGTTTTTTTCCTTTTTTTTCTTTTTCTTCCCTGGCCCGAATTTTTCTACCCCCACAACAGACACCAGCCCAGACGATCTGACATGCCAAGGTTTCTCCAAGGATGGCACATCCAATAACCCATGGCACCAAAAAAGCGATTACATCCTGAGCAACAAAGCGACCTTTGATTTCCATCAAACCAATCCACAGCCACAACACACCAACGCACCCATGATAAATGACAACTACACAAACACAAGACAAATCAAAACCTTTTTTGGCCCTCAAAGTAGCGGACTGGGACAAGATCGCTCACACAGATGGGTGCTGTATCCGTCATGACCACCAGCAGATCATTTGAGCAGGTGTTTACATACCTGGCACCAACAGAATCCATCACGTGAATTCCAATGGCTCCAACATTACTAATACTGTCCATGGGGCTGTGCTTGCAGGCATTGCTGCAAGCGTTACTCATGACTAAACCTTGATAACTGCAGCAATGGAAACTCGATGAGACAAATCAGAAAGCAGATCAGATACCCAGAATTGCATACCTACCACATCCAACACAACCTCCTAGAGGCTATCATCAAAGCAATCCGCAACAGTGTGACACTCCATCAAACTCTTGAGCAAAAGCCCACACCGGCATTATTGGTAATGAGCGTGCTGATCAGATAGCGGAGCATGTGGCCAAACATCCTGAAGCGGCTGACACCAGTATTGAAATGGCAGAACATTAAGGTAACCATTTTAGAACATCACCTGACTCGCAACCTCCATGGATCATCCATGACGGTTCAAACACGCAGTGTCCTAATGTTTGCAACAGTAATCAATCCCAGCCTTACCAACTCCATATGCGCTACCTCCCCAACATACGTGACAAACAACATGCACACATGCGTAAGGTCCACAGTCTAGGCAACGCACAAACTGATACCAGCGACTACCTACTACCAGAATTTAATTAGAAATGAGTACTCACAACAAAATCAGTAATGCCCTCTGGTCTATGCCTGGCATCTCTCACAAGGAAAAAGAGACAGTCATCAAAACCGGTCTGGCATTATAACCGAACAAATGCTGTCCGTTTCAAACAATCCAACAACCTCAGTTGCCCCATCTGCTCCAGCCAAGACAGCCTGCACTGAGTGCACTCCACATCCTCTCAGGGTGCCATCATCCCATCATAAGAAACATGGTGACTGAATGCCATAAAATTGCAGGTAGGCTTATCACAAAAGCTATCAGTAAAGGCTCTCTAGGCTCCTGTTCTGTTTCCACAGATGTGGACAATGCTGCCAAGCATCCGAGTCGTACGCAAGACCTTCAAATACCTGTGACAGCATAATCCAGACTCCCTCCAGCTTGGAATTTTGCTGTAACCACAATCAAAGAGACAGACTCACTTCTTGCCCTATGCTATTTAAGCGGCTTCAAAGAAAACACGCAACATCAATTCCCAAAATCAACAGAACCATCCCGATGAACCAAGCTTTACTTAAAAAAGTCAAAGAAGGGTGGTCTTGGGTGGGAGGCAGGGTTCTTTTGCAGTAGCCACTGGCCACGCTGTAGTGGCACTACAGCTGGAGGCAGACCCCCAACACCAGCCACAGCTTACCAGCCCAGACTCTGTCGGACAGACCCACCCCAAGAACCTCCCTTAACAGTGTCGTGAGATCTAGTACTGCAAAGACACTCACCCTGAGCAGCAGCTCCAAGCTACCCATGCTCAGCACGGTAGCCTTAGACGCAGCATCCAAGGTGACCACGTTCTTCATGTCATTCTCTTAGGTGTAGGGGATGTCATTTGCAGTCCTCACACTTTGGTTCCTCTGAAAAGTCTCGGCCTTGATTCGCAAAGAGCCAAGTCCTTCGGGACATATGTTAGAATTGGAGCGGCACAGAGAAGATTAGCATGGCCCCTGCGCAAAGAGCCAAGAGCCTCTCAAATGTTGCTTTTTAGCTTCATGCTCATTCTGTGCACTATGCTCATAAGCTTGTGAAGACCAAACGTTCTTTGGAGCATTTTTGTACTTTCAAACTAATCAGGAGAGGTCTGCTGGATTGTCTGCTCGCAACCCTCCTTATCCACACTGACCCCTTTTCTTTTCTGGTGAAGGGGCTTTTCTTCCCAAAACTTTTGGCAAAAGGCCTCTTTTCCTAAATTGATGTGAGCAGCTGTTTTGCTGCTTATGCATTCTTTTCTTTTCTTTTGAAAACGTAGCAGATGCCCACCCTAGGTGTGCATTAAGAAGTATGGCAGGGTGATATGGGGATCGGATGCTTTCAGCCACAGCACCAGCACCAGCCTCTCAGCCTTTGTCTAGGGTCAGGAAGGCTCCATTCAGCTCACACCCAATCAGCAGCACATCCATCTTGCGGAAGTATTATTGCAAATATCATATTTGCACTTGCAATACCACGGTGGTATGATACCATTTCTAGGATTCAGCTCAAAGCCGCTGCCAGCTCAGTGACCAATAACGCAGCTTGCTTTGTCGACACCTTCAATGAGCTGCATCCGAAGTGATTCTCCAGACTATCCTTCCAGGAGTGGCTAGAACCATTTGCAACCCATACAACATGGAGCCTCTCAAGAATCTCGGTCTTGACCCTCAAAAAGCTAGCAAGCTTGCTCAGCGAGAGGCTCTGATGCTTCATGCTCACCCGGTTCAGTACGCTTATAAACTTGTTGGTACCAGACGTGATCTGTAGAAAAGTTATGCCTCCTCTCATCACCAAGGACAAAAGTGGGGCACTGCTAGTCACCGTCCTGATCCCTTTTGACTTTTTTGTCTTATTTTGCTGGTGGAGGGGTCATATGGTGCCTAGGCCCTATCTGGCCCCTTTTCCTTGATTGATGTAGGGAGTGTTTCTTACTGCCTACGAAGTTTTCTTTCCTTTTTTGTTGTCGTATATTTTGACAAAGTGTGTGCACTGCATGGAATTGTAGAGCGAAATGGTTGGTTGCCAGCTTTTCAGCTCTCTGTATTGTGCTACAAAGACTAACTGACTCCAAGCTCAGTCGGCAGAGCAATGTTGAAGTCATTTTAGATTGTCCCAGCCACCACAAGGGTTTTGGTATGCGAGGTGACTTTATCATCATTGCTGGGAATTGCACATTTTCCGGGTATGTAGTCCGCACAAGTTTTCTGCGTGTCTAAGGAGCCGTCATATCTTTGAAGAAACCGCCATCTGCATAGGCCTGCTTCCTTCCATTATTGACCCTGGGAGTCTAAGGTTTTTCGATACGGTCTGTCATGCCAGATCACTGTCAGATTGACTGATCAACAATTAGGTATACACACACTGTATACCGAATACTATAACTGGCCCTCCGATACTCCGGGCTCAGTAAAATATCCCCAACCAGCAATAGTCTGACCTCAAACACACAAACTCAGACACCAATTTGCCAGAGACACAATATAGCGTGACAGGTCTATGGATGTGCGCCGTTGGGGCTAGCGATGTCTACCTTGGATTGAGTTTTCTAGAAGTTGAGCTTGGATGTGTTTTATCCAAATTTTTGCTTGGCCGGCAGAGGAGGACTTAGGGAGACTTTTTTGGGGGATTGTGGGGGTGTATAGGTTGAGAGGGAGACCTTGGGCTCTTTAACCTTGTGCGTCCTTTTAACTTTAAAAAAGGTATTTAAGGTTAATTTAATTGAATTTCAATTGAAGTTACGTAACGATCCCTATGATAGTATCTTGCAGTTACTTCCCAGAACCCTCTAACTGATCCAAACTGACTTTAAATTCCCTTTCTGTTGGATGGTTTGGAACACCTGGTGCTTATGCTGGGCGTATGCCACTTTTTAATTCATGTCGCAGGGATATTGTTCAGAGTACACGCTTTTGAAATTTCATGTCAGCTTATCTTACTTATATAGGAGGATATTTTGCCTCATGGTATACTTGTCTCTTTTACTCACCATGAGTTATTTTATGACATATCCAGGTGTGACTTACCCTGGCGTGTTTTGGTAATAAGTCAAGTTCCTACCCCCACTTTTTTGCAGGGAAGGTAAGATACGGAATACATCTTGTTTGCAGAGGAACTGACTGTTCACAAAGAGTGGATCAATTTACAACATAAGCATAACGTTTGCCACTGGCAGTACAGTACATGCCTGCCAATATTCAGGATAGGAGCTGGGCAAATAAATACACTGTCACATTCAAAATTTTGTGCAGGAGTCAGACACTGTGGAGTTGCATAGTATTTCTCAAGAAGGCTAACCCTCACAAGCGAATTTGTACAATACAATGAAAAGTGTAGAAGTCCATAAGTTCTGAACCTGTCATGTTGACCATGACCAAAGATCACTTCTTGCCTCCCTTGGCGACCTGCAGATGTATAAGAAGTCAGGCGTATGAATATCGCTTCTTGCCAATAAGTGGACGGTACTTTTATATCCCAGACTGGAGAAGCTGGGTAAACAAAGTGGCGCATTACTTGAATATTTCAGCTAATTAGCTTCTGCCCTGATAGTAGCCATCAAGTGCACATTGGCATTGCACAAGGCATGGCAACAAGCAGCTTCTGGGGCACAGTAGATCTGCTCACCTCTGCTTTTTTTCCCTGACCTGCTGCAGCTGGGGGTGCAGCTGTGCCGGAGTTAGGCTGGATGTCCTTCGAAGAATTCTTGGTTTGGGCACCCTGCAGAGGGTGCGTGGGCAGTGCACACAGAATCAGTAAGTAAATATGCTCTTTATACTTACATGAATGGGAGCAGAGAGGTATTTGTATTCTACGCAGGCTCAAAAATTCCTGGTCCAACGCACTTTGCCCTTGCCACCAGCATGGTTCTCTTTGACTGCAACATTGATGCAGCAGAAGGGCAAAAACTTAAGAATCAGCTCCCATGCTCCATCACTGGAAAAGGCAACATCAAAGGCAGAGGGTGTAGCGCTGTTGTTGAAACAGTCCTCCAAGGGGCACTTACTGGGCATTGTCTCGGTTACTTCCTGTGCGGGGAAGCACAGCCGAAATCGCAATTAATTTTTGATAACGCGGTAATTGGGAAGCTATTTATACGGTGAAACCAACTGAAAAGGTTCTGGAAGCGGTTTGATTGGTGGGATCTAGGACGAAAGGGCGCTCATCCCAAAGGGCGCCGAGAAACGGGAACGACAAAAAGCTGATTTATAGTCAGTACTTTATATTCTTAATCACTTTTACTAGTGTGCTCACTCAGAAGTAGAGACAGACAAAGGTATCAACTGAGTGAGAAACGTTGAGCATTGCCATCGTCAAAATTCAGTCTCAGGAAGGACATGCAGAAACTACCCAAGGGTTCGTTTTACGTTACTGTAAAAGTTACTGTAAAAGTGTAGGATTCCTGTAGGCAAATGCCATGGCTCAATCATCCACAGGGAGCACGAATAAGCACAAAAGCACAACACCCCCAGCTGCATTACGAATGCAGATGCACTGAAGATTTGCAGATTCAATTGAGCTCAGAATGTTTGTAATGATGCATCACAGGACAGCACATACGTATGTTGTATACACCTCAGAATGAGTGCACTCATCCATACACGTGGATAGATGAGTCTTTGCCAGAGACGCACCAGAAAAGAAGAAGGAAATGCTTCACCAGCAAGGGTAACCCTGGTGGCGTGCACTGTGACTAAGGGAGAGTTTTACAGCTGGTGCAAGTACCAGGCAAACCTTCGCCATCAAACTGGGAAGAGGAACGATTGTGAGGGTAAGGTGGTTCTGAGCATTGTATTGATGCACTGTGGGACAGCAATGATACATTGTGGGGCAATGCTAATGCATTCCGACGCGCTTGGAGTGTGATAGAGCTGGTTGGTTGGGAAGGTGGTTGGGCGGCCAAGGCCAGTCACAGGGTTCTGACATGAGCCATTTGTCCTTTTGTGTAGTCTATTTCAGCCTTCTGCTTGTGCAAATAATTTTTAGTCTCACTTGTTACATTAGATTAGTGCCATAGATTAGTGCAGTGCCAAATTTATGCTGCATTGTAACCAGGAGGTTGGTTGAGTCAGCTGGTAGAGTAATTGATGCTGTCGCCAATTCAGCTGTATTTGAGCACGTCAAAGACAAACCTGCAGTTATACTTTTTTTGCTCCTAGAGACCTTGTAAGATGTACCCCAGGGAGCAGACCCTGCTAGTCCTGGGGGGGCAACAGGCGCAGTAGCGCCCAGTCCAGTCCAACCAGTCCCAGTCTAGTGTGAGTGTCTGACAGCAGCTGCACGCAGCGATGACCTTGCCTGTCCGCTGGTTGACCAGAGAGAGAACCTGTAGGGAATGATAAGGGCATCAGAGACTCTGCAGTCTTAACGCGGGTAACCAGTTTTTTGCTTGGTGTGCACTGTTGCTGTTTGCAGCCAGTCCACGCATCACATTAGTCATGGTCATGCTACGAGTCTATTTGGTGTGCAGCAGTTTCTCAGCGTGACACAGATGCGGCTCCACTTTCAAGACAAGTCTCCCTAGCATCGTTTCTTTTGTTGGTGTCTTTAGCTGGCAAGACCAGCCACGCACCAATCAGTCTGCCGACCAGGCTGGCAAGCAACCCTGATTTGTAAACTTGTAGGGCCTCAAAAAGGCCTAAAAAAGAAAAACTATGTAGGCAGTGAAACCACTTGCTACATCAATTTAGCAAAAGGGGACACATTGGCCCACGAATAGCTGTTAACCTCCTCCACCAGGGAAAAGGAAGGATAAATGAGGATCTGGAGGGTGACAAGCCGCCCCCTGCTCCAGACCAAGACCTTGAGAGTGACTGGATTATTCTAGAGCGCGTCTAGATGTCGTCAGTTTGTGTGCATAAAGCACAGAATGAGCATGCAATTTAAAAGCAGTCTTATGGGCTTTTTGTGTATCAAGGCCGAGCCTTTAGATATGACTTACATTATAAGAGGTATAGATAGCTATCTACAGAGATGACTTTAAGTATGAGAGGTATAGATAGCTACCTATAGAAATCTCTATAGACTCTATAGGCTCTATAGGCTCGGATAGACTCTTTAGGCTCTATAGGCTCAGAGCCTCCCACACCAAGAAGGGTGGTGTGAAAGATAATTTTCTTGTCCTCCGCTTGCATAGAACCTCGTGCATTTTTCTAGAGGCCTCCAATTGGTGTCCAGGCCGAGTATCTTCACAATACTTAACCTCAACGAGGTGTACTTTCCTCTTACTGACATTGAGCTTGTGAGCTCTGCATCCATCTCCACTGGGTTGTCTTAGGCGTGACACCTGGTGCAGATGGGGAGTGGTCGTCAATTTGAAATTTTTTGGTTTGATGGGCGACTAGAGGTGAGCCTATCTCTGGCAGATAGACGAGCATCCAAAAGCCAGCTGGGTAATGTCCTATTATTAGCGTGCTCAGGAATTTGAAGGTTTTGTTGGGCAAAACGGAGAGTGCTGCCGGCATCTAAGTGGACCAAGCAATCTGCCAGAGAGCCTTCGCTAACGGCTTCCACGATGAGCCTGCAGGCAACATTATGGGCCATAATTTATGGCGTTCAGTGATCACACCCAAGATGATCGTATGTTGACACCCTGAGAGAACATGGATAGCACTATTGATTGCTGACAGAGTGGACACTGAAAGCTGGTGGACTTTTTTAAGCGGACAGCATGTTTCTGATTAAGAAGGGTGCCTGTGCGGTAGTAAAAGATATTACATTTCATTTGGAGAGAGAGTTTGGACATGCTCAAAAAAGCGTTGCTAATGCCTTTGTGGACGTGTGGAAGCAGACTCTGATTATAAGGGTAGCAACCCGTTTTTGAGTTTGCATAACCCAGTTTATGGTTCGAGTGCATGTGGGATTTTAGTGCGGCTTGGAGATTTGGAAGGTAAGTCAATCTGGGGACGTGTTGGGGAGCTTCAGTGCCAGATCACTGCTGATTAATTTCTTCAACAGCTAACCAGCTAACATCAAAGAAGGTCTTGCGGTGCAGATAATTGTTTCAGCTGGAGGCTGTTTCCGTGGCAGGCTTGGTATTTTGGAAGGACTTCTCTTCATTCATTTTCGGCAATTCCAGCATGAGATTTTTAACTATATAAAGGAAGATATGGGGATAGTATCAGAAAATTTTGAGGATGTCTCCTTGGACATGGTAGCGGTACTTCTCTGGGAACAACAATTGTTTCCTAATTTGATGGAGTGAGGTAAGCCTGTCTATGGCAATATGAATATGATTGTGTGTAATAGCAGCAGCTATAACTTCCAGTTGAGCTCTCCCTATGGTGTTTGCTATACCAGCACCATTTGGTACAACAAAGCTAGAGTTGCCCAAGCTGGGGTGGTAGACACCTGCCCCAATGACTGTTTAACCTTCTTGGACAGGCAACTACCGTCCATGTAGGTTCAGGATTTTCATTCAGTAATCTCAAGTGTGAGTCCCAGTTTGGAATGATGAGAAAAAGTGGCCATTTCAACCAGAGCAAGTCTGTGGGAGCACTTGGTAATTTATCTTTCGTCAGTGTGAAAATTCTCAAATTTCTTGAGACCAGGTGCTGTCTAAGCGTGCCTAGCATTACATATGGGATGGTTAGCAATGTTGTTGAGGTGCCAAGTTGCTTCAGGAATGGCACAAGCAAGATTTTGCAGCCATGAAGGATTGTGCTTATTCAGGTGAAGCCCCGCAGCTGTGTTCCAGACTACTATGGTACGTAGATCCCAAGAGGTCTGGGGTAGGTTAGTCTCTTGACTTATCCAGGATTGAGGGAAAACGTAGGCAATCTCGCTAGTTGGGATTATTCCAAGTTGTAACAGAAGTGGGGATAGGCTGTCAGGAGACTTGAGAAAGGGTTGATGATCATGGATCCATTCCAAGATGGTAGGAACATGAAATTGGCAGTTGCCTAAGTAATGAGGATGGCTGAGTAGATAGCATGCCTAAGGCTAAGACGCAAGGTATGGTCGTTGTAGATGGGATGGAACACTGAAAAGCCAGTGAATTGGGACAAGAGGGAGTCGAGGTGGGTACCTAAGAGTGCATCTCGTCTGTGTGCACTCCAATAATGGTGGCAGCAGGGGTTAAAGTCTAGCGGAGAAGGTATTTTTTCTTGAGTTGACTTTCTTGCCGTGGTATTTTCTTTACAGCTTCGTTTTTCTAGCAAACAGTCCTAGAAGTTCAAAAACAAAGCTCTAATGTGCAGGCATTATGTTGTTATGGAGACCTTCAAGCTTGGCTGTGTGGAAAGCTGTATGAAGGATGTTGAGGCGCTCCGGTGTCATCATGCCCATTTTCTATCTGTGCTGTAGATACAAGCCACTCTTGATGAGTAGATTTCTGGGAAAGTAACAGGTGCAGGATTTGTGTTGAGGTAAAGCTGCTCAGTGGTAGGTTTAGGCTTGTACCTAACAAGGTCTACATTACGGATCCAGAACTCACAGCTCCCCCTGGGTTGTGCTAGACACAGTATGTCTACTTGCGGATTTGTGGGGCGGATAGAAAAGGTGACCTTTTTTAGTAGATCAGTATCCAGTTTTTGAATCCAGGGGTTGGCCTTGTTGGATGAATCAAACCCTTGTTCTTTCCAGATTGTCTAGGGCTTGATCTGCTGTGGGCAGAAAGAGGTCAGGCTTATCCTTCCAATGCTCCAATGCCTCAAAATCCTGTATACACTCAAGGATACGCCCTGGCTAGGCCCGTAGGCATGGTGGCCAGGTTTTGTTAATCTTAATAGATATCCAAAAAACCTGTACTCTAACTTAGTTGGTCAAACATCACACTTGCAGCAAGGCAGAGTACACGGGCACCCAAAATGCAGAAGTAGTTTCTTCTCCCCTACTATAGTAGGGGAGAAGAAAGGAGAGTAGGCTGCAAGAAATTGGGGTGCATATGCATTTGCATGGGGCCCTCCCAAGGAGGGTTGGCAGCGTACCTTCTTCCGGTTCCCAGGTGGGCTCCCAGGTCACGTGTATGAGTTTTTTGTAAGTGGATTCAGGGTGTTTTTGTTGTTCATGTTCATCATTAAGGTGAGCACAGCCCAGGCAGGCCGAGTCGTCATTCTTGTCCACTTCCTCCGTCTGCCTCTCTGTGAAGCAGCCAGTGTTCTTAAGGCACACCCAGTGGTAAGTCCAGTTGCAGACCTCACGGATGTACATGTCATCAAAGGGGGGCACATTTGTTTCAGGTTGGAGGCCAAAATTTTTGATCACAAATTTCACAGCATGCAAACTCAAAGGCAGAGCAGGCTGTTGGGTGATTTTTCTTACTAAGAAATTGCCTAGTATGTGTAAGGCCATCCTTTTGAAGATAGGGAGTACCCAATCTTCAACGGTCAAACCTACAATCCCTGCGGGATCTACCAACAGAATCGTCCCAGAATGGTTCTTCTCTCACCGGTTTCCTACTAGGCAAAGGCTAACTACTAGCCGCCCAGATGCTATTCTAACAACTGAAATGCATACTAAGTCATAAAACACTTACCAGATGTCCACCCTAGGTATGCATTAAGAAGTAGGGCAGGATGCAGAGGGGATAGGGGGCTCTTAGCAACAGCACCAGCCTTCCAGCCTTCCTCCAGAGTCTGGAACTTCAGTCAGCTCCCACCCAATTAGTGGCACAAACATCTTGTGGAGGTCAAGTACTGTGAAGATAACAGGCCTAGGAGCCAGCTCGAAGCCGCTCACCACCGGCACAGTGTGCTCTGTCATCACCTTTGCCGAGCTGCGGCCAATATTAGCCTCCACACCATCCTTCTGGGATTGGGAGGTACCATCTTCAGCCCTTATAGTTTAGAGCCTCCAAAATGTCTCGGTCTAGATCCTCAGACAGTCACCAAACCTTCTGTGAAACTTCATGCTCATTCAGTCCAGTACGCTTATAAACGCGCTCTTTAGATAGCCTTAGCAGCAAATCATCATCAAGACCACTGATCTTCCTAGCAGGAATGGTGTACTGCTTCAAGCAGTCATCCCCCTGATCCCCAGTGACTTCTTTTGTTTTCTTTGCTGGTGGAGGGGGCATACCGTGCTTAAGCCTTAGGTGGTTTCTTTTCCTAAATTGATGGGGTGCTTTAATGCCTAAGTAGTTTTTTTCCTATATTTTCTTTTCTTGTCTTTCATGGGCGCAAAGTAGACATGGTATTGTCTTTGTAGATGAGACTCCTAATCAGAGTTGTCGTTAGGTATGGTTGTGACAACTCTCCAGTTTTTTATGGACATTACTTCCAAGTTAAAGAAGTAGATGATGTTAACAGGATCTGAGGCACTGAGAGGAAGAGCTTTGTTTTTCTTTCAATGGCCAAATCGCATGGGCCATGGATGCTAGGTCTAATGGTCGAGTGCAATTGCCTGGGCATTCCAGGTAAGTGTTGAGCTTGACTCAAGATTAGTATTGACTCCTCGGCGGAGTCTTCTCCTTTTTTGCTTAGAGGTAAATGATTGTGAGTTACTGCTCAGAGCTGGGTGATTAACAGGAGCAGAGAGAGATAGTTGGGGTGTTGAAGGAGTTTGATGCGGGTCATATGATCGGGACAGGTTTTGCATATCATGGATGATCCTTTGATCATGCTTCATAGTTGCCTATAAACATTATATCTGACATTAACCACCTCACGCTTACATTTTGGTGCTGAATGGAAGTGATGACCCTGAGAATGGAAGTGATGACCCTGAGAATGGAAGTGACCAGGCATGGCAGAAAAACCACCTATCACAAGTGATGATCATTGTATGGGGATAAAGAGCATAATTGGGCGAGTAGGGTGTAAAGTCTCATTCTCCTGGAAAAGAACAGTTGCTCTCGAGGTCTCAGACCAAGGCTTGGTCACCAGACAGTCAGAAGCAGGGGGCGGGCTACAAATGGTCACCCGGGGCTCAAGAGGAAGAATCCGAGAGTCTTGCTAAGGCTCTTCTTCTAGTGCAGACTCACGGCTCTTTGGGCCAATGTGTCTCTCTAGGTGATGTGCGCAAGAGTCTTGCTGCGTATATCAACTAAAGAGATGCATTTTCCGAATATATTGTCTTCTTCTTTCGTCTGAAGCTGGGGGGAGTGGCGCACAATAGGGGTTTGACCGGCTAGGTAGTAGCGGCATGAATGGCACTCCTGATCGCGAACTGAGTGTCCTAGTCCAAAACATAGACGGGATTCCAGATCCGACCTTTGACCCTGTTTCAGTTAAAACTGAAGTGTTGTGCGCTGCAATTAGGAGACACCAT
>LFCJ01002791.1_pt1 | contig 12643 bp, 6 predicted proteins | sample 643141 | NCBI WGS metagenome assembly LFCJ01 (sample SAMN03766243, study PRJNA286221) | soda lake metagenome | biome: soda lake; feature: Kulunda steppe; material: water; isolation source: sample B1-Br-g2 brine of Lake Bitter-1 | place: Russia: Kulunda steppe | collected 2010-07 | reverse complement strand
TCGAGGGTGTCCTCGACGCTGAAGTTGAGATCGACCGGCTCCTCGGTCCGCTCCTCGGCCGTCAGATCGTAGGTTACGATATTGGTCCCGCCAGCCCGCGACCGGGCGGTGACGGTCTCGGTGTCACCCTCTTCTTCACCGGCGAACCCGATTTCCTCGGGGAGTTCGAGAGTTGCGTTGACATCCTCACCGGTGTTCGTCTCGTAGCCGAAGACGGCGGTGAAGTTCTGCCCACGGTTGACTTCACTTGGCACGTTCGTCGCCTCCTCGTCAACCTCGAGTTCGTACGGCTCGACTTCGAAGTCGGTCGTCGACTCCGTCCCCTCTGGGAACAGATCGTCTTCGACCTCGACAGTCAGTGTGTAGGTGCCCGGCTCGTCGAACGATTCGGTAAACCGGTCACGCTGGAGTCCCTCTGGCTCGAGGGCGTCGACGGTGATGCTGTCGTTTTTGAATACGGGGTCCTCGTCATCGTCAGCGTCGGCGTCGGTGACGCTCACCGACACATCCGCCTCCTCGCTCGCCGCCGTGCCGTTGTTCCCGACATACGAGCGAAGCGTCGCGTTCTCGCCCTGGCTCACGTCGGAGACGTCTGAACTGGCGACGAGGTCAGCGTAGACGATATCGATCACAGCGGTATCGATGGCTGCCTCGCCGGCCACCTCATCCTCGTCCAACTCAGCTTCCGCAGTGAGCGAGAGTTCGCCGACGACGCGCTCGTCTTCGGCCCACTCGCTCAGATCGAAAGTGAGCGTTTCCGAATCCTCAGGGCCGAGTTCCTCGACCTCCTTCTCGACGGTTTCGGTTATGACCTCGCCGTCGTACGTCGTCCCGTTGGCCTGCAACTCGACATCGAACGGCTCGTCGATCGCCTGTGAGCCGACGTTCGAGATGACTACATCGGCGGTCACCTCCTCACGGATGTTCTGTTCGGCATCAGCCTCGAGGTCAACCTCGACGCTCGCCGCATCGACAACCGAAACCTCCTCGCTAGCGGCGTCCTCGTTGCCACTCTCGTCGGTCACGGTAACCTCGAGGGTGTACTCACCGGCCGCTTCGGTAGTGACGTTCCACACGGGCTCCTCAGTTGTCTCGGTTTCGACCGTCTCACCCTCCGCATCGGTCAGTTCCCAGGTATAATCTGCGATCCGGTGGTTGTCGGTTGACTCACTCGCGTTCGCCGTTATCGTCTCGCCGACGGCCACCTCTTCTGGCACCTCGAGTTCGGCGACCGGATCGACTGTGTCGACGACATCGACCGTCGTTGAGGCCGAACCGGGAGCCAGTTCACTCACCACTTCGACCGTCACGTCACGTTCGCCGAGTTCCTCGAAGGTGTGGTTCAGGTTCGGCTCATTGGTATCGGTATCCATCTCACCGTCGCCGGTCAGGTCCCACACGTAGCCGGCTATCTCGTCTTCATCAGCCTCGACTCCCTCGAGCGTCAACTCAACTTCAGTTTCGTTCACGTCCGCTTCGGTTGGCTCGGCGGTCAACTCGAGGTCAGCAACCAGGCCGCCCTCAGCGAGGTCGAGTATGATATCTTCGTCTTCGGTTATCTCGAGTTCTGCGAACGCGAGTCCGAAGCCGTCGCCGCCGCCTACGTCTCCATCTTCATCTTCATCTTCGTCGTGGTCGTGGTCATCCTCAACCGCCCCTTCCACGTCGCTCATGGCACTGACTTCCGCTTCCGCTTCCACTTCCACTTCGTCTTCGTCGGGATCAAACGCTACCGCGACAACCGTCCCGTTGAGCTCGAGGCCGCCATCGGGACTGAACTGCGCCACGCCATCCTCATCGGTTAGCGTGCCAACGTCTGCAAAACCGTCGGTCTCTTGGTTGATGTCGACGAAAACGACTCCGGCCTCGTCAACCGGTTCACCGCCGTCGACGACGGTCGTATTGACAACGTGTCCGACCGGAATGTCAACGGTCTCGAGGGTCGTGTTTTCGGTGCCGTCAACCTCCGTGACTCCATAGATGTCGGCCGATCCGTCACGTGGGAAGGCGTCCTCGAACAGTTCTTGGAACTCCGCTACATCCCTATCGTCGATATCTCCGTCCTCAAGCGCGGCGAGGTCTTCCTCAGTAAACTCGCCCTGATAGTAGCCGACGGTGTAGTTACGCTCGCTTTCGGGCACGTCAATGTCGAACTCGCCATCTGCATCAGTATTTGTCACCTCCACGTTCTCCTCGTTGGCCACGACGACGGTATCGCCGGCCGCCGGTTCGCCGTCAGCGAAGTCAAACGCACCGTCGATGGTGATCGATCCCGCAACGGTGACGGTCTGTGTGGCCGAGTCCGTCTCGCCCTCATCGTCTTCGACGGTGAGGGTGACGTCATACGTTCCCGCTTCGTCGTATTCGTGTTCAACAACCGTTTCCTCGGTTGTTTTCTCTTCGCCGTCACCGAACGCCCACTCATAAGAGAGGTCACCGCTTTCGGCGCTCGAGGCCGAGGCGTCGAACGTTACCGGTTCTGCCATACCAGGGGAATCCGGTGACGTAACGAACGCTGCAGTCGTGTCTGGGTCCTCGGACACTCTCACATTGTCACTCGCTTCGTACCGGTTACTGTCACCATCGAGACCGAAGACTTCGATTGTATACCTGTCGTGTTCAGCTGCCGATTCCGGCATCGTAAATTCGACTTCCTCACCTGTCGTAGCGAGTTCACTGCCAATCTCGTCGTCGAAATCACCGGCCCAAACAATACCTGTTTGCACGTTTTCATTTTCGAACGAAACGGTGAATGTTTCACCGGGTGCAACTTCGTCTTGCTGGACGGTTAGTTCGGCATCTCTGTGCTCGATCTGTTGGCTAAACCATGACTGTCCACCGCTTCCTGAACTGCTAAATGAGTTCGAATTTTCCGTTACGTAGGCACCAACATCTGCAATCCAGAGTTCATCGATATCCTCGGGAATGTCCGCACTGAACGTTGCTGTTCCATCCGCATCACTCGTTACTGAGACTGTCTCGAGACTCTGTTGTCGATAGTGATACTGCGTTTCAAACGCGTACGTTTCATCAGCAACTGAGTCTCCATCTGCCCCGGTTATATTAACGGTAAACTCCGCTTCGGACCCTGGCTCTGGATTTTGCTCAGGTCCTTCGACTTCGACAAAGTGAGTCTGAATCGGAGCCGATGAGAGACTGTCGGTCACCGTGTGCTCATCGTACTTGAGTGTCGCCTCTCCCCTGAGAATGTTATGTCCTCGAGGTGCGGACTCGGAAAGCGTCATACTTCCTGTTGCGACACCTTCATCGTTCGTTTCGGCCTCTGCGGACTCGACGGGAACCCCGTTAGACCCGTAATGGAACTGGACGGACACCGATTCGTCCGTGATCGGTTCGCCATCCTCGTCGACTGCCTCTGCCTCAAATGCTACTTCATCACCCGGCTCGAATCTTGCATCGAACCCGTCCTCGAAGTTGACGTTGAGCTGTGGTTCCGGATCGTCGACCGCTCCATCATCGTCATCCTCAGGCGCATCCTCAACATCGAATTGATCATCGAACACTCGGAGTGGAATCTCCGCTCCAGTTGCGGTTTCGACCTCGAGGTAGTATCGATCCGGTTCGTCCGGTGCCTCGAAGTCAGCAACGAACAGGCCGGACTCGTCAGTCGCAGCTGAGACTGTCGCTACCTCTTCTCTGTCATCCTGGAACGCTCTATCGTCAAAGATTCGTACAGTGAGATCGTCGTTCGCATACGGTCCGTCTGCCCCGTAGACGTAGCCAGCGATAGATGCGTCTTCTCCAGCGTACTGATCGTCAGTTTGGAGTTCAATAAGATACTCTGCAGCCGCTATATCCGCGTTTGTCGTGTCTAGCCCGTCTTTCTCGATATTATAGGTACCAGGTTCTTCGGGCGTAAACGTGACCGTATCGAACCCATCGCCGTCAGTTTCCACATCTACCTGTTCAAAAGTGTCACCGTCCGGATCTACAATATCCACTTCGAACTGTTCATTTTCGACTGGCTCACCGCCGTCGTGGACGTTGGTTGCAACCGTCGTTTCTTCGTCAACGAAAACACCCGACGAGTACGAGGAACTGGTCGTCACACTGTGTTCTGTTCCCGCACTAACGAAATCCTCAGCGTCATGGTCCGTATCACTACTCTCAACATGAATAGCGTACACCCCACTTGATCTTTCGCTGACATCATACTCGATGTGAGCGTTTCCGTCGGCTCCAGTTTCCGCCTCGAACGTCTCAGTTGAGTCATCCGGGTCAGTTACTTCAACGGTTAGATCTACATTCTCTATCGGTGTTTCTGAGTCTGAGCTATCAACGGCTCCTGCCCAGATATTTATTTGTTCATCACTACCGATACTGAGTCTATTTTCATTGTCTGCCGCAAGCCGAAGGTCAATTTCGTCGGTAGAATCAGCCGTAACTGTTTCTTCTGTTGAAATAACCTCCGTTGAGTTTCCTTCTATCTCTGTTATTTCCCCACTATCCCCCATGGCTACTCCTGTGGCAGCCCCAACACACAGGAGCAACACTGTTACCCAAATAATGCTTCTACGTATCCCTCTCATACTGCACACTTTCAGGTCAGAGTATCGTCATATATAAATTTCGGATAATTACACTGTACTGATTATTGTTATATGTGGAATATTATCATTTTTATTTGAAGCTAGATGCCGCTTACAGCTATTTCTAACACTTCTCATAATCAAAACCGGTCTATTAAAGTCAGAAAAAATCTATTTTCTCTACGCTGAACATCCGCTGATTCGACGTTAAGAGGCTCCGCCAACGACGCTAATCGTATTCACGATTTTCTTACACAAAACCGTTGGAGACAGCTCCCCGTCCTCGAGTTTCGAAATCCACACGTCAGCAATCGACCATGAGGCGAGTTCGTTCGTCCCGTCACTAATCGTCGCGGTCAATGGTTCAATGTTGAGTCCGCGCGCAGTCGCCCGCACGTACGCAGCCGCAATCGCCTCGATTTCGGCCTCGAGGGCCGCGTCGGTGCTATGGGTGGTCACATACTCGAGGGAGACCCCATTGTTCTCAGCCGACACGGTACGGACGTCGATTCCTGCATCCGCAAGGGACATGCGGAGTGTTGACAGTCCATAGCCGTCGATGACTTCCAGGGTATCCACGACGGTTGCCCGAAACGCCTCCTGTGAGCGCTCCCCGTGTCTGTACTGATAGCCCCATGTTGCACGGACGTTCCACGATGCAAGTGGTTTTGTCCCGTCGGTGACCGTTGCCTCGAGCGTGCTTGCACCGAGTCCGTACTCGAGTGCGTCGATGTAGCCGTCTGCAATGGTCTCAATTTCAGCCTCGATTTCGCGTTTGGTTGTGTGTTCCGTTGCGTAGGTGAGATGAACGATGTCACCGAGTTCATAGAACCGACGGACCTCGATTCCGTCGTCCGTGAGCGTTGTTCGGAACGCCGCCAGCCCCCCTTCATTGGCCCCCGTATTGCCCGCAGCCGTTGTCTTGCTGTCTGTCACCGGTAGGTCGTTGCCCATCCGTTGGCGATACAGTACACCGGCCAAAAGGATGAGCAGGACTGACGCAAGGCCGAACTGAAGCATTGTGCTGCCATCCGTCTCGGCTGGTCCAGGGAGTTCAAGTTCAGCTTCGGGTTCAGATTCCGCTTCGGCTTCGGTTTCAGCTTCCTCACCCGCTCCCCCATCAGTCCGGTCATCCGACTCAACCGGGTCGCCAGTTACGGTAACTGTCTCGATCGGTTCCGTCCCGAGGTGTGTTGACTCGGCGACGAGTTCGTATTCCCCGGGTTCGGTGAAGGTGTGGGCAAACTCGAGATGAGTCTGTGAGCCAGACAGCAGTCGAATATTGGTTTCGGCGATCGTCTCACCGTTTGTGGTGAGTGTCACCGTTTCGACGGCGGCACTTTCCCCGGCGTTTCGCAACGCGAGCAGCAGATCGATTTCTTCGCCGGTTTCGGCGTCAGTGGTCGAACTGCCCGTTTCCCATGTGCTTTGGAGTTCTGGGGGGCCGTCACCTCCGCCTCCGCCGCCACCGCCACCGTCGGAACCGCTCCCACTCCCGCCTCCATCGTCGGAACCGTTCTCGCCGCCTCCACTTCCGCCTCCGTCCTCAACCTCGAACGTCGCCGACGAATACTCGTGGGTAATCTCTTCACCACTACTGTCGGCCAACGAGTAGACCGAGTCGACCTCGAGGGTTATCTCACCCTCCGTCTCCGAGGCCAGATGGATCGTTGCGAGCCTGATTTGGTCCTCGGGGTGGCTTGTTGCTGTTGTACTTTCGCCTCCGTGCTCGTTCCCGATAACAGTCACATGGCCACACGGACACTGATAGCTCTCGACGTCGAACTGGTCGGTTTCCGACACATTGATCCTCACGTCGTCCTCAGCGGTGGAGATATCGATGTCATAGGCGATCACGTCGGCTCCGTCGGGTTCAGTGAGGACGAGGCTGATCTCGCCGTCGTGTTCATCTGCCTCGTCGAACGTGATCGTCGGCACCGCGGTGACACTGCCGACTGCGATCACAGTCAGGATGCCGATTACGAGTCCGAATATACCAATGAGCCGTCTGTACGACCTGTCCGCAGGCTGGCCGTCCTTATGCGTGACCGATAGCACCTTCACTCTGTCACTTCGAACTTGTGGTCGTTGATTGATCGCCGTAGCCATCGTATATTCGCGTGCTCTAACCGGTTGGCGACTCTATTGGCCACCGATGCTTCCGGTCTATGGGCGTTTTCTTATTTATATTGTCTCCCACGAGAATTTATAATTATTGAATTTAATGTTATACTATATTTCTTTTCTAGAAGTAGTTTATTAGATAAATAAATAGTACTGAACCCACTCTCCGTCTCGCTCCGATAGACCGCTACACGGACCACAACGCCGGGACTCGAGTCTACAGATGTGCAAGGAGAGTGCTTCGGGGTCGTTCGGAAATCTTCGATTCTCGAACCACTTGACCCCGAGGTGGTTCACTCGAGGGCAATACGAACACGAACCGAGTCACCGACCCAAAGCGGATGGTCTGGCCAGATGAGTTTTACGCTGGCTTTTCCGTGGTGGTAAAACAGCGAGAGTCCGGTGATCGGTGACCCATCGACGGTCACAGTGAGGTCGTCCCAGCGTACCGTCTTGTCTGTCGCCGTGCCAACCTGGCTCCCGAGGAGGTGTACCGGCCCATCCGGCCCACCGATCAGCCCGCCGCCGTCATAGTGGGCCAGTCCACCGTCGAGAACGCCGCCGCTGTCAGCGCCAATACCCGTCCAGTCCGGCGCTGTGGCTCTCTCTGCATTGGCCTCCGGTATCTCGAGTGTGGCAGACGTCTCGCCCCGGTCGATAACGGTCCCGCGCCCGTCCCATGCCAGCGGGGTGACCGAAATGCCGGCCTCGAGTCGGAGCGAGCCGGTTGCGCGGATGGGGTTGCAGTCGGCTGGCCGGAAGCCGACGTGTAGGTGGCGGTCGACCCACGGGGCGAAAAAGCCAGAGCGAATGAGGGTTCCGAGTACGTCTCCGCGTTCGATTCGGCCGCCCGGTTCGACCGTCGGGTTGACGTGGAGGATGCGACAGCGGACGGGTGTCTCGATCCCACGGGGAACGGTAACGCCGCTGTCGGCACACTCGAGGACGATCACGTGGTCGTTCGGCAGCGCATACGGCTGTGCTGGAGCGCGGACGGTCGCCGTCTCGAGGACGGTGCCCGCGATCGGCGAGCGAGCGAGTCGGTCATCGCCATCCGGATAGCAATCGACTGCACAGCCGTTCTCGTGGGCAGGGTAGGGCGAATTGTACAGCGATATCCGGTTATATCCCTCGAGTATCGACGGCTCGAGGCAGACACTGGGTTGGGACATATCCCACGTCGCCATCAGTATCGTGAGCGTTTAGCGCCATCGGCGCTGAGGGTGTTTGTGGTTGTGGCTGTCTGCGTATCGCTCCCCTTTGCGGTCCGCCTCCGTGGGGCTCACGTCATGGACGCCCCATCGCTTGCATGAGCACGAGCGCTTTTCGTGTCGACCCCCGTACTCGAGGTATGATGCCGCTCGCACCTCCCGCCGGTTCATCCCTTATGGGTGATCGGCAATGACTGAGCCACCCTTTCTCCTGGCAAACGACCCTGCTGGCAGCTACTGGGATGACCTCCTTGATGACGCCCACCTCGTCGCTCGTGCCTACCGAGACCGAGGCTGGGAGGTACTCGTTCTGGAACCCGAAGACGTCTCGCCGACGATGGGCGACCGACCTGGACTCACCGCACTGCTCTCTGATACCGCCTACGACACTGTCGAAACGCTTCTCAGTCGGGAGTCAACGTCAACAACGTTCACCGATCTCGAACACTCCCGACGGTCGGTTCGCGATGCGGTCTTTTTGCTCCTCGTCGAACGCGACTTGCCGAGCCAGCAGGCCATTGTCCTGCCGCTTTACTACTTTGTTCGGACAGCCGAACCCGTCCTCGAGCGGGTTGCTACTGCTGGTGAGATGCCGGTCCACCTCCGGCCGCGGTCAGCGACTGATAGCGTCTCGTTCGTCCATACCGACCCGTCGCTGTTTCAGCCCGGACCGGACCGCCATCGACGGCTGCTCACCGATGGTGTGACTGTCGAGGACGAATGCAACTGACTCGAAAAAACAGCGAGAGAGCCCACTCGATCACTCGTCCGTTCGCAACTCCTTGCTCGCATCTCGAACCTCCCGCATCACCGTCGAAATACGCTCTTCGGCCTCGAGTTCGTCTTCAACTGAGAGGTCGACGCCTTCGACCTCGAGTAAGAATTTGGCAACCTCGGTCGCTTCGTACATCACGTCATCGAGTTCTTCGGCGGTAAAGAAGTCACACATCGCGCCGTAGAGGAAGGTCGCACCGGCTTTACGGATTTTCCCCTCGAACGAGGAGCGGGCCTGGTTGACCGCCTGTGGCGTGTAGGTGTCGGTCATAAACGGGACAAGTTCGGGGAGGTTCTCGCCGATTTTGGTCATCTCGACGCCGGTTTCGGTCCGGAAGTCCGAACAGAGCCGGGCGATGGCCCACTCGCGGGCCGTAATGTGGGTCCGTTCGCGCAGGAAGTCGTTCACCCGGTCGTACTGGGCCCCGTCGACTTTTGTAAAGCGGGCGTATTTTTGGACGTCAGCCGGGACTTCGTCCTCGGCGGCGACGGCCTCGGGATTCGGAACGCCCGGCTGTGGTTGGTCGCCGACCGTCTCCGTGTTGCTCTCGGCTACCGACGAGTCATCGTGGGGTTGACTCGAGTCACTGCCTCTGTCACTGTCACCGTGGAGGCTACTCGAGTCATTGCTTTTGCCACCGTCACCATGGTGCCGACTCGAGTCACCATCACTGCTAGCACTAGCACTCGTGCCATCTCCGTGTTCGACCGTCTCATCCTCGTCCATGGTCTGTCTTTGCCAAACACGCAGTATAAGCCTAAGGATTGTCCACACTGCCGGACTGGCGTAACTCACCGCTCGGGGCGTAGTAATCGAACCCGAATCTCCGTGCCCTGTGGCTCGCGATCATGAACCGCAATTGTCCCCCCGGAGCGATCGACAATCCAGTGGACGAGCCACAGTCCGAGACCGCTTCCGTGGAATAGTTCTCCCAGCGCATCGCCGGTTTCGAGTACCGCCCGGTCCATCGCCGGAATTCCCGGCCCGTTATCGGCGATGACGACCTCAACCGTCCCTTCGTTTTCGACGAGCTGAATCTCGATTGTCGGGGTATTCGCGTCGTTGTGAACAATCGCGTTCTCGAGCAGTTCCGTGATGGCGGCTTCGATCCGGCTGGTGGCAACGGCAGTCACCGAGTCGGGGCCATCGACGGAAATGAGTATTTCGGCGTGTCGGTTGTCGAACCTGGCTGCGACTTGGCGGACCAGATGGCCGAAATCGACGGTCTGTGCGGTGCTGTCACCGTTGATGAGTCGCGTGATTGTCCGTGATTTCTCGCCGGTACGCAGGAGACTGCGGGTGGTTTGTCTGATATTCTCGGCGAACGCGGTGATCCCCTCATCTGCCTGCTCTGTGATCAGGCCAGCGAGGCCGTATACCATGTTCAGATCGTTTCGCAAGTTGTGTCGCAGGATGTTATCAACTGCCTGGAGTTGTGTTTCGCGATCTTGGCGGTCCGTGATATCCCGTCCGATCACGATGAGCATGGGCTGGTCGGTGGCCGAGGTAATTGCTGTCGTAATCTCCATTGGCACGACCGCTCCGTCCACCCGTTCGTGTTCGGTCCGATAGGGCGAGTCGGCAGTGTCCTCACCACTACCGAGAGCGGCGACAAACGCGGTGCTGTCCTCGAACTCCGGATTGATGTCTGCGATCGTCAACGCAAGAATGTCTTCGCGGTCGTAGCCAAGTCGGTGACAGGCGGTGTCGTTGACGTCGACGATTCCGCCGGAGGCCACGTCGACGACAAAAATACTGTCGTTGGCGCTGTTGATCACCGTTCGGAACAGTTCCAACTCCGCGTTGCGTTGGGATTGATGTGTGACGTCCCGACAAATCGCCATCGTCCCGATCACCGTTCCATCGTCGCCGTACTGCGGATACCGTCTCGTACTGAACGTGTGGGTTTCCCCTGTTTGTTCGAAGGTTGGCGACACTTCGTACGTGCAGGCCTGTTCGGTCTCGATCACGGTCGCCTTGTGCTCCGCGATGATGGCCGCTGTCTCCTCATCCATGAACCGACACTCGGCTTCCCCAAGCAACGTCTCCCGTGAGAACCCCGAGTACTCCGTGACAGCGTCGTTGACGAACAGAAAGTTCCCCTCCAGATCCTGTACCATGATCGGGTCGGTAATTCGTTCGACGATCGCTTGGTATCGTTTGAGTTTTGCGATCGGATCCGCGTGTCCCTCACAGGTTTGGGATGGTGTTCGTGCTCTTTCCTTCGATCTCGCTTTCGCTCCCACTCGAGCCTGTACCTGTATCCGCTCCTGTACCCCTGCCTGCACTCGTTCCTGTGTTCGTGGTTGTGCCCGTCTACCTTCCGGATGGAGTCGGCAGTGAGCGACAATCCCACAGATGCCACCGGTTTCATCAGTCAACGGCGTTGCCTTGCACTGGGCGGGAATCGTCATCCCGTCGCTCGTCAGGAACGCTGTCTCGAGACTGACTGCCTGCCGGTCGGTTTCGACTGTAGCCAGTGCCTTAGCCACGTCCTCTCGGCAGCTCTCAGCGACACAATCGACGAGGGACATCGTCGCCAATTGCTCACTCGTGTAGCCAAGCCACTCGGGAACATGGTCGCTCCATGCACGAACCTGCCCCGACGGTGTCAGTTGCCACCGAAGGTCTGTGTGGCCAGACTCAGGCCTAAAAACGCCATCAGTATCGGTCTCTCCGGTGTAGCTGGCGCACATGGGGGTGGGGGCTGCTGAACTGCGTATACACACCTCACACTAAATTGGTATGAGGATTGTGGGCGATTACCATACATGTTCGACCGAATGTCGTCTCGCCTATTGGTTTCTTGTACCGGCCGTCTTTTGCCACGTCATCGGCTACCGGGGGCTGCTTGCTGACTGTACCGGCCTGACAGACGAAATGTGGCGTCTTCTGAACGCTCTTTTGACATCCTCCCACGACTAACGCCGTGGGCTCTCTCGCTGTTTTTTTGTAGTTCGCAGCCGCGTGCTTGAATAGCACAATGCACGTTGGCATCATTTCCGATACGCACGATAACGTCAGTGCCGCCGAACGCGCCGCAGAGATTTTCACCGAGGAAGGCGTCGAGGTAATTCTCCACTGTGGAGACTTCATCGCGCCACCGATTCTCCCGGCGTTCGAGGGATTTGAACTCCACGGCGTTCTCGGGAACAACGATGGCGAAATCAGCGGCCTCGAGGCCGGCTTCGACGCCCTCGGCCACGGAAGCGAACTTCACGGCCGCTTCGCTTCCCTCGAGTTTGACGGCCTTTCGGTTGCGATACTCCACGGTGAGAGCCTCGCCGAAGTACGCGCGCTGGCTGCCGGTGACACCTACGATTACGTCTGTTACGGTCACCATCACGAACGGAGTCTCGAGACTGACGGCGGGACGACGATCCTCAATCCCGGTGCCCACTTCCCGACGGTACCCGAGGATCAACGGACGGTCGCAATCGTCGATACGCTCGCTGAATCCGTGCGATTCCGGTCGGTTCTCGAGTAGACGGCTGGCGATCGCTCGAGGGGTTCGTCGAACCCAGCAGTCGCGGGTGAAAGCGCTTAACCGGCCTGAGAAACTACGACTCTTCATGCAGCACGTGAAGATTCCGCAGGACCGCATCGGCGTTCTCATCGGTGAAGGAGGCGAAACGATGCGCAAGATTGAGGCGGAAGCCCAGGTACGCCTGGATATCGACTCCGAAGACGGTGCTGTCGCCGTCGAGACCGTCGGTGATCCCCTTGCCGGCCTCAAAGCCCCCGACATCGTCCGTGCGATCGGTCGTGGATTCGCTCCCGAGGACGCACTCATGCTCCTCGCCGACGATATGATGATGTTCGACCTCATCGATATCGACGCCGCCGCCCGCAACAAAAACGACATGAAACGCAAAAAGGGCCGCCTCATCGGTGAAGGTGGGCGCACCCGCGAGTTGATGGAAGAACTCAGTGGGGCCTCCGTCGTCATCTATGGCTCGACACTGGGTGCCATCGGCACCCCG
>LFCJ01002789.1_pt1 | contig 12646 bp, 9 predicted proteins | sample 643141 | NCBI WGS metagenome assembly LFCJ01 (sample SAMN03766243, study PRJNA286221) | soda lake metagenome | biome: soda lake; feature: Kulunda steppe; material: water; isolation source: sample B1-Br-g2 brine of Lake Bitter-1 | place: Russia: Kulunda steppe | collected 2010-07 | reverse complement strand
GGAGATGAAACGAGAGTTCGAATCCGGGGGAAATTGGCCGTACGCTCCGGACGGCCATCAGTTTGAGAACAACCCCTTTGCCGAACAGTGGCCCGATCCACGGCTCTTCGCTGGCTACGAGGACGAGCTCCGACGTCTCCGTGAGAACATCCAGCGGAACATCAATACGTTCATTACGGGACCGTTCGGGACTGGGAAGACCATCCTCACGAAAACGATGTATGAGGTGCTTCAGGATATCGAGGGCTATCAACCGGTTTTCGTCCCCGTTCAGAAGGGCCGTTACAGTAAGACCATGGCAAAACGGGTCCTCGATGAGCTCGACGAACCAGTCGACTCGACGGCCGGTCAGGCCGACCTTTACGAGGATATCATGGATGCGCTGGAACAGCGCTATGAAAACGACATTCGCACGGTCATTTTCTATGACGAGGTCATAAACGGCAGCGATGGAACGCTCAGACAAATCCTCCATCTCCAGCGAGACATCGACGACTGGGAGCCCGTATTGGTATTTAATGGAACGGCGCACATGCTCGATCAGATCCATTCGAAAATCGAGCCGCTCTCAGATCGGATCGGGGATGAAATCACGTTGTCCGGACTTGATCCGAGCGGGGCTACAGATTTAGTGAATAAACGACTCCGATTCTACTGTGAGGCAAGTGAATGGAACGGTGATTCGGGGTGCATACATGACGATGAGAGTGTCGAACCGTTTACACAGGAGGCAGTAGAACTTCTTCACCAAGACGTTACGCCGTATCCTCGCCATCTTCGCCGGCAGTGTAACAAGGTTATCGAGGAAGCTGCTCGTGAAGAAATCGAGGTGATCGATTTCGAGTTCGTCCGCGAGGTCCTTTCAGACGACGCCGCCCAGAAACTCGATGAGCTGTCTGAGTTAGCGCTCGATATAGTCAAATTCTTGAACGAGGCTGGTGGCTCGACAGCGAATGCAATCAGTGAGTCCGTCGAGGCCAGCGCGTACAATGTCCAAGAGTCGCTGACCGAACTCGAAAAAGAAGGCCTCATTCGAGCGACCGACGGCAACCGGGGTATCGAGTACAAATTAACCGATCAGACGAGTCGCGAACTCTCGAACATCTCTCAGAGCTAACATGCAGATCCCATCACAGGCAGAACTTAAACGGTTCTTTGGTGAGGACCAAGCCGAAGAGGTACAGTTTCTCGAAACAGTCGCTACGTGGCCTAGTCTTCGTATCCTTGAGTACCTCTATGCGAATGAACCTGTGACTACTGGTGAACTCGCTCGTGGAGTCAACATGGACATGCGGGACGTCAAAGATCGACTTGAGGCGCTTGAGAAACACGGGGTGGTCAATCGCGATAATAACGATTGGCACACTCGATCCGATGAAATTCGAATGGCAGTTCGTTATAGTGAAGACTGTCTTGAAATTTCTCACGAAATAGAAACATCGTCAAGGTCGACTGATGAATCGACGAAGGGGATTGTTTCACGGTTGAATCAGCGTCTTAATCCATTTTACTAACTCTTTAGAATTACACTACTCCGAACAAGCTGTCTTTAGCTACTCGGCTTAAGGCGTTATACTGTTAAAAGGATATTAACTTTAGCAGTGTGGATCATACTGAATTTGCTGTAGGCTACTCAGATTATGAATGTTCGGTTGAGTAAACACGCTAACCCAATATCAAAGGATATTGATTAGCTACTTATTTCATCAATTGCGTATTCAACCACATCAGCAAGGTTCGCTAGATCAGATTCCACAACGACTTTATCAATTTATCAGCTGCTTTCAATATTGTGCACTCGTTATCTCTCACGAGGCACGAAAATACGTTAGATCCCATAGTAGTTGTTTTGTTCTCGAAGGTTATATTGTTATTTTAGTATTAGTAATATTTGTAATAATATACTAACAAGGTAGATACATAATCCCTGAAATATAAGTATACAAATCTTCATGTTCGCATATATGACACAGATAGATCAGATGTGTCGTACTGAATTATGGCTACTTCGTCACTGGCAGATGGTTGCGCTTATGACTTCCTTCAAAAACAATACCAATAACTAATTATGAGTGACGAATCAGAATCAGCGGATCATAAGAAGCGCTCCTTGTTAGACGAGTTATTCGCCAATACTAGTTACAAGCCTTGGCGAGTCGGGTTATCCTGTGCCGCATCATGGGCGTGGGGACCGAGTATCGCAGCTACATTAGGCATTATTTTTGTAATCGGCTGGGACGCGGGCATTTTTTGGGCGATAGGGAACATATTTGGACTTCCTGTATTTATATATATTTATACTAAATTCCCAGAGTTAAAATATACTTTTCGGCTTCGGGGCCTGTTAGCATTCTTAGTGTTAATCCAATTCTTCGCATTTTGGAACAACCAGCAGTTGATTTATGAGTTGGCGACTAATCAGCAGGGCAACGTAGAGCTGTATAACCTAATGGGGGAGATACAGGCAGTCGCGCTCGCTATGGGCATAGCCATCCTAGCAGCAGCATTCATCTACTTGTACGGATTGCCAGGAAGCATGACAACAGATCTCGGACAATATCTCTTCATGCTAGGTGGTCCGCTGGCAATTTCTGCTATCGCTATTTTATACTATGACGTGACCCCAAGCATGAGCCACTGGGCAGTAGCCGGCGGATGGGGTCAGTTCCCAACGAACCCGTTAGATTTTATTTTTTATGAGGCGAGTGGCTGGTGGTGGGGTATCATCGGTATGGTGTCCTACCTTGGCCATCCGTACGTAGACAGTCAGCAGTGGCAGCGTATTGAGCAGGCTCCGACGATCCGTACAGGACTGTGGATGAGCCTATTTTTCGGTGCGTATCTGATGAGTGTCGTCTTGATGGCTAGTATCCTCCAACCGGCGACTGAAGGGTTGCTCACACTGACGGCCATCCTTCTAGTTACGGGGATTGCCGTAGCGTCGGCCACACTTGACTCGGCGAGTGCCGCGATGCAGCGCCTCACTGGGAATAACAAAATTGCGCTCCTCTTTTCGGCATTCGCCGTCATTACATGGCCTTTAGTTTACGAGTTTGGCGTAGTTGCGATATGGGGAATGTATGCCGTAGGGCGACTGATCATCTTCCTCGTCGCATTTGGCTTTGTTATTGCGCTTAGATTCACAGACTCAGATATACGCGATTATGCTGGCTGGGAAGAGTGGGATCCAATAAATGAGCGTGGCATCTTCGGTGATGACACTGGAGCAACTGGAGGCAAGAGGAAGGGGAATATTGAGTATAACGTGAGCGACGATTAATCGTAGCTATCCCTAACTCTGTTCTCTGTTCTGTTAAATTCGGATGATAGCGTATGGAGTATCAATAAATAGTATTTTACAGAGTACGCTCTTCTGTAGGAGATTGTTGATACAGTCGCGGCCGGTTGAGCGAATGTCGTGATCATTGTTCTGAGAGTCTCTGCAACAGGATCTCATCTCGTTCCGTTCATCGACAAATCGCAAGACAGCAGCCCATCAACAATGTGCTACACAAGAGCGTTACAGAGTATATTGCTCTTCGCTCTTCTGTAGGAGATTGTTGATACTGGCGAGCTGTCGCTGTGGAGTCGAAGAGAACAATGGCACCGCGTCAGCGGTGCCCGACATGGATGATTCCGCTCGATGTGTTTGGGTCGGAATCGGTCGCAGCGGACCTGCTCCAACAGGTTCGCTGGCGTGACGGTGTGACTTGTCCCCGCTGCCGTTCTGACCGAACGGTCAGAAACGGCAGCTATGGGCAGTTTCAGCGGTATCTCTGTAAGGATTGCGGCCGCACGTTCAACGATAAGACTTGCACAATCTTCACTCATTCGAAGATTGCGCTCCGCAAGTGGCTGTTTTCGATCTACGCGTTTTTGCGGTTTAACACGAGTCTCAGGCAGTTACAGTGCGAAATCGAGGTCACCTACAAAACGATCCATAGGCGTGTCGAGCGCTTCGCCGAAGCGCTCGACGCGCCGTCACTCGATCTTTGTGGCTCGGTTGAAATTGACGAATTCTACGTCTCTGCCGGCTTGAAAGGCCGCGAGCACGACCGCTGGTCGCGCTCTCGCGGCCTCTCTCGATGCGGACGCGGAACGTATCACCAAGACAAACCGCCCGTTTTCGTTCTCGTAGATCGTGGCACCGAGCACCGATACATCGTGCCAGCGAAATCCGCAGAAGAATCGACGATCCGGCTCCTGCTGGCGGTCAGCCAGCAGGAGCCTCTGACCGTCTATACCGACGGATTTTGTGCTTACGATCCGCTTGAGGGAGACGAGAGATTCGACCGCGAATACGTCGTTCACGGAGACGGTGAGTACGCCGACGACACGGTTCACGTGAACACCTGCGAGAGCCACGCGTCGCTGGCGCGACGGTGGCTCTCGCCGCATCGAGGCATCTCAAAAATCACCTCACACAGTATCTCAGAGCGTTCCAACTCAGGCGAGAACTCTACCGCAAACCCGGACGAGAAACGCTCAAACACGCCATCAAAGCCACTCTCTAAAATCAACAATGTGCTTCACAAGAGCGTAGAAGTAATTCGATAAGCACACTCATAATGATCTTGCGATAACTATTATACACTTGGCAGATAAGTAAATAACACGGGAGATGGAGAGAGAAACACAAACATTTTCCATGGTTATTGAGCTTCCAGATGAGCCGGGACAGCTTCTCTCAGCACTTAAACCTATTGCTGAGAATAATGGGAATCTTCTAAGTATTGTACACGAACGTGGTAATCTCACACCACGTAATACTCTGCCAGTTCAAATTTATTTTTCATGCCATCAAAATCAATATCTTAATATTAAATCTGATTTAGAAGATAATGGAATAACTATTCAACAGTCTGAATTAGAATCATATGATAGAAAATTAACAGTTATTATCTTTGGCCCCGATATTGAATCGAAATTCTCAGAATTGCTTACTAAAATTCGAGAGACTTGCTGTCAAGAAAATGTCCCTATTGAAATTGTACAAACATCGCTTAAGACACCTGATAAAGAAAACACAAATTCAAGCTTTCGCTTGGAAGTCGGGATTAGATCTGAATATAAAAAAGATGTTCTAACTATTCTTCGTGATGTTACTGAAAAGAAAGGGCTTCGATTGGTTGAGCCTATGGAACAATAAAGTAAATTGAACTCAGCCTGGCGACTTACTAGGACCATTCACACCAAAATTGATACTCTAAATTAGGCTTCTCCAAATCTCATGACACTAAAACTAAAACGAAACCAATTTATTCTGCTAACAATATTACATCGTGTGCCTCAGTAGCTTAGAGGTAAAGCGCGTCCTTGGTAAGGACGAGACCCCGAGTTCAAATCTCGGCTGAGGCTTATTGAATTCTTACAAATATCTGAGCTGTTACACCAAAATAAATATATACTTAGATAATTCTACAAATAGATATTTATTGCAATAATTGGGTATGATAGCTATTTTGAATCCCGGAATTAATTAAGAGTGGCACCGGTTATCGTTGTTAAGTTATTAAATATTAGAACAGGAATCTGTGAGTTCTCTTCAAGTAACTCTCTATCCAGACAGCAAAACTTAGCGGGTGGAATTCTCTGATTTCACAAAGGTCTTAATATATGGAGACCACAGCATTAGTAGGATATGATTCGGGTTAGCTTACCTGACGATACCCAATTAGAAGTTGAGAAGGGAGCAACCATTAAAGATGTTGCCTACGAAATTGGTCCTGGGCTCGGTGAGGACGCAGTAGCGGGGGTAGTTAATGGTGACTTAGTCGACTTAGATTCTAAAATCAGTGACGGTGATCAAGTACGAATCGTAACGGACGAAAGCGATGAGTATCTAGACATCATCCGTCACTCTGCCGCCCACGTATTCGCCCAGGCGCTTCAGCAGAGGTATCCAGAAGCAAAGTTGACGATCGGCCCTTGGACGGACGACGGGTTTTATTATGATATCTACGATGTTGACCTAGACGGAGAAGCACTTGATAAGATTGAGGATGATGCCCAGGAGATTATTGAAAAAGATTTAAAAATTGAAAAGCACTATCGAGACCGAGACAAGGCCTTCGATTTCTACGATGAGAACCCGTTTAAGCAGGATATCTTGGAGACTGAGGCCGCTGATGATGAAGAAATATCATTCTACCGACAGGGAGAATTTGAGGATCTGTGCAAAGGGCCACACGTCGAATCTACCGGCGAGATTGGCGCGTTCAAGCTGTTAAATATCTCATCTGCCTACTGGCGAGGAGAAGAAGATAATAAATCGCTAACGCGAGTGTATGGAACTGCATTCGAGACCGAGAGCGGTCTTGAGGATTTTCTCACTCGCAAGGAGGAGGCAGAAGAGCGGGACCACCGTCGGATCGGAAATGAGATGGAGCTATTTTCCATTCCATCTCACTCACCAGGTGGCGTCCACTACCATCCCAACGGGATGGTCATCCGGCGGGAACTAGAAGAATATATTCGTGATATGAACGATCGATTGGGGTACAAAGAGGTCAACAGCCCCGAACTGAACAAAACAGACCTCTGGGAAAGTTCCGGCCATCTCGAACATTTCAAGGAGGAAGGCGAGATGTTTGTCTGGAATCAAAACGATACAGAGTACGGTCTGAAGCCAATGAACTGCGCAAACCATGCGTACATCTACGGGTACGACGCTCGGTCTTACCGAGATCTTCCCCTGAAGTATTCCGAGTTTGGGACCTGCCACCGGAACGAGCAATCTGGTGAGTTATCGGGGATGCTGCGAGTCCGGGCATTCACCCAAGACGACGGGCATGGATTTTTACGGCCCGATCAAATTGAGGAAGAGGTTCTAAATACTATTGAAGTTCTTGAGGATATACTTACTACGTTCGATCTTGATATAACTTTCAAACTTGAAACTAAACCAGACGACGCGTTTGGTGATGATAAAGCTTGGGAACAGGCGACCGGAGCCCTACGAAATGCGCTGGACGAGGGTGATGTCGACTATGTTGTCGAAGAGGGTGAAGGAGCGTTCTACGGGCCAAAAATCGGTGCAGATGCGACCGACGCAATCGGTCGCGAGTGGACAATCGGAACAGTACAACTTGACTTCGTCATTCCAAACCGTCTTGATCTGACTTACACCAATCAAAACGGTGACAAGGCGACGCCGGTGATGGTCCATCGTGCTCTATTAGGCTCGTTCGAACGGTTTATCGGCATCCTTATTGAACACTTTAAAGGGAACTTTCCCCTATGGCTCGCTCCAGAGCAGGTCCGTATTATCCCAATCACAGAGAATAATGTCGAGTATGCTAAGGAGCTCGCTGATGAATTAAACGATATCCGGGTGTCAATCGACGACAGCAATCGGACCCTAGACAGACGGATCCGCGCTGTTCATGACGACCGAACCCCATACGTAATTATTGTTGGTGACGAGGAAGAGAGTGAAAAAACGGTGTCTATCCGGGACCGTCAAGAACGCGAGCGGAAGGACGTCGATCGTGATGAATTCGTTGATCACCTTCACGACGAGATAGAGGAGAAATCAACATCGTTGCAGTTCCTCAAATAGGGTCGGTTAGTTCACATTCTTCTCGATCCAACGGTTGACCTTCTCTGCATGGGCTCCAGCGCGGACAAGTTCCCATGTCTGAGTGTTAACAACGGTGCTCCCGACGCCAACTGTGCAGCGGCCACCGTCAAGGACAACGCTTGTAGCTTCAATAATATCGTCCAGTTCGGAGATTTGGCTTGCCGATGCGTTGCCAGATATATTCGCGCTTGTGCTTGTAATTGGGCCAGTCCGTGATAACAGATTAAGCGCGGTCTCGTGGTTAGGAATTCGGATTCCGACGGTGTCGCGGCCAGCAGTCAGGATATCCGGTATCTTATCCTTTTTTGGAACTAGTGGTGTCACGGGACCCGGAAGGAATGTTCGCATGAATGCCATCGCGGTCGCACTTGGATCTGCGTATCGATCGATATCTTCGAGTTCCGCTAATGCCATCGACATTGCTTCTGACTGGGCTCGCCCTTTTGCCTCAAAGACGCGCTCAACTGTCGAGGATGAGAGTGCGTCCCCCCCAAGCCCGTAGACTGTTTCAGTAGGATAGATCACTAATTCTCCTTGTTCGATAGCCGTTGTGGCGTCTATAACGGACATATCTGATGGTATTCAACGAGCACCGTTATATTTCTCGGTGACAACATACATAGGACATACACATAATGACATTCTCACTATCAATTCTGTTAGAACGATATGCGCAGCAGCTAAACCGGTTCCTAATCAAAACGCTCGCCGAAGATTATTGCTTTGGCACCTCCAAATTGGAATGAGGATTTATAATTCCGGCAGAGTAAATCCATCTACATGGACTCAGTCACTATCACATTACCCGACGGCTCAAAACTGGATGTCTCCGCAGGGTCCACAATCGAAGAGATAGCCTACCAAATTGGACAAGGATTGGGTGACGACTGTTATGGAGGACGTGTCAATGGACACATCCTACCAAAGGAATACGAACTCACAGAAAGCCACGAACTGTCCATTATAACAAACCAATCTGAGGCATTCGATGCTATTGTGAACTACACAGCTGCAGAAATACTTGGTCATTCAATTTCCAAACTCGACCCGGAGTCGGTACTTATCGGCGGCGGTATCTCAACATCCAGTTCCTCTTGGCGTGGCACGAACGTTACACGCTTCTACTACGACGTGGTCGATTCAACGTTCACAGAAGACGACTTAGATCGAATTAGGAAAGAGATGCAGCAAATACGCGATTTAGCGTTGGAAGTTTCAGTCACATCTATTGATTATGAAAGCGTCGACGACCAGCTTCAGAATCGATTCCTCCGATCAGATTCGGAACGAAAAATCGAAGGGGGAGACCAAGTGTACATATACCAGCAGGGCGAATTCACCGATTGTGGGGCAATTCCCCACCTTGATAATACGAGTGAGGTAGAGGAGTTCGAACTGCGGACAGTGTCGGCTGTCCAACACGAGGATGTGAGACGTGCCGGTGAAGGTGATAAAGGTCAACAAGGAGATGACAAATCCCAATTAACGAGCGAAGAAGCATCTAACGTAACTCGTATCTGGGGATCTGCATTCGAGTCGGAGGCAACTTACCAAGACTACAAAGAATACGAAGTAGAGATCAAGGAGCGAGACCACCGACAAATCGGCAGGAAGATGGACCTCTTCACCATGTTCGATTACGCCCCAGGCCGGCCACACTTTTACCCGAACGGACAGGTCGTGCTGAACGAATTAAAGGACTTCATCCGATCACTTGATGAAAAGGCAGGATTTCAAGAGGTACAGACACCCGAATTAAATAAGATGGAGCTTTGGCGGCAATCTGGTCATTATGAATTCTTTTTCCAGCACGATGATGCGTACGGGTGGGATGAATCTGGTGAGGAGGTCGGATTAAAACCTACTGATTGTCCAAACCATATGAACCTATTCAAGTCGAAGACACGTTCGTACCGTGATCTTCCGGTCAGGTACTCGGAGATTGCGACGCTCTACCGAAAGTTCCAATCTGGAGAATTGGAAGGAATTACGAGGGCGAGGCGATACACGCAACCGGATGGGCACGTGTTTGTGAGGCAGGATCAAGTCGCTGATGAGATCATGAACTGTATCGGGCAGTTTGAGGCGATAGCAGACACATTCGGGCTCGATACAAACTACAAGATCTCAACCCGCCCAGAGAGTTCCATCGGAAAAAAAGAAACGTGGCAGAAGGCAACACGTCAGCTCCAGACAATTATAGACGAACAACTCGATGGGGAATCAGAGTTAGCTAACACTGGTAGCGCATTTTACGGTCCAAAGATACGGGGGAGTTTCGTCGACAGCCTCGGTCGCAAGTGGAAGGGGTCGGGGTACCAACTTGACTACGTTCTTCCCGAACGGTTCAATCTGGAGTATATTGACGAAAACGGAGAAAAACAGCGTCCTGTTCTTATTCACCGTGGACTGCTTGTGTCGTTTGAGTATTTGATGGCCCTCATTATTGAGGAATTTAATGGAGAATTCCCTTTCTGGCTGGCACCAACGCAGGTCCGAATCCTGCCGATCTCCGATATGAACCAAGCATACGCTGAGGATATCAAATCGAAGCTTTCAGACTTCCGTATCGAAATAGATAACAGTCAGGAAACACTAAGCAAGAAGATTAGAGACGGTTACTCTGACAAAATTCCGTATATGCTTATTGTCGGCGAAGATGAGGAAAAGACTGGTACAGTTACGGTCCGGGACCGGATGGATGCAGAAGCCAAACAGGTCGAAATTGCTTCCCTTGAATCCACTCTTCAGCGGGAAGAAAAAGAGAGATTTAGCACAACCAAAGTAGTCGATATGCTAACATAAGATACAGACTAAAGAAGACGTATATTCGTAACTTGACCGATCACCGCTGAGCAATACAGCAATTTAAACATTACTACTGTTAGTGGCGAGCAAATCAAGCGCCCAGCAACGAACGATAATTCTAAATTAGAATAGCAAGATCAATAAGTATTAACTAATTCAATGTTATACCCTTCAGCACGCAAAGTTGAGAGTAACTTCTCAACGTGATCTGGTCCCCGAGTCTCAAGTTCAATATCAACTCGGGCATCTTTCATTCCAATATCACGTGAATTTCGATCATGTTGGAACGAAATAATATTAGCATTATGTTCCGCAATTACTTCACTAAGTTTCACTAGGGTTCCTGGCCTATCTTCTAGTACGGTACGAAATCTGATATATCTTCCAGTAGCTACCAATCCTCTCATCACGACTGTTGTTAACATATTTAGATCGATATTACCGCCACAACATGCAGGAACAATTACTTCACCATCGGTATATTCGAAAGAATCGGACAACATAGCAGCAATAGAGATGGCCCCTGCTCCTTCGGTTAGTGTTTTGTGCCGTTCTAGTAAATAGGTTAAAGCGATAGCTATAGATTCGTCATCAACAGTTACTATTTCATCAACATTTTTTTTGATGATGTCAAAAGTCCGATCGCCTATTCTACGGGTAGCAATTCCGTCAGCGATTGTATCCACACTTTCTCGCTCATATATCTCACCGTTTTTAACTGACCGAGCTGCACTTGCGGCACCATCAGCTTGAACTCCAATCACACGTATATCTGATCTATGATTTTTTATAGCAGTAGAAATGCCAGAAATAAGCCCACCCCCTCCAATAGGGACTATCACAGTATCAAGTTCGGAACAGTCCTCCACAATTTCAAGCCCTATAGTCCCCTGTCCAGCCATTACCATCTCGTCGTCAAACGCATGTACATACGTTCGAGATTCTTCCTTCTCAATTTGATGAGCTTTAATTTGAGCCTCATTATAATCCGATCCGTACAGAACCACATTTCCTCCGTATCGCTCGGTGGCTTTCACTTTCGAAACGGGTGCATGTTCCGGCATGACAATTTTTGAGTCAACACCAGCACGTGATGCCGCTAAAGCGACTCCCTGAGCATGGTTGCCTGCACTTGCTGTTACCACTCCTCTCGACTTCTGATCGGAAGAGAGTGTCTCTATTCGATTTAACGCTCCGCGAATTTTGAATGCTCCCGTACGTTGAAGATTTTCCAATTTGATATACACATTTGCACCAGTCATATCTGAAAATGCATGTGAATACATCAATGGAGTATTGCGTATCGTATCCTGAATCCTCTCTCGCGCTTCTTTTATATCGCCGATAGAAACCATGATAGGTTGTATTTATTCTTTCTTATTAACATTTTTGAATAGTAGATCCGAAGGCTGTGACGATAGACTAGCGTCTACCACCATAAGATTCTGTATTAGCTCATGTTAAATATGATCTGTTGAATAACCCTCGTGTTCAGATAAGCTGATTCCATGCGAAGCTGAACGATCTGAGCCAGTCGTCGGCAGTTTCTGCTTCGGCGTTGCTGAAACAGTTTGAGAAATAGATAGTTCTACGCTTTATTTCTCTGAAGACACGTTCAACAGCGTTCCGATTTCCATGTCGTTCGTGTCTGAAATCGAGGCCATGTTTTTCACAGGCTCGGTGAAGTGGAACCGCGCCATCAACGAGAAAGATTGCGTTGTCCACGTCATGTTTTTCGAGGAGGCTCGCGAAAAATTGATCCGAGAACACGTTGTTTCTTGTCGGTTCAAGCTTTGTATGGAGCAAATCGTTTGAATCGGGATCGACGGCGGCGTACAGCCAATATTGTTCATTGTCAAGCTAAATCATGGTTTCATCGACCGCAACGTGATTCGGGCTGCGACCTGATTCCGGCTGTAGATCGGCCTTGTGAACACAGTTATGAACGGTGGATCGAACCCTTTCAACACCGAATACCTCAAGAAACGAAACAGTATTCGAAAGCGATAGTCCTGCTAAATGAAGCTGAATACTGAGCTTCATCAACAACCGCGGTGTTGCCTCTCGCTCCACAAACTCTAAGTTGATCTCGTCTAAACAGCCGCTGAGGCGGTCGTTTTCGGGCATAGATCACTTTGAAAACGCACCGCCTCACCTTTCAATCCTTATTTGAACACCGCTGAATAACGATCTGATCGCGTTAACTTTGGCGTGAATTGTGGTAGACGGCGACAGCTTCAAGCCAGTTTTGAGCGG
>LFCJ01002788.1_pt1 | contig 12647 bp, 12 predicted proteins | sample 643141 | NCBI WGS metagenome assembly LFCJ01 (sample SAMN03766243, study PRJNA286221) | soda lake metagenome | biome: soda lake; feature: Kulunda steppe; material: water; isolation source: sample B1-Br-g2 brine of Lake Bitter-1 | place: Russia: Kulunda steppe | collected 2010-07 | reverse complement strand
TGACCTCGTCTTCTTTTTTGCTGTAGCCGAGGGTAATCATCTTGTACACCGGCGAGAGGATGTCAGGCAACTGATCGCGCATTCGGGAGACGTCGTATCGAAGCGTCAGGCCCAGATACGTCGCCGTCAGGACGAAATACGCCGTAATAACGGTCACGTCCCACACCAGCGGCGAGTTGTTGACCGTGATGTGATAGTGACCTAGCACGCTCGTGACCATCCGGTCGGGACGGCCCATGTGGACGATGACGTAAAAGCCAGCCGCCGAAAGGCCGGCAAGCGTCAGCATCTCTGCGAGGCGGGCAACGGGCATGTATCGATCCATCCCGAGCAGTCGCACAGCCGCCGACAGGATGATGCCGCCGTGGGCAATCCCGACCCACCAGATGAACGCACCGATATACAGCCCCCAGGTTACACCACCGCCGGACCCCCAGTCCGAAAGGCCCGTAACGGCCATGCCTTCCCAGAGCTGGTAGGCCCAAAGGAGGAGGAACAGGCCAAATGCCGCCCCGGCCGCACCGAACAGCGCGATGTATTTTTTGGTGGGCTTTTTGATTGGGCGGAGAATGTCGGCTTCGGTTGGCGTTTTCGTACTCATAGTGACCTCCCGGTGAGACCGACGGTGTACTCATCTAGGACCTCTTTCCGGTCGTCGACAATGTCGACTTCTTCGCCGTGATGACCCTGGTAATTCACGTCCTCGTATGCGACAGGCCCGTCGACCTGTTCGGCCCGTGGCCCGGGCTCATTGCCGAGGTACGTAATGTTCGGGTTGGTTCCGATATCCTCGAGCAGTTTGAAGTTCGACTCCGGCGAACCCACCTCGTTTTCGAGGAGGTTCTGGGCGTCGTCCTCATCTGGCCCGTCGAACTCCCCGTCGTCGTCCGGTTCGTCGGCAAGTCCGAGCGGAACGAGGACGTCCGGACTGTCGAGGTCGAGACCGTGGTCTTCGAGGGCACCGAGAGCGTCGGAGACGTCGTCTTCGCGGTCAGCAATCTGACTCTGTTCACCGTTATCGGGTCGTGCACCCATCTCTTCGGCGGTAATATCGATCGCGAGCATGAAGGCGAGCTCGTCCTCGTCGAGATCCGTTGCCTCGAGGACGGACTCAAGGTCGTCGTCGACGCCATCTAACTCTTCCTCGAGTTCGCTTGCCGATGGCGGGTTGATGTTCCAGAGTGCGCGGCCACGGCTTGGGTTGTCAGCGTACTTCGAGGCGTCGCTTAGGTCGTCGTGGACGTTTCCGAACTGGATCGCTCCGGGTGGGCAGGCGTCCTGACAGGCGGTTGTCCCAATGCTTCCTTCGCCCATGTTGCCGTCCTGGCGGGTCGGACACATCGTACACTTGCTCATCACACCACGTGGGGCACGACTGTCGACCCACCGGCCCTGGGACATCATGTGGTCGCCCTCTTCGCCGGGTTCGACTCCCATGTGGTCTGCGATTGCCGTCTCTGGGACTTCCGGCTCTTCCCACTGGAAGTAGTTGACGCCGTAGGGACAGGCAACCTGACAGTACCGACAGCCGATACAGACGTCGTAATCAGTCAGGACGAGGCCGTCGGATTCGCGGGTGTGACGGGCCGTCGTCGGACACACTTTCTCACAGGGGGCATCAGTACAGTGCTGGCACGGTCGGATGAGCCGATTTCGGCTCGTATCCGCACCACCATCCTCGTAATCGAGGACGTACATCCAGTTGACCCCCGAATCGAGTTGGTTTTCGTTGGCACAGGCGGTGACACAGGAAAGACAGCCATCACACTGCTCTAAATCGAGGGTCATCCCCCACTGGATGTCTCGCTGTTCGGCGTCTTCCTGTGCCGTCGAGACGCTCGCTTCTGGATCCGGATCCTCGGAAGCCGACCACGCACTGAGTCCGACGAACGCCGCACCACCGACGCCCATCTTCTTCATCATGTCACGGCGACCATCCTCGCCGTCGCCGTCGAACTTATCAAGCATTCGGGAGAACGTGCCGTCTTCGACCGCTTTCGCCTGCTCGTAGGCCTCCTGGGTCGGACGCTGGTCCTCGCCGAATTCGGCCATCACGTCGTCGTGATACTTTTCGTGGAACTCGGCCTCGGAGAGTTCGCCTTTCGTGACCCGCATCGCGTCTTTGGCCATCTCGAGCCCGAGATCCGTATCGTACTCGGTATCATCGAGCATCTCCTCGAGTTCCCCCTCCCACTCGCTGCCGAGCGGGTGGAACGATTCGTCGTCCGTACTCATTCGTAGACCACACCTCTCATAAGGATTCTATCACCAAGTGGTTACACAGCGACCCATATTTTAATACCATCATTTGTGGGTGCTCTGGTTCGAACCTCGCAACGTTATCCTCATGAACTGTCGACTCAATTTCCAGCCCTTGAGAACAGAGGCGAACATGTTCGGCAAGATTTGACCACTCGGTTCGGCACGAAAGTGAGACGCCAGTCCGTAGAGTGAACACCCGGTCGAATCAGACATCCCGAGCGATTAGTTCGTCGTGAGTGTCTCCTCGAGTGAGTCTGGGTCCTCGAGGCCGGGAATTTCATCGACGAACCGTTTGACGATGGTCTCTTCTGCTCGATGGAGTGTCTCGCTGCAGGTTGATTTGGCGATGCCGAGGTGGTCTGCAAGTTCCGTTAGCGAACACCGCCGCGGCGTGTCGTAGTAGCCTTCCTCGACGGCCGCGACGACGACTTCGAGCTGTCGGTCCGAGAGGAGTTGACGCTCGTGAGGTCGTTCACGAACGTGTTCGATACGGTATGTGAGGCCACGGTCCTCGAGTTGGCCAGCGAGTTCGGCGAGTTGCTCTCGGGAGCCGGTGACGTCGATGGTTGCCTCACCGTCGACGATCTCGATGGGGAGTTCGATCGGCATCCTGGAGTCCCGTACAGCGAAAAACAAAAGCGACGCGGTCGTCTCGAAGTGGGCCGTCACCTCGGTATCGCTCCACTGGAGCGGCGTGAGGTCGGATATCTGTGGATGACTGCGTAGCTCCTCGACGATGGTGGCGACGTCCGACCCGGCGATACGGACGAGTGCGAACCCGGAGTCCGCTCCCGGGACGGCCGCCAGCACCCGAAGGGTTGCTTTGGGAAACGCCGTCGAAACCTGCTGGATCCAGAGTTCATCTGGCATCGTTATCGTAAGAGTCGCCTGGGCCATGCGAGTATACCCGTCTAGGGAGTTTGACGACGAATATATCCGCCCCCATTCCAGCACCGTGAGAATAGCGATCACCGGACCCTCCGGCCGATCACGAATCCACCGGTTGTGGCCGCCTCGTCGTACCCACGAGAGATTGGCAAATCCTCGAGCAGTCGGCGTTCGAGGACAGAGAGGCTGGTCCACAACAGCCGCAGTATCAGTTCGTTTCGGTGGTGAAGTGTCGGCGTATTGATGCTGTTGTTCGATCGGGCAGTTCGTGTGGTACCCAGTGACCGGCCGATACGAACTCGAGAGAGCCCTCAACACAGTGGTGATAGCTCTCGACTGCAAGCCACCGACTCAGTGCGGGATCGGACACCCCCCAGAAGACGAGCGTCGGCGGGGATATTCGGTTCCTGTCGTACGTCGGCGGATAGCGAAATGCGGCGCGATACCAGTGTAGCATCCCCGAAAGGACACCGTCTCGACTCCAGGCATGTTTGTATCGTTCCAGCAACTCATCGGGGATCGTTTCTGGGCCTGTCTGTCCACGAAGGGCCCCCTCGAGGAGACGAAAGTCTCCGAGACGACAGACGTATTCGGGAAGCCGTGGGAGTTGAAAGACGGCCGCATACCAGCTTCGACGAAGCTGATCTGGATTTGCAAGCAGGTGCTCACGGTAGGCCGTTGGATGTGGTGCATTGACAACGACGAGTCGGTCGACGACAGCGGGACGCCGAAGCGCCAGATCCCAGGCGACGACCCCACCCCAGTCGTGCCCGACGACGTGTGCCGACTCCCGGCTCTCGCTTGCGATCAACTCGGCGATATCGGTCGAGAGTTCGCTCGTGCGGTAGGCTCGAACGCGTCGAGGACTGTCGCTTCGATTGTAGCCGCGCTGGTCTGGAACCAGCACCCGATAGCCGGCGTCGACCAGCGGTTCGATATGTCGATGCCAGGTCAGCCAGCACTCCGGAAACCCGTGTAAGAGAACGACGAGCGGGTTCTCCGCGTTGCCAGCGACGATGGTATGGAGTCGAACGCCGTTTACCGTTCGATACTCCGAGCGACCGACCGTTTCGGCGATGTCGACACTCGAGTCCATGGCGTCGAGTGACGACGGGAATCGATTTCAATCTCAGCCCTGGCCCGCCCTCGGTTTCAGACAGTATGCTTCGTCGACAGATATCACTATCGTCTGTCGACCGGTTAGGTCCACACATCGAGACACTCACTCGAGCAAAAATGAAGGTGGACCGGTTCCCCTCGCTCGACGTGGGTTGTCAGCGTAAAGGCGATCTCATCGGTCGACGCACAGTTGTCACACATCATCGAAACGTATCATCAAAATAGACTGTAATGAGTATGGACCGATTAGCGAGCCGGAGGCGGAAGTAATACGTTCTTGAGCGCGTTCAATACCCTATTATCGAACTATCGGAGGCCAGCAGAGTCGTCCCTGCTGGGGGATTGTCGGCCAACTCGGGACAACAGCCCTATCATATGGATCGTTATAACGTTTTACCGGTGATCGACCCGAACGGGGCGGCGATCACCGGTAAAGAATTACAACAGACCGTATCAGGCGACCGTCTGCTCTTCTGCCTCGAGTAGTTCGTGATACCGGTTGCGGATGGTAACCTCCGAGATGCTCGCGACCTCGCTGACGTCGTTTTGGGTCACCTTCTCGTTGGTCAAGAGTGCCCCAGCGTAGACGGCGGCCGCAGCGAGGCCGACCGGCGATTTGCCGCTGTGGATGCCAGTGTCTTTGGCGGTTTTGAGCAACTGGCGGGCCCGACGTTCGGTCTCTTCGGAGAGTTCAAGATCGCTTGCAAACCGGGGGACGTAGCTTTCGGGATCCGCGGGTTTGACCTCGAGTCCGAGTTCACGGATGACATACCGGTAGGTGCGAGCGATCTCGTCTTTTTCGACACGGCTGACGGCGGTGATTTCGTCGAGGCTACGCGGGGTGCCGGCCTGGCGAGCAGCGGCATACAGCGAGGCAGTGGCGACGCCTTCGATCGACCGACCCGGCAGCAGATCGTCCTCCAAAGCGCGTCGGTAGATGACACTCGCCGTCTCGCGGACGTTCTCGGGGAGCCCAAGCGCGGAGGCCATCCGGTCGATCTCACCGAGAGCCTGTTTTAAGTTGCGTTCTTTGCTATCGCGAGTTCGAAATCGTTCGTTCCAGGTTCGAAGCCGTTGCATCTTCTGGCGCTGGCGACTCGAGAGGGATTTGCCGTAGGCATCTTTATCCTGCCAGCCGATGTTGGTCGACAGCCCCTGGTCGTGCATCATGTTGGTCGTTGGCGCACCGACGCGGGATTTTTGATCTTTTTCCGCGGCGTCGAAGGCCCGCCACTCGGGGCCGCGGTCGATTTCTTGTTCGTCGACGACGAGTCCGCAGTCCTCACAGACCGTCTCGGCGTGTTCGGCATCCGAGACGAGTCGTCCCTCACATTCGGGGCAGCGCTCGCGCTCGTCCCTCGCGGGTGACTCCTCGCGCTCGGTCTGGCGTCGCTCGGTACTGCGGGTTCGTATCGGGGAGTCAGTCATTGTATTGAACGGATCTGCTGTGAATCGAAAACGGTCTGACGTAGCATACTAATGGGCTTTGCTCACTTAAAAACTGCGGTCGTACGCGGGGTATACAGGCGATTGTAGCTGTCGTGGCTTCGAAAGTCGAACACAGCGAACATCGAAACCCTTACTCTCCGGAACCCGGTTCGAACAGATATGAGCGAAGAGGCCGTCAGTCAGGCGGAGGTCCGCCACGTCGCCCAGCTCGCGCGGGTCGATGTCGACGACGAGGACGTCGACCGGTTTACGCGACAGTTCGCCGACATCCTCGAGTACTTCGAGACGCTCGATGAAGTGCCAGCGGTCGACCGCGACGCCGAGTTGACGAACGTGATGCGTCCGGACGACGAACGCGACTCACTCGAGCGCGAGGATGCGCTTCGAAACGCCGAAGAAACCGAAGACGGCTACTTCAAGGGGCCAAACGTCTCCTGATCATGTCGGGGAATATCTTCATTACCGACGAGCGGATCGATGGCGACGACGAGGGGCCGCTGGCTGGCCGGACGGTTGCTATAAAGGACAATATCTCGACTGCGGGCGTGCGGACGACCTGTGGCTCGGCGATGCTCGAGGAGTACGTTCCGCCGTACGATGCGACCGTCGTTAGCCGACTGAAAGATGCTGGCGCGACGATCGTTGGCAAGACGAACATGGACGAGTTTGGGATGGGGACGACGACCGAAACCTCGGCGTTCGGCCCGACGGACAATCCCGCAGCACCCGGTCACGTCCCTGGGGGTTCTTCGGGTGGGTCGGCTGCGGCCGTTGCCGCCGGCGAGGCCGACCTCGCGCTCGGTTCCGATACGGGTGGGTCGATCCGCTGTCCCGCTGCCTTCTGTGGCGTCGTTGGCATCAAACCCACCTATGGCCTCGTTTCGCGATACGGTCTCGTCGCCTACGGCAATAGTTTAGAGCAGATCGGCCCGTTTGCGAACACGGTCGAAGACGCAGCCGCGTTACTCGAGGTCATCGCCGGCGAGGACGACCGTGATGCGACGACCCGTGCGTCGCCAGCTGCAGACGAGGGGTACGCCGACGCCGCGACGGGCGATGTCGATGGGCTTCGGATCGGAATCCCGACGGAACTGATCGAGGGTGCCGAGGAGGGGGTTGTCGAGACGTTCGAGGATGCCATTGCCGACCTCGAAGAGCGTGGCGCAACCACGACGGAGGTCTCGCTGCCATCGATCGAACACGCCGTCGAGGCCTACTACGTGATCGCGATGTCCGAAGCCTCCTCGAATCTCGCCAGATTCGACGGCGTCCGGTATGGCCACTCCGGGGGCTATGACGGCAACTGGAACGAGACGTTCGCTCGAGCCCGAAAGGAAGGCTTTGGCGACGAGGTCAAACGACGAATTTTGCTTGGCACCTACGCCCTTTCGGCTGGCTATCACGATAAATACTATAAAAAGGCCCAGGACGCACGAGCGTGGGTCAAACAAGATTTCGATACGGCGCTGTCGGACGTCGACGTGCTCGCGTCGCCGACGATGCCAGTGACACCGTTCGAACTCGGTGAGAGCCTCGAGGATCCCCTCCAGATGTACCTCGCCGACGCCAACACGGTTCCCGTCAATCTCGCCGACCTGCCGGCAATCTCGGTGCCGGCTGGCGAGACAGACGGCCTTCCGGTTGGCCTCCAGTTGGTCGGTCCCGCCTTCGGCGAACGGACGCTTATTCGCGCTGCAAGCGCACTCGCCTGACCGACCATCGGCGACTGCCGACCGCGGCGCGGGGATAGCTATTTATTTATTGATGGACGTATTTGAATACTAGAGTATGTCTACGATCGAGACCGACGCAGCTGCGGTGAACTTCGAGGCGTTCTCTCGAGCCTGCGATCTGGTCGATGCCTACTTCGGCAACACGATCGACGACGTCGCACTGTCAGCACCGGTATCGAGGGCACAACTCGTTGCCGTCCTGGCGAGAGCACACCTCTCCGGACGGTCGATACCACTCGAGCAACTGCAGACGACCGGCACACTCGCCTATCGCTCCGACCGCGAAACGCTGTGGTGGCTCGAGGGCGGCTTCTGGACGGACCTTCGATGTCATCACCACCTCGCACCCGAGGAAGCGAGAGCCGGCCGGGAAGTCCACCGACGGATCATCGAAGCGGTCGATGGCGACGTTCCGTACTACAATCGAGAGCGCGACCCACTCGTCCGTATTGAACCAAAGCAGTCAGAGAACGGGCGCTCCTGGGATTGATACTGTGTGTGTGTGTCAGGCCGACTACTCCTGGTAGGCCAGGTTCATGATCCACTGCGAGAAGGCGTCGCTGTTCGGATCGACCTCTTCTTCGCCGATAAACGGCGAGAGCATGTCGCCGGCCATCAGTAGCGTAAACTCGAGATCACGGGCGGTCGGAGTAATATAGTAGGTGTTGTGTCCGTTGTACACTGCCTCCTCGCGGTCGACGAGTTCCTGCTCGACGAGCGATTCGACGATCCGGCTCCCCTTCCGAGAGGAGACATCGAGTTCCTTCCAGAAGTCACTCTGGTGGATCCCACCGGTCTCACGAACGAGTTCGAGGCCGGCACGCTCGTCTTCGGAGAGCTCTGCTTCGGCAGCCGAGACGCTCACGCTCTCCACCTCCGGACGTGTTGGACGATCGTCAGGGGTCCGTACATATCTACACGAGAGAGGGGAAGGCGCTTAAATGTGGCCTTCGAGGTCACTCGGCCACTCGACGGTGACTGGATCGTAGCCCGTCCGACACGGCGGCCCGGACGCAAACCGGTACTCGAGGTCGTCGCCGACGGCGAGCAACGACGACGATCGGGTGCCAAAGCCGTCGCGATGGAGACAGACGCCGTATTCGTGGTCACCGAGAACGTCGCCGGCACGCTCGAGCCAGTCGTCGACCGATTCGTCCGTGCCGACCTCGAGTGTTCGACGGACCGTTCGGGCGTTTTCGGCCTGTGTTCGCGCGATTTCGGATCGATGCGTCGGGATGTCGAGGCTGCCGTCGACTGCAGCGTTGACCACGACGTGGACGCCCGGCTCGAACCTGGTTCGCGAGCACTCGCCGTCCCACGCATACCAGTAGGCGTCGGCCCCATCCGCGATAACCAGATAGAACCCCTCATACTCCCGGTTTGCTGTCTCGCGTTCGACGGTTGCCCCCGCTTCGGTTGCCGATTCGGCCTCGAGTGCGTCGGCGACGAGCAGTCCTCGAGAGCGCTCGCCGTCGAGGTCGGCGTCGTTCCACTTGTTCGTGATGCCGACGAAGACGCCACACTCGTTGACGCCGATCCACGTCCCGCCGGCTTTTCGATCGCTTGGCGCGATGATAGCTGGGTTCGTGCCGTAGAGTTCTGGCGGGGCGGACTCGCGCCCGAGAGCTTCATCACGGTTTGCTGCGACTGCGATCGGCGCGCCGTCGAAACACTGCCAGGCCAGTGTCAGCGTACACACAGCCTGCGATAGGGACTCGAGGTTCTTAACTCCGGGTTAGTACGGTCGGCCACACACTACGGGTCGGTGCCCGCTCGGTTGAGTCGGTCTCGAACGGCCTCACGATCGACAGTCCCGGAGGCTGTCCGTGGAAGTTCGTCGGCCATAGCTACCGTCTTTGGTCGCTTGAAATCGGCAAGCCGGCCCTCCCAGTGACTCCGGAGCGAGTCGACCTCGAGTGGGCGGGCAGACACGACGAGTGCCCCGACGCGTTCGCCCCACTCGGGATCGTCGAGGCCGACGACCGCCGCGTCGTCGACGTCGGGGTGGTCACGCAGGATCTCGGCTACTGCCTCTGGATCGACGTTCTCGCCGCCGGTGACGATCCGGTCGTCGCGTCGGCCACCGATCCAGAGTCTGCCGGCCTCGTCCTGGCGAGCCGTATCGCCAGTTCGGAGTCCCCCGTCGACGAACGCCGCCTCGGTGTGACGATCCTCGAGATAGCCTGGGGTTACCATCGGCCCGGAGACGACGAGGTCGCCAAACTCGCCCCGTTCGACCGGTGTCCCATCCGTCCCGAGAATTGTGACGTCGACGAACGCAAGCGGCTGACCGACTGTCCCGTCGTGTTGTTGGGCCTGCTCGGGTGTTGCTGTTGCAATTTGTGAGGCCGTCTCGGTCATCCCGTAGGTCGGATAGACAGCCACTCCACGGTCGAAACAGCGCTCGAGTAACTCACTCGAGGCCGCGGCTCCACCCAGCAGGACAAACCGGAGCGTCTCGGGTGGCCGCCAGCCGGCCTCGAGCAGCCGAGTGCACATCGTTGGAACGAGCGAGACGCCGGTGATGTCGTATCGGTCCAGACAGGCTGCCGTCCGCTCGGCGTCGAATCTCCGCTGGACGACGGCCGTCGTTCCATAGAGCGTAGACCGAATAACGGGTGCGAGTCCGCCCATGTGATACGTCGGGAGACAGCAGAGCCACCGATCGCCACGCTCGAGGCCGAGTCGAAACGCCGAGGCCGTTGCACTCGCGAGTAGATTGCCGATCGTCAACCGGACACCTTTTGGCTCCCCGGACGTACCGGAGGTGAACATGACGATGACCTCATCATCATCCTCTAGGGTGGCGGGGTCGACCTCCCGAGTGTCCGGTTCATCGATAACGGTTTCGGCGGCGGCTCCCTCGAGCCATTCGATTGTGTCAGCTGTGGGGTCGTCGACTGACCAACACGACAGCGCGAGTTCGGAGGCAATCTCGAGTGTGGTCGACTCGGTCTCGCGTTCACAGACGAGGGTGAGGAGGTTGGCACGGCTGGCCTGCAAGCAGAGCGTATCGGTCGTCTCGCGGACGTTCAACGGGACGGCCGTCGCCCCCAGACGCATCGCCGCAAAACAGACGACGGCAACGGCAGGCCGGGAAGCCGACAGTATCCCAATCCTGTCGCCACGACCGATACCGTCCTCGCGAAAGATAGCTGTGACGTGATCGACTCGCCGATCGAACTCGCGGTAGGTCCACCGTTTTTCGGTTTTGGCGTCGATTATGGCCGTTCGATCCGGAGTCGATGCCACCCGATGAGAGAGCGGATCTCGAGTGGTCCCACCCGGATTCACGGCGTCCACACTCCGTCGACGCCGATTCCTTTCGCCTGTGGGACGACCGCCGATCCGTCCTCGAGCAAGACGGGATCGAAGCCGAGGTCTGCCTCGAGTAAGTCGCCGGTGGCGAGCCCGCAGGCAGGCACGTCCGGGATCGTCGCAGCGAGGTGGACGGCGGCGGTTCTGCCCACGACAGCGTCGATCGTCGTCGTCACGAGCGACTCCATCTCGAGTTCGGCCACCCAGGCAGCGATCCGACGGGCGATATCCAGCCCGCCGACGGCCATCGGTTTGATCACGACGACATCGGCTGCGCCGGTCGCGCAGATCGCATCGACGCCGTGTTCGAGCAGCCCTTCGTCCAGTGCGATCCGAACGCCGTTACCTCGAAGCGCGGCGTGACCCTCGAGCGCACCAGCCGGCAACGGTTGCTCGAGAAGTGAAACGTCGAGATCGGCGAACGCATCGATTGCGGTCATCGCCTCGTCGTACGTCCAGGCCTCGTTGGCGTCGGCCCGGAGTTCGACATCGGGGCCAACCCGCCTTCTGGTCCGTCTGAGGCGCTCGATATCTTCCTCGACCGATCGGGCTCCGACTTTCAGTTTACAACACTCGAAGCCAGACGAGACAGCTGACTCAACTGCGCTTGCTGTTTCTGCGGGCGATCCATCACCAACTGTCGCGTTGACGGGAACCCGGGCAACCATCGGTTCGCCGCCGAGATACCGGTACAGCGGCGTTGCCATCTCGGTAGCCTCGAGATCCGCAAGTGCAAGCGTCAGGCCGTGTCTGGCTGCCACCTGGCGGTCGACTGCCTCGAGCGCACGGGCGAACTCACCGCGGGAAAATGCTGCCTGTGCCCGCTCGAGGGCATCCTCACACGCCTCGAGTGACTCGGTCCAGCCGGGAAGTGGGCTCGCTTCGCCGTAGCCAACGGCCTTTGGCTCGTCCGGTTGCGATCGGTCGACGATCCGAATCAGAAATCCCTCGCGGTGGTCGATCGAGCCCGCAGCCGTCTCGAGTGGGGTCGATAACGGGAGCGAAAACGGTCGGTACTCGAGTCGGAGGTCGTCGGTCGAGGCCGGGGTCACAGAACCACCACGCCGGCGGCAAAGAGGATGGCATAAATTGCCAGCAGCTTGCCGGTGCCCTCGAGTGCCGGGTTGAGCGCTTCGCCGTCGGTTCGGGTACAGACCGTCCGTGCGAGGACGGCGGCATACGGGAGCGTCGCAAGCGGGAGGACAACGCCTGCAGTCAGTCCTTCGCCGAGCCAGAGCCAGAGTGTTACCAGATACGCGAGAGCGAGCAGACCGACGTACTCCACCCGGCTCCATCGATACCCAAGTCGGACAGCAAGCGTTCGCTTGCCGGTCTCGGCGTCGGTTTCCCTGTCTCGGATGTTGTTCACGACGATGATCGCGGTGGAGATACCGGCGATCGGGAGACTCGCGAAAATCGCTTCGCGGGTTACGGTTCCCGGCGGGATAGCCGTGGTCAGTGGATCAGCCAGAATCGTCACAGCCTGGACGTAGTAGGTACCGACGACCGCGACGATACCGAAGAAGATGAAGACGAACAGATCGCCCAGTCCGTGATAGCCCAGCGGATAGGGGCCACCAGTGTACGCCCAGCCACAGAAGACGCTAAGGAGACCAATGACGAGAATCGGGAGGCCGCCGACGTAGACGAGATAGGTCCCGGAAAGAATCGCTAGCGCGAACGTGACGATCGTCGCCTGTTTTACCCGTTCGGGCGGGATAAGTCCCGACTGGGTCACTCGAGTGAACCCTTCCCGGTCGTCCGTATCCGCACCCTTGATCGCGTCGTAGTAGTCGTTTGCGAAGTTCGTCCCGATCTGGATCAATGCCGCACCGACGAACGCAAACAGTGCCGGAATCGGAGCGGCGACCCCTTCGT
>LFCJ01002786.1_pt1 | contig 12651 bp, 10 predicted proteins | sample 643141 | NCBI WGS metagenome assembly LFCJ01 (sample SAMN03766243, study PRJNA286221) | soda lake metagenome | biome: soda lake; feature: Kulunda steppe; material: water; isolation source: sample B1-Br-g2 brine of Lake Bitter-1 | place: Russia: Kulunda steppe | collected 2010-07 | reverse complement strand
TGGTGTGCCCATGGTGTGCCCATGGTGTGCCCATGGTGTGCCCATGGTGTGCCCATGGTGTGCCCATGGTGTGCCCAAGTGACGAACCTGTTTTCCATGTGATGTGCTACAGGCCCCGAACTGTGCAGTGCACAATGAGCCTGCAGTCATACGGCAAGTCAAGAAAAAGGGGCCTAACCAGGTGCGCTGCCACACTTCATTCCTCATGCTTGGCTAGGTCTGGCTAGGTCTGGCTTGCAGAGCCTCCTATTGTCTTTTAAGCAGCACACAATTTGAGGTCATGGTCTGTCTAAACCTCATGCAGCAGGTGTTCATGAGCGAGATCCTCAGTGATGTTGTATTATCATCATCGGCATCACCACCATTACTGCCATCATCATTGCTTTTATTGTCATCATCTCAATGCCACATCCCTCGTCATCATCAGCGTGCCACCCATGCTCATGGCTGCTGCGCAGGGCAAGTCCTTTTATGTCTGTGCTCGACCAGCTGGGCCTCTACCTCAAGGCCGTTGTGACTTCTTCCAGTGGGTGGGTCTGAGATCATTTTGTTCATGCATGGACTTTCTTATGAGCCAGGGAGGATATGTTCTCCTGGAGTGAGCTCTTTGATGAGTCTAAGATCATTTAGTTCATGAAGGGAGTTTCTGATGAGCCTGGGATTAAAATCACCATGAAGAAAGTTTCTGATGAGCCTGAGATCATATTGTTCTTGAAGGGCGCTTCTGTTGAGCTCCCTGCTGGACATGGCAATGCTTCCTCTTGGCGCTGCCACCTGATCGGTGGCTGATTTGATATACCATAGCCAGCAAGAACGGCTTGCAGTTGCTGGGATGCCTCAACTTTACCCTGCTCTACAGACAGACCGTGGATAGTGCCGTCAAGCCATTGTACATACTCAATCCAATCTTGCTGCCCTCTGCCCCTCTGTCTCCATATGTGCTCTGACCTTGGCAAGCCCTGTCTTTGAGCTGACACGGAGGTACAGAATTGAAGCTTGCATGGCTTGCCAAGTCATCATGCAGACTTCATGTCAAAATTCTGTACAAGAGAACGATGCAGCCTAAGAGGGCCTGCGCCAAATGACGGGTTTTGTGACCGGAGATCTGGAGAGGTTCCTTTCTGCATGGGCTTGTGATCTGACCACAGATCATTTTAGATTTGATTGTGTGCAGGAGGTGTGCCAGAGGGGAATAAGGAGAAGAGTGTGTGTGTTAGACATTAAGCCTTAGGCATAAAGTGTAATGGCCTGCAATTGTAACTGATGGATATCTGTCTGTTCTTACACACATGGCTGCAGGCACGTGGGCCCCATGGGGCCAGTGGGGGCAACAGGGCCACACGCAGCACAGCACCAGCCATGGATGGTGGTAGCAGGGGGTTACCTGCGGCTGACAGCAGCATGGCAATAGACAGCAGAGTGATATCAGGCAGCAATGCTCAGAACAGCGGCAGCAGCAGCAGGGTGGCACCAGCTGCAAGCAGGAGTTTGGCAGCAGGTTGCACTGCTGGCAAGAGTAGTGACAGGGACGAGAATGGTGGCAGGGACGCAAATGGTGACAGGGGCGAGAATGGTGACAGGGACGAGGATTGTGACAGGGACAAGATTGTTCATTTGGGAGCCAGTGGTGGGAGTGCTGGGGCTGGGGCAAAGCGAGCGAGGGTAGATTAGTCAAATTTTCAGATGTCTTTGCGGACAAGGCTTAGCACACTCTTTTATGGCGCAATTTTTATGCTAGCACTATAATGCAAGCATAGATTCTCAGGCTCAGCTTTGGAATGCAAGCATACAAGGCTGTGCACTGTGCTGTTAGCCAGAAGAGGGGACAATCAATTGACATTGTCCCACAGATACACTGTTGAGCAGACCAGTATCGGATCTTCAGACCAACTGTCTCCTTTTCCTTACTTTATGTAGGGGGTGTTTCACCGCTTTGGTAGTTTCTCTTGCATTGAATGGCATTGACTTCTAAATGCCATGCTTAACTTCTGGACCATTCAGTTTGATTTTTGATGGCCACATTTGGTACACAACATGAATGTTTAAGAGTGTGCTCTGTGTCTTATAGGAATATGGACAGAGACTGACTTTTCTTCCCAAAACCACCCGTTGTGGACAACATATGCGCCTAGGCAACATGCTTCAGAGGGGTAAAGGGGTAACAAGGGGTTACGACACACTCCAGTGGAGTAAAGAGGCACGAAATGTACTGTTCCACGTACAGTGCTGAAAAAAGAAAACAGATTTGCATGCAGTCTTGACTGACCATTCCTGAATCAATACAGCATATTATACTTTGTTTCCAATCCATATACATGCTGCTCCAAAATTGGGCTCTGGTAACACAAGAGGAAACGGCCTCTCCGCTAAACTACAATCCAAGCTACCCCCACAGAAAGAAAATGAAAAACTACGCAAGCAGCAAAAAGCTCCTCACACCAATTAAGGAAAAGGGGCCACTTGGGAAGAAAAGCCCCCTCACCAGAAAAAAAGAAAGCAATCAGTGAGGATTAGGAGGTTTGCGGGCAGACAAGCCAGCAGACCTCTCCGAGATTCCTGATTGGTTTGAAGGTGAGGAAAATGCTCAAGAGAACGTCTGGTCTGAACAAGCTTGTGAGCATAGTGCACAGAATGAGCGTGGAGCTTGAGAGCAAGTTCCTTGACTCTTTGTGAATCAAGGTCGAGACTCTTCAGAGGAACCAAAGTGTGAGGAATGTAAATAACATGCCCTACACCTAAGAGAATGACATGAAGAACATTGTCTCCTGCAATGCTGCGTTTCAGTAAGGTGACCATGCTGAGCATGGGCAGCTTGGAGCTGCTGCTCAGGGCGAGTGTCTTCACAGTACTTGATCTCAATGAGATGGGTGGTACAACGCTGCCAAGGGAGGTTCTCGGGGCGAGTCTGTCTAAGCCGGTAAGCTGTGGCTGGTGATGGAGGTCTGCCTCCAACTGCAGAGGCTGCTGTTAGAGAATCCTGCCCCCTACCCGAAACCATCCTCCTTCCACTCCTTAAAGTAAGGCCTTGATCATTGGGATGCCAGAACCAGTGGTTCTGTTGGTCCCATTATTGGAGTGCAGATTCACGTGATGCGCTTTTTTGTGCCCACCTCAACTCCCTCTCGTCCCAATTCACTGGTTCCTCTGTGTGCCACCGGCATCCTATCTATGACGACCATACCATGCATCTCAGCCTTAGGCATGCTGTATATGCAGCCATCCTCAGCACTGAGGCAACTGCCAAGGTGGCACCTTAATGTTCCTGCCATCTTGGAAGGGATCCAAAATCACCAACCTCACTCAAATTTCCTGACAACATATCCTCGCCTGCGTTATAAACTTGGCATGATCCCATCTAATGAGATCACCTACGCTGCTAGCAGGTAGTTCCCCTCAATCCTGGACTTGTCAAGAGGCTCCTCTACCCCATGCTTCCTGGAATCTCCATATCATAGTAGCCTGGAAGAAAGCTGCGCGGCTTCACCTGAACAACCAACAATCTATATGGCTTCAAAAGGCTTGCCCGTGACATTCTCGAAGCACACTGGCACCTCAACAGCATTGCTAAGAATCCCGTACATAATACTTGACATGTTGAGACAGCGACTAGTCTCATGGCGTTTGAGAAGCACTCAGGCAAGATTTAAACCACCAAGTGCCCCACATTCCCCATCAGTCAGAACTGGGTCTTGCTAAAGACTGCTGACTAGAACTTCTAGTAGAAGTCCTGGACCTGTACAGATGTTAGCTGCCATCTGCAAGAAGGCAGTCAAGTTATTGGGGCAGGTGCCTACCACACCAGTACGGGCAACTCTTGTTGAATTGAAGCTAATGGTGATGATATAACCAACACCATAGGGAGAGCAGAACTGGCAGCTGTAGCTGCTGCAATTGCACACGGTCATAAACATATTACCACAGACAGCCTCACCTAACTCCATCAAATTAGGAAACAATTGTTGTACCCAGAGAAGCACTCTCACCATGTCTAAGGAGACATCCTCGAGATCCTTTCTAATACCATACACAGCTCTGAATCCCACATCTTCCCTTATAAAGTTAAGTCTCACACCGGAATGGCCGAAAATGAATGTGTAGATGCCCTTGCCAAATATAAAGCCTGCCAGGGAAATATTGTCCCTGCTGAAACTATCATTTGCACTGCAGGCCCTGGTGCCAACCCCTTCTCTGATGTTAGCTGGTCAGCTGTTGAAGAACTCCAATCAACAAGGATCTGGAACTGAAGCTCCTCAACATAGCACAAGATTGACTCACCTTCCAAATCTCCAAGCCTCGTTAAAATCCCACATGCACTTGAATCATAGACTGGGTTATGCCAACTCTAATTACCAGAGTCTGCTTCCATACGTCCACATAGATGTAAGCAACGCACTCTGGAGCATGTCCAATCTCTCCCTCCAAACGAGACACAAAATCTGTTGCTTCTGCACAGACACCCTTTTTAATCAGAAACATACTGTCCGTTTTAAACTGTCCACTAGCCTTCAGTAAATACTCTGTCAGCAAGCAAATGGTGCTCCTAAAATCGTTTTAGGGCGTCAACACAATTTTTTTTCTGGAATGATGAATAAAGTCATGATATTGCCTGCTGACTTATCATGAAAGCCATCAGCAAAGGCTCTCTTGCAGGATGTTTAACCCATTTGGATGCGGGCAGCACTGACTGTTTGGACCAACAGAACCTTCTGATTCCTGAGCATGCTCATGCCTGGACATTACCCAGCTGGCTTTTTATGCCCGTTTATCTGTCAGAGCCAGGCTAACCTCAAGTTGCCCTCGTGCCCTTTTGGTTACTCCCATACCCATCAAATCCAAGCCACTTTCCACTCCTCACTTACAACTTGTTGTTGAGCAGTTCCAGCGTGCTAGATCTCATGGGAAAGTGGCACAGTTCACAATCTCGAAGCTGATAAGCGGGAGGTACACCTGATAGAGGTCAAATAGAGGTTACCTGAGAAAGCTCGCCCTTGATTCACAAAGGATCCACAAGACTGCCCTTACATTGCATGCTCACTCCGTGCATTATGCTCACAAACTAACTATAACAAGAGGCGCACTTAAAAAAAAAAGGTGTCAAGGCCTTGGTCTGAAGCAGGGGGCTGCCAGCCACCCTCCAAATCCCCACTTTTTGTCTTTTCCATTGTGGCACTTTGGCAAATGTGCCTCATTTTCCTTAATTGATTCAAAGAGTGTCTTGCTGCCTGCATTGTGTTATCTTATTCATTTTTCTTTTTAAGCCTTGCCCACATCCACACGTTACAAGCACGGCTTAACTAACCACCAGCTTGTACTGCCCTTCTATTAGTATTCCTTACCTTCTATTAGTATTCAACACCATGACTTTCAAGGAGAAATTGGATGACTCGGCTGACCAAAAGCCCAAGGTCTGTAACAACAGCTCCAAGCCTAACAGCGCTCACAAACAAGAGTCTAAGACTAAAGGTTCAAGACTGTGTGCGAGTGTGAATCTACACTGATGCCAGTCACAAGTAGTCAACAACGTGTTGAAGCCCTTCAATAAAAAACAGGTGTCTAAATTGACTATGGTGGGGTTGGGATCAGCAATACTGTAAATACTACTAGCAGAGCAGAACTGGCATCATGATAATCATTGATAATCACAATTGCCTGTGCACAAAGGGCAAAATGCACTCACGTAGCCACAATCACCGTGACAGGCCAATGTGTCTCCCTTTCCTTAATTGATGTGGGGGGTGTTTAACCCCCTGCGTTTTCATGGAATTCCCTACCATTCCCCATCCCCTCCAACATCATATCATATGGTATGACAATGATTGGACCGCCCCAAATGTGGCCAATTTGCTTTGCTGGCCACGCACTTGCCACGTTGCCAGCTCCAACCATGCAAAACAAGTGCATATGTCATGAACAGTAAGGCTGTGGGAACAATGTGAAGTGGGGGCGCGGTGTATGTGCCATTGACCATTCTGGCACCGTTTTGCACCATTTTGGCAGGAAATGGCCTAGACTGGTGCAGAGTAAAAAAATTGCTCTTGATCCAAACACTCATATTCAATATACAACAAAAACAATGAAAACAAGTAGGAGATTCAAAAATAACTTGGAAAGAACATATGGCTCTTTTCAGAACCCTCCTAACCCCCACTAATGACCACCTTCTTAGTTTGATGGTGGAGGTCTGCCTGGTGCTTGCACCAGATGTAAACCTCTTCCGGAATTAAGGAGTTCTTTATTATTGCAAACAGGGGTTACCCTGTAGACGTAGTCTTTTCTTTTCTTTTGGGCCAAGGATGTAAAGTATGTTGTGTTTGCATGTCAGTGCCCAGAAGTGTGTGTTCTGGCTGCAAATATAAAGACCAGTTTGCTAGTATCCAGCAACGAGAGCAGAAGCAGCAAGAGCAACAACGCCTCAGGCTGACAGCACTGACACCAACAAAGAGGCAGGCGTCCGGGACTCCCCCGGCACGGGACCATGGAGATCCATCAATATCATACAACCTCCAAGATTGAGCTTGTGGACTGGCGTGCAAACGCGGGAGTGTTCTGGCGGCTGGTTGAGTGAAGTAGCTAGTCACTGACGGTCAGCAAGCCTTGCTCTTTTTAATCTGTTCAGAGGTCATCCTTTGCCTTGATTTTGCCCTTGTGTGCTTGTGAACAGCCTTTGAGCGTCTTCCGGTTTTCAGTTTTGCTATTTACCGAATGCATCTGGCTTTCAGACACTACCTTTCTTCTGCTATGAGCATTTTTCTAGTTCTGGTTCGGGTTGCTAGCCTTTCACGCTTCAGCTAAGCTGCCCTCGTTCGGCGGATGCAGCTTTATAACCTAATCTAACCTAACCAAGTATCCAGTAACGCAGGATCATCCTAGAAATGATTTCTGCTATTAGTGCAATTGGTTTTTATTTCACAATCCTGAGGATTTTCATGATCCAAACTACTGAAAAGAGGAGAAAAGCTATGCAGGCAGTTGAACAACCCCCCCCATAAATTAAGGAAAGGGTGGCACATCATGACGATGATCAGTCTGTAGTACTGTATGCCAACCGTCCACCAGAGGCAAGGAAACAAGAAGTGCGTCTGGAAAACCCCACTCAAACTTCCACACAGCGAGAGCAGGGGCCAAAAGACAGACACACCCGTCCATGAAAGCAGGTCCCAAGCTTGCAGCCCAGGCCCAGCAGACCTATCCTCTGTATTCTTGATATAATGGATTTCATTGGTACTGCCAGTGGGCCAGCAGTCAACCTATCAGGCTGAGTGACTTACCCCTACTGTAAACTCACACCCTTCGCACTGGAATGTTCACCTCAATATACTTCTTGAAGTCAAACGGCTAGGGGCTGACACACACAGCCTACACATAAACTCATCCAAGTTCATGACTCACTTGCAGCCATGCTCAGAGCTAGAAGTATTAACCTTGCACTGCAAATACGTAGATTTGCTAGCCTGAATTGGTGTAATTTCTGTTTAATCAAATGTGATCTCATCTGAGATGAGTCATCACTTATTCTGACTATCATGGGTGTCATCTCAGGCTGGCAATGCCCAGCAAGTCCAGCCTGGAAATCGTCAGCCAGATGAATTGGCTGCTCAGCGAAGATTACTCCGAGACACTGAGTCAGTGTCAAATCGGAACCTTTTTCCCATGCTGACAACCCCAGTAGCAACCCCATCTGGTCGAGGACTCATTCCGTTATACTTTGAAATACTGTATTTAACCTGGTGACCCTGTCCACTGCAGTCTATCTGGCATACAGAACAGACAAATTCAATTAAAATAACACAATGTTGTTTATAAGTCAAAATTCAAATTGCGCGCCAGGCTAGGCAAAATTAAGCAGCACAATATCCACACAGTGCATCAAAATTCAGTCCATCCTAATGACTCAATATACAGCCCACTCAATGATCAAGGTCCCGGAAAGGAATTGGACCTGCAACCCGCATTCAAATGTGATCAGTCTTTCAGTGAAAGAAAGTTTCAGCCTCATGTTGACGACTGTCCGGCATCCAAATGAAAGAAAATGTGAGAAAGAAGAAAAGTAGTAGAATCAAACCATGGAAATTTAGGAAAGAGTACAGTTTAAGCAATGGGCTGCCTGCAGGAGCCCAAGGTGCAAAATGATCCATGCAATTACGTCTCTAAGCACACATTAAGCAAGGGCATGTAAGAGAAACACGCTTCTCATTTCATACCCCAATATCATATCCCACACCTGACATGCTTGCATACCGGCAGGAATTGCACACGTTTTGTCAGCATGGAACCTGCTCGTGATGTTTCAAGTCGGGAAACTTTTGCCCAGCTGTACATCATTTTGCTACGATGGCACAAAGCAAGTGCTCTGCTGATTCAACAATTCTTGGGGTCTAAATGACCAGACGCCTAAAAATTAGCCAAGAAAAAAATTTGCATGCATGAGCAAGCAGAGGGCAACTGCGAAATTGCATTCCACACCAAGAAAAGACAGACTGTCTGCAAGGCAAGCATTTGAAGTAAGCTGCAAATTGAGCAGTGCAAGAGACTTTGGCATAGTTCTCCCATGTAGCACCCATGAAGCACACATCCAGGAGCAAACAAGGAAGATGTAAGTCTGCATAGAGTTAAAAGATTTTGCACACCCACGACATGGCCGTGCATACATCGCTTCATGCCAAGAACAATCTGTCCTACAATCACAAGATAGAATGTCTGAAAGGAGCATGCTCATGCATAGCAACCTCGTCTTAATGATCAGCTGAGCAATAAAGCCATTGATCCAAGCATTTCAGGACCTAGTATTCTTCCATGTCCTGATGCCCCCTCGCTCTTTTTAGGCAGCTAATATACTCCCAGCCTACTGGTCAAATACACCAGGACAGCACCATACAATGTGTGTGCACTTTTTTGGTAAAAGATGCTATGAGGAATAATAATTCAGACTTTGTGATTGACATAATAGGGCTCCCATGGCTCAAGCATGACAAACACTTGAATGTCGTGTAATTAAGTTTTCTGCCACCCTTTCACCAGAAGCTCGAGCCCACGCCAGCACTATTCGCATTCCCTGTTCCAGCTAGTCAAACGACATCCATGGCCTGGCTGCCAAAGAACATACATAACATTAACAAAAGTCACCTCGCTGCCACAAAACAAAACAAATCACATGACATAATACACTACACAAAACATGAAACATGAAGCACAAAACTCACATCAAGTTGGCTTGTGCAATGCTGCATGAGCTCCACGTCAGCAGCGCTCACGCATTTCGTGCAAACCTATGCCTAATAGCTTGTCCGTGAAAAAACCGGACCGCGCTTAATCTGTTATATATCAATAATGGTCTCAGGACCTGACCTTATGAAGAATGATTTTGCGCGAAAATAGTCCGGATTCGTCTGGCAGCCAAGGCCTGCTTACCCAACCTCACGGTCAGCTCATAGCCGTAGGGCTTCAGCCTGGATGGCTTCTGTGTCACCCGCATCACCTGAAGAATGTACAGGGCCAAAACGCAAACGTGTGACTCAGGCTTGAGCTTGAAACGCGTAACGCAAGCAGGGCATGATGTGCATGAGCTGCTGTTTGCGCACATGCCCTGCTTGATGGATGCCGCACACTGCAAGGCTGCACCTCCTCCCGACTGCCTGCCTGCCTGCCAAAGGTCCAAGGTATGCTGTCGAGTGCAGAATCTGCACCGCTTCGCATGGGTTGGCGCAACATTCCCTGCCCCCACCAGCATTGCTCTGTGCTGCACCCACTTTGCTGGGGACAGATGGCAACATGACCAAAGAGCTGACCACCCTGACCTTTGCATCCCGAGTGCTGCAAGCCCTGAAGTTGGCAAGATGCTGAGCGGACGGACCCAGGCCGCCTGGAGCACTTTACTCCTGGGAGCAAGTACCCTGCCAGATGCTGCACAGTATGTATGTATGAGCACGGTCCGACCCACCCTTCCTCATGGGGGGCGCCCTGCTGGCTGCTCCTCCTGGCTTTCAGCATTGCGTAGGGCCATGTCAGCGGGCTGCCTGCCGGGAGCGCCGGATCTGTGCACAAAGATGGTGCTTGCATCGGGATGCCCGCTGACTGGATGTGAGGCAGTAAAGGAGAGGAGCGGTCGCCTTCAAAGCAGAACGACCTGGAGATGGGATCCCCAGGCAGGGCTGCTCCGTCCTCTTGCTGCTTTTGCTGCGGCCGCGACTGATGCGGCCCCAAGGGCTGCGGCGCCGGCTCTCCAAGAAAGGAGACCTGGCGCCAAGCAGGGGCTACCAGTGGCGAGGGCAGACCAGATGACAGGAACTCGCTGGTTGGTAGCCCCTGCGACGCTTCAGCCCTGGCGCCCAGCAGTGAGACAAGCCTTGCCAAGACGCGTGAATCAAGCTCTGGTGGGGGTGGGTGCTTGGGTAACTCTGCCCTTGTGCTGCCGCTCCTGGAAGAGGTGCGCCTGAGGCTACCAAAGGCTTGGGGCTCACAATCCGGGCGCAGGCGTGGCACGGAGGGCTCGCGCAGGGGTGGGAGCGAAGGCGCAGCGCTGTCTTCCAGGAGTCGGACCGCAAGCTGCTGTGTTCTGCACACTTCCTTTTTGAGCTGCACCATCTGCGGGCACCAGCGTTGGGAGCACATAGTTGGGTGCGCTGCATGTATGATGCGCGTGTTCGCGGCATACTTTGTGTGCATGTACATGTTTGCGCGTACGTACCTGTGCGTGTGTGTGCGTCTGAATGTGCATGTATGTTTGCATGTGCGTGCGCTTGTGTGTGTTTGTATCTGTGTGTGCATGTGTGTGTGTATGTGTGTGTGTGCGCGTGCGCGTGTGTGCGTGTGTGCATACGTGCGTGCGTGCATGCATGCACGCGTGTGCATCTGTGCATGTATGCGCATGTGCAACATATTGGGCAATCTAGGAACCCACCTTTACAGAGAGGAAGATGCAGAACATACCAGAAATAACTATGAGAATTGATAAGGATAAAACGACACCTCCAGCTTGACTGCATCCCTCAGCCATGGAAAGGTCCTTTATCTGTGGCCACCCGCGCCACTCATAGTCACTTAATGACTAAAATGAAAATAAGAACAATGATAATGATACGTGCACTGACTCATTGACGGACGCACTGGCCCGCTGACGGGGACCACCGAAATTCTGGCCCGGATCTTACATATATGACAACTCCATCGTAAATATTGATTAAAACGTAACTCGCCGTCCTTCAAGTGCAGCGATTTTTAAGCCATTGTCCCATATTCAGCGCTTAGAAAATATAAACAGTCTAGGTTGGTGCACCGCTTGTTGTATTTGCTTGAGGAGTTATCTTCATATGAGGGTGCTAATATTCTTGTGGCTTACATTCCTGTGTTCATGCAGCCAGACCCATGCTTGCAGCCTGCACCGCTGAGCGGCCTATCGTGTGCAAGTGTGTGGTTTTGTTCTGGACAGGCCTTGTGCTTCTCTGTGGCAAGCTAAGACATTTACTGGTTGTATGACAGAAATGTAGAGCTCGGGTTCATGCTCCAAGTGATGAATCCGTTCAGGTCCACCTTCCAGCTAAAGTGAGCTGTGCTGCGTGAGTGTGGGCACAAGCCTCTCCAATTCTATAGGTTTAGAGCTGCTATAAAATAATATATTTAGTAACTAAATATATGCTGTTGTAGAACTAAATTTTAGTTCTACAACAGCATGCTGTCCTCCGATAGTGCCACCTTACGGCAGGTCCTTAAAGCTTCAGCCTCATGAGCCTGATCAGGCTGAGACCTGCTGGGCTTACATCTTGCGTGCCTCAGGGGCTGGTGCTGTGACACATGCACAAGTCTGGAATCCTATTTCAAATCATTGTCATCCATACTTCTGCAGACCTGAGCTTTAAGGTGAGGATAGCGCCCCTAGGTGGCCTTGAGGAGTGCAACAAGGCCTTGAGGAGTGCAACAGAATATGCGCGTCTTAAGCTGAACAAAAGGCACCCGAATGCCATCTATCACACCTGCTACTTAGAGGGTATATGAATGTTTCCTTACATTCCCCCCTGCTTAGCTCTGGACGTCCCGGCAATTACAGGTCTTATGGGAGTCTTTAAAGACTTTGCCTAGCCTTTGCCTGAGCCCAGCCTCGTGTCCGTTCCTTTTAACCAGGGTTTTGCTTCTGCCCCTTAGCTGTTTGTCGTTTTTCCTTACGGGCGGATAAGTTAATTCATGATTAGATCACCCGGGTTCGGGTCCAGAGGAAATGACAACTATTTGCCGAATTTTCTTTACCCACTTCAGAATTAAGAGGACGTAATAAAGAACCTAATGGAGTAACAATACCTGGTTCTAATACATTTAATACTAAAACCACAGTTACTGATTTATCATGTAGAGAATTCTCTATTATTTTACAGGGACACTTGCAATCGGAGTAGCAAAGTGTAGTGCTTCGGTAGGATTCGATCCCATGATCACCTTGTGTCAAGCCTGAGCTTCGCCTGCGCCTGTGACACAAGTGGACCTTGGACCCAGCTCTAATACCAATGTAACATAAGGCATCTGAATGCCACATATCACATCTGCTTATTAGAGGGTATATGAATGTTTCCTTACATAAGCCTAGGTTAACTTTTCCTTTCTTAATCTGATTATGAGCATGCGTGCGGAATGGGGTGTTCCTGTGCTGCGCAGCCTTCTCAGTAT
>LFCJ01002785.1_pt1 | contig 12651 bp, 14 predicted proteins | sample 643141 | NCBI WGS metagenome assembly LFCJ01 (sample SAMN03766243, study PRJNA286221) | soda lake metagenome | biome: soda lake; feature: Kulunda steppe; material: water; isolation source: sample B1-Br-g2 brine of Lake Bitter-1 | place: Russia: Kulunda steppe | collected 2010-07 | reverse complement strand
CTGGCAGCTTTCCTCTGCCTATGCCATGAACCTTAGAGGCTCATCAGGAAGGTTTTGAGGGGAAAGCCTAAAGCACCTCTATCAATTCTCTCTTCACCATTGTCCATTAGGAATAACTTTCACCTACTACATCAAAAGCTATCCGCATTTTTACTTTTCCACACATCCACCCGCTGATTGGAAACCAAAAATCACCGGGTGGACGGGTGGACGGGTGGACGAGAATTCCTTTTTTCGTCCACCCGCTTGCTGTTGGAAACGCAGCGAGGGTCCGGGGATGGGTGGACGAAATATTTTCGTCCTCCCGTCCACCCGCCCCTTCCACCCGGGTTGGAAACACAAAAGCGGGTGGATGCCCGCAAAAAACATTTTTGTCCTCCCGTCCACCCGCTGTTGGAAACGAAGCGTAAATTCATCACTCGTTCGTAAAATGTATTCTAAAAGTAAGTTAATTCATTTTTATTTAATAAGATGCTCTATAACAAGACTCTGCGGAGTGCCAACGTAATTGCCGCTCCTGGGCGCTTGCTTCCAGCCTTCAGACAGCCTAGGAGAGAAGTGGCAGCAAAGGTAGGATTCTGGGCCACCTGAGAGGGGTTAGGAGCAGCTGAAATGTTCACTGTGCACGCCAGGGTGGATGAGGGTGGCTGCCTGCTGAACAGAAGAATGGCTGAGTTCTTGAGCAAGCCATGCTGGTCAAATGTGTGGATTCTGATTTTATGCTACCCAATCCACTAGTGCTTGGGACCTGGAGCATCCCCTGCGCTGCGTCAAGACTGATGTATCTCGTGCTCAGCTCGCCATGTGTGAGCTGAAGGACCTTTTGCACCAAGTGATAAGTTTAAGTTCTCACCAGTAAATGAGATTTTGGTATGATAGAAGGGTTGCCACTGGCGCGCAGCGTGAGTAGCACCTCTTCTATATAACCTGGCTTCAGCATTGGCCTTCTTTGTGTGACTTGTGCACGCACAGAGCGCGTCCACGATTCCGGCTGGTGCTCCAGGAGGCCCAAAACAAGGGTGAGGCAACCATGCATCGACATTCAGCAAGATGCTTGCACTCGCAGACTTGTGCAAGTGTGCTTTCTGCGCTCATTTCAGCGTTTTACTGCGCGGTCGCGCGATCACAGCTCATCCCATGCACATGAGTGAGACATGATTGAATGACTGCTCAGGTATCATACCGTCGAGGATGACATCAGGAGTGAGGCCCTGAGCTTCTTTTTTCCACCTGAGGCTGAGGCCAAGTGTGCTCCAACAACTGGCGGAGTGAGTTGCGGGCAGACAAAAACCCTGAGCTCCTGTGCTGGTGTGCATGTGCTACTGAGCTACATATCAGTGCTTGTCTTCACCAGTCAGTAGACAAGTGTCTGCTGCCCCTCACTGTATTGTACTTGGTATGTTAACTGGGCGCAGGTGAACAACGTGGTGGAGCGCGTCTTTGTCAAGGGCAAGGATGGGAAGGAAGAGCAGTTCATCCTCCGGATTTACAACAATGGTGGCATGTCCGAGAAGGTACGTTCTGGCAGAGACACCGCAAGGGTCTCCATGCTGGCCCCTCCCACCCATGGCCCCGTTGCAATTCCACACAGGCCACAAGCAAAACTATTCGTTCGTGATGGCAGAGTGCTTGTGAGGAGTGTGAGGGGCTTTTTCTCTGTTGCAGACCACATGACTCAACGTTGAAGACGGGCAGATACTTGGTACAGATACCTTGCAGGACACTGCGGTCGCTCGGGGAGTCGATTCACCGCGGAGCAACAGGCTCTGCATAAGGTGGTCGCCTTCACTGTGCCGTGGCACCGCCCTGGGCAGCTGATTTTGTAAGGATATGTTGCTCGTGTATTTGCATGCAGGTGGTCTTTGAACATGCTATACTTGCACAGCTTGCGGAGCAGCAGCTGAGCGTACAGGCGCGTCAATCGATGGCTGGGCAGCTCAGCATGTAGGCTAGCCACGCTCTTCAACAGGCTCATGTGATCCAATCACGGCCCGGGGAGCTGGGTGTTGTAAGCCTTGGTTTTTGGAGTAGTTCATTCTTGGGCTGCGCTAGTGCAGGATTATCATGCGCACCTTGAGCAGCTGAGCTCCCATGTGCCCAATCCCCAGGTCCCTCGCACCCTCCCCAGCAAGAATGGCCGCCCCCACGAGCTGCTATCCAACGGTGCAGGTAAGGCACGGTCACGCAGGCAGCGCCATTTCTTGCAGTGCAGGCCAGGCACTGCTGGCAGCAAAAGGTCAGGTGTCTTGAGCATCGCAAGTGCACAAGTGTTTTGCAGAGTGTAGGTCCTTGGGCTTAGCATACTGACTTATGAGTAGGGATCGGTGTTTGCTAATAGCGCTATATAGCGCTATAAAACTTTTCAGACATAGCGCTCGAGCTCGAAAATTCACCTCTGGCCCAATTGGGAATATTATTATAGAATTAAGAATGTAATTATAGAAATAGATTGGCAGACGTATTTAATGGGGACGAGCCATAGATTATACTGGGGATGGATGGTTCGCAGCCACATGTCCAGGGGGCAGTGCCACCCCTGCAGACCTCTTCAAGAGGACGACAGCAGGTTCTCTTAGGAAGTGCTCTGATAGGTTTACGATGAAGATTTAGCTAGAGAGGGGCTGTGTGATGGAGTGCGAATGAATGTTGCATGCCAACCTCGGCCCCGCGAACCCCAGGACGATGCAACGTTACAACTGCATACAGCAAGCACTGGAAGCAGCAGGGGTTTGCAAAATCGTCAAGGAGCATGCCAGGGAAAAAGAAGGAGAACGAGGTGAGGAGGAGTTAGACTGTGTTGGGAGGCCAGTGGCCAAGAAGCAGCATATCAAGTCCTTCTCAATTGGCCCCGCATAGCACAAGCAGTTCCTTTGTCTCATGGCCATTCATTTCATCAATTATGAGGTCCCCTTATCAAGCTGGATTGCCCTGCGCTTGAGTCAGTTGAGTCCACGCAAGCAGCTCCATTCAAGCAGCCATGCAGCAAGCAGTAGTAGCACCAGCACCAGCACCAGTTCCAGCAGAAGGTTTCGAAGAGCAGGCGTTGGGCAGCAATCAGCACTTGAGAGCGGACAGCTAGGGAGTGCCTGGAGCACAAGTGTGTTCTTCAGATCACGATGCACCTGATCTGAAGGGGGAACCTGTCAACATTATATTTTTCAGGTAGCATTTCAAGGGGATATGCAGAGCTGTTTTAAGCATTGAGGGAATTGAGGAATGAGGGGCCTAGCGGTACAAAGGCATGTGCCCGCACATGAGTAGGAGTGAAACCCTAGTGCCAGATATAGCGCTATATCTGGTTGCTAGAAGCCCTCAGCCCCAAAAGAATTTAATTTTCGCTTCCATATTTTGTATGGGAGCATTATACAGGGTGCTGAACCTCACTTCCGATTTTGATGCCAAAAATTTGAAGTGCAAGGTGGAGTTCTGGCAGATATAGCAGCTGAAATATAGCAAAATATAGCGGTATAGCGCTATATAGCGCTATAGAATTGCCTCATATAGCGCTATATGCCGAACCCTAGATATTTGTACGGTTTTCAGCAGCCCTTATTATGCATCCTGCCACACATCTCAATCACTGGTCACTCACATGTTTTCGATACGCAGAGTGCTGCGTTTTCTACATCATCCCAGGCACTCTTGCCAAAACGACCAGCCCCCAAGAGGTAAGCACTCCAACCGGTGCTCTGGCCCCCTCTTCCCGGGGGGCGGGTGACTATTTGCCCGGGACATTCAGCTCACATCACGAGTGTCAGGGGCAACTGACTCATTGATTTGTTCTGATGATTCGTACAGCATGCATGTGCCATCCTATGCCACCCTTTGAGGCCTGAATGTTTCAAATTAAGGGAGTGTCGCAAACGCTGGTGGCTTCAGGGATTGGGTTATACCTGACAAACCCGAAAACTCTGGGTTGGCTTGAAACATGGCAGTAGTCTGCGTGGGCCAGGAAAGGCTTGAAAACAGGCAAAAGTAAACGAGGACCCAGTGCACTGCCCCCTCCTGGTTGCCAGCACTTGAGCTGTAGAACCGCCTAAGGTGTGGAGCCCCAAGCATTGTCATGACTGAGTGCACATGTGCCACTTGCCATGCTGGCACTCACTGGCTTAAGCACCCTGAAATTGCGCCTGTCAACCTACTTATCAGTCAATCAGCAGCTTCCAAGCAGTCTAGCTCGGTTGGGCTGGCACAAAACATGTGGGGACATGCAGTTAACAAGCCTTCATGTGTGGAGCATAGTCTGTGTGCTGAAGAATGCGACCGCAATGTGGTTGTGCCTGGACGCAGGTCGGCAGGGCTACTGGTGAGCTGAACAAAGCCATGGGCAAGCTGAAGCTGGACATGAAGGCTCCCATTGCTCCTTACTTTGAGCTCTTTAAGGTGTGTGCTATCGTGTGCTGTAATTACTATTTGCAAAGCAAGGACTGGGGTCTGCGCCCATCAAGTTGGCTTCAGCATGAAGGCGGAGCACCGAGTTGTGCCGTCTTAGCCACCACTGGAAACAGCTCAGTTTGACGGACCTTGGCCATAAGAGGAATCTACATAAGCTTATGGGCCAGGCCTGGCCTGCCTCCAACTCTTTACCCAGCAGACAGCGCTGTCCTGTTGCAGCCCCTCCCTGGCTTTGCTTGCTTGCACATGCACACACGCAGGCACACGCAAACACGTGCGCTTGCTCTGTCTGCTGCTGTAGGTGCACCACGCCGTCTCTGAAGAGAAGTTTTATGAGGAGATGGCCAAGCCCCAGATGGACGTGGCCCGCGAGCCCATCAACTACTTGGTGCGCATGGTCCTCATGCAATCATATCAATTTTAGTTGGTTACGAAGCTTGATTCATGCCCGTGGACCGTGAGCGTGACAGCTACCTTTTGGGCACGGCCCAAGCCAGCACAGCACTGGGGCACAAGTATATGTTTGCAGGGACTGTGAACAATTGTGACGGTACAGGTGCAGCCATGTAACACAATTGAAGGACCTGGAGCCAGCCTATCATACAAGCGTATGTGCATTAGAAAAGTGTCCCTGGGGAGCAGGCCTGTTTGCCTGTGTGGTAAGACAGTCAGTCGGCTACTCCATTATCTGTTTTTCAAGCTTTATGGGACACTTTATGAGACACAGCTTATGAGCCTGCTTGTTGCGTTCATCGCAACAATTGCTCCTTAATGGTCCACAAAAATTTTTTCCATGCTCTCTTCCAGAGGTTTAGGAGTGTGTGCATGTCCGCATGCATTGCTTATGAATGTAAGGGAGCCAAGCACAAGGTTTGCTGGTGGTCGATATTTTTTGCTTTACTTTGTCCTCATCACTTGGTGCACCAATAAGGTTTTTGAAGATAGATTCCTCACCTCATGTGTTTGTGTGTTGCAGGTGGATCAAATCAAGATCCTCACAGGTGGGTATGAATCAGTGTGCTAGCGTGCTCATTCCAATGCCATGAGTAAAAGTGTTGCAGCACTTAGTGCAATTTGTGGAATCCTTTCAAAATTGAAAGCGGTCTGTTTGCATAGTTGCCAAGCTTTTTTGGTCTGCGGGTTACGGCATTCATGCCCCATGGCCAACCATAAAATGGAGCTAAGAGCGATAGAAACACAAACGATCAGAAACTTCAAAGACATTCTTAGTCTGCTAAACATCCTGGCATTTATTGGCATGAGCCGCACAATTAGAGATTCAGATAATGCAGGGAATTGTACATGTACAGGTATTGTGGGTCACTCAGACACCAATGATGAAATAATGCTGTAGCGAGGAGCTATGTGTTTGGGTTGCTTGTCTCTGACAAAACCAGCCCAATTTGGCAAGGGGTAGGAGACAGGGATCTAGTATATGAAAAATTCATTCGTCATTGCATAGTGGGTAGCATAATTATATGTTTCTGATGCAATAGGCCACCTTTGGGGGCTCTCTGACCCTTGCTTGCATGCAAGGTGTTCAGCTCATGCCAGCTTCTAGGCCCTCTTCCCCTTAAGCCAAGGCACTTTTTGCCCATACTTTTTTCTTATAATGATCCAAGAAAGGGCATGCCTGGGAAAGTTTAAAGAAAGTGCAGTCTGTAGTGAAACAGAAATTTGGGACACCCCCCTTCCCCCCCCTTCTTCCCCCAATTGCTCAGTGACATGATCCTGGACATGGATGAGATGTCACGTTCATCATGCAGGCAAGATTGATGATTTCTTAAAACGCGGGCTCCCTCTTCAATGGATCCATGGTAAGCCATTGACAGCACCTTAACTACATCATTGCTGCACCGCTAGGACTAATTTATGACTGCAACACGTGCACATCACTTGCATCGTTACCTGTACCTTCCATGCACAAAAAAACATTCCAACTGCTTTGTGGATGCGATGTGATTGCAGGTGACCTACATTACGACAACGTGCTTGTGGTGCGTGCAATCTTCATCTTTCTGTCTGTGGAACTATACATGATGTTGCAAATAGCCTGACTGTGCAAGCCTGAATTCTGCTTGGCTTCTGGAGGGCATTTAAAGGCTGACGGATCCTCATGGCTAACCAGTGCTGATGAGTTGTCTCATGTGATCAGGTCACCAGCGAGTCAGCAAAGTAGTGTTTCCTTGAAGTATGCTACGTTGAAATAGAAAGCCAGGAAGCTGGCGATGAAGTCATACATTCTAGCTGTCTAGCTGAATGCGCAGGCAGAAGTTGATAAATTTCACGTCTATGTGCCGTCTATATATAACTGTGCAGCAAAATTATTGACAGTGTTCTCCAGTGTCTAGGAACAATGCACGCAAAATTGTTTGGCCAGCTCCAAGCAGTAAAGTGGTAAGTCTTCTGCAGGTGCGCTCACATTGCATGCACAAACGTCAATGCATTGATTTTCCACAACAGACAGGAGACACTGTATCTGGTCTACTAGACTTTGAGTTCTGCTCCTACGACTGGCGTGCAATGGAGCTGGCTGTGGCTTTGTCAAAGTGAGTGCAAGGATTAATTGTCTAAAAATTAAGTGATACTTCTATTGTAAGTCCTTCATTAGGTGAGCCAAGGTAGACCTGGCTTGCCCAACAACTTATGCCATTTTATTGGCAAAGTGCTTGAAAGGGGGGCTGCGGCTTCAAGGCATGGTGCAAGTATGAGTGAGACCATACCCAAGCATAAGGCCGTTCTTCACACAAATAAGATTGGGGGGGCTTGTCGCGGCAGCGGGCGAGAATGGAAGGCTACGCACACGCACACACACACACACACACACGCACACGCACACACATACACAAACCAGTGCTGTGGCGTAATTCAGAATTGGAACCGTATTTTATGGTGCATTTATGACGTCAGATGTCAACCACCTTTTAATACGGTAAATTTTTGAATGACGGTGGGAAATCGTAATTTAAAGTGGTGTTTTGTCCCAAAATAAATTTGCAAGCCATCATGCCCGATGGCAGGCAGGTCAAGAGGGCTCGAGCAGCCCTGGGGGGGCCGACTTTGGCTCACCCCAGCGAGCTGATTCCTCCTGCACCACTCAATGCAGGCCTGAGGTTGGGCCAGCAGCCTAAGAAGGGAGGCCAAAATAAGAAAATCTGGGTGCAGGAATAGTATGTAAGAAGGCAGAGGCGCAGGGGTAAGCCAGGGAAGGTGGAGCACTGCTGCAAGCATTGTGATACAGTGCTCTCTGGGACGAATGTGACGCGACATGGGCTGATGGAGGCCAGCGAGGAGCAGAAGACTGAGTTTGCAGAATGGCTGGACTCAGTGCGTGATGCAGCAGAGAATGCAGGTGCAGAGGAACCAGCAGCCGAGCCGATGGGCAGCAGGGGGCTGAGCAGAAGGGGAATGAGCAGCAGGGGGCTGAGCAGGAGGGGGATGAGGGAGAGGGATTTGAGCAGGGGGAGGATGAGGGAGAGGGACTTGAGCAGGGGGAGGATGAGGAAGAGGGAATCGAGGAGGGGGGACAAGGAAGAGGAAATTGATGAGGAACAGGATGTTTGCAGGGATGTTAGAGTGTGGGAACTAAGCACCTGGATTGAAAAGGAGAAGGCTAAGGAAGACCTTTGAATTTCTGACGGTGCAGCACCGTAAATAACGAAAATCCCAATCCTCAGACGTCAGAGTGAATTACGCCTGTAAATTCTTAAATTACGGTCAAAGCCGTAATTACGCTGCCGTAACGTAATTTACACCTGACACCGTCAGGCGTAAACGCCCAGCACTGACAATAACACACACCTACAGGTGACCCTGTTATCCTGGGCTCAAGAATTGTACGCTTATTCATGTCCTGCTGCCTCTCACAATCACCAGCTCCTGGTCCGTGAACAAAACACTCTATCTTCATCATGTTGCTAGGTATGTTGGAGAGGACGAGCCTTTGCCGCCTATCCTTGACTTCATGGAGGGCTTCGCAATCCATGGAGAGCTCACAGGTAAGGCTATCGATAGGCTATATAGAGAGACTGCTTCACTCTTTGTTGTAATGCTTCAAAGGCTTGTCAGCTGACACAGCATGAAGTCCAGCTTCTTCCATCGACGCTTTTGCTTGCATTGTTTCTGCCTTGAAAATGCATTTCAACTTCTCAACTTGCGCTCTCTTTTTCTCGCCTTTAACGGCACCTAATCCAAACAATGTAATTTCACAAGTATGGCTTGCTCATCATTCTGTGCACATTCCTCTGGTGTTCCCACAGATCTGGAGGCAGAGTGCATTCCTGACATGATCAATCTGCGCATCGCTTCCAATGCGGTGTACTTCACAGGTAGGAAATTGTAAGACAATGCATCATCTGCACAGTGCAAGTGGTTAAGAGCGCATGCGCTCTCACATGAAATGCCACATTTTTAGAAAATGACCAATGCGGCTCCTGGTGATATACATTTATCAGATAAGTTACCGTGCATTAACTTACATGTCCTGTTCTCTGCTGTTGCATCTTCAATGAGCCTGCAAGTCTTTATCCTAGCGTGATGTTGACTGCATATCAGTACATGACAAACCACAGAGATAAGGTGCGGAAATGATGTAGTTCCATGTGTGTGTGTGTGCGCGCAAGTGGCAAGGGTGCTCCGTGTTGTCCTGATTGTCCTGTAATGGACAATTACATTGTACACCTGTGATAGACCATTACAATGGCTACAATGGTACACAAAATGTAATACCATTAATGCGGTAGTAGAACAAGTATGCTCAAGGAATGCGCACAAAGGATACGTGCTTCTCATTCCCTGCAGGCCGAGCAATCGCTGGTGAGGACACCATTGAGGCCTTGACCAGCCGCGCTGGTACATACGCCAAACGCGTGCAGTGGGTGAATGCCAACAGGGACACCCTTGTGAGCGCGATCAAGGGCAAGATGGCCGCCATCGCCAGTACGAGCAAGGCTATGGCATGAATGAGCTTGCGCGGAGCTTCCTAAAGACAACCGCACACTGTGTGGAAGACCTTCTCTGTGTTGCTGTTTAAGCACAGGACTGGATCATCTTTTGCTACAGAAGCAGGCAGGGCTAAATCATATTTTGTTAGGCTTGTTCAAGTGCTGAACCTGCCTTTAATGCCGAGGTGCCAGGTCATGTTTCACAACTGTATACTTTGTAAACGGATGACTCATGTTTCGGAAACACAGATGATCTGAAGAATAGTAAACAAGCCATCCTTCTGGATAGGCCAGCTGGCATGGTACAAGGCCTTGGTGGAAAGAAAAGAGACGTGGTGGCAGGCAAAAAGATTGGGCAGGGATACCCCCGGCATGTAGCCTAGCTAAATTGAATAATAGAGGATGAGCTACTAGCCTAGTTCTAGGCTAGAAAATAGGACTGCTCGCACCAGGTGAATGCCATTCCCGAAGTCGCGTCGCCAGGGAAGAGAAACTTGGATAAGACTACAGCGCCAGGCCAGGGGTAATCCTGTGTCATCCATCAAGCTTCATAGGTGCTCCTTTCAACACAAAGCTTTCACCATTGAACTAGGAGGGTACATCAGTGGACCGATCAGTGGAAGGTACATCAGTGAAGAGAGGGAGGGTGCTCCTTTCAAAAGGTAGTGTATGCAAGCAGCATTGATAGAAAAGACTTTTTTTTGAAGCGCCTTTTCACACTGTGGCATGGGGTGGGGTAACCCCACTGGGGTTACAACCAATGTGGCATGGCATGGGGTTACAAGGGGTTACAAGATAGAGCCTTCAGTCAAGAAGTGTGACTGCTAGCCCAGCCTACTTATTAAAAACTACCAGGGCTTGAAAGAAAAAAATAAAGCTTATTGTCTTCCTGGCCCAGAAAAGCAGACACATTCAACAAGTTGTTGAAGCCTGCGGGAGGAAACTGGGATGCATAAGTCCTTTGGAGAGAGACCATGTTGGATGGGTGCAGCGAAAAAGGACGTGTTCAAGCAAGTTGCTCATCTTGTACATCATTAACATTCAATGCTAGCAGCAAGTTGCACAAGTCACAAGTTGGGGAGGTATTAAGCGTCCAGGTCACAGTTTCGATTTGTAGGGTGTGGGCACGAAGTCTGAAGCGTGCTACGCTGCGAATAACGTCATGAGGAAGGTCAAGGAGCATGTATTTAGGAAGGGTGTATCGAATGTGTGATAAGGGCCCTCTTTGCAGGGAGGGCGCACCATTAATGCTAAGTGGAGCATTCGCTATTGCGCTCACCGTGAGCTGTTGCGCTCACCGTGACGTGGATGCGTATCAGAATAAGGTGCCTACTAATCCAAGTGCCTCTCCCTGAGGTCCACAACAAAACTACTGAGATCAATGGGCTCACTTTTCAGCAGCCTTTATTTGAACATGTAGGATTGTCTCAGACCATTCATAGCAGAGAGGATGTGGGACGACCAGCAATGATCGCACCGTGAGCTCAGTTGCATGTCAGCTCCTAAATACTTTCTCACAGTGGAGCTATTGCTTTGAGCTGCGGCCTTGTACAGCCGCATTGCCGCCGGAACCAGTTGAACTGTAGAGGCTCTAGACCCCACTCGCACATGACGCATCATGAAGGGGGTGTGTCCTTGACCATCAAAATCCTCTTGAGCACGATCAGCAGTCATTCTTGTAAAGGATTGTCAATTTTCTTTTTTCTTGATACAGTAATTGTTTCTTTCATTCATCACAATGGTGTGTGAAGAACTAGCTGCCCACTTGGGGATTCACACGATTGGATGCCGCAACAGCACAATGCAGCAGCAAATGTAAAATATCTGAATTGCAATAATGAATAGTCTGTGGTGTTTGTCTTACATATTTAAAACCCAATCGAACAAAGGGAAAAAACATGGTCATTTCTGTGATTCCTCATGTTGTGTTTGAGCTTAGCTCAGTGAACTTATTTTAAAGTGTTTTATTGGTGGCCTTCAGTCCTGCAGTTCGTGTGCATCAAGGATTCATCTTTAACTTCATGCATCAGCAGACGAACTTCGATCCTGCTCTAGACCGGATGCTATTTGCATACTGCCGATTGGAACGAAAAATGGCCATCAAAGAGACATACTGGCTATATACGATGTGCACCTCATTAAAATAAAATATTGTGTTGATACTTGACCAGAGCAACAACTAGCAAGAGCAACTGAGCAGCATATTGGATAGAAACATGCCCTTGCACAGCAATGCCACGAAGTAAGCCTACATAGCATCCTTATTGGATGCTATGTATTGGAGTGATGGGGACCATCTATAAATGTCACACTGAACTACCCCTCAGTAAGCTTGGCCTAGACTGGTGTAGAGTAAGAAAACTTACTCTTAAACTAAACGCTCATTCTATTCAATATGCAACAAAGATCATAAATACAAGTAGGAGGTTGAAAAACATCAAGGAAAGAACACATGGCTCTTTTCAGAACCCTCCCGACCCCCATAATAATGACCTTCTTCCTAGTTTGATTGTGGAGGTTTGCCTGGTGCTTGCACCAGCTGTAAACTTCTTCCTTAATTCACGCAATCAGGGGTTACCTTGTTGGCGTAGTCTTTCTTTCTTACTTTCTTTCTTTCTTTCTTTTTTTCTTCATGCATCTCATCATCACCTCTTTATAACTGACACCATACACCAAAAGCTATGCATTTTGCGCTTTTATGGCGCATCTTTACTGTTTCTCTGATGGTGCATTTCTTTGTTAGAGTCTGTCCCTTCTTAGATCTAGGTCCAGGTTGCAGGCCTGAGAGGCTCCAGCTAAGCCCTTTTATTGTGGGTACAGCTATGTAAGCTTGCCTTGCAAGCATCGTGCGTGACTGACTAATGGCTATCCATCAAAAATGGATTGGTGCATTGAGACCCCTTTAAAGGCACCTAATCCAAACGTTTGGATGTTAACAATTTCCTGTAATTTCACGAGTATGGCTTGCTCATCATTCTGCGCACAATCCTCTGGTGTTCCCACAGATCTGGAGGCAGAGCATTCCTGACATGATCAATCTGTGCAATTAGGTGTGTGCTGCCAGTCATGAGGCTAATTGTTGAGAATCCCATGTGAGAATCCATAACTTATGGCATAAGACAGCCTTTGCGCTTGAAGACAGATACTGCTCCCAGGGACGGTCTTGATGGCTTGATAGAGAGAAAGGCTACAGAAAGCTTGCTCAATAGGGATTGTAGCAGGTTAGGTAGTAAGTGAGAAATGGCATGACATCTGGATTCCTGCTGCAACATAGAATTTTATGTGAACATACACTGGCATCAATTTAACCACG
>LFCJ01002784.1_pt1 | contig 12652 bp, 9 predicted proteins | sample 643141 | NCBI WGS metagenome assembly LFCJ01 (sample SAMN03766243, study PRJNA286221) | soda lake metagenome | biome: soda lake; feature: Kulunda steppe; material: water; isolation source: sample B1-Br-g2 brine of Lake Bitter-1 | place: Russia: Kulunda steppe | collected 2010-07 | reverse complement strand
TCAATCCTCGCACCTAGCCTAAAAGGAAACGACCCAAGCAACGTCTTCCTATACGGATCTGTAGGAACAGGAAAAACATTAGTAGTAAAACACGTCTCAGACGAACTAAAAAGCGTAGCAGACGACAAAGAAATCGACGTAAACATAATTTACATTAACTGCAAGATGAAGAAAGTAGCAGACACAGAATACCGGCTCTTAGCAAAGTTAGCAAGACAACTAGGAGAAGACGTCCCAAGCACAGGCCTACCAACAGACGAAATATACAACAGATTCTTTGAGGCCTTACAGGACCAAAAAGGAGTAGTAGTAATTGCTTTAGACGAAATTGATGCATTAGTCAAAAAAGTCGGAGACGAATTCCTTTACAATCTTACAAGAATTAACGATGACTTAGATGAGACTAAAGTCTCAATTCTAGGAATTTCAAACGACTTGAACTTTACAGATTACATGGATTCAAGAGTAAAATCCTCACTATCAGAAGAAGAGATTATTTTCCATCCTTACAATGCAATAGAACTTAGAGAGATTCTTAAGGAGAGAACCGATAAGGCCTTTGTAGGAGAAACTTTAGCAGACGGTGTTATCAGTAAATGTAGTGCTTTAGCAGCTCAAGAACATGGAGATGCTCGTAGGGCTTTGGATCTTCTAAGAGTTGCAGGTGAGCTAGCTGAGAGAAGCGAATCAGAAAGAATTGAAAAGAGTCATGTGGATACTGCTCAGAGTAAGATTGAGCGAGATAGGGTTGTTGAGACTGTAAGATCTCAGCCTAAGCATTCAAAGTTAGTGCTTTACACTATCTTAGATATGACAGAGGAGGAAGATGAAATTGCGACAGGCGATGTATACAGCGAATATAAAGAGTTATGCACAGAGTTAGAGATTTCAGAGCTTACACAGAGAAGAGTTTCAGGCCTGATAAGCGAGTTAGATATGCTTGGTGTAGTAAATGCTAAAGTGATTAGTAAAGGCCGTTATGGTAGGACACGTCAGATCAGTGTTGATTTATCTGAGAATATTCGAGAGAGGCTGGAAAAAATGGTAGAAGAGAAGTTTTACATGTGAGTATCCAGTAGAAACAAGGGGGTATAACAGGGGTATATGAACGAAGAAGCAGTCAAAGAACTAACAAAGCAAGGATGCATGGTTGAGAAAGAAGCAGCAGAAATACTCGAAGAGAACGATGTTGAACAGATTAAAGGCCTAGAAACCACTCCAATGTATATTTCAAAGCAGATGGTTGTAAGACTGCGCGAAAAAGTAGGTCTAAAAACAGAAAATACTTCTAAACAAGTAATTACAGCATCATCAACAGTACAGAACCCTTCTGAGAAAGTTGAGTCAGAAGAAATTGAAGAAAAAGAAAACGAACAGGCCCCGACTTCAACTGGAGAAAATAGCCCAGAAAAAGATGAAGACACTGAAATATATGATAATACTAGCAGCCATTTCTCGACTTCCAAAACTGTTGAAATAAAGGATTCAGGTAAAAGAGATAGAAAGACAACTAAGGTTGAGGTAATGGACGAGCAAGAAATCTCTATAGAAGAAAAAAATGTCCCTGAGTTCTTAGGAGTATTCAACGATCGCTATGACAAGATGAAGAAACTAATCATGAAACATAGAGAGATGAAATCAGCTACAACAATCAACAGATTAGAAAGAAGAAGCAAGGGCGATGAAGCCACAACAATAGGAGTAGTAAACGATACATACAGCACCAGTAACGGAAAATATATTGTCGAGATAGAGGACAAAACAGATACTTTCAAAGTTCTAGCAGATGAAAGACAAGGAGAACGTATAGTACCTGATGAAGTTATAGGAGTCCAAGGAAACTTAGGCGGAGATATTATCTACGCAGACAGTATTGTAAGGCCTGATCTGCCATTACCTGGTGAGACCAAAACAACTAAGCAAAAGGTTAAGGCCGCCTATATTTCGGATTTACATATCGGAAGCCAGGACACTCTTCACAAAAGAATGGAGAGATTCGCAAAATGGTTGCATACTGACGCTGCAAAAGATGTAGGTTATGTGGTGATTGCAGGAGACTTAGTAGAAGGTGTAGGAATTTACCCAGGACAGCAAGAAGAGCTGGAGATAAACGATATTTACAAACAGTATAAGGCCTTTGAAGACTGGTTTGAAAAGATACCTGAAGATATACAGGTAATAGCAGGGCCGGGGAACCACGATATTACTCGTTTAGCTGAGCCACAGCCAAAACTAGATGCAGATGTATTCCCTACAATTAAAGATTACAACAATTTTCACAGAGTTCAGAACCCTCAAATGGTTAAACTCCACGCAGTTGAAAGTAAAGGCCTGAAAAACCTGATGTACCATGGATACAGTTTCGATACTCATGCGGACCAGATCCAAGACTTGAGAGAAAAGGCCTATGAGCAGCCGGAACATTTGATGATTGACTTATTGAAGAAAAGACATCTTGCACCAATGTTTGGATCTAACTTGATGGCGCCTAACGGTAATGATCCATTGGTTATGAATGAGAAACCGGATATATTTGTCGCAGGGCATTTTCACAGCCATGCAAATTCGACATATAAGGGAGTTAATGTAATCTGCTCGAGTACTTTCCAGGCGCAGACTGATTTCCAGAAACGTGTAGGCCATGAACCAGATCCTGGTAAAGTTACGATAGTAGATTTCCATAATAGGAGGACAGAGGTGAAACAGTTCTAATGGTTTACATAGTGAGAAGCCCTGAGGATATTAAATCAAGTAAACTAGCTTTAATGGATTTAGAAGGTACTTTAACTCCTGTCAAAAGGAGAGTGCCTGAAAACGCCGGTAAAGATGAATTGTTGAAGGTTCTTGAAGGAGAGAGCTTGGAAGAAGCACAGGAGATCGGTTACTGGTCAGGCCTGAACTTTTTAGCCGGTGAGAGACCTGAAAAATATTTTGAAAGAGTAAAAATGTGGAAATCCGGAGAGATAAGTTTTGAAGATTTTGAATCTAGAAATGTTGAACTGTGGAATAATTTTTTGGAAGATTCAGAGTTTAAAACAGCTAAAGAGCTGGTCAGATGGTATAACAAAAAATTTCTTAATCTTAGAATTGATGCAGATAAACTTGTTGAGACTTGCAAGGAAAAAAATAATCTAGAGGTAGGTATTATCACCCATACAAGTAGTTCAGTTGCTTTAGAAGCAGCTGTAGAACTAGGCGCAGACTTTGTAGTAGAGACCTGGAGCTTCAGCTTTGAAGATGATAAGTTTGGTTTTACAGAGCACAAAGATTATGCATTGGATAAAAATAAATTGATTGAGCAGATTGAAGAACGTACAGAATTTGTAGCATTTTTCGGAAACGGTAAAAATGATTTAGAGATCGCTGAGAACGCAGATAAAGCATTTATGATAGAGAACAGAGACGAAGTTAATTACGATAAAGTTGACGGATTTACAGGGAGTTTCCAGCAAGTTATTAGGGAAGCTAAGAAAATGGGGGAAAAACAGTGAAAACAAAAGAATACTTTGAATCAATAAGCGAGGAAACTGAGAAGGCCTACGAGGTCGCAAGAAAAGCCCGTAAACAGTCAAAAGACCCTGAACAAAGAGTAGACATACCTGTTGCAACGGACTTACCCGAAAAGGCCTCAAGTCTAGTTATAGCCGCTCAATTCAACGAATTAGAGGATCAAGGAGTTCCTGAGAGAATAAGAGAGCTTGAAGATAAATACGGTAAGAATGACGAGCGTGTTGCATTCCAGATTGCCCGTGAAATCGCAGAGGAAAAATTTCTGGAGTTCGATGAGAGAGAAAGAGCCTGCGATGCAGGCCTAAGAGTCGGAGTTAGCTACATGACAGGAGGTATTACTACAGCTCCGCTTGAAGGGATTGGAGAGGTGAAAATCCGGGAGAATGATGATGGATCAAAGTATTTAGCAGTTTATTATTCGGGTCCTATCAGATCTGCAGGAGGAACAGCAAGCGCCATGAGTGTTTTAATCGCGGACTATGTTAGGATTGGTGTAGGCCTTGACAAGTTTAAGCCTTCTGAAACTGTTATTGACAGGTATGCTACAGAGGTTGAGGATTATTATAACCGTGTGACTGCTAAGCAGTATAATCCTACTCGTGAGGAGACTAAACGGATTGCTGAGAATGTTCCTGTCGAAGTCACAGGATCTCCAACCGAGGATTTAGATGTATCTAACTATAAAGATCTTGATAGAGTTGAAACGAATAAGATTCGCGGAGGTATGTGTTTAGTATACTTAGATGGTCTGCCATTGAAGGCTCCAAAAATTAAGAAAAGAATCGAAAAATGGGGTAAAGACTTTGGTTTAGAGCACTGGACATGGATTAAAGATTACTTAGACCTGCAGAAAGAGATCCACAGCTCAGGGGATGATGAAGAGTCTGAAGAAAAGGAAGAGTCCAAGTATACTCCAAGTGATAAATACTTAGGTTCGTTAACTGCTGGGAGGCCTGTATTTGGGCATCCTGGTGAGAAAGGAGGGTTTAGAATAAGATATGGTCATTCAAGAACTAACGGTTTAGCAGGTGTAAGCTTCCATCCAGCTACTATGGAGATTACTCAGAGGTTTATAGCGATTGGAACTCAGCTAAAAGTAGAGTATCCGATGAAAGGTACTGTAGGGACACCATGTGATACTATAGAGCCTCCTACTGTAAGATTGAAGTCTGGAGAAGTGATACGGGTAGATTCCAGAGAGAAAGCGATAGAATTAGAAGATGAAATAGATGAGATACTTTTCTTGGGAGATATGCTTGTTACTTATGGAGAGTTCATAGAGAACGGAAAACGTTTGATTCCGTCACCTTATGTCAGCGAATGGTGGGATAAGGAAATGGATAGAGCTTTGAAAGAGAAGGAGATGGAGCTTGGTAAGGATTTCTCAGACAGAGATCCAACACCAGAAGAGGCAGAAAAAATAAGCAAGGCACTAGACATCAAATATCATCCACGATGGACACATTTCTGGACAGATGTAAGTCCTGGAAACTTCAAAGAACTGTACCAAATGCTGCAGAACAAGGAACACGAACAGAAAAAAGCTAAGAAAGCATTAGAACAGGCCTATATACCTCATAATAAAGACTTGGAGATTGAAAAGAGTGATTTGAAGGCGTTAAAAATACTTTTAGACTTGAAAAACGACCATACTGATAAACTGGATATGGTTGAAAGCTCTGAGGACATACCGAAATTTATTGAAGAAGTTTCAGGCCTTGAAATCGGTAAACAGTCTACGCACTATATGGGAGGTAGAATGGGCCGCCCAGAGAAAGCAGAGAAAAGAACATTGACAGGTAAGCCACAGATGCTCTTCCCGTGTGGTAAACAAGAAGGAGGCCGAATGAGAAACCTTTCAGCCGCCTACAACCAAAAAATGCACGGCGGAAAACAGGGAATAGTAAAAGAAAACATAATCCATAACCGCTGCACAGAATGCAACGAAGTTACACATTACAGCTTCTGCCGTGAATGCGATACACCCGCCGACCCTATCTGGTTCTGCAGCAACTGCTTCAACGAATACAGCGAAAAACCTGAAGAATGCGAAAGCTGCGGCAATGAAAGATTCCAGAGACATAAGAAAACAGATATCAACGTCAAAGAAATGATGGACAAAGCCCTTGACAACTTAGGAATGAAAGAGCCGCCAGAACTTTTAAAATCATTCAGAGGAATGACATCAAAACACAAACACGTAGAACCTATAGAAAAAGGCCTCCTAAGAGAAAAACACGACCTCTACGTCAACAAAGATGCAACAGTCCGATACGACGCCCTAGACATCCCAATAACACATTTCAAGCCTAGAGAAATATCTGCACCAATAGAAAAACTGAAAGAACTAGGATACACACATGATATAGAAGGAGAACCATTAGAATCAGACGATCAGGTGCTGGCTTTAAGGCCTCAAGACATTATAATCCCTGAATCAGAGAGAACTCAGCCAGCCTCAGACTACTTTGTCAATGTAGCAAACTTTGTAGACGATTTACTAGAACAATTCTACGGATTAGAACCATACTATAATGCAGAATCAAAAGAAGATCTAATAGGATCTTTAGTAATAGGCCTGGCACCCCACACGTCAGGAGGAACAGTAGGACGAATAATAGGATTTACAAAAGCTAAAGGAATGTATGCACATCCATACTGGCACGCAGCGAAGCGCCGTAACTGTGACGGAGATGAGGACGCCATCTTACTGCTTATGGACGGCTTATTAAACTTTTCAAGAGATTTCCTGCCGGACATGACAGGTGCTAGAACTATGGATGCTGCTTTGATTCTTTCTACTGTTTTGAATCCTGATGAGATTGATGATGAGGCCTGGGCGATTGAAACAGTCTCTGAGTATCCTCTAGAGTTTTACTATGAGACTCAGGAGTACAAGAAGCCTTGGAATTTGGACTGTGAAATTGAGATTGGTGAAGACATTGTGCATAGTGATGAGGCGTTTACTCATGGTTTTACTCATGAAACTGTGGATATTGATGATGGGCCTGACCAGTCGGAGTATGTTACGTTGGATGAAATGAGTGAGAAGACTAGTGCTCAGCTGGGTATTGGTGAGAAGATTGCTGCTGTTGATGAAGATAACGTCGCGGAACTGTTGTTGCAGAAGCATTTCTTACCTGATATAAGAGGTAATCTTCGTGCTTTCTCCAGGCAGAAGATGCGTTGTGTTGATTGTAATGAGAAGTTTAGGCGTGTGCCAATGACAAATCAGGCTATTGCGCCTACTGGTAAGACTACTTCTAAATGCCCTGAGTGCGGTGGCAAAGTTTTGCTTACTATTACTGATGGAACGATTAAGAAGTATATGCAGCCTTCTAAAGATATTATTGAAGAGTATGAGGTTACGCCTTATCTGAGGCAGCAAGTACTGATGATTAATCGTTCGCTGCAAAGTCTTTTCGGCAAGGATCAGCGCCAGTCTGGGCTGAAGCAGTTCACATAAAAGATATAAGTGTTATTTCGAAGTAACAAATATGAGGTTTGGTGTTGCGGAAAGAGAAGATCAGTTACCGCCCTTACCCAATAACTACGATGAAGACCCATATTCACAGGTTTTTGTAGCTAGGGATAATGGAGAGGTACTAGGTCTCGGAGCATACATACAAAAGGATAATTCTGGGGTTATAGACTATCTAAGAGTTTTTGATAAAAACCAAGGGAAAAATGTGGCCTCAGGACTACTAGAAAAATGTATAGAACACGCCGAAGAATCGGGGGCCGATTCTATCTATTCTCTGGACACTGTTTTAGACGGCAAGGTGCAACACCTGCTACAAGATAAAGAATTTGAAGCCTCAGGATTTTTACTGGATAACAAAGTCTCAAATGTATCTGAGAAACCAGGAGGAGGTTTTAATGTTCAATTCTGGAAAACTGATGCTGAGGTAGAATCCTATTTACCACAAGAAATTCGTAACTTTACCAACAACTCGTTGCCACAGCAGAGAGAAATAGATTACCTTCAACCTCAAAACCCTGAAAGAGCTACTGGATCTCTCAATATCTCAAGAAGGAAAAATGAAAACAGCCAGAGAGGTAATTTTCTGAGCCTACAGGTGGGTCAAGGCCAGAGCCTCCAGCATCATATGGACGAAGCCATCAGAAAGCTCGAAGAAGGAGATTACTGGGCGAAAGAAGTAAAGGTAGATTCATCGGAACCAATAGCTTATCCCGTTTCCAAGTCATTATATGAAAGAGGTTACAGGCCTGTCAACTTCTCACCAAATAACGAACTCACTATGATGGATCTGGATGTGGTTGCAGGAGAATACCGTCTAACTCCGGAAACCAGACAGTTGCTGGAGGAAACAGGAATCAATTTTGAAGTTGTTGAAGAAGATGAACTTTCAGATACTATTAATTTTCTGCCGGGTTAAATGATCGGAACATTAATTAGGTTTGACGCCTTACCAGTTTATTATGAGCGATAAAGTTGAGATCCGGGAAGTTATGACTGATGGAGTTATTGCAATTGAAAAAGATCAGACGATTACAGAGGCGGCTGAAATACTTGAAGATGAATGGATTCGAGGCCTTGTAGTTGTAGACAATGGTGAGGCTGTAGGAATAATTGTATGCCGCGATATTGTTTACCAGGTTGTTAAGGAAGGATTGAATCCGGAAGAAGTCACTGTAGAAGATATTATGAGCACTGACTTGATAGTTGCTGAGGCAGATGAGTATCTCAATGAAGTAGCCATGGCTATGGCTAAAAACAATATTTCGCGTGTGCCTGTAGTTGAAGGGGATATGTTGACAGGTATTGTGACGCAAAGCGATATTTTACGGGCATGGCCTGGATTTGCCGAGATTATGGAGGAAGAAGTTAATAGGGAGAATGCTCCGAAACCTGATGAGTATGTAGATGATAACATGCCTGAAGGATATGACGCGGACGTAGAGGAAGAGTAGAACTAAACCAAAATTTTTTATCCTATCCTTTTATTTTACTTCTAAGCTAACTTGATGGTATGGAGATTGTTGAGGAGGTTAAAAGACGCCGTCAGACAGTAATAGTTGAGGATGTTGACTCAGCATACTCCGAACTGAAAGATCTTCTCGAAGGCAGAATGAGCTTTGACCATGTCCATGAAGAAAAATATTACAATGATGTGGAAGCTGGTAAGACTAGAGCTAAATTAAGAACAGAGGAACATCTTGACCAGTTCACAGAAGAAGAACTTGAAATCCACATTGTAGTAGACTCGGACGAAGAAGAAATGAATCTTCAAATAAGGGCTAAACTTTTGACACACTACCCTGAAAAATATAGATATCATACAACTGTCTGGTATTATGCATACCGTTCTTTATACGATAAATTCCTATACGGAAGCGTTAGAGAAGGTTACGAGCCTGCTGTCGAAGAAAAACTTGAAACCTTGATGGAAAATATTAGAGAGAGTTTGGAGGCCTAAAAAGATATGGTGGAGTTTACACATACAGGTTTTTCAGGTAAAGAAGATCACTTTTTTGTTAAAGAGGATCCTGCCAGAATTTATAGAGGCATTAAGGATGTTCTTGTGAATGAGTTCGATATGGATAGAATTGAGGAGATGCGTAACGAATTCAATGTTTCGTCGCCTAAAGATAAGATTAGAATGCATGCATTCAAGGAGAAAAGTCCTCACACATTAATCCATTATAAACTTTCTTGGAGATCTAAAAACCCAAAGAGTGTGTATAAGCAGGATAGGGATGATGATATTTTGAAAGCGAAGGTTAAGACATCTGCTAAAATCAGAAGTTATTATCCTGGCAGAAATGAATTCTCTTTCGAACCGAGTTTTCCAGGTGAAAAACCTTACCGTAATCCGGTTGGTGGAGGACTGAATCCGGAGCACGAATCTAGATGGCATCGAAATAAATTTTACAAAGTTTTAGTAGGGATATGGCATAACAAGCTTTACAAGAAAGAAATTCACAGGTATGAAGAAGAGGCTGAGGAGACTTGTTTGAGAATCCATGATTTAATGAGGCAGAAGTTTGGTGTGGAGAAAACCATTGGACAAAGCGGCAGAGGCCATTACAATCCTCCGTGGAGTGGTTAAAAAATGTCGGACGAAGATCCAGGTTTCATTGAGAAAAGTATAATGCCATGGTTCAGAACCCCTGATCCGGACGGAAGCAAGGACAGGCCTGAACCGGATAAAGAGTTCCAAGAAAGAGATAATATATGGAGTGATTTCCATCTTTTTGATGGCCACTGGATAAGAGTCAGTAACAAAGTAGAGTGGTATGAAAGCCCGAATGTCCCGAAAATATACGCTGAACACAAATACATTTTCCGAAACATCGATATGGGCAGGCCTTACGAAAAATTCTATATGGAGAACCTTGATTCGGGAGAGTTCGCTTCAGATATGGAGAACTCAGGAGATTTACCTAGTGGAAAAGGAAAGTTCAGGATTGAACCTTCAATTGAAACGAAGTATCCGCCTTCAGGTGACAATGACTTCTGCTTAGTCGAGTATAATGTTGATGCAAGGTTAAAGTATAGTATGCCTGGCGGAGTATCTATTCTTCCAAGATTCTTAGCTTATCCATTAAACAGGTTTTACAAATGGGCATTCCTAAAATTCCTTGGAGAAGAAATGATAGAACATGATGGCGAGTTCGCCCGCCAGAAACTGATAGAGTATTTCGAATACATCAGGAAATACCATGGTGAAGAACCAGTACAAAGTAAAACGAGAGAAGCATCCTTCAAACCAGCAGTTGAGGAAGGAGTATTCTTCCAATAATAACCTGCCTAAAATAGAAGTAATTGGTAAGGATGAAACTTTGTGAATTGTTCAAATTTCAAAACTCTATTTAGGCTATATTACCTGAATTAATAACGTCTTACTAAATTTAGCTTCCATTTTGGCGTCTAAGTAAACTTTATAATAAAGCTAATATAAATAGTATTTGTGTTTTTGAAAGGCCAGTCTGCGATTGAGTATTTGATGACTTATGGTTGGATGCTTCTAGTCGTAGCGGTAGTTGGTGGCGCTATTTTTAGTATAGCTCAAACTCAGGCTGTTGATACTGTTTCTGGATTTTCTGGCGGCGATATTATAGTTGAAGAGTTCGGTATAACTAATAATGATGAATTACAGCTAGTTTTACGTAATGCTGGCAGTGATCGTACCACAGTAAACCGTATTAACATTACTGATAATCAAAACAAGCACACTACTTGGATTGGAGAACTAAATATTGGGGTCGGCAGCACAGATACTGTTTCTTTAGCTAACGTATCTAGAGAAGGAGGCGCCAATAATTTAGACGCCAGCATTAATTACGACCAAGGCGGCTTAAGCAATCTCGATACAGGAGGCAGTATAAGTGGCAACATCCAAATTATTAGTGAATCTTCTATAATAGACGAAAGAACTCAGTTTTACACTGATTTCTCAGAATATTCTAATGGTGCTAGCTTGTTTGATGATAATTGGAGTAGAGAGCTGGACGCTGATGAGGATAATGCAAATCTTACTGCATCTGAACTTCAATCAGGAGGGGAAAACTATGATACTGCGGTCTTTTCACGTATTGGGGCCAACCGACAATTGGCAGGGTTTGATGAAGTTACTAGTACTTCTGGAGAAATTGAAGGTTATGCAGTATGGCAATATAATGATTCTGTGGATGTGGCCGGGGAAGAGGAGATGAGGCCTTCTATTTTGGTCCACGGGTCGGGGGACATTGGAGATGATATAGCAGGGGTAAGGTTCGAAAACCATCCTGAAAGCGGTTACTTCGATATTTCAGAATATGATAGCGGTGATTGGTCTGGGCAATTTGTTGAACAGGATTATAACTTCGTCGAAGACAACTATTATGCGTTCCGCGTCTGGACTGACGGCAATGATGCAGAGATGACAGTCTGGGAATATGAAAACGAAGAAGAAGCACTCGATGGAGTAACTGCATCTACAAATCAAATTACTGTAGATTCAGGAGACTTTAACGGTATTTTCGAGTGGCAATCAAATGATGCCGAATACCCATTTGTTGAAATCGGATTTGGAATAGAAGGAGAGGAAGCTCCTACTCAGCCAATAGAATGACTTCTAAAAAAGAGGCTGACAAAAAATGAATAAAGAAAATAAACTGTTTTTAGGCCTTACAATCATAATAATAACTGTTATTTTGTTTATGGCCTACTTGAATTATGAAGAAGATTCTGATCAAGAGCCTCAGTTGGCCTCAATGGCTGAAAGTATTGGAGGAGGCTCTGGTTTTGTAGAGGCTAATCCTGGCTTCGCTTACTGTGATTCATCCGGTTTTGAAACAGTTAATACTAGAGAGTCGTTAGTTTCTGCTTTAGAATCTGCAAGCGAAGGAGATACTGTTTTTATTGAGGGTGATACCGAGATTGATATGACGGGAGAAGATGAATTAGGTGTTCCTGAAGGCGTATCTGTTGTAAGTAATCGTGGCTGTGGTAATTCTGAAGGCGCACTTTTGTTTAAAAATGATGCAGAAAAAGACCAAGGAATATTTGGGACAAGAGGGGATAATGTAACTATTTCAGGTCTAAAATTAGAAGGCTTTGGAACAAGCTCTGAGCCACATTCTAGGGACAAGACTAGGGCTGCAGGAATTAATGTGCATCATAGTTCTGCTGAAATATACAATAATGTGGTTGACAATTTTGTAGGCCGTTGTATTGTGGGTGCAGGAGATAATTTGCATATCCATCATAATGAGATTTCTTACTGTAACCAGTATGGCTATGGTTATGGTGTGGCAGTTCACGAAAGCAATGCCTTGATTGAAGCGAACCATTTTAAGCATTATAGGCATGCTATTTCGGGTTCAGGTAGTTCAACCGTTTATGAAGCCAGATATAATATTTTCGGCCCAGGGAGAACAAATACTGATGTTGACATGCATGGAACTGTTGATACCCGATGTTCGAGCCAGAGCGGTGGCGATGCAGGAACAAGCCAACATATACATCAAAATACGTTTGTTGCAGGCGAAACTTATAGTGGAAGTGGCCATTCATATATTAAAATAAGAGGTGAGCCAATTGAAACTTCAGTTATTGAGCATAACTGGTTTAAAGGAGATTTAAAACATAGAACTGTTGAAGAGAGAGCTATTGAGCAGTCTAAGCCTGAAGAGG
>LFCJ01002783.1_pt1 | contig 12654 bp, 14 predicted proteins | sample 643141 | NCBI WGS metagenome assembly LFCJ01 (sample SAMN03766243, study PRJNA286221) | soda lake metagenome | biome: soda lake; feature: Kulunda steppe; material: water; isolation source: sample B1-Br-g2 brine of Lake Bitter-1 | place: Russia: Kulunda steppe | collected 2010-07 | reverse complement strand
TGCACTTGCACACACATATGCGCGCGCACACACACACACACACACACACACACACACTCGCACACACACAAAAAAGCGCACGGACCACACTTGCGCGCGCATGCACACCAAGCTAGTGCGCCCAGATGACTTTTGTGTGCGTGTAGAAGAGATCAGAGGAACTGGAATTTCTGCAACGTATGCAGGCACGGAGAACAAGAGGCGCATTTTCTTCAAGTATGAGAAACGGATCAGAGAAAACAGCACAGTGGAGAAGAGGTTCGACTACTTTTCCAACATTCAACAGGTAACCTGCAGCTCCAGCATCAGATCAGTGCTGACATGACGACATCATCACGAGGCATACTTTTAAGAAACACACTAAGCAGTAACATACACTGTTGACCAAGGCATGTTGTCTGGCGTGGGCTTTGACTGTTGAGGATTCAGCCCATAGGGACCAGTGCCAGCACAAATACCTGGGCTCAGTTATAATCTACAGGGTTGCATTTGTGCTCTCAAGAGCCCAGCATGTCACTGCAGGACTTGGCCTTGATACCGGCTGCTTTTTGCCTGTAGTTTTCTGTGGTGCTTCTGTGGTGCTGATGCCAGGATACTTCAAAATTGCATGCTGTGCACGCACAGCTAAGAGCTGCATCATGAGATTGCTATGTTGCCTGCTTGTGGGTACGTTACTTGCAGGATGGCCAGAAGTTCATGCTCCCTGCGGACTTGCTTGCGGCTTTGGTGCCCACATACCCTGCCTCACGATCCAAGTCAGAGCGCGCGGGCAGCTTGGCTGGTAGGTGGGGGCCTTGTTGCTTACACGCCCGGCCCCACAAGTAAAGCCAAAAGGGCCCTTGGCTGGGGAATAAAGCCCCTGGTGGTCACATGCTTCACAAGCCAGGGCGTGACAACCACTGCCCCCCATGCGGGGCTGGCAAGAGATTTTTATGGGAGGGGGATATGAGGAAGCTGGACCCAGCGCTGGGAGGCCCTGCCTTTGCTTTGGGCACTCCATTCCGGTCCTCCTTAGTCTCTGCGCCTGGCAGGTCCTGCAAAGCGTGAGACATGCCCACGGACCTGCCACCACGCGGTATGCGACCTCACAGAGGTGCGCATCCACACCACAGCTGACACAGGCAGGAGGCAGGATGGGTCGGGAAGGGTGAGGTCGGGCAAGGGCAGCTCGCGACAATGCTGCAGGAAGTGCTTGGGGAGGAAGCCCTGGCTTGGGGGCCGCTGCTGCTTGCACGGTGCAGCAGCCCACTTTGCAGATTGCCCCAGGTGTGCGTGGGCATCTGCTGCAGCGCCTGCCTTAAGATTTGTCCTGGTGTGCGTGGGTGCGTGCGCGTGCAGGCGAGCGCCCAGCCATCCCACCGGGTACCGATCTCGCCAGCAGCACTGCGCGCTCCATCTTCGACAAGTTCGACATCAACGGCGACGGCCTCATGAGCCTGGGCGAGTTCCTGCTGGTGCTCACGCTGCTGTCCATCCCGGAGAACGACATCGCCATCATCTTCAGGTGCGCTAGCGAGCATTGCATTGCCGCTGTATGGGAGGTGACTGTGCCATGACTGCCCACCGGGCTGTGAACGCGCTGTGCGTGCAAGCATGCCGTGATTGCGTCCCCCTCCCCCACCAAGACCGAAGGGGGAGCAGCCGCCTCAGCCACGTCTTCTGCACTGCTCTGTCCTGGTTCCTCACAGCGACAGCTGTGCCTCACAGGCCCTGGAGCTGTCGTCTACACGCACTGCAGCCGAGGCTGCTGGAGCGGCAGCCAGCTGTTCTTGGGAGCCTCTATGCTGAGCTCTCATGTTCCAAGCCCCTGCTTTGCGACGCCGTACAGCCCTCAGAGCAGCCACCAGCTGTCGACAAGAATCCTTTAAATTGGAGAGAAGTGATGCATGCTCATGGGTCAGCCACTGCACTGGAGCTGCGTGCTTTGCTGCCTCTTGCTTGCTCCGGCCCGTATGCTCCTACCTGCCTGTTTGGTCAGCCCAGCCTGCCCTTGCCATTAATCCGCTCCACCATTACCCCACCCTCCATCTCTTGCCATTAACCCCCTCCGCCACACAAACACACACATATTTCTTTTTCTCCCTGTGAACATTCCCTGAAACTTCCAGCCGCCACTCTGCTGCCCATACTGCCAAGCATCGTGCCAAGCACTGTGCTATGCACCATGCTATGCTGTGCCGCAGCGTGGTGGATGTAGACGGCAGCGGGACGCTTGACGCACAGGAGTTCTCTGCAGTCCTGGACCAGCTGCGCAACATGGCTGACCTGCCCAAGAGCAGCCTCAAGCCTGAAAAAGAGTGGGTCGGGGACGGCGCAAAGGGGAACGTGCACAGTCTATACTAGGTGTGCGCAGGGCGCTGTCGTTGCAGAGGGGCTGAAACACGAGTGGCTGCGGTACACTTTCTCTCTGTATGGTGCCTGGCAATGTAAAAGCCAGGCCTGGCATTGTAGAGGCCAGGCAATGTGTTGGCCGCTTTGGATGATGTGCAGCTGAGATTAATGGTGCCTGAACTAGATAGGAAGAGCAGGCTGAGGCGCAGGGGGTGTGGCACTGGGTGGCTCCTTCCAACGCCTGTGTGATCATGCAGTCTTTGATGCCTTGGCTGTCTGGGTTTCTGCCGATGTGGCTTGCATCCAGCCCGTGTGGCATGTGTCCAACCAGTTTGGCGGTCAGCCAGTATGGCATGCGGTCTTTGATGCCTTTGCTGTCTGGGTTTCAGCCAGTGTGGCATAGGTCTAGCCAGTGCGGCATGCGTCCAGCCAGTGCGGAGATCAGCCAGTGTGGCTTTCAGCCAGTATGGCATGCTTTTTCTGATGCCTTGGATGCCTTGGGTTCAGCCAGTAAGGCTGTTCTTGTGTTTTGGGGTTTGAGCATCGTCAGGAATGGGGCAGTGCAGCTCCTCTGCTTGATGCACAGAAAGGTACAGCCCAACCACCACCGCAGCCACTTCAACAGATTGAACAGCCTGGGCCCTCCAGGTGGCTACACCATACCATACGTTGACATAAATTATACTATACTCTGACATGGTCCAGGTGGCTTAATCATACCACGTGTATGAAGTATAAAGGCCTGTCTGAATGAGGTCCAATTAAGGCAATGGAACATCTGGTGCACATGCATGCATCAGTCCGCGCGTACATGTGCGTGCCACCTGCAGGCACGCGGCTGGCTTACTTGTTTCCTTTTTTGGGCCAGATCTGAAGGGCCACCTCAAGCTCCCTACTTTTGTTGACTTCCTGTACAAGGTGTGCCGGGTCTTTCCCAGCCACTCGCGATCGCCTTTCATTGTCCTCCTTTCACCCTCAATCATTCATCCTGGGCTACCTCTGTGTCTGTGGCCCTGAGACCCTGTGCCAGCATGGCAGCACACCAGCACCGCCCTCAGGAGCAATGAGCTCGCACACCATGCCACCAATAATTGTTTTGGCTCCCAGCTGGTGGTTTGCGGCGGAGGTGTTTTGCTAGGGTGTACTCTTATTGACTTGCAATTCTTCCAATAAGTCTTTGCTCCATCAGACCAGCTGCTGGGCGCTTGGCATGGGCCCCATGATACTACAATCCAGCGTTTTTTGTTGATTCCAGCTTTCTGAGATGAGCTGACATGTCAAAGACAAAGATGAGCCCAATCTTCATTTCTGCCCCAAGCTAGCTGAGGGCTGGGTGCTTCAAAAGCCTCTTAAAGGCCCGTATGTTGTGGGAGCATACTATACCTCATAGACCACTTGTTGCATAGTTCTGATTTGTGTGCATCTCACCCCTTCACCCGCAGCTGCGCAGCGACTTGGTCGAGCTGGAGTTCATGCATTATGATGTGGGCAACAAAGGCAGCATCCCTGCTGTGGACTTTGCACGCAGCTTGGTCACTTGCAGTGACATTCGCACTGTGGACATGCTGCTTGACAAGGTCTGCAACATGCCAGGCATAGTCTGCGGAGAAGGATGAATGTGATGATTGTGCAAAGAGACTAGGATTACAAGATGCATTGCTGGCTTTTCGCTAAACTAACTGCTTACAATCCTATTCATTCCTACTAATTAATTGCAAGCAGAGGAAATTTTTCTCTGCTTGCAACTAGCTAAGCTGGTCCTGGTTGCAATAATGCCCAACTTGATCCAACTTGCCGTAATGCACCAACTCTTTGGTAGATCAAATCAACTCAATTATGAACATGTGTCCTACCATGTTTTCCATTGTTTCTCTTTCCCTCCGCTTCCATGGTCCTTATCATGTATTTGCAGCGTCTCGGTGCTTGGGCATGTGCATCCCAGCTCCAGCCCTGCACATGAGCACCAGGACTCATCAAAGTGCTATTCCACGCCACACGCATGACATCTTTTGTCGCTGCTCTCTCAGGCTGACCAGCTGCCTCCCCACCTGGCTCAGCAAGAGGTTGCTAAGGCGGACTTCTGTGCTGTGCACAGCCTGTGTAGGAAGAAGCGCCCCCTCATTGTCGCCCTGCAATTCTTCTGCAAGGTGGGTACACAGGCTAGTGCCAAGCCTGAACCTTGCACAGCTTAAGTGACCCCACCAAAGCATGCTTCCCCCTGCTGTCAGAAAATAGTGTGTTTGTTTGCGTGGTACTGGCTGGTCCATTGGGAAATAGACTTCTGATGCAGTCTAGGCAGAAAGGACACAGTAAACCTGAGATGAGCCATCAGCCAAGCTGCTCTGAGCCATGCTTTTGCGTGAGACTCTGATGGCTTGCCTTTGTCCTTTGTTATTCTCTTACTCCTGATGTGGATTTTGGATTGGCTCCATGATCATGAACATAGTTTGCTGCCACTGTTGCTGAGGGCACCTTGTGAGATGACCCTTTTGCAAGTTGGCTTATACATACACTCAGGGACAGTGAACCAGCATGTAAAAAGACCCCCCCCCCCCCTTTTGACACTTGTACTCAAGAGCATGAAGTGATATAAAGATACCAAATCGTGGCTTTGTAAGGGTCAATATGAACTCCAGTGCTCATCATCAGCGCCCTTGACACAAAACAATTTGATGCTTGCGATACTTTGTTGTTACGAGTCTTCTACTGGTGTCAATGCAATGCAAATCAAGCGTAGCTGCTTGCCTGTTTAATTGCTCAAATCTCCACAACAATATGTGTGCCTGATTGTGGATTCTTCTGGACGACAATTGTGCTTGCCTGCAGATGGGGCGTCCTGTGACAAAGCATGAGCTTTCAAGGATTGTCAAAAATGCTACAGGGATTGCTTTGACACCCCTGGTGAGTCAGCTGGTATGTAGCATAGACAATGTGGGTAATTAAAATGAATAATTATGTTGGTAATTTAAATGAATATTATTTATATTAAATATTAATATTAAACATGGTATATATATTAGATATTAATATTAAATTAAATAATTTTGTGGGTAATTAAAATAATAGGGTTCTGGAGCTTCCTTGTTGCTTTTCAATAGGCCATTTGTGGGGATAGAATGGCATCCGGATAACTTGTTAACATGCTACGATGCATGATGCCACATGATGTTCAGAGAACAAGCAATCAATCAGCAGGGAACATCTTGTTCATAGGTTAAGTTATTAAGAGGTCAATTGATTGCAGGAATCAAAGCTGCCCAGCCCACCAGCAAAGTGTATCCTCATGCAGGTGTTGGATGTGATCTTCGAGCTTCTTGGCAACATTGAAGGAAATTTGGACGTTGACAGCTTTTTGGACTTGCTCAACCGAAAGGATATGGCATACAGCAAAGAGCATGTGAGTACCTGCTTTCATTTCTTCATCGAAGCCTTGCAAAACTCTGGCAAGGAAGTGCATTGGTGAGGCAAAACAATTAGCCTTTTCAACTTCAAATGCAACTTCTTCACGCCTGCTTGAGCTTGAGCTGCATAGGGGTGTACTGTATCTGCCTAACTAGGTCATCATGAGCCATGTCAGTGCCGAGTTGTTGAGGGTCTTTGGATTGTGCTTTAAATGACCTAATACCCTGCATAGGAACACCAGGGAAGAGATGTCAATTTGACACTGACTTTGTAAATTATTTTGTGGGTGGCTTACTCACAACACTCACAACCAAATTCACTGCGTTTATGTTTTTATGTTTGGTTTACTCACAACACTCACAGCCAAATCCCCTGCATTTCTCACAAATAATCACTTAAAAAAGCAACTAGAGGAATGAATAAGATGTGTCTTTTATCAAGGTGGATGTAATTGTGTCATACCATGGGAATCACTTTGTGTAACTTGGTGTCCTTACCAGCATTTAGCGTTTCAATCCTCAAGTGCTGAAGAGATGATGCTGGAGTGAAAGAACAAAATGGCCTGATGCATTTGCGCGCAGAGAGCAAAGGAATCAAGCTTCAAGCTTTGGTGACTGGTCAGTGGGCAAAACACTGAATTATATGCACTGGATGCAGACGGGCTTCCTGGTCAAACATTTTCGTTGCACAAGAGGTTGTTTTGCTCACAGCATTGGTGAAGTGGGATGCCAATGAAGGGCATTAAGTTACTTATCTAAAATGATGGTGTTTAGACCAATAGTAACTTACGGCGTGCATTTATCTATGAATTATCCCATCACAAGAATAGGCTTGCTGGTGGGAATTGATCTCTGATTGGAAGTGAGGTGGTATAAAAAGGAGCTGTCTGCAGCAATTTGTGCTAATCTTTGCCACTGAGCTACAGATTTGGTGGCTTCAGGCTTGTTGCAGCTGTTACCCTGACATAGATGATAGCCACAAGGGCTGCACTTCGTTTAACTTCTTTTCAGCTCAAAACTCCTGTGCTGCTAGACAAGTGAAGACCCAGTGCACATCCTTTGAAGGTCAAATTTCCAAGATGTCTGTACCCTTATTTAGCCAAGCATGCTGCTTGGCCTGGTGAGCTGTTGGAGTTGCGCACCGCCATGCTGCATCAATGGCATTCCCGCATTTGGAGCACCTGTTTTAGCATCATGCACATGCGCTTGTATGAGCACCAGCTTCTATCCTGTGCATCACCCAAGGGATCCAGAGCTGTCTGGTCTTTGATCTTTTATTGCAAGGTGCTGCAGCTAGTAGACACTCCAAACTCTGTACATGCAAACACATCGTCCTTCTTATAGGTTTTGCTTGACTGCAGCATGAGCTGGCATTGCACCAAGAGGACTGCAGGTGTCTGCAGCAAAAAGCCTTGTGCCATAGCAGTTCTTTGGAGGTGTAGGCCACTGTATGTGCTGGGCATTATTCGGTCCTACTTTTGGCTGCCATGGCTGTCCCTTGCTTGGTGCAAGCACCAGGCGCATATCCCACTACTTGTTTTCAAGTAAGGGTCAATTGCCAGCCTGGTAATCAGCATGTGAGATAGAAATGCAATCTTTTCCTCGCTCAATGGTCTCACATGCTGAACTTAGTTCTCCCTTGCTAGCCCCTGCCAAACTTTGAGGCAAATGCTTTGCCTGTCACATCTTAACCTAGTACCAAATGTTTGCTAACTTAAAAGTGAACATGTCTCATCCTCGTTGGAAGTGTTTAAGCCGTTGAAAGCTGTTTTGTCAAAACTTGGTAATGTCCGTGATCATCATTGTTTCATGATTAAAGAGTTTAAAGAGTTTGAAAAGGTTTGGTAATGTCCGTGATCATCATTGTTTCATGATTAAACAGAAACGATAGTACAACAAACTTGTTCAACAAATAAGTTGTGATGTTGAGAAAGGAAATCAAAGACAGTCTGACTAGGCAACGCATGCAAACAACAAGGGGCCTCCACAGAAAAAGACTGGCAAAGAAAGAGAAAAAGGAACAAGACAGTGTAAAAGAACAAGCACCTCACTTATAAATGATTAATATGGTAAGGTTAGGTTACAAAGCTGTACCTGCCAAACGAGGGCAGCTTAATGCTTAATTAGCACAGCAACGCGAGAGCACATGTCTTAATATGCACAACCAATGCGGCAAATGTAGGATTCAATTCCAAGAGAGCGTGCACTTAGGCAAAACCTGCTCACATTCTTCACAAGTTACAAGTTCAGTTACAAGTGAAAGGGTTAACCGCCAGCCAGGTTGTTAGGCCGATTGGTTGGTTGCTTGTCTTCGCCAGCCAAAAAATAGTCCATTACGTCCGAAATGAAATGGCAGAGTCTATTGTGCCATTGAGAAAGAAAATCAAAGACAGTCTGACTAGGCAAGGCATGTGGAATATAGAGGCCTCTATAGAGAAGGATTAGCAGAAACTTTCTTCTTTCAGAAACTTCCCTTCAAGGGAAGAAAAGGAAAGAGTACTTTCTTCTGAGAGAGCACACAAACAAGTCTTGACAGTGAAACAGAACATGCACCTCATTTTGAACAGCAGCACAGGAACACTTGTCACAGTAACCATTACCACCGCACCAGATGGAGGATTCCACTGCGAGAGTATGTGCTTGCAAGCGAAACCTGCTCACATTCCTCATAACATGCTTAGGGAGATCAAGGTGCAGATAGCGAGGAGGCATCAGGGGGGCACCCCCATTCCGCACCCAAGTTCGTGAATCAGCTTGGAGATCTAAGAGGGGACAGGCAAACCATTCATCACAACATGCTTCAAGTTGGGAAGGTCAAGGTACTTCCTAGTAATGAGGTACGGACTATTGAATAGCAAAATGGAATCAGAGGTGCACCCCCGTGCTGCACACAAGTGTGCGCATAAGCTTGAAGATTTAGTAGGGGAGGGGTTTAACTAGGTTCTACTTTTCCTAAAGTGGACCAGCCATCCAGAAAGAAAGAAAGAAAAACTTCGCAAGCAGCAAAAAGCTCCTCACATCAATTAAGGAAAAGGGTCCACTTGGGAAGAAAGGCCCCTTCACCAGAAAAGAAGAAAGCAGTCAGTGAGGATCAGGAGGGTTGCGGGCAGACAAGCCAGCAAACCTCTCCTGATTGGTTAAAAGGTGAGGAGAATGCTCAAGAGAACGTCTGGTCTGAACAAGCTTATGAGCATAGTGCACAGAATGAGCATGGAGCTTGAGAGCAAGTTTCTTGACTCTTTGTGACTCAAGGTCGAGACTCTTCAGAGGAACCACTTTGGCAAAGTGTTCACACTTCATTTTAGAAATGAAATAACACCCCCTATACCTAAGAGAATGACATGAAGAACATGGTCTCCTGCAATGCTGCGTCTAAGGTGACCATGCTGAGCATGGGCAGCTTGGAGCTGCTGCTCAGGGCGAGTGTCTTCACAGTACTTGATCTCAATGAAATGGGTGGTACGATGCTGCCAAGGGAGCTTCTCGGGGCGAATCTGTCTAGGCCGGTAAGCTGTGGCTGGTGATGGGAGTCTGCCTCCAGCTGCGGTGGCTGCCGCTAAATAACCCTGCCCCTTTGGATACCCAAAACCAACCTCCTTCCACTTTAAAGTAAGGCCTTGATCATTGGGATGGTTCTGTTGATTTTGGGAATTGACAATTCATATTTTCTTTGGAGTCACGAAAAAGGGGTCAGGGCGAGAAGTGAGTCTGTCTCTTCGATTGTGGTTTATAGCAAAAATGCAAGCCGGAGGAACCAGGATTCCGCTGTCACAGGTATTTGAAGATTTTGCATACGATGCTTGTCAGCACTGCCCACATCTGCGGATACAACACAGAATCCTAGCGAACCTTTACTTATGGCTTTTGTTATAAGTCTGCCTGCACTGTCTCTTTTTCCTTGTGAGAGATGCCAGGTATAGACCAGAAAGCATTACTGATTTTGCTATGGGCACTCTTATTCTTGATTAAATTCTGGAAGTAGGTGTAGTAGCTGGTATCAGTTTGTGCGTTGCCTAGTTTGTGGACCTTATGCATGTGTGCTTGTAGCGCGTCGCATTTGTTGGGGAGGTAGCGCATATGGTGTTGGTAAGGTTGAGATTGATTACCGTTGTCAATAATAGGACGTTGTGTGTTTGGATCATCCGTTGAGGTTGCAAGCCAAATGATGTCGTGAAAAGGGTTACCTTCATGCCCTGCCATTAATATACCAGTGTCAGCAGCTTCAGGATGTTTGGCCACATGGGTTTGCTATCTGATCAGCGCGCTCATTATCAATAATGCCGGTGTGGGCTTTTACTTTAAGGAATTTGATGGAGAGTGTTGCAGTGTTGCGGATTGCTTTGATGATAGTCTGTAAGAGGTTGTGGTGGATGTGGTAAGAGTGCAATTCTGGGTACCTGATCTCTTTTCTAATTTGTTTCATTGAGTTTTCACTGTCGGTAGCTATCAGAAAGTAGTCATGAGTAACGGCTGCAGCAATGCCTGCAAGCTCAGCCCTACAGTATAAGTAATATAATAGTAATATATAATAGTAATATAATAGTAATAGACAGTATAAGTAATATTGGAGCCATTGGGATTCACGTGATGAATTCTGTTGGTGTCAGGTATGTAGACGCCTGCTCCAATGATCTGCTGGTGATCATGACGGATGCAGCTCCCATCTGCAAGTAGGCAATCTTCTTCCAGTCCGCTTCTTTAGGGGCCAGATGAGGTCTTGGTTTGTCTTGTATTTGTGTAGTTGTCGTTTGTCCAGGGTGCAGTGGTGTGTCGTGGTTGTGGCGCTTAGCAACTAAAAGGTAGGCAGGCTTTAATCTCTTGAGTTTGTTAAAGCCTGGAGGTGGTGCGCCAAGTGGGAGCATACGGATATGAGCATCGTTGCTCACTCTGGTTGTGTGCAATCCATACTAGGAAATACCTAATTAGGTAACCGTAACCTACTAGGTAGAAGTCCTAGGTGACATATAAGTAATGTGTATTTGATAGCTGTATCTGCGGTACAAGGTCAGCTTAGCTGAGCCAAGAAGGCCTGCAACCTGAACCAAGTTTAAATGGACGCTCAAATTTGAAGAAAGGCAGTGTCTGCAAGCTACGTTTGGTGAAAAACAAAATTTGAGAGACAAACCCAAGGACACTAGAAGGGAATACACAAAAACCAGGCTCATACAGCAGGCAAGCCTAAAGGCACGCAAGTTTAGGGCAATGACACCTGTGAAGAGAACATTGAGATTAAGGCACACTGACTATGTAGTAGGTATGCCTACTTCAACGAACCGCTGGCAGCCGCCTGAAGGGCCCCTACTCCTGGGGAGTAGGGGAGAGGCAAAAAAGAATGATGACTTACAATTGGTAAGTCACAAGTTTGTTGTTGCTTCCCTCAGGGTTTACATAAGCAATGTCCTTTCATACTTTCCTCTTCCCAATCCTCCGAGATTTAGGACCTGAGTCAGCAGTGGAATCTGCATGACAATTACGCCACCCTCAGGTAAGGCTTAAGCTACATGCTCATTCTGTGCTCTGTGCACACAAACTGACAATTACTAGACGCGCTCTTGAAAAATCCAGTTGCTCTCAAGGTCTTTAAGTTGGTCTCAGGCTGGAGCAGGGGGCGGCTCGTCACCCTCCAGATCCTCACTAGTTCTTCCTTCTCCCTGGTGGAGGGGACTCACGGCTCTTTGGTTGGGCCCATGTGTCTCCTTTTCCTTAATTGATATAGGGAGAGGTTTCACTGCCTACTTAGTTTTTCTTCTTCTTTTTCTAGGGCGCCCCTGCAGGAAGGCTGTGTACACGTTTTGCAGCCCCACAATCCCTTAAAGGCGCACAAGATGTCTAACTTGGGCTTTGGTCCTTAAAGAGCCCTACATGTCTTAGCCTGAGGGAACTAGAAAACTCAAGAGCACGTCGGCTGTCGGGACTGCTATGAAGTCTGAAAATATGGCTTTCCTTTAATTATTCTTAGAGGTTAAGGAGACTCATCACTCTTCAGGCCCATGTGTCTCCTTTTTCCTCAGTTGATATAGGGAGTGGTTTCACTGCCTACATTATCTTTCTCTTTCTTTCTTTTTCCTTCAGAGGTTTACTTAAGCCGCATTGAGCTGCCTTTTATTCAGCTAGGCCTCCGCACATAAGGTGATGGAATACTATGAGAGCTGCGTTGTCACAGTGAGTGACGGTCACTCAATTCAGTTTGCAATCAACTTAATGCACAATAACAAAAACATTCAACAACACAAACAATCCTCACATAGACAGGAACGGATGTTGCGCCCCTAATACTCATTGAGCAAAGCACACAGCATGTCCTCTTGTCATAATGCACTGTGGCACCATATGGTGGACTGCCTCAATTCTCATTGAGCAAAGCACACAGCATGTCCTCTTGTCATAATGCACTGTGGCACCATATGATGGTCTGCCTGGTTATAGCACCAGGGACCTCCAATGCCACATACCACAAGTGATCCCTGCTTGTGTAGCCTTTCTTCCCTCTCTTTTTAGAGTCAGCTCAGCCAAGCCAGTCAGGTCTGCAACCTTAGGACCTCAAACACACACACACGGTGGTGTCTGTGAAGCAGCCAGCGCCTGAGCAATTAGGAGGCACCGAAGTCATTGAGGCTGAAATTTAGGAGCCCATGCCAAAAAAGAATATAAGGTCGCGCCAAGCTATGAATTCTGGCTGACACACAAAGCTGGAGGTGGGGCGGAGGTGTTGTCAGTGTCCCTCCGAGGTCCCATTAGGTCCAATAACTGTATCCGAAACAACAAGTACAGTGGATCACCTGTTTAACCAATACAATCAGGGATGGGCGATTTCGGCGTAATTGAGATTTGCTCTGTAATTTACGGTGCATATTACGCCGTCAGACGTCACACACCGTAAATTACGGTGCATTTGTGAATGACGGTGAGAAATCGTAAGTGA
>LFCJ01002781.1_pt1 | contig 12656 bp, 22 predicted proteins | sample 643141 | NCBI WGS metagenome assembly LFCJ01 (sample SAMN03766243, study PRJNA286221) | soda lake metagenome | biome: soda lake; feature: Kulunda steppe; material: water; isolation source: sample B1-Br-g2 brine of Lake Bitter-1 | place: Russia: Kulunda steppe | collected 2010-07 | reverse complement strand
GGGGGGGCACATGCAGCGCGACCTGGGAGGGCACGCAGCACGTGGACTGGATGCCTGTGCATGTGCCGTCTTTTATGGGTGCTGGCACAGTGTGAAGCATATGACATGGGCCCTTGTGAGGCGACACACATGTGGGCAGCGCCAGCGTAGCAACCACAGCACACATATGCGCTGACCTGCGTCCCCATGCCCAACAGGAATGGCGCGCATGTGCCCATGCTGCTGCTGCTGCTGCTGCTGCTGCTGCTGCTGGCGCTATTACTGCTGCTGCTGGTGCTGGTGAGCATCTGCTCAGAGAGCTGGAAAAAGCATGTGCGCGCTCCAGCTTCTGCGAGCACTTGAGCTTAAATGAGCACTCCAGCTTACGCATGCGCACTCCTTGCGTGAGGCCACTCATGTGTGGGGTCCGCCCTGCTCCACGTTGCCCTCTTGTGTGTAGGTGATGCAGTGGCATGCGTGCAGCGCGCTCTTGCAGCGCCCGATGGGTTGGCCAGGCAAGCCACCGGCCGACTGACTTCCCATGCAAGACCACACGAGCGTCCCCCATGGCCTGAGGCTGCCTTGCCTGCCAGCGCATGGCACAGGCAACGGGCAGCAGGGACAGGCGCACCCCCTGCGCTATTGAATATAGTCACACACTGTTGCACATACTGTTGCACACACAGGCACACACAGCTGCACACAGCCACATGGTCACACGGTCGCACACAGCCACACACAGTCACACACAGCTGCACACAGTTACATAGTCACAGTCACACAGCTGCACACAGTAACATAGTCACACAGTCGCACACAGCCACACACACCTGCTTGGTCTCGTAGTCTGTGGGGTCATGTGGCACTTTCAGCTCCGTGCGCTTGAACAGCTGCGGCACGTGCTTCGCACCGGTGGGCGCCGACAAGTCCACGCGGTAGGTGGCGCCTGCGGGGCGGGGTGGCGGCGAAGAGGGTGATGGCATGATGCCATGGGGGGCACGGCATACGTTGGGCCTTGCTCACTCGAGCGCCCTGCGCTTTGTGCGCTGCTGTGTGCAGCGCAGTATGCGCTGCCAAAGCAGACCAATCGTGCCACGCCTGGAATGGACCTGCTGGTGAACGGGGAGGAGGACCTCATGGCTGCCTCGTCTTGCACGCGCTGCTCGTGGTGTGCGCCAATCAGCTCATGGTATGGGGATGAGGGGTTGTTGAGTGAGCTGTGAGCACACATGGCATGTGCAGCATAGACCAAACCGCTGGTATGTGGATGAGGGGTTGTTTATTGAGCTGTGAGCACACATGGTATGTGCAACATAGACCAAACCGCTCATGGTATGCGGATGAGGGGTTGTTAATTGAGCTGTGAGCACACATGCTTTGTGTGTGCGTGCATGAGTGTATGTGTGTGCATATGTGTGCGTATGTATGTGTGCGTGTGTATGTGTCTGTGTGGGTATGTTTGCCCATAAGGAGGAGCAGCCGGTTCAAACCAAAGGGCAGAGCTGCACAAGAGGAACGAGTCAGCAGCATCACAGAAGAAACAAACTTGGCGCCATTTCAGATATGGGATTGAACCCAGCGTCAGCACAGGTATAGACGCGGCAGACACCCAAGCCTGCTACAGGTGCCAGTGCTGCTTCAACGCGCATCTGGAAGGACAGGAGCAGCAAGGCTGTGCAACGCATTCAAACCTGATCCAGCACTTGGATTGTGCATGCCGACATCCAATCAAGTGCGCGCACTGCATGCATCTTGCAACAGGCTGTGCACCCATGCAAACGCGCAGAATTGCAGGAAGCAAAAGTGTGTCAACAGCAGCGGCTTTGAAGGGCAGTGGGAACAACGTATTTGAAGTAAGCATCAAGGTGCAACAGCTCACTCACGTATACACAGAACACCAAGTAAAAATGCCGGCAAATGTGTGTGCATGTGTGTGTGCCTGTGCCTGTGTGTGTGCGCCTGTGTGCCTGTGTGTGTGCTTGTGTGTGTGTGCGCGCCTGTGTGTGCCTAGGTGTGTGCCTGCATGTGTGTGCCTGTGTGTGTGTGTATGTGTGCGTGTGTGCGTGTGTGAGTGTGCGCCTGTATGTGTGTGCGCCTGTGTGTGTGTGTGTGCGTGAACGCGTGTGTGCGTGTGTGCATCTGTGTGTGTGTGTGTGTGTGCCCCAGTGCGCCAGAGTCCAACAACAAGTGGATTGTTCTGGCTTGATAGGAGCTACGGGAGGATGGGAGAGAGGCGGAGACGGTGTGGGAGTGGCTGAGACAGAGGGGTAGATCTAGAGTATAAGGCAGAGAGGAGGGAGGCAGCAAGGCGGGCATGCTCATGCACAAAAAGGAAATGAGCCAGGCGCACGCCGGCGTGGGGAGGAAGGGGGAGGGCGAAGGGCAAGGAGCGCGCGCACTCCTAGCTCAAGATGCAAGCACGGCGCATTTCCGGACTATTGCGTGTGCTTGCGCACAGACCACGCCCTCACCCGCCAGCGCCGCTGCCCCACCCCCTCACCCGCACACCAATTCCGTTTTGATGCCTGTCGCACGCAATGCGGGGCGCGCTTTGCTGTGAGGGGCGCCTGTGCGGAGGGGCGGACGGACCGGCCGGTCCAAGGCGTCATTTGCAAGCACGCGCTTCGAGGTCGGAGCCTCACGCTCCCCGCCCCTCTTGCGCTTGTCCTTGTTGCAAGAACGCCATTGCTGACAAATCAGGCACCAAATCGCATGCGTTGGGGGCGGGGAGAGGCGCAGCGCGGCACCCGCGGGTCAGGATCACTGCCCAAGTGCACCGTTCGGCAAGCCGCGACCACCGGCAGAATCCCCGCAAAGTGCTCCCCCCAGACATTGGCCGTCTCACACACGCCAATTGCCTGGGGGAGAGTACAAAGCAAATGCTTCTAGACTTAACGCCATGCTTGCCTGTCTTTAAAGGCAAGCTGAATGCGCCTGAGCATCATCTTGAACTCACCTGGCTCGACGAAAGATGTAAAGGAGAAAAAGAACTCGGACTCCTTGCGCTGGCCTGCACAGTTGGCAGGGTGCAGCAGCACCAGGCTGCTGTTGGCAAGAAACAGCATCACCCTGCTCTGCCATCACTCCTGCTTGTCATTGCAAACACATGCGCGCAGAGCTTGGGCATGTAACCTTCACCTCATGCAAGAACCACAACAATGAATGCGCGCGCACACGTGCCCCAAAAGTACGACACAGCGCTTGCCTTTGCGACCGCTTTCCCATGAATATGTTGGACCCAGCGTCCATGAATGAGCACAGCTGCTGTGCTAAACAAGCGCTGCTTTGTACGCCCTTTTGGGCAACACAGCCTGGCGCGGCCAGGGCTGGCATCATTCTGGGCAACACAGGCTGGCACAGCCAAGGCTGGCATCCTTCAGATCAAAGCATATGGATGGCCTCACGCAGGTCGCAGGCAAGTCATGTGACCCGAGCAACACCCTTGTGACTTGGAATGGAATTTGAATTGAACCCAAACATATGAATGCACGCGGCCTGGCCAGCCGAAGCTCATTGGCGTAGCTAGGCCCACCCAATGACTTGACATGCTGCGTGCAGGGGGCTTTGTCAGTCTCCAGGGGTGCAGCCTGCTGCCCCCATCCCAACCACCCGTTCCCCGCCGCGGCTCATGCAGAGCAGCTGTGCGAGCACATGCAGCAGCCCCTGCTGTACCTGAGATGCCCGTGACGTTGCCCACGCCCGGCAGCTCAAACTCCTGCTGTAGAGTCCCGCTTGCAAGGCTGCGCAGCTGCAGCTGGCCGCGCACGTCTCGCAGGTACCTGCAGGCCCCCACGACGGAGGCACGCAGCAGACGCACAGCAACACGGCATGAAGAGCGATAATTTAGCAAGGCAGCATTCAGAACAACAGTGTAGCAACACGGCATTCAGAAAAACAACATAGCAACACAGCATTCAGATCAACTACATAGCAACACAGCATTCAGAACAACAACGTTGCATTGCTTCCTTAGTGTTGGGAAAGGGATGGGGGGGTGGGCAGCCCTACCAGCCGTGCCAGAGCTGCAGAGCCACCAAATTTAGCGCAGCTTGCACATTCACCAGCGAGCCGCCGTACCTTGTCACCAGCGAGTCCCCCTTCAAGGCCACTGCGCCCTTGAGCACGTCCTTCTCATGCTCGGGGATCAGGTCTGTCCAGCTGGAGGGCGGCGAGGGCTTGGCCACGTCCGCCTTCACAATCCTGCGCGGGGCCCAGCCAGATGGGTGAGGTGTGCGCGCGGCTGGCTGTCACCGACCTGCTGCCACAATTTCTGGCCTGTTATGGCTGGCCTGCAATGAGGCCCACAACAAGGCTGACCCACAACAAGGCTGACCCACAATAAGGCTGGCCATTGCCGAGCTGCTGCCCCTATGGCAGGCCTGCCCCTGCAGCTGGCCTGAACTCAGGCCAGCCTACACTTGAGACGTGCACGCGGCTGGCCCAAAGCCGCAGTGCCGCATGCATTGTGCACACGCGGTCACAGCCGAGCAGACATGGATGGAGCCTCACTCTTCCCTGCTGGGCCAGCCATTCACCACCTCAGAACGCAGGGGGTTTGGAGTGGGGTCTGCGAGAACCTGTGCTGGGGTTCAGCCCCTTGCGAGGCCTGTAGCAGGAGGGTGTGTTTTTCCTCAAGTGCGGCATGCCGAGTCAATCAGCTGGCTTCAGGTGCCCATCTTGCAGGGCCCTTCTGCTCGTTTTGCAGAAGTCACAACTCATGCTAAGATGTTGCACTGCAGAGCATGTGGCATGCATGCCTTAGCGCAGAGCATCCTGCTCTCAGTGGGATGCTGTCACTTGAGCGGCAGGTGCTCTGTTGAGAGAGGAAGAGGGAGAGAGAGGAAAATAAAGAGGGAGAGAGGGAAGGAGAGAGAGAAAGAAAGAGAAAGAGAGGGAGAGAGGGAAAGAGAGGGGGAAAGAGAGGGAAAGGGAGAGAGAGAAAGAGCTGCAAGCATTGGGCTTGGTTGGGGAGGCTGGCATGGCCGCCTAGAGCAGGACCCGAATGCGCCTTCGTGCTGTCTTGCCTATCCATGTGCTCCATGCCAAGAAACCACTGAGGGTACTCACTTGTAGCGAGGCGCCTTCAGGTTGGTCTGCATGCACGGCACAGCAAAAAGGCAAGGAAGGGTAAGAGGGCACGCAGAATGGTCCATGCTGGAGTGAAGCAGCAGGAGGAGGCCATGCAACGGGCCATGCAACTGATGGCCGTGCAGTGGCAACGGATGGCCGTGCAGAGGCATTGGATTGCTTGCACAGCACCCTTCAGGACAGCGCTTTGGCCCTCTGTTGCTGTCAATGAGGCACCCAAAGAACTGGGTGGGTCTGCTTAAGGGAGACTCAAAAAGGCAACAGAGCGCATGACACACACGCAGGCAGGGCATAGAGGAAAGGGCAGGCAGGCTAGACCTTCAGGCAGGCAGGGCACGGGAGCAAGACCGACACATTACCAGCCCTACATGGTGTGAATACCCGGTGGCAAAGCCGCTTAGTGCTCATGCCCAGTGGAGCGGTGCAAGGCATTTATTTTGAACACAAGCTGCAATGCGTGCATGGGCAGCGGTCAGCTCACGCCACCAAGTGCCCACCTTGAAGTAGAAGGTCGTGCCTTCATTTGCCACATAGCTGTAAGAGGCATCAAAGTTGTCCACAAGCTTCTTGACCGGCAGCTTCTTTCGACCTGAGCGTAAACAGGGCAGGCTCTCCTGGTGATGAGGTTGCCCAGGCCATGAGATGCTCCCAGACCATTGGTTGTGCCCAGGCCATGAGGTGCGTGCACAGGCCATCAAGTATGCCCAGGTCATGAGGTGTGTGACCAGGCCAAGAGGTGGGTACACAGGCCATTGAGTGTGCCCTGGCCATAAGGAGTACATCCAGGCCATGAGGTGCATGCACAGGCCATTGAGTGTGCCCTGGCCATAAGGAGTACATCCAGGCCATGAGGTGCATGCACAGGCCTTTATGTGCGCCCAGGCCATGAGGCGCGTGCACAAGCCTTAATGTGTGCTCAGGTCATGAGGTGTGCGCCCAGGTCATGAGAAGCGCTCAGGCGACGAGCTCCGCCCAAGAGCAGCAAGCACTGCCCAGCACAGCAAGCACGCCCCCTACTCTGGAGGGGCTGCCCCCAAAATCTGTGCCGCATGCAGCCCCAACCCGCAAGTGAGTGGAGACCATCAGAGCCGAGCACAATGGCATCTCGTGCTCCTGCAACAGCATTGTGCTTCCCTGCCACCCTTTCCTGGTGTTTCACCTGCAGAGCTCCAAGGCACAAGCAACCAAGCACACACACACACACACTTCACCAACTATGCGGACCTTCTGGCACACGCGCCATCCCCAACTTTATGAACCAAAAGCACACGCCAGGGTTTCACGCAGGGGAAGGGGGCTTTTTTCCCGCTAAGGACCTGCTCATCCCCCTGCACAAGATACCACACACCACGCAACACCAAACCCAGGGCTGCATATCTTCATCCCAGGACCAACACAAGGCCAGTCCTGCCCCCTCTCACCCCCAACACACACACACACAAATGCATGCATGGGGGCGCGCCAAAAGGATCACCACCCACCAGTGTTCACGTCATATGCCTTCCAGTCAACCAGGCCCTCTAGCGTGCGCTCTGTCAGGTCGTGGGTGTCCACCACATAGAATCGGTTGGCTGGCTGGCAGCCCTCACTCACATACAGCAGCACATACCTGCACAAGCGTGCAGCAGCCGTGTTGCTAGCGGGCAGCGACTGCAAGATAGGTGCGCTGGCAGGCAAGAGGCCTGCACTGGAAAGAGAGAGAAGCCTGCCCTCTCGCTTTGGAGCAGCACAGGTTGCACGCAGCGACCACGCTCACACAACATGCACAGGGGCTCAAGGCCCTGTGCTCGCAGAATCTCCTCGGCTCCTGTGCTGGTTCGCGCATGCACCTGGGGGATTAAGGGCAACGCCTGGAGAACAGCGGATGAGCAGGGCGAACATGTGCAGGGCGGCCCCGTCGCAGACTTGTGGCCACATATGCACACCGGGCAGGATGCACAAAACACACGCTCGGCAGGGTGCACAAGAACATGCGCTAAGCAGGAGGGACCATGCACTCAGCAGGGTGCAAGGGTGTTGTGTCAGGCACCAATGCTACGCTGGCCCAATTATTTTAGGCGCCACCCGCACCTGCCGTCATCTGACAGGCTGGCGCCCGTCATCCATTCAGGCTGGTCAGGCGTGCGCCACACGACGGGGTCATCAGACTGGGGCGTGCCCACCACATGGTAGCACCTGCGCAGCGCACCCACAGGTCGCAGACGCACGGTCAGGCAGCGCAACGCCCATGACCGAACGGGGCAGGCATGCTGCCCCAGGGGCTATGCATGGGCGTGCGCCCCATGTGTGCGCGTGTGTGCGTGTGTGAGAGGTGCGCGCATGGCCGTTTGATGGTGTGTGTATGCAGGTGTATTAGCCTTGGCAAGCAATGTGCAGGGCCACTGGTGATTTGCTCCAAACTAGCAAAGCCCCTGGGCTTAACGTTTCTGGTAACAAAAAGACACTTGTGTGCGTCCATTTCAACCAGGACACCCCACTATGTACCATGCCAATCAGGTGATTTGGCATCTCTTGGTGCCAACCAGGACACACCGTGCTGCGTGCCATGCCGATCAGGGCACCTCCCATGTGTAGGCATCTCATGGTGCACTGCACAGCATGGCGCATGAACTGGCACCACCCCGAAGCCTGCCCAGCTTTGCGTCTTGGCGCCCTGAGCCGAGCTGGCACACCAGCAGCAAACTTACATGAAGGATAAGCTGCAGAGGAGCACTACACAATGTTCACACCCACGCCAGTGGCAATGGGGCCATCCAATCAAATCAGCAAGAGGAACATGCGCTTGCTTGCGGTGTGGTTGGACATGGGTATGCACGACAATCCACGCGTTCACCCACAGCAGCTGATTGGTGTTGATGTCGGTCTCGGTGCCCAGCTCCTGGCCTTCTTTGCTGCTCTTGGGGAACCTGCATGGCCATGAGCATCCACGGCAAAAATATCATCTGCTCCCAAGAAGCCCTGCCCACAGGGAATCCAGCACAACTAACAAAGCCCATGACCAGACACATTCAATGTGTCAGTGATCATGACCAGACACATGTGTCATTCAATGTGTCAGTGATCATGACCAGACACATTCAATGTGTCAGTGATCGGTTTGGAGGTTATACTCACACTCACCCACTTCTTGCGCCAGGCATCCCAGCATGTATACACATACGTGTGCTGTGCTGCAAGGCCTGAAGATCCAGCACAGAGCAGCATGCTCCCCTGCTGCACAACCCTTAAAGCAATCGAGGAATTAATTCTTTAATTCTTTATGCATGTCAATTCCAGTGATTCTTTGTAAGCACTACTGAATTGTTGCAAACGTATGAACCTGCATGGACACATATGTGTGTGTATGCGCATGCGCAGGTGAACACGCGCACATGTGCTTAGCACCTTGAAAGTAGAGCTTAGCACGGATGCGAACCTGTTATAAAAGAAGCCTTTGTTGTCATGCGTCCAAGCCAAGGATGAGAACTTCACCAGCTCCAGCTTGTCTGTGTGTGCGTGTGCGCGCGCACGTGTGCGTGGATGTGTATAAAAAATGATGCTTATGGTGCACACATGCACGGGCGGGCTGCGGGCAACACATTTGCAAATGCGTGTTCAAGCGCACGTGCATAGAAGCATGACACGCACATGTGCCATAAAAACATGACACGCACACGTGCATTAGAACATGACACGCACACGTGCCAAAAAACATGACACGCACACGTGCCAAAAACATGACACGCACACGTGCCAACAAGCACGCACGCACAAGCATACAGGTGAATGCACGGAGTGTGCATTTGTCTGTGCCTATGTGATGCATGTGCGTAGCATGGAACTGCAACTACGTCCCACAGGGACCTGAAGGATCCTGCCTCATGGCAAGCCACAGAGCCTGAGGCGAGCAAGGCAGTGCTTGGGGTAGACCCCAGAGGCAGGGATGTGGCAGCTTGCGGGGCGTGCAGCGGGCCGGTACTGTATGGCAGTGCACAAACACAGCAGGGCGCACCAGGCAGCTCCTGCGGCTCTCCTGCAGGACCGATGGACATGACTTGGATCCATGCCCAATCTGACCCTCCGCTGCTCAGCTGGTACGCCATGAGGCGGCCGTCCTCACTGAACTCGGTGTCCTAGGAGTGGCGCCATATATCACGCAGGGGCATATGTGGTCCGGCATGTGCACGCTGGCAAATGTCGGCTTGATGCCGTGTGGGACATTACGGAGGCCTTTCTTGGGGTGAGTGATGGTGTTTGGTAGTTGGCCCTGCCCCGCTGCCTTGCTGGCAGGGCGCGCGCGCAGGAGCAGCACAGGCGTGCTGGCCAGGCAGTCCTCTTCTCATCAACAGGTTCAATTATGGTTTCAATGCTAGCATGGCAGCACATAAAAGCTATCCCGGCACAGGATCTGCAAAAGCAACGGACCCCATGTCATGCAATCCAAGGGGCCCAACGGGAACGGGCAGCCACCACATCCGCAAGAACAACAGACCCCATGTCATGCAACCCAAGGGGCCCAAGGGGAACAGGCAGCCACCACATCCGCAAGAACAACAGACCTCATGTCATGCAACCCAAGGGGCCCAACGGGAACGGGCAGCCACTACACCTGCAAAAACAACAGACTCAATGCCATGCAACCCAAAGGGGCCCAAGGGAGCCAGACAGCCACCAGATCTGTGCGCATGCGTGAGACACTGTGGCACAAAGTCACAGGCCAGCACTCTGCGATTTAATGCAGCAGCAGCCAAGCGCCAACAACGCTTTGTCCAGAATGAGGTCGCACCTTGAGGGCCACCGTGCCGTCTTTGGACAAGGTGTTGGGGTCCAGTAGGACCGAGGCAGGGGCATCTAAGGTGGGCTGCGTGTACAGCACATACCTGCAGTACAGCACACGCATGCAACAGTAACCAGGACATCCATACACCAATGCAGTCCCAGGAGCCACCTCAATGCTCACACTCTTGCGCTGCTGAAATTCCTCTCCCATGCATTGAAGCTGTCCTGAGAGCCAACCAAACCACAAACTCCCTTGCTTCATCTTTTACACGGCTATACCCTAAGGACCCTCCACCAATGATCCTGATCTACAGCCCCAGTCCCCCATCACTGCCTTTGATGTGCAGCTCCACCCCCTCATGTTTCAGAAATTGGCCGCATGCTTAAATTGCACGGGCAAGAACTGCATGCCTCATTTTTATGTGCAGTCTTTGTCTCTGTGCTTGGTAGCCTCCCTCACTGGTAACCGTTCAGCCCTGCCACCATATCCTCTGATCCTCTGGGGGGCGTTGCAACTGACCAGCTAACCAACCACCTCCAACCTGCCACTGTAGTGTCCCACAGGGCATCTGTTCACTGTCCAGGTCTTTAAGGGGAAGGTCACACCACCTACCTGCTCCCCAAACAAGACCCTGCATTTCTCCAAGCAGCCAAGTACTTTCTCACAAGGCCTGAAGTTGATGTCTGCAACCACTAGAGGCTTTGTCAGCACACAGCTCCTTTTCATGACGTATACAAACAACATTACCAGAACAATGCTGGATGCCAACAGCACGTCAGCACAGCACGTGTCAGTCGAACGAAGCGCAAACAGAGCCAGCACTTGTATTGCAGAGTGCATAAAAGGCCTGCAGTGCTCAACACACTCACTGCTGCTGCAGGCCGCTGTTGTAGAAGTAGAAGTACCGGTCACCACGCTTGAACGGCGTGCCCTGCTTAGGGTAGTCATACAGACTGCATAAGGCATGTAGTTACAAGGGGCAAGGGGCACTGGGCTCAGCCTCAAGGTTTTGTTGCCGAGGCGAAGTTCCTCTCCTCTTCATCAAGCGCATGAAAATACAACAGTGCTTCGCGGCCGCCATTTCAATAGCAGCAAAGCACTTTAAGCAGCCTAAGCAAGGCTGGGTCCCTCCTGTACTTTCCCATTTGAGCAAGGGCACTGACCTCGTAAATAATTCTTTGAAGTTGTCCCGGGTTTCACACTGAGACAAGATCTTGGCTGTAAGGCCATTTTGTGCATCCACAACTGCAAGGTGAAGCCCATAGAAACATAATGTCTGTCCACACCTGTCCATACTCTTGTGAATCACGGCGTTGAGATGCAATGGCGGAGGTCTGAACCTTCAAGGCTAAAACGGAGGGCCTGGACAGGCACGCTTACGTGGAGTGCTGAAAATAGCAGTTTGATGTTTGCACGCTCTAACAGAGATAACCGCAAAACGGTGCTGTGGTCCCCAGGCACGCATGAAAGAGGCCAGGCTGAGCCCATCTTTCAGCAGCAATGCGTCCAGCTGCCAAGACTTCCACATGACTAAAGGTGCAACTGTGCGTAAACTCAGCCTTGAGACCATAGACTAAGCCAGCGATGGACCTGACCTCAGGAAGGAGGGAAAATATGCTAGCGCAGCCTATGCCATTGCCGCTGCACACAAGACAAGAGCCTGCACCACCCACAAGTGCGTGTCTCCGGGCTGTCAGGGTCCTCAAGGAACCGGTATGGATCTGCCACTTGTACACCATGCAGGTTTTCCACAACACTGTCGTCGCGGCGCACCTGTGCACAAGCATGCATAGTTTAGTCTTGCCTTGACACAATCACATGCACACGCAGACAATGCAATCTCTGTGCGGGGCTAGTTGATGTGCCTTCGCACTCTTGCAGCGTTGCCAGGCTACACGTATATCCATCCCCTGATCAAGCCTTGCCGAGGTGCGAGCCCCACATCAGGGTCCAGAACGTGGTGAAGACATCATCTATTTTCATGCAGATCTGTGGATCGCACGTACTCATGGCCTCGCGCCTGAGGCGCACGAGTTTTAATGTCCAATGCTACTTTGAGTGAGGAGAGAAATGGCTGCGCCAAGATCTGCTGGCATGTCGGACAGGTAGCTGGCCATTCAAGGACACCAGCCTCATGCACGTATGTGCACTTACAGGAGGGTACTCAGATGGGTTTAATGTCAGGCCTGTCTGAGGCGCTCCTGGAGAGTTGAGAGTGGGAGGATGATGAATGGAAAGCAAAAGCCCAACATATCAACCAAGCAAACACTGCATCTCAGTCTTTGAGAACTGGCTGTACTTGCTCGTGTACCTTACCTTTGGTCGCGGCTCCACGCAGTACTGGGTGCGCTCTCTTGCAGAACAGGGGTGATAGTAGCACTCCACTTCTCTTGTACAGCAAACCAGCACCGACAGAAAGCCCCAAGCCTGCACCAGCCAGGCCGAGAGCCATAGCGCCCCTCTTCACCATGCTTTTTAGCCCTAGTTGCACAGATCACGGATGTTTCGATACGATTAAATTCCAATTAATAAATACGTCTTTTCAAATTACGACGAGCCCTTGGCGCTCGGAGATTGACTTCAAATGTCGTTCGAATTTATTAATGCTTTTTAGCGTGGGACATCAAAGGTGCTCCATCTTGGATGGAGCACATCCCTGTGCAAGTACTGGACGGGTGTGCAAGCACCGAACCTCTCGGATGAGGGCACATGCGGGGGACAATAATGTCATTGTCATAGGTGGTAAGCTGACTCTGTGTGTGTGTGTGGTGTGTGTGTGTGTGTGTGTGTGTGTGTGTGTGTGTGTGTGTGGGTGGGTGTGTGTGTGGGT
>LFCJ01002780.1_pt1 | contig 12657 bp, 11 predicted proteins | sample 643141 | NCBI WGS metagenome assembly LFCJ01 (sample SAMN03766243, study PRJNA286221) | soda lake metagenome | biome: soda lake; feature: Kulunda steppe; material: water; isolation source: sample B1-Br-g2 brine of Lake Bitter-1 | place: Russia: Kulunda steppe | collected 2010-07 | reverse complement strand
GCTGGCGACCTGGCGCCAGCAGGGACGCAATCCTTACGAAGAACTTCGTCGAGTCGTCAGCAGCAATGAGATGATCTCACGGAGTCACGCTGTACCGGCTGTTGAGCCTTCGGGGTAAACACATACACTTCGAGAATAAGCGGGTTAGAGAGGGAAGGGACTGGGTCAAAGTGACTGATGTCTTTTCGGATCGAGTCACGCCGTTCTCGCTTGCTAGAGAAAATAGTGGCGAGGAAGATTTTGAAGAGTTGGCGACGCAATACGAGCGACAGATAAGTCAGCTCAAGAAAATTGAGACACTGGACATTCCAGTTGAAACGCTTCCGAAATCTGCAGATGTTCACCAGGCGATCGAGCTTTTTGATAATATTAATTCCCAGGGGACTCACCTGAGCGATGCAGAATTGGCGTTAGCTCATATGAGTGCGCAGTGGCCGCAGATTCGCCGCGAAATGAAGGCGAAGCAGACGCAACTCGCTGCACAAGGTTTTGATTTTGATCTTAATTTCTATGTCAAGACGATGATTGGGGCGCTCACAGAAACGATGACGTACGAGAACGTCTACGATATCCCGAAAGAGGAGTTAGTATGTCAGTGGTCCGCGTTAGCGGAAGAAGACGGGGTCTTCGATTATGTTGTGAACGTGCTGAAAAATGAGGCACATATTCCCGGGTCAGAGTATATCAATACGCGAGATGTCTTGATCCCGTTCATTGTTTATCTCAATAAGCACGACAAACAGATTAGTCACGAAGAGAAGGTGCAGTTTCTGCGATGGATTTACGCGGCGATGATGTGGTCTCGGTATAGTGGATCTGCAGACAGCAGAGTTGAGCATGATCTTGCCCTGTTGAACACCGATACGCCTACCGATCACCTTATGCAGGAAATCCATGACGATAGGGGGCGAATCGAAGTCCAACCCTCGGATCTTGCTGGTCGTGGAAAACAAAATCGGCGATTTTACAATATGTTGCACGTTGTGATCCGCGCAAATGACCCAGTTGATTGGAAGACTGGGGCTCCGCTATCGGGGACGTATAATCTCGAGTCTCATCACATCTTCCCAAAGAGCAGACTGTACGAAGTATACGATAGCAGCAAATCGGAGCATCGGAAGCTGGTTAACGAGATTGCGAACAGAGCCTTCCTGACGCCAGAAACGAACCGTCACGTCATTCGGGACTTGCCGCCGAGCGAATACATGCCTGAGATTGCTGAGGATTATCCGAACGCGCTTCAATCCCAGTATATTCCGTTGGAAGAAGAGCTCTGGCAGATAGACAATTATGAGGAGTTTCTGGCAAAGCGCCGACAGAGTATTGCTGACGCTATCAATGACTACATGGATGATCTCCAGATTGGGACACGAGAGGACGACGAAGAATCAATTGAGGAACTTATTGATCAAGGAGAAAACGCTCGAGTCGAATTTAAAGAGACGTTCCTGTACGACGTGTATCGAGACCAGCCTAACAAGGATCTCAAAAAATCTGTAGTGAAAGAGATTGCCTCATTGACGAACGCTGAAGGCGGGGTCGTAATTATCGGCGTTAAGGATGACACCATGGAGGTAACTGGATTGAAGCGCGATCTCAAGTTGATGCAAAAAGGCAAAGACGACTTCGAGCTCCAACTTAACAGTATGATATCTGACTGTCTAGGAAGTATGATGTCTACTGTCTACACGACAATCGAGTTCGAGAACATTGATGGGAAGGAAGTTTGCGTGGTTTGGGTAGATCCAAGCCCTGAACCGGTCTTCTATGATGGCAGTAATCAAGACCGATTCTACGTCCGATCGGGTAGCTCCGCGAAACCGTTAACGATGCAGGAAGCACAGGAATACATCGAACGGCACTTCGCGTGAGGCTCTCTCACCAGAACTTATTCATCGGAACTTCCGTTCGTCCCGGAAGCTCTCGATGTCGAGATTGGCTGATGCTGCTTTCCCAGGCCCGTATTTCGTGTCGTCTTTCTGATGTCCGAATCCGAGACGGCGTTTCGTGTATTCATCGTCTGGCTTTTCGTACGACTCTCGGTCACGGTCCCGGGAAATAATCTCGGTATTCTCGCATTCCAACCCCTTCTCATTCTGAATGACGTCAGTTTCAAGAAATCGCATTGGACAGCGAAGACGACCTCGCAATCCTGGTTGAGAGGCGGCGTGCAGTCCTCCATCAACCCGTGTAGAGTGAGGAAAGCTGCTCATTGGGCGTACTGGTACGCACCCGACGGCCCACGCAGGTAAGTATAGCATCCCGAAGAGTGATATTCTCATGTCTCGTACGTTGATTCGATGCCAGACTCTGCCCCGGCGTTCGAGGATGTGAACGAGCGCGCCAAAGAGGACTGGAAACGTGAGACCACCCCGTTCGACCGTGTGCAGTCAGTGATGCGCACGGCGTACGAGCCCATGAGCGCGGCGACCGTTGCCGAAAACGCCCTTACGTCGGAGCAGACTGCCCGCAAGCATCTTCGCTCGCTTGCCAAGCACGGCTACGTGGCAGAGACGGCGTCGCCAGACTCGACGGGGACGCTGTATCAGCGGGCCAAGGAATCACTCGCCCTCGAACAGGCTCGGCGTATCCTCGACGAGACGGACACCGATACGCTCTTGACACGCGTTCTGGAGATGCGCGAGGAGCTTCGAGAGTACGGCGAGCGGTTCGGCGCTAACTCGCCCGATGACGCCGTCCGATCCCACGCGAATATCGATGCAGAGACGCTCCTGGAGTGGCGTACGACGCGGCGGAACCTCGCATTCGCTGAGGTGGCGCTCGCGCTCAGCGCGGTCGAAAACCCCACTGGTGGCGCAGAAGCAGTCTGATGCAATTCGACGAGGGAGACGGCGATTCTCACGCACTGCGAGGAACTATCGACGTGACGAAACTCGATGCGTTCCGAGATGCGTTCAGCGCCATCGAACCGATGGCATCAGGCGAAATCGATGATCGACTCAACCCCCGAGAGCTCCGGCTCACGATACCGTATGGCATCGGGGAGGCAGAGACAACCGTATTCACGGTTCGATGGACGACGGCGGGCGACTACAATATTCACTACTCGGATACGTCCGGACGCAACCTTCGGTGGGATATCCACCCTCACGACTTTTCAGCACCGCCCGACGACCGACACTTCCACCCGCCACCAGACGCATCAAGTGCGGATACCCACGTAGAGGCATCGTGTCTCAGAGAACCCTCAGTTGAGATCGTTGCTCGGTCAATTCACCTCTTATGGCGACAGGCACTTGACGAAGGGTCGGTGACAAACATTAACGCTGGAACGAACCACCCCTGACCGCGTTCAGTGATCTGCCCCTGATTCATACCTTCTCCAGTACCACCGGGGAACCCAACGGTCCGAAAATCGCCCCGATTACCGAGGACTGGTACTGATTTTCGATGACGACTGTGCCGCCGGTGTTGAGTTCTCGCGCGACAATATCTGCAGAGAAGTCGCCGACGGCTTCCTCGGTGTGAGCGTCTTCGATCTCGAGCCCTAATTCCGATGCCAGTAGTTCGACGTTCTCAGAAAGCCAGCGAGTGAAGTCCCGTTCTTCGTTCTCCCAAACCGTCCGGAGACCGTGCTCCCGAACCGGTTCGATTCGATTCTCCATGCCTGGAGTATCACGTTCCCTCTCAAAACAACTGGGAGGCGTCTCAACTCGCACATATTCGTGATCAAGTGATGTTGACCGGTGAAGTGTTTAGTAGCGCACGCTGACCTTGTTCAGTATTGGACACAGAGTATTGATTCACCGGTTAGTTCGAATCCTCTTGTAAGTCAAGCTTCGATAATAGACCGCAGTCAATTCGAGGTTCTCGACAGTCAAGTCATCTTCTCGAACGCTAACTCGTCAGCCGAGTATGTGTAGCACTTGATTCCGTTTTCTTTGCAGTGGTCTGCATGTTTCGACGGCCACACGCCTTCGTCGTCGAAGTCACCGAGGAACGCAACAGTCACCGAGTCTTCGTTGCCGTCGTCACCGCGCTCGACGACGACGGCGGTGTTCGGGTCGGTGTGACTGGTTTTGATGACGCGGTCGCCTGGTACGTACGGGTTGTCGGCGAACTCGAGGTTTTCGTGTTTGTACGTCCAGAGTTTGATCTCGGTGTCGACGCAGTACGATGCGAGGATCCCGGGATGGTAGTCGCGCCAGTCAGCGGGTCCCTTGTCGAGTGCGCTTGGGAACGCTACGCGAACGGCTTCGCCGTCCAGTTCTTGCCCGAAGGCACCGGTATTTTTCTCCGGCGGCATCACCTCGATAACGACACCGACGGACGCGTCTTTGTCACCAGATTTGATGACGCGGTCACCGGGTTTGAACGGGTTCTCGGGCTTCTGATTCATGTACGCTGTGTTCGGCCCTAATTCCTGCAACTCGTTCATCGGCCGTGCCGCGAGGTGCGCCAGCTTGTCCGGTTCTTCGCCTGAGTACGCTTCTTGCGTCTCCACTTTCGACGTGAGTGTTTCAGTACGTTCCCATCCGAGCAGGATCAGCGCGTCCTCGTTGTCTCGGTGCCAAACCATCACGATGATGTCGTCGTCGGGGTCGTTCTCCAGCAGGTTCGCCGGGCGAAACGCCGAGACGTCCCTCGACGTCTTCACGTCGACTTCGTACCCGAATACTTCGAAGTCGTGCCCGGAGAAACTCTCGGGATTGCATCGCCGCATCGCTTCTTCGTTCTGCCACTCCCACATTTCGACCGGGAGATACTCCCGACAGAACTGCTCGAACGCGAGCTCACCGAGATTCCCGATGCGTTTCACGTCGATATCGTCGGCACCCTGAATTACTGCTTGATGATTCGCGCGTTCCCGGTCAATCTCGTCCGGGGAATACAGGTACATTACACGCAGATTATCTATGAGACAGATATAGTTTGGGCACTGGTTATCACTACTGGAGTTTGACAGAGGGCTGATTGGGCGAGACGTGAGAGTCGATCAACGGTCTTCCATTCGTGTGGTGATTCAGCGGCTGAGTTACCGGCCGGTAGAATTACCAATCGAGAATCATAATTGCTGGTACGGCAAACCGATGGTTGTTGAGGATGACGACGATCGATGGGTGAGTGTCGAGCGGTGGTGGAACGCATTCGCTGACGAGACGTCGACCGTTTTGCAGCCGGGTCTTGCGTCGGTAACTGATACTGAGCAGATGACGGGGGAGTGGCGTGGTATCGACGCGTGGTGGAACACGGTCGTTGACGGGACGTCGACTGTTTTGCAGCCGGCGCTCGTGTCCGTAACTGATCCCGAGGCGGTGACGGGGGATTGGCGTGGGGTTGATGCGTGGTGGGGGGGTCACATTGCGTCGCTGCGTGATTCGCTCCGTGAGTTACAGGTTGTGTTGGAGGAGGCAGAGGCTGTGTGGGGTGATTCGAGCAGTCGGTTTGATTCGGATCCGCTGGCGGTTGATTGGGCGTCCGGTAGTCAGTTGACGGGGCCATTACGCACCCATCAGGAGGAGAACTGGTCACAGTGGCTTGCACATCTTATTCGTGCAGGGCCGGCGGAGTTTTCGCGTGCGTTGTTCGGGGAGTTGTTTGACGCGGTGCCGCGGTCGGTGAAGCGAGAAGTGCATCTCGCGGCGGACGACGCTCCCAACCGGTACGCCGATATCCTGGTGTTCTACGATGAGCGGGCTGTTTCGATCGAGGTGAAGAAAGGCGATGAACACTACGAGAAGACGATTCACACGGCGTCGTTGATAGAGTCGCAATTTCGAGACGCGTGGAAGCACGTCCTCTTGCTTCCTGCGTACAAGGAAGGGGCGTTGCGGCAGTCGTTTCCGGATGCGTTGTCCGAGGCTGACGACGGGTCTGCGATTGAGTCTGAACGGTCGGGTGATATTGACGTGATGCACTGGCTGGACGTTGGTCGAGCGATTCGGACGGTGTTGTTATCAGATGTCGAGGCGAGCAGTCAGTGGGAAGCGAGTGCGTACCTGTTCTGTACAGTTGTTGAGCAGCACCTCGTTCGGTTCGTACCGAAGCCAGTGATCGATCGGTGTCTCACGGCGAGCGATGTTGTCCGCACGACGACTGCAGAACGGATCACCCCACGGCGTGTAGATGATCAAATTGCGTACCTTCGTGAAACTACTATTCCGAGAGAAACATGAACGACGAATTCGTTACAGAAGCGATCCAGAACGATCGGTGTTTGAAAGCCGCACGGCTCCTCGAACGATTGGAGAAGGAACTCGAAGCAGAAATCGATCGGGTTGGTACTCGACTCGTAGAGGAGAACAGGGAGTTGTTCGCGGAGCAGGTCAATTCAAAAATCAGAGTCAAATTCAATTCGAGTACGGTCTTGGCGAGTGCGAGAGATAATCTCAATCTGCACCGGGTGAACCCGGATAAGCCGGGGAAGACGCAGACACTCAACATTTCTCTACGGTGGGTTGATCCGATCGAGTGGGGTGAGGAAGATGTTGATGGTGCGTTGTGTGCTGCTTGTTATAAGATTAACAGGGGTAATGCGGCCGATTTCGACCGCGTGAAACGAGAGACGATCAATGGAGATTGGGATCTCGAATTCGGCGATGATCAGTACAATAACGCGCCGGGGTTGTTCTACGTTCCCGTTGAAACTGCAGCGGAGATTCGAGAGGGGATGGAGATATTAGCGGCGCACTTCGCGGAATTTGCTGACTGCTGGGGAGTTGATCCCGATGAAATCACTGATACTGGTGGTTGAACTGGGATCGAGCGTTTGACGTCGGTGGTGGTTGGTGGTTTGCCAGAGGGTTTATTCGAGATGGGTGAGTGGTTAGCCTGTCAAAATGTCTGAAGGGTCAGCGGAGGAACTCGTTGCGGCGTATTTTGAGGGGCGTGAGTGGCAGGCTCGTCGTGCTCCGGTGGTGAAGACGTCCCGGATTGTTCGGGAGGTAGCGTCGGCGATTCTCGATACTGGTTCGGTCGGGAAGCAAGAGTTGACTGCGTTGTACCGGCTGTGTATGAATAACGATACGTACCCGGTTTCGAGTAAGCGAAGCGAGGTTGAGGGGTTGGGTCTTGCAGACGACGTGAAGCAGTCAGTGAAGGAGCGGATTGATGAGCAAGTCGGGACTGTGGGCGGGTTGTTGTTCCCGGTTGAGGTGCCGGAAGAGGATGAAGCAGCGGTGACGGAGTGTTTTGAGACGTTCGTGGCGAGTGATGATCCCGAGGCGTTGGACGAGACGGTGCGGCGGTTAGCTGATTGTGATCTCCCGAAGGTGGAGTGCGGGAAAATCTCGCCGATTCTGTACTATCTGCATCCGGAGTACTACCCGGTCGTGAATAACATGTCGCGGTCGGGGATGGCGGAGTATTTCGATGCGGATATTTCGAATTCGTTAGCTGAGTACCCGGAGACGGCTGCGCAGTACCGGTCGATTCGGGAGGCGTACGGGTTCGAGAGTAATTTCCGTGACTTGGACTTCTTTTTCGTGTGGGCGAATCGCCGGGAACGGGAGCGAACGGAGGTGTCAGTGTCGACGGACCGGTCGTATTACTGGGTGAACCAGGGGAATCAGGCTGAAATCAGGGATGAGTACCTTCGGGCGAAGGTCGACGACGTGTGGCATCACGACCTCGACCGGGTTGATCCGGGCGACGTGGTGTTCCATAATTTCGACGATGAATTGATCGGGATTTCCACCGTGACGGAGTGGCGGGAGGAGTACTCGTTCAAAGGAAAGAAGTATCAGCGTGTAGGCGTGGATTTGCGATGGTTTGCTGACCCGGTTGCAGTAGATGAAGAACTCAAGTCATTACTTGACAAGTCGGAGTTCCGAGGAAAATACTACCCGATTGATTCGAATGCGAATTTGAAACAGGCGTACCTGTCGGAGTTGTCGCCAGCAGCAGCGGAGTTCCTGCTGGATCACATCGAGTGTTGGAATCTGTTGCGCGAGTTGGACGAGAAGGAAGAATCCGAGTCACCGGTTCCCGAGGCGCCGGACGGGGCGAATGAGATTGCGAGACAGCTCGATGAGAAGAAGCAGGTCGTGTTTTACGGGCCGCCGGGAACGGGGAAGACGTACACGGCGGAACGATTCGCTAACTGGTGGGTGGGGCAGCAGGATGTGAGTATCCCGGTGAGTGACCGGGTTGAAACGATAACGTTCCACCCGTCGTTCACGTACGAGGACTTTATTGAAGGGTTGAGTGCGGAGGCGACTGCCGATGGGCAAGTCGCGTACGAAGTCCAGGACGGGATCCTGAAGCGAGTGTCGGAAACGGCGAGAGCGGCGTACGAGGAAGCGGATGCGGCCGGGTCGGACGCGCCACGGTTCGTCCTGGTGATCGACGAAATCAACCGTGGTGATCTCGCGCAGATCTTCGGTGAGACGATCACGTTACTAGAGGCTGACAAGCGCGGGTCGACGACCGTCCGGTTAGCGCACTCGGATTCCGAGTTCACGTTACCACCGAACTTGTACGTGATTGGGACGATGAACACCGCAGATCGGTCGATTGCACTAGTGGACGCAGCGCTTCGCCGGCGATTCCGATTCATTGCGTGCCCGCCTGATTTCAACGTCGTTGTCGACGAGTACGACCTTCCTGCAGACCCGTTGCAGGACGGGACAGAGTACGAGTCGTTGCTGTGGCTGTCGATTGTAACGCTCCAGGAAATGAATGATCGGATCGTTACTTCAGCAGATCTCGGAAAAGGAAAACAAATTGGCCACACCCGCCTCCTCGGGGCGGAGACGGTTGAGGATCTGCGTGACGCGTGGCGGTTCGATATCCTACCGTTGTTAGAGGAGTACTATTTCGGGCAGTTCGACCGGATCCAGCAGGAACTCTTCGACAGTAACGGTGAGGAACTGTTTGACTGGGAACGGAAGCAGATCCGTCAGTTCACCGTCCAGGACCTCGTTGATTCGTTGAGCGGATTCGTTGATGAGGATGTTGAGGTCACGTTTTCCGAGTCGACTTCGGGGACTTCGTCGGCCGGGTCGCGGAGGCAGTGGGATCAAGAGTCGTTTTTCGATGAGGTTGAATCGTCGTTTGACGACGCTGTGGTGGGCGTGTACAGGGATCTGTACGAGTTCGGATCGACAGGTGCTGATCGGGTTGCGTACGGGACCGGGAAGCGAACTGGCGCGGTCCAGTTTTACTGGGATGAGTATGCAGACGGGAAGTATCTCGTGTACGAGCTCAGAACGAACGGGACGCTCCAGTTCCGCTTCTGGGATCGGCACAGATACGATGCCTCGCTATTCGAACCGTTTCTTGAGAAGGTGAACCCGTTAGCTGACGAGCCGGTTGACGTGGAGTTCCTGCTGTCTGATGAGTTTAACGGGCTCGAAATCTCGATAGATCGGTTACGAGATGAGGAGAATCGTGAGCAGGTGAAGGACGCGATTAGTGAGCTCGTAGCGAACTGCACTGCAAACCTTTAGTAAGAATCTCATGGCTTCGGGTTACAGTGAAACTTCGACGGTCGAACTTGGGGAGCACGATGAGTCGGAACCGTTGGAAGTACCTGAGAGTGTGGTTGAGACGATCGATGCGCGGATAAACACGTCTGCTACTCGCCTCGGATACGAGTTCACGAGCGATGGAGGTGTACGGTTGCAATCGTCATCGTACGTTGGGTTGGTGTCGCTACCGGGCGAACTGCAAGTGCGGATCCGACCGAAAGCCGCTGGCGGGAATTTTCTCCGGTTGCTCCTGTATGCGCACGGTGCGTTGACGTCGACGATCGACTCGACGGTAGAAGCGCTCGAGGGTGACTTGTTCGTGGATGCTATCGGAGCGTTGTTCCTTGACCGCTTGCAAGAGGTCGTGCAGCGCGGGCTCGGCAAGGAGTATTTGACGAACCAGGGACGAGAGAACTATCTGCGTGGACGACTCGACATTCACCGACAACTGTCTCGTGGAGCCGTGGCGGCGACGAAATTCGATGTCGAATACGAAGAGTTGACGCATGACACGATCGAAAACCAAACAGTACTCTACGCGACGCATCTCCTTTCCCGCCTCGTTACTGATTCGACGATTCAAAGCGAACTTCGTCAGCGGGAGCAACAGTTGCGACGGGAAGTATCGCTGCGCCCGATTAGCCGGGCGGAGCTAGACTCGATTCACCTGGATCGACTCACCGAGTACTATGATGATGTGCTCCGACTCGCCACTATCGTGATTCAAGCAACGTTCGTCGACAATCTACAGGCCGGCACGCAGGAAACCTACGGGTTGTTGGTGAATATGAACCATGTGTTCGAGCGCGTCGTTGAACGCGCTGCCGAGGAAGCGGTAACTGAGTCTTCCTGGCGAGTTGAAGAGCAAGCCCGGATAGGCGGTCTCGTCACTGGTGGGACACCAACCGTCAATATGTACCCGGATTTCGTTCTTCGAGACGAAACCGGGGACGTGCGACTCGTTGGCGACGCAAAGTGGAAGACTGGTACGCCGAGCCAGTCCGACATTTACCAGATGACGTCGTACCAACTGGCCGACGACGTTCCTGGACTCCTCCTCTACCCGTCGCAGAACGGAACAATCGAAACAGAGTACCAGATCGACGACCGACTCTTACTCCACCTTCGAGAACTTCCCACCGATTACGAAACAACGGACGTTACGTCCCTCTCTCAGGAACTCGGTGACACGCTACGAACAGAATTCAAAATACTCACGTGAGAAAGAATGAGTACCTCTGCTGACTTCTGGCAATACTCGGTGTGAAAGCATTATGTCGGTGATCGGTGTGGTTGACCTGTCATGAAACGCAGGCAGTATCTGTGGGGAGTAGGGGCGGGCGTTGCTTTGCCTGTTGCTTCTTCCGCGGGTGTCGATGCGTCTGATCACGTGTCGATCGAGATTGTGGAGACAAATGCACCAGTTGAAGCAGGAGAACTCCTCGATGTCGTACCCGAGATCGAGAATTCAGGGTCGGATGAGGTGAGCAGAGAGGTTGAACTGCTCGTTGGGGAGGATCCAGATGTCGTTGCTAATCGAACAGTGACACTTGACCCGGGAGAAACGAGGACGATCGACTTCTTCCGATTTCGAACATACCCGGTACGAGAAGATGACGAGTTCCCCGTTACCGTAGAAACCGAGGACGATCGAGATGAGGCGACGGTCGAAGTGTTCGGGATTGACGAGTTCGAGGAGGAGTACGCAGCTCCGGCGCGTGAGCTTTCGGTCCAGCCCGATACGACCGTTAAGTTCGAAGTCGCAACCGAACTCTGGGACGAGGGCGGGCTCAACTGGTACGTCGATGGAGAACATCACGGGTCTTCTATGAGCCCGTGGTCGGGTGTGCACGGCGCAGAGGAAGGGACCGATTTCTTGCTGCACACGTTCGAGTCGGACGGGACGTACGATGTTGCTGCAGTCGTCGGCGAGGACCCTCGGTTGATGACGCAGTGGGAGACCGAGGTCACAACTGACGGTAAGGAGCCACCATCGATCGATGCAGCTCGTCCAGAGAGGGAAACAGTTCCAACCGAGGGTGACTACGAACTCGAGGTTGAGGTGTCCACTTCGGATGGTGAACTCGATCGTGTCCTCTGGTGGATTACACAGTATGATCGGTTCACAACGTCTGATGTGGATGGCACCTCGGATACGGCGGCGATCGGTGGCGAGGGGTGTCACACGTGCGAGACAGAGGCCTGGATAATCGACGAGACCAACCTGGTGACGTTCAGCGACCGGTGGGTTCATGACGAAGATGCTTCGTTGGATGATGACGACGATGGAACCGACGCTGCAGCGGTTAACGTGGCGATCATCGACTCGAACGACCCTGTTGCAGGCGGGGAAACGCTGGAAGTCACTGCTGAACTCGAGAATATGGGCGCCGACGACGTGACGGATCACGTCGAGTTCATCGTGGGTGACGATCCGGAGACGGTAGACGATCAGTCGGTGACGATCCCGGCCAGCGGATCGGAACTCGTGGATCTGGCATTCGAGACGTACCCGGTCGAACAGGACGATTCGTTCCCGGCACGCGTAGAGATTGGTGGCGTAGCTGATGAACGCGAGGTAACTGTTTCGGGAAGTTGAGTCTGTAACCGGTTGTTCAACGCTGTTTCGGGCTGTCCATCGGAGAGAGCGAATCTACTGTGTGCGTCTGTAATCGTAGTTTGATAGTCGTGGTGATGGAGGGGTGTCAGCGATAGGTGTATGGAAATGGTTTGAGCTAGTGGGAGATGGTGAGCTCGATGCTCGACACCTAATTAGACGAGCACGCGAGCAAAGTGTGTTTTCCTGAGGGTACAGTGGGTGTTTAGTTTGTCTCATTGTGCCGGCGGGCGGAGGCTTGGAGACACGAATCTGCTGTTGCTGGATCGATGTGACTGAACGAATTTGAGGACGAAGACGTTCGACGTTTTCCCCCTCTATAGACACGCTCGATGGAGTTTCGATCGCCGTGTCGCTCGTGTCGAAACTCGAGTTCTCTTCGGTTCCGTGAATATCCCGGTCGTCTCAGCCAATGATCGAGACGCCTGTTGGCACGCTCTTTTTGTTCGCTCCCACTGATGTGTATTTGTGTCTGGGTTCGATAGCCTATTGCACGTCTTCAAAATATAGTGCGAATGGCCTCATCTTTTGCCGGAATCATTGTATAAGGCTGAACATCAGTGTGCAGAAAAGTGCCTTGGATACCAACTAATATTGAAGATGCAACGG
>LFCJ01002779.1_pt1 | contig 12657 bp, 9 predicted proteins | sample 643141 | NCBI WGS metagenome assembly LFCJ01 (sample SAMN03766243, study PRJNA286221) | soda lake metagenome | biome: soda lake; feature: Kulunda steppe; material: water; isolation source: sample B1-Br-g2 brine of Lake Bitter-1 | place: Russia: Kulunda steppe | collected 2010-07 | reverse complement strand
TCTCTCTCTCTCTCTCTCTGTCTCTCTCTCTCACTCACACACACATACACACGTGCATTGCTACAGACTTGCATCAAGTTTGGAGCCAAGCCTCATACCCGGTTTGTCCCATATCCAAAATGCATCCAACAGTACATTGTGCAGTGCTACCTAGCAGTTGCCTTCAGCTAGTACAACTCAACACCTGCTGCAGCTCTGATACGCACCCACAGGCAAGATAGAAACCTTTTTTGCCTTAAAACCAGCTAGGACATCCATCCCCACAGCACAAAAAGTACACCTTTAGGACATCCATCCCCAGAGCACAAAAAAGTATGTCTTTCACTCAGCGGGGAAGGTTTCAGGTGATGCTTGTACCTGAAGGTCAGCGTCACCACCCTGTGAGAGACGCAGGCCAATGGCGCTCACCACCCTGTGTTACAACCCTGTATCACAACCCTGCGTCACAACCCTCTGTGTGAGACGCAGGCCAATGTCACTCACCCAAACTTGTGGGCTGCATGACAATGCCTTCAGGGATTCTATGATTGATTGGTTGCTGTGAGGCTGACAAGCCAAGCACAGGATCTTGCTTTGTTTGCAGCCTCGGCGTGCTTGCTTGCCCAGTGAGTTCCTGTCCTGCCAGGTCTTCCTTCGAGCTGCCAGCTGCAGGCTGCGCAGACCTGTTTATCTTGGACGCAAACGTAGCTTTCCTGAACATGCTCGGCAGTGTGCTCTGGTTGCTGGGGCTGGTTGGGGCTGCACTGGGCGCCGAGGAAACGTCTAGGTGCTGTGGTCATGAACACAGCAGACTCAAACAAAGGTGTTAAAGCAGAGTCAGACAGCAATGCAGCAATGGCAGGCAATGGCAGGCAGCAATAGCAGCAATAACAGGCAATGGCAGGCAGCAATGGCAGCAATGGCAGGAAGAAAAACAAGCAGCTTCATGCCATCCAGGCAAGCAAAATCAGTATTGTGTCTGCCAGTAGGTTGTGGACGTACATTTGAAGTCCAGAAAACCATGCACAATTGTTTTTGCACATGGCGTTCAACACAATGTATACATTGGCAAAAGTATTGTAAGTACACAATTTGAGAGATGAGTGGAATTTCGTATTGGTATTGTATGAAATAAGATAATAAAATGGGTGTTGTGTCTAACCCTTGAGTTGCCAAAAATAAAGACAAAATTTCTGCATTTAAACCTGCCAGCATATTCTCAAAGATCCCCTTGGAACGATCCAGCCATGTCTAAGATTTGACTGCCACAAGGATACCAGCGCGTGCTTTCACAGCTCCCAACACTGCGTAACAATTCCAGCGCCTGATTGGACCTTACAGACTAACTAAACACCCCCCTCTCTTCCTCGTTCGCATCCCCTACGCCTACACCTGCGCCTACGCCCAACACGCATGGATATGCACACAGACAAACACACATGCACTCCATACACAAACCTTTTGCAAGAGCGCCCGCACACGCATGTGGCCATACTTATACTGGGAGTCGTCGCCGTGGTATCCGGGCACACTGGGAACCAGAAACGCACGCGCGCTTGAGAAGTCATGTCCACGAAATGCAGAGATGACCTGCTGAAGCACCTGTGCAGGACGGGATCGTGTGCGTGCTCTTTACCTCTCAATCACAGCTTCTGCAAAACGAAATGCTTGATGCCAAACGAGAGCAGTTGATGCAGCGTGGGCTGGTGAATACCTGAGTGTAGAATTCATAAAGCATGTCCATGGTGTCCTCTAGGCATAAATAGTTCAGGTAGAAGATGATACACAGTGAAAGTGTTCATAAATACCCTGACTGGGACAGAAAGAAAATATGACAGTCTTGCAGGCATCGATCCATCCCAATCTTACTTCTGGTGGCAGCTTCAATTTCAAAATGTAGTCACAGAAAGCATCTTCAAAATCAGAGGAAGGAGGCGACAGGCCATCTTTTGGGGGAAAATCTTGCCACCATCTGTACAGAGACCGCAGAGCAATAACACAAAGGTTTAGGAAGGGGATCGAGGCTCAGCATCAAGAAGAAAGGAGTGTGGTAGATTGAATATGCACAAAGAAGCATGCAAAAATGGGAGCTGGTGACGAAAATAACTGGCAATTTGATCTGAGGACATGTGATTGGAGTGCATGGGAGATGCACAGGTCAGAGGGCGCAGCAATCTAGAAAGGCGCCATGAGTGTACTGCTGATAAAATAGCAAAACTGTAAGAGCCTCACTTAAAGTGCACATTCCATACACATGCCATGGCCCACCTTGCAGGCATGGATCTGGGGAAAAAGAAGGCAGCCACATTGCACAATCAGGTCTGTTTTCCAGGAGCAGGCAATTCTCACAATGACAAGCCTGGCTTAAAGAAAGGGGCACTGTGCGCCCTACCCACATGGCCTGGGAGCTTATGTCTTCTGTTCCCTTGAGAGGGTTGGCTGTGTGTAATATGACTCTGATGCCTGTGGTATACTGCAAAGATCAAGGGTAGGCAAATGAGGACTGAAGGTGGAGGGCAGTGTGCCTTTTAAAATGAGCCCAAAAAGCACATTCTTGTCAAAGAACAGTTAAAAATCCTCCAGTATAAATTGAGAACTGTCTGAGTGGATGAAAACGAACATTGTGAATTGCACACTCAAGATCAGGCAAAGATGATTCTTTAGATCAAGTCCAATTTACGTGGTCCAGTTGTCAGATTCCGATCAAGCGACAGTTCAAACAACACCCATGCACAGCAATGGGCGTAGTTGAACGCGAGCACAACAAGAAAGCAATTTTGAGCACCTGCAGGATGATAAACTTGGAGTGTTGGGTTCCGTACGCGTATGGCAAAGGGCACCTGCACGTGGCAGCCGAAGGAAGCAAAGGTTCTGGCATGCTTTACTTAGGAGGCACTCTGTACCAGCAAGGTAATGCTCTACTGAAGCTGTTCCAGCACGTCCACCCTAACCGCAGGTATAGCAGACTTCCTTATAACTCCATGTTTGTCACTCAGCAATCTGACTTTGGTCATTACCTGCTCAGGCGCGGCAAGTACGGCCGGAGCGAAGTTCAAGCCAAATAGTAGCTTTGCAGGATCAAGTAGCTGTAGGGGCCATGCTGCCTGAAAGTTCTCAGGCCGCTCACCTGTGCAGTGTGAGCCTGCAGTGAGGCGGGCGAGTGAGGGGCACGCCAGCGCAGCACGACGAAAATGAGTCATGCACGTGCTCTTGGGCCTCAGCATCAGGCAGGCCATGCAGGATGACCATGTGCTCCACGCGTGCCAGGTGCGGGCACTTCTTGAGTAGCCATGCTATGTCTGGGCACATGTTTGAGGACTGCGGGGTCACAGGGTGAGGTTAAGAATAAAAGGTGAGGGTAAGGATGACAGGTGAAAATAGGTTTGAGAGTGAGGGCAAGGATGGAGGGTGAGGACCAAGAGTAAGGGTGTGAAGGCAAGGGATAGAGAAATAACATAGGGCACTATAAGGACAAGGACAAGTGGTAAGATGTAGGCACAGGGTTCCTTTTCCTGGGCCCCTTATTGCTATCAATAAACATTATCGTCTCAGTGCCTTATCGGTGTATTGTCGTCATGGCTGTGCCTGCGCTCAAGATTGGCTTAGCCAGCAGGGGCAAAGACAGGCACATGGAGCACAACTAGGGCATACCTCGTACACAGTTCCCTGATAAAAGGCACAAACTTGCTACGCCAAGCATATTGTGCTGGCTCTGCGGCTCAGAGGCTGTGCATTCACACATTATGTCCTCACAGTCGCGCCTAACAAGGGAATGGCACAAGACAGTCAGGATGCTGAGCATTTATGAACGCGGACTGATCTTGACAATAAAAGGCACAAACTTGCTACGCCAAGCATATTGTGCTGGCTCTGCGGCCCAGAGGCTGTGCATTCACACATTATGTCCTCACAGTCGCGCCTAACAAGGGAATGGCACAAGACAGTCAGGATGCTGAGCATTTATGAACGCGGACTGATCTTGACAATGGTACACACACTGGTCTTGGCAACGCCTGATTTTGACAAAGGCATACAAGGGTACGCACGACCGCAGTCTCTGGTCTTGACATGGATGCAGCTTCTAAAGCCATCAAGTGGACTGGCGCGTCAAGTGCCAAGTGATGGCAATGCCGCATGGCAACACGTGGAATGGTCACATGCAGAGAAAGTGGTGGCAAGGCCGCATGGCAACACGTGGAATGGTACAAATGCAGAGAACGTGGTGTCTATGCGGAGCCAAGGTAAAGTCATGACCATGGGCTGGCTCTCAGAATCCTGCTGGCCATGCCAATTTGGGGCAAAAGCAAGCTGTGCAAACCTCTCGCAGGCGGTCCTACCGCTGCCTAGCCCTTCACCACACAAGGCAGCGGAAGACCATCAAAGCACATGCGGAGGAAGTTCTCCGACAAAGTCCTTGCAGAGACCTACATGCCTTTGAGTGCATGCTGCTCACCAGCATGAGCTTGATGTCACCAGGCGCTGCCAGCTCAGCAGGATCTGCTCCACAGCAGTACTTGTTTTGGTGCGGAGCCAGGATACTGCAGAGCATGGTATTGGGCAATCCTAATCAGGTTGCAGGATCTAAGAGGCAAGTGCAATGATAAGGGCTGTGCTTGTTGAGGGCCTGAACAGGAGGGGTGGCCACCAGCACAGCCAAGTACTCAAATCTTCACAGAAATGCATCCCAGCACATCAATCTGGCAGCACAAGATGCTCGCTAGCAGCAGGTTGGATGGCCATAGCATGGGTGCCCCGAGGCTCTGCTATTGATACTTGGGGGTAACAAGTGGCACACAATCCCTGCGGGCAAGGAGTTGTGGGCCTGATGCACCGCTGCACGAGCGCTGCACATATGTGTGCTAATGTTCTGGGCAAAAAGCAGCAGGGTCCCGATCTGCTAGCACATCTCTTGGGCTTGTCAGGTCACAGACGATGCTTGGGAGGCTCAGGAGGCCTTGCAGCAGATCAGTGGTGGCATATCAACGACGAGACATTTAAAGCATTCAAGCCTCAATAAGGGCCACTCACTCCATCTTCATGATCTTGAAAGGTGTGTCAGACAGCAAATGGGCAACGTTGATGACCGCCTGGTTCCCATGCAGCTGTAATGGAGCTCCTTGGACATTGGTCCTTGATTCTTGCTGCTGCTCCTGCTGCAGCTGATGGCAAAAGCGAGCACGCTTGGTGGAGACAGACGCGGCACTGCTGGAAGGGCGCATTCCACTCTCATCATCCTCACCTGCTGTGCGTGTGACTGGTGCACTGCATGTTTGCGCTTTGTTTCGCTTTTCGCATGCTTGGGTACAGACCTTCGGTTTGAGTGGCAGAAGTGCCACAAAAACACAGAATGGTGGGCGCACGAACGCATACATACACACACGCGCGCGCGCGCGTGCGCACAGGCTTCCTTAGAAAAGCTGCGGAAAAGGAAAGACAGCAGGGAAGATCACGGGCCATGTTCCCTCATCAATTTTGTTTCATGCGGTAGAGTAATCCAAGCAAGACTAACCTGTAAGTTCAAGCACCAGGCTTGGCTGTACAGCGTGTGGGCTGAGCGGCGGTACACCATCCTTTGGGCCAGCTTCTTCGTCTGCATCCAAGTGGCAGCAAGACGGCGGGGCACATGTCAAGCGAGAGAAGCATGGTCTGGTTCCATTAGGAATTCCTGTTTCAGTCTCTACCTTTTGTAAGGTCAATGACCTGGATGCTCGGGGACGGAGCAGGCGCAGCTCTGGCTGAGACCGCATCAGCGCCAGCATTTCCTGCTCCAACCCCAGGAGTGCCCAGCTTCCCTATTTGCTTAGATTTTGGAGGTTCCTGATCCATGTGGCCTGGCTGCTGCTGATTTGCTTGAATCTTCCCTCAGCGTAGCATGCACAGCACCGGATCCGCAGATATGATCCGTGTAAGGCCCAGAATGCGGTCTTATCCTTTTTGACGAAATAATACAATGTTGCTCCAAAACGAAAGATCTCTGTGCAAATCCGCAATCAATCGGACAAGAGAGGGGAACATCAGGCACGCATTGTTTGTTCGTACCCAAGCTAGCAATGATGACAGGATTCCTGACCACCGGGTGACAACAGAGACCAAAAGAAGAGCTATCCTACTCGGAGTATCTAGCACGCTGCCATTCCTCCTCTTGCCTGCCAATGCGGCACGCGCTGACATCCTGGACTTAGTCAGAAACGTTGTCCGTCCTAAGAACGAGTATACGCCCGTGCAAGCAGTGGTGGTCCTCATGGATGCTAGAAGTACACTGAGAGAAGTGAAGGTGTGCACATTGTACTCAGCTTGTTTGAGGATACCAGCAGGATTTATATTCTTCTTTCACACAGAAAAAAGGGGACACACTGCCCCTAATTTATGTCAACATGCCGCCATGCTTGCATACCTTAACCATGGTGCACAGGCCCTGGCTTCTACCCCGGCTGACAGCCAGGAGCGCTTCGTGGGCCGTTCCCAATGGCCTGGCTTTGCCACACGCCTGCGTCCAGCAGGTTAGTGAGTGGGCGCAAGGGCTCGCTTGGGACGTATTTCGGGTATGCTCAATCACATTATCACGCAGCCCTTGCATCAGCATTGATCAGACATGGTCAAGCCCATGGTACCACCAGCAGTCATGAATCGTTCATAGTATGTTTGAAATACTTCTTTGAATGCATAGTGGCATTTTCTGCATGGAACCAGACTAGTCATGATCCAGTTGTCACCCCCCTGGCGGGGTCTCCAAAGGAGATCATTAAAGGAGTTGGCTGGCCGTACGTGCCTTGTCAGTCACATGCTTTTTAATCATCCTTTTTTGCACTTTTATTTTCTTATGGGCTTAAGGGTAACTAACTGGCTTATAGAGGGCAAGAAGCTAACAAGGCAGGGTTCAAATTAGGCAGGTGTGCCCCCAAGTGGCCGGCGAGGGAGACGAGTGTCTATAAGTTTGCAGTCTTTCTCTTACTTCGCATTCCTGCACGGGTTTTTCAAAGGCAGGTATACAGCCCAAAGTAAGGGCTGCACCAAGCCAGGACATCAATCCACTCTTAAGCCTCGTGTTTGAAACGGCACGTCATAAGAGCTCAACTCTGGGACTGCGCTGAGAATCTTTGCAAATGCACACACATACATACATACCTTGCAATGTCCTTGTAGGCCCAGCAACTCCAATTGTTGCAGCCCTTTCCAGCGGGGGTGACCGCGAGCTGACAATCGGCGAAATGTATGGCGGCAAAGCAGGGGAGCCTGGTGTTGTGGACAAGGTGTACATGAGCCTGGGCAAGGTGAGGCCCCATGGATGAGCGTAGGATGGGCAAGGTGAGGTGCCAATTGAAAGTATGGGATGATCAAGGTGAGGTGCCAAATATGAGCGCGAGATGATCAAGGTGAGGTGCCAAATATGAGCGCGAGATGATCAAGGTGAGGTGCCAAATATAAGCGCAGGTTGGGCAAAGGTGCACATGAGTCTGGACAGGGTGGACATGGGTTTGGGCAAGGCATGCATGGCCCAGACAGAATGGGTTTGCATCCACATTTTTGAAGGGTTGGTTGAGGGTACAGTTGGAGGGTGTGGCAGGCTCTGCAGAGACCCAACGACTATGCTCTTCATCTGTTGGTCCCTGGCCGTTGTGACCCAAAGGCTCCTTTCTAGGTAGCTTGAGCTGCACTTGCATGCACAAGGCTCTGCATGCGCGTGGTGTTCCTGCTCCACTCACGATCACTTTGACCATACCTCTGCACCAGGGCGCGCACACACACACATATACATACACACGCGCACACACTGCCAGACCAAAAACGTGCAGGCCCAGGCGTAGAGCACTGCCTTTTAAACATGCGTGATTTGCGCCCTAAATCTTGCCCACATCGCTGGGCTGACTGTTGGTGGGATGGGAAGCTCATGCAAAAGGTCCTCTTCCTCACAGGCAAGCAATTACCCACCGCCGAGATGTCTTGGGTATGAGGCCTCGTTCTGGTTGCAGGCCAGTTCTGCCTTATGTACCATTAGCCCCTTCCCCCAACCCCACCATTTCTGTTGGAGACAATTGAAGTTGGCTTTTTGCTGCTTCATGTTGCTGCTGCGCAGTGAGTTGCCTGTTAGCTGCAATTCCGCTGCCATCCTTGTGCCGCTCCCTCTCTCCCAGGTGCTGACCATCTCTGGGAGGACAATTCGGAGGGAGGCACAGGAGAGCCCTGAAGCAGCGGCAGAGGCTGAAGAGGCCATTGATAGCTTCCTGAAAACGGTGCGTCCCAGTGTGGCTCTTGTGTATGTGACTGCGCTCATGCACAGCCGCTCCCTGTGAGCTGGTCCAGTGGCACTCCCTTGAGTACACAGCCTCGTCATATTTGCTGGCTAGGAATGGAGCGTCAGGCGCCCCTGCGGCATCATGGGGTAGGATGTTATGCAAACATTTGTGAAGGCAAACACAACAGAACTGAGCCAAAGCTGTCCTACCCTTTGGCACCCACCGGGAAGCAGCACTTGAGCAGAAAGGATCGTTCTTGTGTCATACCCTTACACCTGTGTCATACCCTCACACTTGTGTCAGACCCTTGCACCTGTGTCAGACCCTTACACCTGTGTTCACCAACAGTCCTGACTCAACCAACACTCATGCTTGGCTTGCCTTGATGAGCATGGCAAGCACGTGCAGCCGGCTTTGATGAGCTTGATGGTCATGCGCGGCCAGCTATGGCCAAAGGTGGGAATCCTGCGCAGTGATAGTGTGCGCTGTGCCATAATTGGTCCAACTGCCCTGCAAACCATGTCATGCCCTGAGATGGCATGCCCCACAAGCAAAGCGTACATTATTCCCCTTTAATGAAGCTCTCTGCATAATGGGTTTAAGAGGAAAATATTCTGCCATTCATCACGAGCCCTCACACAGGTACCCCAAGAGATCCTGGATGAGGCGCAAGCTTTCCGAGTCCAACGAGCAAAGGACCTGGGGAGCTCATACAATGATCCTTTGTCCCGGTTGAAGTAGTGAAGAACAGCTGTGTCATGTTCCAATACATGGGCCCTCAGCTGTCAGAGATGGTAGAGGTCTTTCCCAACTTTTATGGTACGGACTTAGTCCACAGTCAGGCAGAGTGTTTGCATGTCAATTAGTTTCGGACCTTGCATTTCCTGTCACACAGTAATCTCCCAATGGTAATCTCCTGTAACATTTGTCCAGATTTTACTACACTGTCTTGCTGAGAGACTGCTGCATCCAAACTAGACTTGTAGCATGACCATAACTGGCACTGTATAAATCTGGTGTGACAACATAAGGGGCAACTGCTGGGCAGGGCTACCAGGTAGACAGTGATCACTGATACCACTTGTATGTATGTATGGGCTAGGTTACATAGCTGTATCCGCCGAACAAGGGCAGCTTAGCTGAAGCCTAAAAGGCCTGCAACCTGAACCAAAAAAAAGGCGCTCATCATGAGCATGTGTGTACATGGTGTATGTATGTATGCTTAGCACTTGATGGTCACTTGTGTGTAGAGCTTGACAACACAGTGTTGACAACAGCTCAGTCGCAGAGGTCTTTGTGTCCTTGAGCGCCCTGGATCACTGTATCGCAAGGGGGTTGACTTGAGGTACAGGCAGCAGGTCAAAAAAAGGAGAGCCTTACGCTTTTGTGTTGAGTGATTTTTACAAGTTTTTGATTAGACCTTCAGCCAGGTTTGACTGTCCAGGTGCCACCAGTGGTGAAACCAGCCATACAGAAAACAAAACATCCATTAGCTCTGAGATAAAGCGATAGGAATCATTAGTTTGTCTGCAAATTGAAGCCTCAAAGAACACATTTGCATGCAAGGACACAAGAAAAGAGTGTGTTTTTCGTCTTGAATTGCCTGCAAGCCACACTTGTCACAGGTACCATCATGATGTTCCCAGCTTCTTGTCTCAACACGCAGCGCAGGGAATGTAACTTAACATGCCACATTGCGCTGTGTTTGCCCTCCCAAATCCAGATTCAGATACCTAGGTACAGAAAAAGGCGGTCCATCAACAGTCACCGGCCTAAGAGGTAAAGCAACCCAATAATGTTATTTTGCTGGCTTGCTCGTCTGATCGTGATTTTCACACTTGTGTGTTGAATACATAACAGGTATGGACTCCTGTTCAGACAGGAAAAAGCCTGCGAGGACAAAATGCTTGCACCATCCGAGAATCGAACTCGGGTCTCGTCCGTGGCAGGGACGTATTCTACCACTAGACCAATGGTGCCGAAACAAAGTTATCCATTTCCCTATTTAATTAATATATAAATAATTACTTAAAAACTTTGCTCCGGGGATTTGGCAGAATGGCTGTGCCTTGCCGATGTTTTATGCTGGTTGCCAGATGCCAATGGCGTCCAAACTTTACCTGCAGACTGCTGCGGACACACAAGACTCCGGCTTTTCCCTATGTGCTTGCAGTTGTGCATACATTCTACTGCACATTTTTGTAGGCTGCTCATTTTTAGGGTATCACTTGACGATTTGTTTCCAATTGTCCTCTCCTGTGAACCCTAGATACTATCCATCTGTTGCTTTTTTCATCCATACGTTGCTGTTTTCTGTGCATGCGGGTGATTTGTTGCCTCACCCTTGGACACCTTTGACAACTTGCACTTGCTTGCCCTTCAAGGTGCACAATCAAATAAGTCTGAATGGCCCGTTCAAGGCCATTCTGCTTGTCGTCAAAATGCAGAGATTCTTGCAAGATTCAATCAAGAGTGTAAGTATTCAATTCCTTTTCCTCTATATTATACTGCCTTCAAGTATATTTACATGAATATTATATATTTAGGATGAAGTCATGTATATCTGCAGTGGTGCAATGGTTTGTTAATAACAGCTTTTACACAGCTTCTTATGTGCATCATACCAAGCTCTTTGTGCGCACTCGTGATAGGGGCCGGACCCGGAGGTTGGGCTCAAGGCCTTGGGGAGAGGTGGCAGGGTGGACAGCTGGCCCATGGGGCAGTCAAACAGATGGCCCTTCGCCCGCTCATGCCTTGTTTCCAGCTTAGTCCCCAAGGCCTATGGTGGTGGCTCTGCGCCAGCACTGAGACGCCCCTCGGCTGCCGACTTGATCAGCGAGGGGCATTCATGCGGCCAAGCACAAATACAAAATCCTGTCATTTGCACGCCCATGTAAGCCTTTCTAAGTTCCAACATCTGGCTTCTCGCATGTCATTGTGTCCGCGAGATGGCAAGCGACTGCACCCATGGGTGCACAAAGTAAACCTCAAAATCAGGCTGCATGTCCAAGAGCGTGCAAAAAGTGACGGTACCCCAGTCTTGTATATGTGGAGCTTATGCAGTCAACGAAATGCTATGTATAGTGCTCATGCTACCAGTGAGGTTGCTTTGCAAGGCACGCACATATAAACACCCAAATGGGCACCGTGCTTGTCATGCATCGCCAACCCACTGGCGACCTCCTGCCAGAAGCCACGCTTCTTCCTCTCCCCGGCAACAGGTCCTGCAGCCCAATGCTTCCACCGCTTGTGAGCACGCACACACGTGGCATCGCACTCAGCACCTCCCGCAAGCCGATCTGCCGACAGAGCTCCATACTCTCATTCTGGATTTTGCTCGATCCATCTCACTTCATCCCAATGGCTTCTGCTAAGCCTTTGTCACGCCAATTAGTCTAGTGGTAGAATATGTCCCTGCCACGGACGAGACCCGAGTTCGATTCTCGGATGGTGAACCAAGTGTAGGCTTTTGGCATGTCCAGAGTGCAAATTCCATGCATCAAGGGACATCAAACTGTGGTACGGCCACAGCTGTTCACTTCGCCAGGGCGCAAGGGAATTGCATGATGCTGCTGCCACCCATCCATGCCCCTCAGTCGCCGCACGCCTTCTGCCGACTCAGACCATCACCAGGTTCGTGTTACATGGGGAAACGAAGAGGTGTTCTCGCACAGCCACAGGAAAGGCTGAATCCAGGGATGCAAGGGGGTTTTAAAAGAGAGCTAAACTAGGAAAACACCTCATACATAACCCCCACCAACTAACTCAAGCACTCTGACTACGATTCATCGCTGACTACAATTCATCGTGACAGTAAGAGTACTTTCTTCTGAGAGAGCACTCAAGCAAGTCTTGACAGTGAAAAAGAACATAAACCTCATTTTGAACAGCAGCACAAGAACAATTGTCACAGTGGCCATTTCCACCGCGCCAGATGGAGGATTCCACTGCGAGAGTATGTGCTCGCAAGCGAAACCTCTCATTCCTCATAACATGCTCAGGGAGATCAAGGTGCAGATAGTGAGGAGGCATCAGGGTGGCACCCCCATTCCGCACCCGAGTGCGTGAATCAGCTTGAAGATCTAAGAGGGAACAGGCAAACCAAGAACGAAGTCACCAGTTTGTTGTCGCTTTACAGAGGGTTTGTAAATACAATATTTGTGCTTTTTTGCATCACATACCACAATTTCTAAGAGGAAAGGAGGGAAGACTTTGCACATCATACATCACATTTGAGAAGGAAATGCACACCAAGTATTTTGTATTCTATTTTTTACTTTCTCATTGTCTGCTGGATCCGTGTTGGCTGTGTATCACTTGTCGACATGTAACAACTATACCACGTCTATGAAGACACCTCTCCACGGTCAGGCAAGTACTCCGCTCTGCGTCAGGCCAGCCCAAAAGTCCTGTGACCGAACTGCTCTCTTTCAGAAAGGAGAAT
>LFCJ01002778.1_pt1 | contig 12660 bp, 26 predicted proteins | sample 643141 | NCBI WGS metagenome assembly LFCJ01 (sample SAMN03766243, study PRJNA286221) | soda lake metagenome | biome: soda lake; feature: Kulunda steppe; material: water; isolation source: sample B1-Br-g2 brine of Lake Bitter-1 | place: Russia: Kulunda steppe | collected 2010-07 | reverse complement strand
CTCAGCACACAGTCACACTCAAACTCAAACTCACGTATTCCAATTTCTAACTCACACCTGCATCCGCACCCTGCCATACACGTTCACCGCCTGCCACGCACCCTCCAGCAGCTGCGGCACAACGCTGTCCACAGCCCCGCCGGCACCGCCTTTGAACATGATGGAGAATGCTGCGCCGGCCGCCTCGCGTACGCCGGCGTCCGAGTCGGTCAGTGCATTCTGCAATACACGAAGAAACGATGGGGCCCAACTGGTGGGCGCCTGCATGGTACGCAAGGCTGTGTTCAAAGCGCACAAGGGCAGATGCTTGTGCCCGCCTGCGGCCGAGTCAGTCAGCGTGGTCTGCGATGCATAAGGAGGGGGTTAAGCCCAACTTGGCCGCCTATGGGATGAGCAACATGTCGTGTTAAGGGCACAGGCAGGCGCCTACAGGCCAGAGCTCAGTGCGCCTTGCTTGCGGTCAAGCACAGCAAACCGGCTAGAAGCATTGCACACCCACACACCCACCAACACACACACGCACACGCACATGTGCACACACACACACGCGCGCGCGAGAGCACACACTCGCGGGCGTACCGGCTAGCTGTTCAGCACACGCCCACACACGCCCACACGCTCACCTACACTTGGGCACACACAAGTATGCACGCATACAAACACGCACGCGCACGCGCACGCGCCTGCACCGCAGGCAGGATGTCTGACATGTGCTCTGTCAGCTGTTGGCGGCTGATGTTCTCCAGCACCTGCGCCCAATACGGCCACCAAGGCAGCGCTTGAGAAGCAATGCCCCTGTGTGTGCGCGTGTGCGCCTGCAGAGGCGTGTGCTCACATACGATCAGGTATCAGTTGTGTTCAAGTGTTCTGTGTGGTTAGAGGAGTATGCGCGCGCGAGTAGATGCACGTGTGAGCATGTGTGCGACAGGCGTGCCTGTTGAGTAAGAAGAAGTGCATGTTTCTTTCCAGGCAACTCTGTCAGCGCCTGCGTGGAGTGTGCATCCAGACACACATGCGTACACACTCATGCATGTGTGAATCTGTGTGCATGTGCGCCTTCCTCCCGCGCACCTCCTTGATGCCCGCGCACACGCCCCTGCGCGTGGTGGTACTGTCGGACAGCACGCCCTCCTTGAGGATGGGGATGATGCGGCCCAGCACACGGTCTCCAAGCTTGCGCACCTGCGCTCACAAACACACACGCACACGTGTGCACTGAGGGATGGCGCAGCTCACAGCACCTTGTCACCCAGCTTGTGCAGTGTTGCATGCACATGCCTTCACACATGCTTGAGCAGCAGCGTTGGTGTGCGCTCGAGCCTTGCGCACACACACTTAACACACACATGTGTGTGCAGCAAACAAGCAGTGGACACGGGACAGGCGTCAAGCGGGCATTCCAAGGACGGCAGAGCCTTAAGGGGCCACAGGGGGGAGGCAAGGGCCTTGGATTGCAGGATGGAACAGCGGCAGAAAAGGTGGCTCATGCCTGCCTTAGGTCCCTGCTTGAGGGAGGCATGCAGGGCCGAGAGCCAAGGCAGAGAAGCCAAGGCAGAGAAGCCAAGGCTGCGGGAAAGGGTGGCGGCCTTGGAGAGGTGTGCTGACTGACAGACAAGCAGCACGGACTGGGGAGGGCCTGCTCTGGTTCCCAACGCCATACGCTGATCGCACTGCAAGTGCAGGCATTTGTATACTGCAGCACGTAGACGCGCCTAAGTGGAGGCGCTGCACGGCAGCAGCATGGCGCTTGTGCATGTCACCGCATGATGGTCCCTCAGCAGCGTGTCAGCCCTGCAGGGTTTGCATTGCCTCAGCATTGCCCGCTGTAGGGCACACCCCCTGCGCGCAGCTGCGCTGTGGCCAGGGCACTGCAGGTCGCCTGGGCACCTCCGCGCGCTCTTGCGGCGGCACACACGTGTCTGCTTGCGCAACCCTCCAACCCCCACACCGCGCACGCACCCACACCCCGCACGCACCAGCCACCCACACCGCGCACGCAGGTGTCTGTTTGCGCAACCCTCCACCACCCACACTGCGCATGCACCCACACCCCGCACGCACCAGCCACCCACACCGCGCACGCAGGTGTCTGTTTGCGCAACCCTCCACCCCCCACACCGCGCACGCACCAGCTCCCCCAAGCATCGCCCCGCCATGAGGCACCGGTCCTCGCTGTCCACCGCCAGGGACTCAATCAGCTGCAGGCAGGAAAGGCACAAAAGGGGGGTGCGCGTGCATGCGCATGTGTGCTTGCGTGTGCACGTCTGTGCGTGCATGTGGTCTGGAAGCGTGCTACGCTCCTAGGCGGTCCTGTGTGTGTGCGTATGTGCATACACATGTGCGAGCATGTGTGTGCACGTGGCTATTTCTGGCAGTCAGCACGTAGGTTTGCAGTGCCAACACCAGCTGACCTGTGTGTCTGTAGCGTCAACCGGCACACCATGAGCCTCACGAGCGCCAGCAGCAGCAGCAGCAGCAGCAGCAGCAGCAGCTGGGCTCTGTTGCCCAGCAGCACGCACCAGAGGCTTTGTGCATCCACGCGCGCCCACGTGATTCATCACCATGGCTGACACAGTCTTGGGCCATGCACCAGCTTGCCCACCATATGGCTGGCGCACCATCGCGCATGCGCACCTGATCCATCAGCTTGCTCATCATGGCCGACAGCGTCTTGGGCGTGTTGTGCACCACGCTCTTCCACACGTGCAGTGACTCGTTGCGCACAGAGTACTGTGGGTCAGACCTGCTTGTGTTTGCACCAAGCATATGCATGTTCGCTCATGTGTATGAGCGAGCGTACGTACACACATGCGTGCACGTGCGCGTGCGTGTGGACCTGCCATTGAGAGGGTTTGCGCCTCTCTGGTGAGGCAGTTTGTCGTGCACATGTCCCCACGGATGGACGGTGCATGCGTAACCACACGCTTGTGCTTGGTCATGCAAACCAAACTGTTGTTACAGCTACACAACGACATGCGTTGGCAGTCAGGCTCCTCACTCGACCTCATGGCCCTGTCTGAGCAAGCAGCCAGGCAAAGGCCACGTCAAGTGGTTGACAGAGGCGTGTTCCTTCTCCAGAAAGTACCTGAGGGTTGTGGGCGGTTGCAGCGTGCCTTTGCAGGCCAAGCCTGTGCTTGCACGCACATGTGCGCATGCGCACACATGCACAAGTGCATGCAAGAGCCCATACACACACAAGCAGGCGTGCCCACCTGCAGATGTACAGCCTAGACAGCACTTCGTTGCGCCTGTCCATGCCCAGCGCTTGGATGATGGCCTCGTTGTAGCCTTCCTCGGCGACGCCCTGCAGGCCACAGCAAGCATCACGCGGCCGCACCAGCTCAGAGGCCATCACGCTCAGTAGACATCACGCAGCAGCCCAGCAGCCCTCACGCACCAAAACCAGCTCAGTGGACATGGCGGCACCAGCTCAGGACACCAAGAATGGTCATTGTCATGGTGCCTGTGGGAGGCAGTGCCCTCCAATGGCGTGGCAGGCATCAGCTTCAGGCAGCGCCCTCAAACCATGTGGCAGGCATAAGCCCACCCTTTGTGCCCTACAGACTCTGTCGAATCTGTGCCACTCCCGCGCCGGCCGTCCCTCCCACGCCTGCAGTCGCCCCTACGCCGGCCAGCATCCGGCTACACGGCCTGCCACCATGGCCGGCGCAGGTGCTGCCACACCCAGGGCTCCCCCCAACGATCGAGTTAGTTCACGCTGCGCACACTGTACATCAACTCACGCCGCACTCACAATGTGAACCGCGTATGCATGCACACACGCATGCACCCATTCCAAGTGCGCCTGGCGTGTGAGGCAAAGCCCAGCAAACTCATCCCCGGGAGGGTACTGGGAGCGCACGCTGCATCTTGTCCTCATTTTCAGCATGTTGCTAAGGGAGGGGCGCCTGAAAAGCGTGCGGGAATCCAGGACGGCAGGCGCATGCACTGGCCTCAGCACGCGCCACGGATCCCATGTTCCCCTCCAGACTTATGCTCGCGTCCAATTGGACAGCGCGCGTCCCCCTCCCCTAGCTGGGCACAGCCTCGCAAAGCGCCCTCGCAGCTCCCTCACCTCGTCGTCGCTGCCGCCGTCTTGCTGGATGTTGCCGCTTGTGCCTGCAACCTGCGCGTGGAGGGAGGGGCCAAAGCAAGGAGCGCAGACTTTGTGGCCGCAGGCTCAACTGTGCACACCGGCCCAAAGCGGCTCAGCAGCAGGTGGGTGCCCAGCAGCTGGCCTGACCCGCAGGTCAGAGGCACACTCTAGCACAGGCACGGAGACAGGCAGCGGGAGTCGATTGCGAGGGTAGAGTGAGGTTGGCAAGTTTGGAGGCAGACATGGGAGGCAGGGGGGCGGTGCTGTGCGCGCAGACCGGCAGAGGGCGGTGCAGGATGAGGCGCTGCCTACCTTGAACAGTAGCTTGCCCAGCAGCTTGACAGAGGACTGACGGATGCGCCAGTTGTCGGTCAGCAGGCCTTGCTCCACAGCGGGCAGCAGCAGCGGCAGCGCGGTGTGCGTGTAGTGGTCCACGAGGATACGACCTGCGTTGCGTGTGCGCAGTGTGTTTGTGTGTGCGTGTAGTGGTCCACGAGGATATAACCTGCGTGGTGTGTGCGCAGTGTGTGTGTGCGCGTGTAGTGGTCCACGAGGATAAGACCTGTGTGGTGTGTGCGCAGTGTGTTTGTGCGCGTGTAGTGGTCCACGAGGATAAGACCTGCGTGGCGTGTGCGCAGAGTGTGTGTGTTTGTGTGTGTGCGCGTGTAGTGGTCCACGAGGATTCAACCTGCGTGGCGTGTGTATGTGTGTGTGGGGGTGCGGTGTGTGTGTTTGTGTGTGTATGTGTGTGAGAGGGGGGGGGTTGCTGGGGAGCGGCACACACTGCTGCGCACTGCCGTTCGCAAGGGAAACGGAGGCACACCTCAACATACCAGGTCCCTGCAGCAGAGGCTCGAGGCGCGTGCAAGTGCACGTATGCACGGATTCCCCCTGCAGCGCAGCGCAGGCCGGCTGTACATGCACGCACCTGCCGTCAGAGCCGCGTCCCGCACGCCGTCGCTCTCGTCGGCCAGCCCATCCAAGATGGCCGGCAGCACACGCTGCGTGCACGCCGCACACGCACACGCACGCAAGCACTCAATTGGGAGGGGCTCAAGCGCAAAGGGGAGCGCAGACAACGGGCTGCTCGTAAGGCACGTGTAGAAGTGCGCCCCACAGCCAAGGAGGAGCAGGCCCCTGGCTTGCCTTTTCCCTCGACTGGAGCAGAGTGAGGAGGAGGCCCAAGCTGGAGGGACATGCTCTGGAGAGACACTGAGGCTGCAGAGCGCCGCATGGGACAGCAAAGCGCTGCACGCAGGGAGGCGCAGGGGGCCAGCGAGGCCAACGGGCTCTGCCACGTGAGTGGGCGCCCTTCCCCCCACAATCAGCGCGCACCAGGGGTGCGCGCGAGCAGGCCAGCGTTACCCAGGCTGCACCGAGCGCCCGCCACCGCGACTCGCGCGCACGCGTACATGCGTACGTGACAGGCGTGCGCGCCCCGCGCCGCGCACCTGCAGGGAGGACTGGAAGTGCGCGCCCATGGTGATGGGCAGGTAGTGCATGAGCACCAGGTGGCCTTCGCGCATGGATGGGCTGGCGCGCGACACCGCGCCCTCCAGGATGTCCCCCATCATGGCCTCCAGGTGGTTGGGGCCCAGCACGCTCAGCACCTGCGTAGCCACCATTGCGCGCGGCTCCTTGAGCCTCGTTCGATTCGTGCGCCTGTATCTAAGTTGTGCGTAAAAATGTGCGCTTGCACGCGCGTGTGTTTCCCTTCACATGCGTACACGTGCGCGCGCATCTTATTTGACACGTGTGCATGCGAGCGTGCATAAATGCAAGTGCAAGGCACAAGGGCGACGGGGGTACATAGGCATGCCCAGAGGCCGATGCCTGCCTGCCCTTAGGCAAGCCAAAAACAAACACTTGCGCACATACACGCAGCCTCGCACTTATGCCAGGCCCCTGCGAGGTACCACATCCATCTCCACTACACACATAAATGCACACGCACATGCACGCGCACACACCTACCCAAGCACGCACGCGCCTACACATACACACACAAACGCACGCGCACTCGCACACTCCCAAACATGTGTGTGCACGCACACAAACGCACACACACACACACATTCACACAGGTGCACACACAGCTGCGCACCTCTGCCAGGCCCTGCGCCGCACCACTGCGCTCCACGGCCGAGCCCTCGCTAGCAAGTGTGGCCATGAGCCACGGCACCAGGTCCGAGAACTGCTCGCTGCCCATGCCCTGCACATACACGCGGGTCACGCGGGGCAGCAGAGCAGTGGACCAAAGATCACTCAGGAACACACGCGACGCAGGCTGATGGTAGGGGGTGCATAGCGCGCTGCGCTGCCCACGCCCTGCACAGGCATGTGAGTCGCCCAGGGCAGCAAAGCAGTGGTCCAATGATCGCACATGAAGTTCACAAGCCGGTCCCATAGTGACTAAGTCTTCCCCTGAGCCTTGTGCACGCATTGGGTTGTGCGCCTCCTCCCCAGCCCACGGCCGTGATCGCGCGTCCCCCCCCCTGGCGCACATCCATCCGCCTCATGTCCTCTGCTGCACCCAAGCTCATTGTCTCCTCAGCCCTGCCTAGCTCAGCCCCCTGTGTCTGCCCTGCTTTTGCTACGCAGGCTGTCCACCTGCTTGACATCCCTGCCACTCACGGGCGCATGCCCACACAGGTATGCTGTACAGTGCGCGCGCAGCCGTGCCGCACGCCCCGCCCAAGCCCCCAACCCCTTGCACGGCACTCTGCCCCATGCCCGCGCACCTGCATCAGCGAGCCCATGGCGCGCGCAGCCATTGCGCGCACTTCAGGCAATGGGTCCACCAGGGCCTTCTGGAGCTCGGGCATGAGCATCGGCACGTACGGCAGGATGTCCTGCGCACAAGCGCACGCACGCACGCATGCAGTCATGGTTCAGCACGCCTGCACAGCAGCATATCAGCTGCGCACGTGCACAAGCGCGCACACAGGCACGCAAACACGCAGTTGTGGTTCTGCGCGCCTAGGCAATTGCGGCAGGATGCTTGGCTGGTGTGTGTGTATGTTAACACATGCGTCAGCAATCAGCAAAGGGTGCGTGGCTGGGTGTTGGTCGCGCTGAGGAGCGCAGACTCCACTCACCCACACAAAGAAGCTTACGCTACTGGAGGAGGGGGGAAATCTGTGCATCTCAAGGCCATTTGCCAGGGAGGTGCAAGAATGAAGCAAGCTGTGTATGGGGCCAAAGCGACCATTGGGATGATGGCTTGGGTGCAGTATGCACATACTATAACACACACACCCACAACGTACAATTACACCACACATAAATACACAAACGCATACCCCAAACAACTGTGCATGGGGGCTTGTCGCGCGCGCACCTTGGGGTCGTTGACCAGGGACGCCATGTTGCCGGCAATGCGTGCGGCCTTCTTTTTGGTGTCGCCTGTGCGGTCGCGTAGGCCCCTATGGATGACCGGCAAGATGAGCGCCTGCAAGCAGGCAGAGATGCGTGCGCGCACACGCAAGCACATCCAACACATGCTTGAGCTGCTGATGAGCGGCTGCGTGCAGGCTGAACCACGTTTGCACGCGCAACACACAGGTGGCTTGCGCGTGAAGCTTGCAGCAGCAAGGGGCAGCAGACAAGGGCCATGGGCTGCCTGCGCGCCTGTGGTCGTGCAAAACGGGCTGAGCTGGCACAGAACTGATGGAGATGCTTTAGAGACTGCGCAGCCAGGCGCGTCAGGTCGTAGCACACCCGTGAATGGCTGACAAGAAATAGAGAGGAAGGAAGGAAGTAATGAAGGAGTGTGCTCTGGGGTGCGCTAGGGTGATACAGGCAGTGCAGTGCGGCCTCATGATGGATGGCTCCATCACACCAGCCTCCCTTGAGGCACCTGCCCACCAGGGCTGCAGCGCCAGCAGTGTTGGCAAACACCATCAGAAGCAGCAGCAGTGCCCCCTGTTGAGCAGCGGTGGCTGCATCAAATCTGCCTCTCTCACCCTCCCGGTACCGACTCCCCTCACCTCTCTCACCTTCAGGTTATTGCCTTTCTCCCCCTCAGATTACTGCCTCTCTCATCCCTGCCTTTCTCCACCCCAAGATACCTACTCACCCCTGCCCAACTCACCCTCAGGTAATTGCCTCTCCTACCCCTGCCCTCTCACATTCAAGACAACTTCTCACCAGGGATGCGGCGTCGATGGTGTTGACAAACACCGTCTGTAGCAGCACCTCCAGCGCAGGCTTTGTGGCGTTGTTGGGGTCGGCGATGGCCGCCAGCAGGTGCGGCACAAGGTCCATGATCTCAGGGTTGCGGATCACGCTGCCGATCTGCGCAGGCACCAGAAGCGCGGCAGCGTGTGTTTCAAACACAGTGCCATGCTTCTGATGAGGCTCATGGCTTACGAGCTGAGGATCATGCAGCCAATCTGCATGCACAGGCGCAGGTGCAGCCCTGTGCTGCCGTGCGGCGCGCCCTCTCTCACGTCCCCTCTACAGCCTGCAGTGTGCAACGCTGCGCCTGAGGCGGCAGGTTCTCACTTACCCCCCACTTCCACAGCACTGCACCACCACCATCCACGGATCTGGCCGCCACCCCCCCCTTCCTACCTGCTCCACCCCATGCTCACCTCGCGCAGCGCCTCGTTGGCCGCGGCCTGGACCTTGGGGTGCGGGTCGTTGAGCACGTCGCTGATGCGGGGCACGATGGTGGGCAGGCAGGAGCCCAGCTGCTTGGGGGCGCAGTGCGACATAGAGCCCAGCAGCTGCACGCTGCCCTGCTTGGTGCGCCACACCTTGTCCTCCAGACCCTTCAGCAGCGCCGGCAGCACCAGCTTCACGCCTGCAGTGCAATGGCAGCGGCAGCGGCGGCGGCGGCGGCGGCAGTGCGTGTGCGTGTGCGTGTGTGTGTGTGTGCACGTGTGCACGTGACCGCACGTGTGCAGGTGCATACTTGCGCTTTTTTGTCGTGCCGGCTTCATGCATGCAGTGCAGAGGTGGCTGCACGCTTGTTTATTTTGAGCTGATGTGTGCTGTGGCAGCACCAGCTTCATGCCCGCAGTCACAACATGGGGGATGGGGCGGGCCCATATGTGCGTGTGCGCGTGTATATGTCTGTGCAGTGGGGGTGGGGTGGGGTGGAAGTTAGGGTGCGCTGCAAGACAAACCGTGGTGCACCGCAACACATAGGGTGTGGCACACCGCAAGACACAGCACGTGGTGCACTGCAGCATGTGGGGTGTGGTGCACCGCACGACGTATAGCGTGTGGCACACTGCAAGACGTAATGTGCGGCACAGCTTAAGACGTAGCGTGTGGTGCACCGCAAGGCGTAGCGTGTGGCACAGCACAAGGCGTAGTGCTTGGTGCACTGCAAGACGTTGGGTGTGGTGCACTGCAAGACGTTGGGTATGGTGCGCTGCAAGGCGTAGTGCTTGGTGCACTGCAAGACGTTGGGTGTGGTGCACTGCAAGACGTTGGGTATGGTGCACTGCAAGACGTTGGGTGTGGTGCACTGCAAGACGTTGGGTGTGGTGCACTGCGATGTCAGTGGTTGGCATAGCTTGACTGCCCAAAGGACCCTTCCTTTGCGCACCTCAAGCACTTCCCAAGCACACATGCCACGCACATCCCAAGCACACCCTTATGGGCTGACATGGTTCTGCTCATCCCACAAGCATGTGTGCGCGCTTGCCCCAAGGGCGCGTGTGTGTACATGTGTGTGTATGTGTGTGTCTGTGCCTGTGTACGTGTGTGTGTACATGTGTGTGTCTGTGTGTGTACATGTGTGTCTGTGTGTGTCTGAGTGTGTACGCATGCGTCCGTGTGTGTGTACGTGTGTGTGTCTGTGTGTACGCATGTGTCTGTGTGCCTGTGTGTACGTGTGTGTGTCTGTGTGCAGGTGCGTGTGTATGTGTGTGTGTGTGTGCGTGCGTGTACGTGTGTACGTGTGTGTATGTGTGTACGTGTGTGTATGCGTGTACGTGTGTGTGTATGCGTGTACGTGTGTGTGTATGTGTGTACGTGTGTGTGTGTGTGTGAGCATGCTCCGCCCCCCACCTGAGGCAGTGAGCTGGCCCATGATCATGTGCGCCGCGTCCTCTGTCGCTGTGCGGACCTGCGCACATAGGGTGCATTTACAGGGGGTGCGCAGACAGGCGCGTTAGACGCGGGCGTGCAGAAACAGAGTGCGTTAACAGGTTGCGTTGCCTATGGCAGTGGCTCTCTCCACCCCCTCCCTCCTCCTGTTCTGGTGCAGCAGCATTGCTGCAGGTACAAGCGGGAAGGAGTGCAGAAGGGCTCCATGCATGCGCATGCTTCTGAAGGAAACAATGTGTGCGTGTGTATGTGTGTGTGTGTTTTGTTGCAAACAACATGTTGCAAGAAAACACACACACATACACACACATACACACACATACACACACATACATACACACACACATACACACACATACACACACATACACACACACATCCACACACATCCACACACATACACACACATACACACACATCCACACACATCCATACACACACATGCACACACACATACACACACATACACACACATACACACACATACACACACACACACATACACACACATACACACACACACATACACACACGTGCACACACACACATACACACACATACACACACATACACAGTCCAACTGAGCCTCAACACGCGACACTGCTCCATGGTCATGTGTGAGCAGAGCATGCTGAGAGCGATAGTCCTGTGTCATTGTGGGTGTGCTGTCCTCCACAACCAAACGTGACCAACCGGCCCAGCGACATGCTACTGCTGCCAGGCGCTAGCAGCTGTGCATACCCACACCCACAAGCGCAGCAGTGTGCGCATAGCACACACACACACATACACACACATAAAGTATGCACACGCACACTCAGCACGCATGACACACACAAACACATCAATCACCCACAAGCATGTCCATATGTATGCCCGCACACTCACCGAGGGCACCGGGTCACCAAAGCAGCACGCATGACACACACACACACAAACACATCAATCACCCACAAGCATGTCCATATGTATGCCCGCACACTCACCGAGGGCACCGGGTCACCAAAGCAGTTGAGGAGCAGGGGCAGGATGTAGATGATGTACCTGCACACACAAAGCAAGGCGCGCGCGCACTCCCTCACGCGCATCAAGCCCCTTTCACAACAGCGCATTGGGCGCGTGAGAGCGCTGCTGGCAAGCCCACTCTCTTGCAAGCCTGCCCATCCCTGAAAGCTACCTCAGGGTCGCCTGAATTAGTTTCTGTGAGTTTTGTGAGGGCATGAGGGTCCGATCTCACTGCTTCTCAGCCTCTGCTGAAGCTCACCTGCCGCATGCAGCGCTGATTGGGCCCCACCTGCAGCATGCAGCGGTGCCTGGGCCAGCTGCAGCTCCTGGTGCAACATGCGCTCTGAGAGCCCTGTTTGCCCAAACTGAGGCGCCTAACTTGTGCAGCTTGCAGTGCCCAGGCCTTGAGAGACCCGCCAAGAGGTGCGGGTCACACCGCCAGCGTGGCCAACACACAGAGTGTCGCTGCTTCAGGTCACAGCAAGCAGGGCAGCACCGGCCGGCCGGCACCGGGCAGACAGCCCACACACTCTGCTCTGCCTCATCCTTATCAATGACTTTGCCTGTGGCAGGTAATGTATGTTTGCAGCACGGCCCCCTCAGTGATCAGGGGCGGGGGCGAGCCTGTTCAGCCCACGTCCGCGACGCTGCAGCATATGCACCGAGCATGAACATGCGCCGGCCTGTGACACCATATGATGATGATGATGATGATGGGACTGCGGAGGTGAAGCGTGGTGTGCGCGTGCGCGTGCCGTGCTGCTGATACCGTTCTTGGGAGGGGGCACTCACGGCTCAAAGAGCTTGCCCAGCTTCTGGGAGAGGCACTCGAAGGCCATCAGGGCACCCTGCGTGGTGGGGGGCACGGCAGGGGAGCAGGCCTGGCTGCGGAAGGCGTCCGGCATACGGAGCCAAGCAGGGGGGCGCAAGCTGTTGAGGGTTTTGTGAAGCCATGCGCTTGCGCAGGGGATACCGACGGCCCTGTTTGCTGCTGAGGAGCGAGGCGGAGGAGCGATGCAAGCATGGAGCACGTCGGCGCCCCGCGCACAGCCTCTCCTCGGGTACATGGGCGGGCGCACAGCGCACACCGGCAGCGGCAGCCCAACACGAGCGTGTGTGGGCAAGCAGCTGTGAAGCACTTGAGTAGCATGTCACACTTGGGTAGCATGTCACACTTGAGTAGCATGTCACACTTGAGTAGCATGTGCGCGTGAAAGCAAGCACGCCCACGCGCCTCCACTTGTCCCGCCATTTTGTCTCCCACTTGTTGTCTCAACTCCTCAAGCCTTCCAGGGGCCCGCACCTCGCGCGCAGCTGGGTCCTTCTTGTCCTCCACCGCCGCCTTGAGCGCGTCCATGATGCCGCAGTTCTTCATGGCCATCAGGCCCAGCCCCTTTACCACACCCGCCAGGCCGAACGCTGCGCCACGCCTGCAGGGGAGCGCCATGGAGCAACGTGAAAGAGACAGGAAGTGCCAAGGATGCAGCCAGGGGGGG
>LFCJ01002777.1_pt1 | contig 12662 bp, 19 predicted proteins | sample 643141 | NCBI WGS metagenome assembly LFCJ01 (sample SAMN03766243, study PRJNA286221) | soda lake metagenome | biome: soda lake; feature: Kulunda steppe; material: water; isolation source: sample B1-Br-g2 brine of Lake Bitter-1 | place: Russia: Kulunda steppe | collected 2010-07 | reverse complement strand
TGGCTGGTGTTCACCAGCAACCTGATCAGTCAAACTACCTGGCTGAAGGTCAAACTTAAACTTGTAAACTTGCACTTCTTGCCTGAAGGCAATTTTATTTTATTATTTCCTGAAGGCAATTGAAGGCAAGTTTCCTTGTAAACCCTTGATGTATTGCTTTCTTAATCAGAACACAACAAGTATTCGACTTAAATTTCTTAAATTATCTTTAGGCTAGCAGTTACAGCTCTTGATTGAAGGCTTTGTCCGACAAAGCCTTCAATGGAGTCCTTGTAACCCTTGTATTACCTTCAGGTCCCTGTTTGGCAGCCTGCCAGACCTGAGGTACAGCCATGTGACCCTTCTCCAACTGAATGATAGGGAACAGAGAGAACAAGGAACATTACAGAGCACCGAGTTGCTCTTGATTGCCATAAAATGAAAAAACAGGAGAGGAAGCTTATATCAGCGAGGATGCAGTAAGGATGCGTGGTTGCAGGAAAATACATGTCCAATGAACGAGGCAACACAAGCACCTTGGACCCCATGGGCAGCGAGCCAAGCCCAGCCCTCCTCCACCCAAGGCTTGCTTTCTTGGCCGAAAACATCCAGAATTGCTTGCCGCAAAGCCACGGGTGGTCAAGCTCTAGCAGGGTATCCAGCAGGTGTGGGAGTCACACTTAAGCTTGGCTTTTGCACCCTGTCTGTGCAGACATGATGGGAGTGAGGAGAACGGGGATGCACCACAGGAGGCCCAATTCCCTGATAAAACCTGAAAGATGGAGCTGGAAGCAGTTGCGTTCGGCAGTAAGGGGGGCATGGAAGTACAAAACGGCATCCCGGCCTGGCCCCCCTCCAGAGTCGGAACCCATTTGGAGCGCACTTGCAGCTGCAGGGCTGCATTTACACGCCATATCGATCCTTGGCCTTGCTCTTGGAGTTGAGCACTTCTTGGAACACTTGGTAGCCAATCTTGGTGGTCTCCGACAGGTCTAGGAATTTCTTCAACTCCCGGCCCACTATTGTCTGCGCGCACATGCATCCCATCAACATGAGCTCTCATGCAAAAATTGTGCCACTCATGCAAGGCCTGCCAAAATGCAGGGGGGCGTACACAGTTCACCAGCAACACAGCGGCCTCCAACATGAGATTATGGCTTGTTGGGCCATTAGGTATGTGCATACAGTCAGATGCAAGGCGAGCTGCTGAAGGAGCTGCTTGATGCACCCCAGGACCTAGCAGGCTGATGTTTGTGTGAGCGCATGTGCACATACACACAGGCGAGTGCATGCACAGAGTCATGCACACAAGTAATGCACATGCACGCGTGCCTGCGAAACAGGAGTTGAATTGCTGATGTGTGCTCAAAACAGACTCGTGTGACTTATCATCCCAGATCCCCCATGTCGTGAATGCGAACAATAAATATATGAAATTTTGCTTTTGGAAATTTTGTGGGTGAAACTATGGGGGGGTAACATTTGCAGGAGTGTGCACACACAAAGACAACAAGGTGCTTCCTTGACTTCTGAAGAAGAGCAGCAGCCTACGTAAAACTCTGACAGCTCGTCCTACACCACTGACTTTTGACCAACTCTGACTGGTCACAGCGAGTTTGCTGCCCATCCCATCCGGTCAAAAGACGCCAAATCCGGAGAGACCCCTGAAATACAAAGCTATGCAAAAGCCATGACTCACACGCTTGGGGGAGGATGAAAAAAGCAGGCCAGGTCACCAGCCAGCTGACTCGCGCACCTGCTTGGCTTCATTCGCTGCTGTCTTTGTCCAGAGCTCAATGCGGTCTCCCTTTGCTCTTACGTTGACAGCCACGCCGCAAATCTCCTCCCCCTCCGTGAATTGTTCACCAATGCATGCTAGGACCTGCGTAGGATGGGCATGATTGGCTGCTTTGTCTGCTTGCCAGCCATGGACTCAGGATCCAAAGGAGACAGGAGCTCAACAACTGCAACATTATCAGCACTTCTGTCCGGCATACCAACCGGCACGCCATCACAAGGACGACACGCACCGAGTTTAACCACCATGCGTCTAGCAGGGGCTTGGACCGGTTGGGCACATTGGCTGTCCAGGAGCCACCGTTAAAATTGCGGGGGTCCTCCCATTTCGGCTCGATGCCGTCTTTGAACAGGTAAAACGTCGCGGACGGCTGTAGCTGACCCGGCGTCTTGATGTTGTTGTACAAGCTGCAGCCACAGGAAAGGAACTGGCGGCCATGATACCCAAGACATTATGCATGCAAGTATGTTTGTGAGGGTTTGCAGCCTGGGTGGGCTTCGGAATGCGGGAGGAAAGAGAGAGGAGGGGACACCCTCTGAAGCTGATCAGCTCACTAGGTCCCTATGCTCTCCCGCCACCATGCTGCCACTATAGGCAGACACACATGAGTAGATTTGTGACCGCGCATGCTCTACTGATCAAGCCAGCGGAGCATGCGACCCACCACCAGAACTCCTCTACAGTGTTGAAGGTGAAGACAGGCCGCAGCGTTTGCCCGAACTTGGATGTGGTCTGCTTTTGCTGGGGATTATCAAACCACAGGGTCCATGAGTTCTCTAGGGGATGCTTCTCCTCCATGCTTGGGGCGGTGGTGGTCGCGGTGCTTTCCTCGGTAGCCATGATTGGTAATAAGAATTTATCAATAACAGTATATGACTGTTGGCAATTGTCAATGGACGCACTTGATGGCATATATCAATCGTTGACAGAGGAACGAAATATTAAGATTCTAAGATGAATTGGAATGAGAAGACGTGGGTCCTAGGGCACAACCTCGATTGGCCTTAGTAGCACATCCCAGACTCGGACAGGAGAGGCACTTGGGCTTAGAGTCTGAGAGCTTCCCCCTCTCCTGCTGGAAGATTGTGCAAACAACCTTGGAACTCGGTTAGCCCTTATTTTGAAGAAAGCTTGGAGGCACCATGGCAAACGTGTAAGTACAAGCTTTGATGCCTGACACTTGCATCCAGCAGACAGCTCACTCCTTTTGGCAGTAGGCCTGTTATCTGTCTTTCACATTGGAGACCCGAGGTGCCCGCACTAGCTAGGGCATCATCTTGGAAAAGCGCACATGTTGGGTCGTTTTTGCTTGTGCGCTTCTGTTGCAAGTGGGCAGTATTCCTAGACAAAGTTTAAAAGGGCAGTTGAATGATTTCAGATCGCTAGGCCATCACAAATTTGTTATGGGTGTATGTAAATTGTGAAACACATGTATGCATACACCTGCGCGCGCGCCGATGCACGCGCACGCACGCACGCGCACACATACCCCTTTAACACCAAACACACGTGCACTCACACAATGCATGCACGCACATGCACACACGCATTTGTGCGCGCGCAGCACGTTCGATATCATGTGGCGAGAGGCCATGATGGAGCTCCTTGACCAGCTGGAGGCGGAGAACCCAGAAGACCCGGCTCTGGTTCCGAAGGTGAGCCCCGCTGCCCAAGGCAGGCCACCCAGGTGGTGGATCAGGCAGTGAGAGCACCGGGGTGAGCAGTTGATGGCGGCAAAACCCGAGTCAATGGTTCACCTTGGTGTTCCTGCTGCCTGACACATGTCACATGGCCAGGTAAGCTTGGAATTCCTAGTTTGCTCATAAGCATAAAAGCATGAATTGGTTTAGCAATGAAGCAGCACACAGCTGCAACAAAAGACTTTTGGGGTCAGGCCTGGCCTGCAGGGCTGCCGCGCTGCAGGAGCACGAGTGCGAGTTGTAATACACAGCTTGGAAGCTGGTGAGCAGCTCCAGGCTGGCCGCATGATCCCCACCAGTTGTGCCTGCCAGCAGCAACAGCCTGACACATGACGCTGGAGAGTGTTTTTCACCTGCAAGATTAGTCCTGGGATCCATGGCAAGCCCTTTCGCTGCAGCTCGCCAGGGGAGCCTGGGGCCCAGTCTCTGGGCATGCATCAAGGAAGCGGCGCTTGCCGCTGTCTAACTCATGGACGTGGGCACTGCGCCCTCTGAAGCTCTGGATGTCAGAGACCTCTGGGTCTTGCGGCTGTCTGACTCCGGAAATGTATGGACGACCCCTCCAGCCGCCGGACGGTGGCCGGCAGGTCTGAGGCCGGTGTGGGCCAGACAACCAAAGCTGCGCTTTTGCCCACTGCATCGCCACAGGACCTGTCGGAGTGGGCCTGCATCTACATACGGTACATCCAGATCCTGCGCAAGCTGGAGACCGCGTACGACCAGATGGTGCAGCCCCAGAAGCGCCTTGACATGCGTAAAGCACTGGAAGCTTGCATAGGTGGGGGCCGTGGCGGCCTGCTGGTCGAGGCTGCCCCTGGGGGGGCTTGGCTGGGGCAGCAAGCGCGGGCTGCTATCCCGCCCCTGACACCCTGTACACAGATGCTGTCAAGGTCAACACTCCACACCCAGCACAGAGCTTGCGTACAGACATCGGCAGGCGTATACGTGTGTGTTCAGTGGTGTGTGCCTCTCTTGTTTCCTGCTCTGGCCTTGGCGACTTCCGCCTCGAGTCCGGGTGCTGTTGCGCCCCCTCTTTGGGGCTACCCCTGCGATGCACACACAGCGCACGCACCTTCTCATGGAGCACCCTGGCTACACATGTGGGCAGCATGCATGCCATGTGCACTTTCTGATGGAGCCTGTGCACACTTTTGAAGGGCACCCTTGAGGCACGCGCGCTTGCCTTTGCACCCTCTCCCAGGGTAGCCTTGCAGTGCACGCGCGTGCTTGGGCACCCTTTCCCATGGCAGCCTTACGGTGCACACCGGACAGCGCTCACATGCAACATCCCCCCCCCTTACACACATGCACGCACGTATGCAAACACACACGTACACATGAACCCACACATGTGTCCATGTGTGGCAGAGGGCAGCATGCGACTGAGTAGGCGGCACCGCTGCACGCGCGCAGGCCGCATGCTAGAGGTGCGGTCCTGGATGGTGAAGCTGAACCGGGGCGTTGACTTTGTGAGCATGGACGACATCCTTGTGGACCTCAAGCTGACGGCCGATGTGAGTGGGAGCTCAGCGCCCTGCCCGCGGCGCTGCTGAATTCATGTGACTTGGTCACACTCAGCTGGCTGCATGCCGCTGGTTAACTCATGCGGCTGATGAACTCATTCGCTGGTTGTATTGGGCTGGCTGCATGCCGCTGTTAAACTCGTGCAGCTGGTTGCATGCCACTGGTCGCATGCGGCTGCTCGCATGCGACGGTTCTGATGTCCCAACCTCTGCGCTGGACGGCCCAGGCCACATGGCTTGAGCGTTTGCCCTTGCTGGGCCGTGGCGTGAGTGCAGACAGCACGCTCTGGACAGCATGGGCATCCCATGTAGGACAACGCCATGTAGGACAATGCCATGTAGGACAATCCCATGTAGGACAATGGCCTGCCTCGCAAAACGCCTGGCATGTGCGGCTTGCGTCAAATAGTGCACACCTAATACTCTACCGCAGCTGCTTCCGCCTGGCCACTCCATCAGGCACTGCGAGGCCCTCCCATGCTGCTCCCTTGCCCCTTGGTGCCCATCCCCGAATGCTGAAAGCCTGCTCCCTTTGCCCCTTGGTGCCCATCCCCGAATGCTGAAAGCCTGCTCCCTTTGACCCTTGGTGCGCCTTGGGCATGGCCCACCTGCAGGTGCTGGAGGTGCCCGTCCCCAAGTACTTCATTGAGGACCGTGCGAAGGAGCTGGACGACAGGGACAAGTTTCTGGAAGCCCTGGTGGAGAAGTACCACGTGAAGCCGGTGCAGGTAGGGCGCCGGGCGCATGACGCGTACGTGCGCGTGTGCATATGGAGTGTTCGTGCCCTGGTGGAGAAGTTCCACGTGAAGCCGGTGCGGGTGGGGCACAGGGCGTGTGACGCGCATGTGTGCTTGTGTAGCTGCTGTAACATGACCCCTTGACAGCAGCCTCACCAGCTGCAGGCGGCAGCAACAACAGCATGCAAGACATTATTTAGAATCAGCTGTGCTAGGTAAATAGTGCCTGTCTGGCGCTCATGCTTTGTATACAACATGCGCATTTCTAAGCTTGCATTGAAAGGGCGTTGCCACAATTTTGCTTTTTGTCCTCTGTACGCAGAGCCTCCCTACCGTCAAGCAAGGAGCGCCCCTGGCCGAAGAGGATGCCATCATGTGCATTCAAAAAAATGAGCGCGGTTGGTGTAGTCTTTGGTGTAGTCTTTGAAAAGCTTTTTGAGATGGCACAAAGGACAAGGCTTTGGGTGAAACACAGGACTTGCGTGCATGGGGTTCTCTGTCATGTCCTGCACTTGGATGTGGTGCACGTAGCCCTGCCAGCCGCACTTTCATGCCGGGTGCGCTGTGCTTGGAATGTGAAGGTAAGAGTAATGTTGCAATGGACGCATGCTGCTGCTTGATGGCAATGTTCAGAGCCTCATGGCATGCTGCTTGGCTTACACCGGCAGGGAGGCAAGCAAGGGAGCGAGCGCGGCAGCTGTCCATCCTAAAGAAGCAGCGGCAACTCGAGGACAAAAGGTTGGTTAGTGAATTTGTGTGTGCATGGGTGTGTATGTGCGCGTGAAGACACAAATACAAGTCCAGAGTTCTTGGGATTCTGAGTTTGTAATAAATCCTTACTGGTGATTCCATGTTGGGTGTGCCCAGGATTGGCGCGTTTGCGCTCTGACTGCTTTGTGCGGGCATGCAAGCGCCATGTGTGCGCGTGTGTTAAATGTTAAATGCATGTGACTTCGGATGTTTTTCATTGCTCTGACGCATGATCGTGCCAGCATGGCACTCAGTTGGACTTGGGCACTGGCATCCTGGAGGGAAGACAGGCAGCGCATTAAGTGGCAACAACATGCAGACAGGGGTCCTGACCAGGAAGAAATAGCATTGCCCGCAGACAGAAACCTGACCCAGGGCCGAACTGGAGATAGGAAATATATTTAAAATACATGTGTACAGATGCACAAAATAGACTGAACAAAAACAGGGGGCATGGCTTACAGGGATGTCACATGTGGCGGCCACATTGTCTCTACAGGGGTCCCATGGAAGCTTTTGAAGGCCTAAGGCCTTATGCACGGCTTCTATGTGCAGTGCCGTGTTTGAAGGCCACTCGCGTGGCTTTTTTGGTGTGGAGCCTTGTTTGGAGGCCTGTTGCATGGTTTCTTTGTGTGGGGCCTTGTTCGACAGCATGGCTTCTTTGCGCGCGTGGCGCCTTGTTTGGAGGCCACCAGCCTCTGCTGCATTCTGGCGGCCACCATGTGTGCTGTTTGCACAACAGGAGCCAGGCAACTCGCCTGTGGTGTGCTTTGCATGCTGGCTCAGCTTGCCCTGCGGGCAAGCACTGCTCACACACCCCTCTGCGGAGCTAAGGCAGCCGGCGGTGTGTGGGGGAATCTCTGAGGAGCTAGGGCAGCCGGCCGTGTGTGGGGGAACCTCTGAGGAGCTAAGGCGGCCGTGTGTGGGGGAACCTCTGAGGAGCTAAGGCGGCGGTGTGTGTTAGAACCGGGCGCACGAAGGCCGGTGCTGGTGGGGGTGCCTGAAGACCTGCAGTGCTAGGAGGGGGGAGCTGGACGCACCATGTTGTAAACGGTGCGCTCGTCTTACGAGGCTGGCTGTGTGTGAGTGTGTGATCCCGGCAGAGGCACGGTGCGTGTGGGACCTTGCTATGCAGGCAGACATGGCGGGCCTTCCCAGGCTACATACATGGGACCCTGGCACGCATGCTGCGTGTGGGACCTTTTTAGGCAGGCAGGCATGGCGGACATTGCTAGGCAGCACGTGGGGAATCCAGGCAGAGGAATGGTGCGCGTGGGACCTTGCAAGGCTGCATGCTTGTGATCTCCTCGGACGGTGCGTGTCGCGCTCGGGTGAGGTGTGCGCGCTAGGGGAAGGGGGGGGGGGTCCTGGAATGGCTGTGCCTGCCCGCGGACGAAACCAAACCATATACATTTGTGTGCAGGTCGCGGAGCGGTGTGCCGCTGTCACACGACGAAGCATCCTGCCGCATCCAGGCCGCCGTGCGGGGCTTCATTGCGAGGCAGCGCATCAAGCGGGAGAGCGAGAATGAGCTCATCTTCATTGGGATGAAGCCCAAGGTAGGGGCATAAAGACGGGCTCGGGCTCTGTGGCATGCCTTCCTGGGTGGGAGCACTGGGTGGGGCACCATGTGGGTGAGGACAGTCCCATGCAGGCTCGCTTTATCATCCAAAATGGCCTGCATCACCTTAGCCATCAGGCTCACGTCGCACATGTGTAGGGTTGCTGCACATGGTATACATACACAGTATATTGGCCAAGACGTGTGCACATTTGACAGAGTATACAGGGTGCATGCATGGTATTTAGCAACCCTACACATGTGCGCTCCTGTCGGCGGGTGCGTTGTATGCCTGGACAGTGCCACAGAGCCGCTGTATGCCTGGACAGTGCCACAGAGCCGCTGTATGCCTGGACAGTGCCACAGAGCCGCTGTGTGCCTGGACAGTGCCACAGAGCCGCTGTGTGCCTGGACAGTGCCACAGAGCCGCTGTGTGCCTGGACAGTGCCACAGAGCCGCATACACGCTGTGCATGCTGCCCAAGGGCATACAGTAAGGTAAGGTAAGGTTTCAAGGCTGTATTCGCCAAATGAGGGCAGCTTAGCCGGTTGTGGCCTCCAGTAAGGTTCGAACCCCGAACCCACAGGTTGCGAGGGTGGATAATCGATTTTCCATCTCAGGTGCCCCGCCGCCTGCTCGTGTATCTGGAGCTCTACAGCCCAAGGGCATACTGCAGGTGCACTCCTTCAAGTGGGGATGCTATGTGCCTGGGCAGTGCTTCAGAGTCGATGTAAGAAATATGTCCTTCTCACTGCCCAAAGGCGAATCGCAGTGCCCGGGGAGCCGACCACCTTGCATCCGCCACACACCCTCTGCTGTGCACCTTGCAGCCCCATCACTCAACAGCACAGTACTCACAACCCTCCTTTCCCCCCACACACGTTGCAAAATGCTGCCCCCTCAAATTGCTGCTGCCGCACCGTGCAGCCCCATGACCCCAAGAAAGACCCCCAGCTGTCTGAGGCCAAGAATCTCATGCGGCGTAAGCGCATCCAGCTGGAGCACGCGCGCGAGCACGACGATGCAGTCGTGTCCTTGAAGCAAAAGGTGAGCTGGAGCATGTGTTTTGTACTATGATTGCCTGTTCAGGCCATGTGTCAGTAGCAAATGTTTGACTTGTCAGCAGCAAATGTAGCGGGTAATTCCGCCCGCCGTTTCTGGAGTAGACGACTTTATGTGAAAGCGCGTTGGGGAAGCATAAGGCAATGCTGGCTGGCATGAGTATTTTGCGGGGACTCCGCTGGTGGTCGCAGCTGGGCAAACGGTGCACTCAGGCACGGCGTCCATGACTTGCAGGTACCGCGCTGCGCCCCTTCCCGCGCCCTGCATGTGTAATTTGGTGCCAGATTTGTTTGTGGTGGTGTGCTGGTAACGCGGACAGGCGCGAATTGGGCGGGGGGCGAGGTGCTCCGATGCGCGTGCTTGCTTGGGACACGAGTGGTACCTTGGACCAGCGCCGGTCGGTCCGCCCCTGCGCGCAACCGCCCCTCCCAGCACAGCACACCCCGCGCATTGCGCGCGACAAGCACCAACACCAACGATGATGTGCGGGGGAGGGGGCAGGGCAGCAGCGCTGGTGAATGAGGGCGTGGTCAAGGGGCTGTGCGCACGTATGCAAGCACACGCAGACGTCCGGCAATGTGCCATGCTTGCATCACGGAGGGGGGCATGTGCAGAGGGGTTGGAGCTGTGGGAGAGGGCAAGCAGGCTACTGCGCTTGACAGCAGTATGTTCATCTGCGGCAACGCCAAGCATGGACCCAATGTCAGGTGAGGATCGACTTAGTTTGAAGGTAAGGATCCATGTACGGATCAAGGAGCATCTTTCATGCAAGGACCGCGACGCACAGCTCCATCCACTCTGCAGGGAGGGGCAAATACTGTGGGCGCAGGAGATGATGATGGATGGACACCTGCAATGATGCATTTGAGGCTGCATACCCAAGCACCTCAGGTGGAAACGCTTTCCTTGCCTGAGCAGGTTAGTTGCCGGTAGTCGCAGGGCAGAACAGTGAGCACTGACATGCGTGCATGCGCATAATGCTTGTTGTGTAAATATGCATGGGACATACACACACACATTGACAGTGTGGAGTGACACCTCCCCCACCAAACCAACAAACACATGCACCTGCAAGCACATATCACATATTCACAAAAAGTGCAAGTGTACGCATGCAATGCAGGTGTACACTGCACGCGCGCGTGCATGTAAACACATGTACACATGTACGCGCACAGCAGCGCCCACGCCCCCTTCCGCACCTCAGCCTTCTTCTTCTTGTAGTTGTCAACATGCTCCACCCTCACAATGCGCCCAGCCACCTTTGCGCCCGACAGGTTGTCCACAGCCAAAACTGTGCTACGCTGATCCTCGTAGGCTAGGAACGAAAAGCCACGCGACTTGCCGGTGGCTTTGTCCCGCACCAGGTGCACATCAACGACCTCCCCATACTGTGCAAATACTGCGAGCACATCCCCCTCTGTGAGCTCGTAGTCCAGGCCACCCTACAGGCATATAGGCGTACGGTTTTGGGTGAGTGCATGTGTACGTATGTAAACCTTCAAGTGCTCACGGTTTGTGTTCCTGTGCGCGCGCATACGCGCAATTGTGTGTGCATGTGTGTGTGCGTGTGTGTGTGTGTGCGCACGTGCATTTTTGTGTGCATGTGTGTGTGCGTGCATGTGTGTGTGACAGAGCGTCTGAGATGCATGTTTCCCCATGTGTGCACAGCGCATCAATGCAAGAGTGCATGTATGTCAATATGTGCGTTCGTGCGCAGTTGCATGTGTGCGAGTGGGTGTGCGTGGATGAACATGCCCATGACAGGTGTGCGCTTCTGAAAGCAGGCAAGCTCGTGTGTTGTGTGCACTTGTGCGTGCGCGCGAGCATGTGTGTTGGTGGGTGCATACATGTGCGCTCATGCAAGCACGCGTGTGTGCTTGTGTGATCATGTGCGCGCTTTTGTGTTGGCGTTCATGTATGCCTCTGTGCACACTCCTCGTCCTTGTGTGTGTGTGTGTGTGTGTGTGTGTGTGTGTGTGTGTGTGTGCGTGCGCGTGCGCATTCGTGAGCAAAAATATATTAACGGTGCGTGACCGTTTTGTGCAAATGCCCGCGTATGAGTGTGCGTGTGCATGCTTGTTTATGACAAGTGGCATGCCAGGAGCACTGTCTGAATGACCTCGGCCAATCTCATGTGTATGGGCGCACCACAAAAATGTAGGCAGAATGCTTGAAACGGGCATGCCAGCTTGCAGACTCGCTCAGACCCAGGAGGATCTCAGATTTGGTGGCCTTCTGCGTGTTTTTGACCTGTGTGGGTTTCACAGGAGAGCGTGCAGTGGGTCACACAGGCGAGCAGGCATTCAGGGCAATCAGGATGGCTGACCTTTCCTGATTATCCTTGCTTAATCAAGAGCTTGTGATAGTGAGGGAGAGGGCTTCTGATGCAGGCCATGGCACAACTTTGATTTAATGGGCAGCGGGTTGGCAATTACCTGGGTGAGTGGGTTCATGCTGCCCCTGCTGCCCTACTACTAAGGCACTACACTTTCATACACCCGGACAATATTACTTAAAAACAGATGAACCTGTACATGTGGTGTCGGTTGTCAGACAGGTTTGTCATTTCATTTAATTTGTAGGTTAGGGCAGGTGCAGCCTGCCACGTCTGGTGAGCCCAGTAGCCATAACATAGGTAGTTATCATTCCTGTGAATGTTATTGTGCCCCCTGTGCGTGTCTGCGTCTGTGTGTAGTGTGCCTAGAGTGAGCACACTCTAGAGTGTGCGCACTGCCCTGCATCCTCCTTGCACATCAAAGTGCACTGCAGAGAGCAGAGAGTGTCCATTGAGACCCTCCCGCAGCAGAAGAGCACGCAAGAGGCCACGCGCATGGAGGCAGTCTGATGATGATGGGCGTCGAAGACAGCAACGGAGACCCGCCCTTGACACGGAGCACCAGCCCCCACAACTGCGAGCTGCGCTTCGAAAGCAGCGGGGATTACTTTGCATGTGTGTTTGCGCCATGCAAAGTGCTCGATGCGCACCTGGCCGCTGCGCTGAGAAAGCCACAGCTCAACATCAATTCCACCTGGTAATGACGGGGTCTGGCCTTGCACTGGTATCGATGTTGCTGTGCCTGACGCGTGAGAGATTAGATGCTCTAGATTTGTGCTTGTCTTGTTTGGGGCAAGGGCGTCGTCAAACGGGCAGGGGAGGCCCTTGGGGAGGGAAGTTTGGGAAACCAGGCCATGGTGGAGCTGTTGTTTTTTCCTCCTCCCTGTCTTTGCGTTCTCGTCCCCGCTGCTCCTCTACCCTCGCTTTGATGCGTTGTCAGAGAGGAGGTCAAGGCTGCGCTGAAGAGGGAGCATGGGCTGCATCGTTGGCATATAGGGGCTTGGCATATAGGGGCGCGTCTGCAGCCCCCGCCCTCTGTGGCGTGCACACCAAGGGGGGGGCAAGGACACCTGACTCCCTTTGAATTTGGGCTTTACTACCCGGAAACGAGCCGTGGAAGCCCAGAAGAGAGTTTGTGCTCAGGGACCTAGGCATGCAGGGCCAGTGACCAGTGCGTTGGCAGCAGTCACTGTGTCCTCCTCCCCTTCCCCCCC
>LFCJ01002776.1_pt1 | contig 12664 bp, 5 predicted proteins | sample 643141 | NCBI WGS metagenome assembly LFCJ01 (sample SAMN03766243, study PRJNA286221) | soda lake metagenome | biome: soda lake; feature: Kulunda steppe; material: water; isolation source: sample B1-Br-g2 brine of Lake Bitter-1 | place: Russia: Kulunda steppe | collected 2010-07 | reverse complement strand
TCTGAGTTTTGAACTCTGGATTAATCCGGAGGCAGTAGTCTTGATCAATCGTGAAGAGGCCTCTATCGAAGGCAGCGTGATGTGTCTTACTGAGCGGCAGCACGTTCGACATATCCGCTCGATACTGTGGATAGTCGCTCCAGGGTAGCACGTGTGCGACATCCAACAGACCGGGATGATCTACACCAGAGATCGGACACGTCTGATCATATCGTGAGAGCACCGTTGCCCGGAATTCAGGGTCGACGACTCTGGCATGGATCGTTGTTTCGTATGTGCCAGCAGTACTCTCAGTGTTACCAGCCGTTGGGCCATCGGTAGTAGCCCACTCTTCGACTGCCTGAGTGACGAATTGTCTTCCGTCGTCTGTAAGCCGATACTCGCTTTCGTGTTTCTCGATCAGCCCCATACTGCGAAGCCAGTTGATCCGCTGGGTCGCCATATCTGTCTGTCCTGGACTCCACCCGAGTTCTGGGTGCGTTTCGAGTTGTTGCGTACTGATTTCTGCGAGCGACATTGGGGCCGCAGACAACGCATAGAGTAGACTCCGAAGACCCACGTTCCGTTCACACATGATTCGAAGAAGCGTCGCTGTATCTTGTTGTTGAGTGTACCTATGTCCCGCATCTCCGAGCTCCCAGTAGTCGTCGGCTTCGCGTAGGAAGCCGACCTGCTGGAGATAGCTCACTCGCCGCATAATCGAGTCCCTACTGGAGACGTTTGCGAACGTACCTCGATGCCACCCGACGAGTTCGTCAGTCGTTGGGTTGTATCCCTCGACAAACTCGATGATTGCATCTAAGGTGCCGACGTAGTGGGTTCCTCCGCCGAACATCGGGACAATACTGCGGAGACGATCTGTTGGCATACTGGAATACTACAGCAAACACGTATGATTCTTTCTCCAACCAATGGCTTCAATGTCGGTTTGAAAATTGCAGTCACATAATTGTTACCAACGCCCGAATATTTGTCTTAGGAATGGTGTCCTCGCTGTGTGTGGCACCGTGCTTAGCATAGAGGTCCTCGATACGATCCGCTACCGATCTAGCTTCCTCGCCGTCGACATGGACGATCAGCGTTGGGACGCTCAGCAGTCGGCGTAATCATACCGACCGAAACCTGATCGAAAATTGATTTCAGACACTCAAATGAGCATCAACCGCTTCCATAATTCGTGGGTGATCAGTCGGTCAAGTGTTCGTCGCTGGTGCCTCATTTCATACATTGCTATAACCGCTAGCGATTACACCAATCTCTAGATGAGCAAATACCAGTTGAGGAGGTTACTAACTATACAGTGCTTATTCAGGAATCATTAAATTGCAGTCACGGGAATTCGTGTGGAGATTTTGAGAATTTTGGGGGCCAGCGGGGATGACGGAGGAACCATCAAGTAAACTAAACACCACTAGAAATAAAATCTTATCAATTAGTGAATTAATAGGTTACGCTGTATCTGAAAATATGGTAGGTAGTAGTTGTTTTAAGAAAGTATTTTATTTGGTTGTTTTAAAATTTGGTTGAAATAATAAACAAAGTGGTTTCATCCGAAGCATTATGAAAAAGATACTGACGAACGATTAGAACAAATTAAATCTAAAATTGACTCCCTCCCTTTCTTATGACTAAATATTGATAATAAGGCATTACTATTTGGAATAATGGTCGATGCTTGAGAAAATTCCGTACTATAATTTCACCAAATCGACTTACTGTGGGATCTCTCAATAGACTGTTCTCTGTCTCTGTTTCAATCAATTTAGAACAACGAATCACTCATATCGAGTCTATATTCGGCAGATAACCGTCTCACATGGGCTATCGGACAGCGTTACTATCGTTGAGATCGCCAGCGAAGTGTGTCAATATTTCATTGACAAAAAGGTCGTTCTGTGGATGGGCTGCCAATCCCAAACGGTACCTTTTTGCAGTTCAGCAGGATACGATTCGTTGTTATTGAGTGTCCCATGTCTGAGAACCTTGATCAAATTATTAATTTCGAGCCAGCGAATTTATCTCCCATCTACACTGATCGATTCGATGATCTCACGGACGAATTAGTGGAGTACCCCAAACCACTCAATCGGGAAGTCACAATAAAAGAAGAAATTAATCGGATTCAAGACGATTTGGACGATGAGAATCCAGATCCGGATGCGATCCGATATCTTGCAGTTCTGGAGGTTCTCCTTGATCTCATAGAGATTGATTGGGGTATACAAAAAAATGATCAAACACGGGTGGTTCGCCCGGATATGGAAAAGTATCGTAGTGATTCCAAACTGTACAAAGATCGGGAAAGAAACATCTTAAAAAAAGAGCGTCAAGTACAGTTCCAAAAAGATAGTATTAAACGTTTCATTCGACAGATGGAAGAACCGTCGCCGGGAATAGGCGACTTAATTGCAGACAACAAATCCCTCTATAATGATTTGTCAACACTCTCTGACAAGTCGCGTGAAGAGATAGCTGAGGGATTGGACGATGTTATTCAGCCGTACGTTCAAACAGTTGTCTCAGGCGAAAGCTGTGATCAAACCGGGTTGGATCTCATGGATATCTGGCGATACTTCCGATATACCTGGTTAACTCCATATAACACTGTACCTGGAAGAAATATAAACTTCTTAATCAGGGACGCCGCCCGCAAGAACGACCCCGTAATCGGTATTGCGTCGTTGGGGTCCGCAATGATGAATATGAGTGTTCGAGACAACCATATCGGATGGCGCTTCCAAGAAGTAAAACAAAGGTTGGAACGGCAAGTCGACGAAGTTGAAATTGAAGAACAATTACCAAAGGATGAGCGCACGCCCGAAAAAAAGACAAGGACCAGGACGCAGAAGATCCCTCGCGAAACACCCGAAGAATACGAGAAACGCAAACGGGATTTCTGTACCCGCGTCCGGGATGCGGTTATCCGTGAATTTGACCGAAGCTTATCCGAGATTCGAGTTGATGACTTTATTCAGGAGTACGATGCCCTCTCGGCCAAGTCGTTTGAAGATCCAGACAAGCAAACCTTCGAAATCTTAGCTGAAATTGAGGCCGAGGCTCGTGAAACCATCAATAATCCGTCAATAGATGAACCAAATCCAGAAAAGATGGATTCGTGGGCTCAACGAAGTGAAGCCCCACTCTTTCGGAAGAAGCGAGCGGAAACACTGCAGAAATTACTCCGTGACCGTCAATATGTTCAGGAACATACCGATCAAGATCCGGTTGAATTTGTCGAAACAGCCATAGAAGATTCCGAAGGTACGCGTGCTCTGAAAACCGGCCTCAAAGAGGTAAAAAAACGGCGTGCCGGTGCAGGTATGATGAATATCATGGTCTGTGGAGCAATCCCACCATATCGTCCGATACTGGGTGGGAAGCTAGTCTCAATGGCGCTTACAGGTCCCGAAGTGATCAACGCCTACCGCGAAAAATACGATGGGGCAGTCAGTCAAATCGCGAGTTCAATGAAGGGAGAAGCAGTCACCAAACAAAGTGAACTAGTGTTCCTTGATACGACGAGCCTATTTGAGGTTGGTAGCGCTCAGTATGAGCGCGTGCGCGTTCCCACCCCAGCTGATGTCAAGATGGAATACGAAAACCTGGGAAAGACGTCGGGCTATGGTTCAATTCAATTTGGACCAAAAACACGACAACGACTCGCGGAAGTAACAGTTATCGAAGAGGGTAAAAGCAGAGTCAATGGTCGTTTCGGAGAGGGAATTGCCCCGCGAATGCGGAAAATCCGGAACGGTCTTGAAAACCTTGGTCTAGATGGCGAATTGCTGAACCATCAATCTCGTAGGATTGTCTACGGCGTTGATTTGGCATCTGACACGGAAGATTATCTTTTCGGACTGACTGACTCTCCTGACTACTACTGGGATTTCGATAATGTGGCTGCTGAACAAGAATCCATCTACAGCCACTGGAAGTCTCGCTGGGTGTCGAAGCGAATCCAGCGCGACGAGGTACTGGAGAAAATTCGTGATTTCGACCAGTCAGAGTTCATGCTACAGAACGAAGTAACGTACAAGCAAAAACAGCTAAGTGACTTCATAGTAGAGAGTTAATTCATATAAGATCTAATGAATCCTGATAATAGTTTAGGCCCGGAGTTCGTCGCTCGTCTTGCGAATGGAGGGTTTGCAGAGAAAATGTCAGAAAGTCAACGGGTAGCAATCCATATCCGCACCCAACTTGATAACTATCTAGAAGATTGTCTTTCAGACGGGAAACAGGTCGTACTGACCGGAAATCCTGGTGATGGTAAAACCCAGTATATTCTCATGCAACAGCGGCGACATGATTCTCCGGAAGATGCATACTATCTCCCGGACGCGTCGGCAGAATCTGACTACCGCGTAGTCCTTGATGAGTGGGAAGATGCCCTCAATGATGGGCGACCCGGAATCCTTGCCATTAATGAAGGACCGTTGTATGAAATGCTCACGCGTCATCAGTCGGAATACGATTTCTTAGATACCATTGCTGCACAACTTGATACACAGATTATTCTGGATACGGAGTCCACCTCTCGGTCTGATGATGAGAGATTGGTTGTATTGAATCTCAATCATAGGAATGTCCTCTCTCGACCGATCGCACTTCAAGCCATCAAGAAACTCACAAACGATGTTGAGATAGACCCTGACCGAGGGAATGGACATATTGAACAGAATATTGCTAAACTCCAAAATGATACTGTTCAGGAAAATTTCAAGCGAATATTCCGGATGCTTGGCAAACTCGATACACACGTCACTGTTCGTGACCTATTGAACTTCTTGGCCTACTGTATCACGGGGGGTAGATCAGAATCTGAGCCTGATCCGGGTGAAGAACTTAAATATTATAATCTAGCCTATTCTGGTCGAGGAACTCTCTTCGACCTGTTTCGACAGTACGTCGACCCGGAGGATCTCACCCACCCATTCGTTGATAGTACGCTATGGTCTTGGGCAGAGAGAGAAATCAATCCCCGAGATGTCGATGATGCACGAACCGAAATCCGCGACCAATACGTACAATTGAAACGACGATTTTTCTTCGAGGATGAGGCTATGGATTTAGGATATTCAAGTAAGTCGTTGTACTATCACGTCGATCACGACTTCCTCCAGTTCCGGAACAAGGACTCTGGTACACAGGAGGATCTAGAAGATCTAATTCGACGCGTGAACGCATACTTTTCCGACTCACGAGGGATGACGTATGAACTTCAACTCTGGTTTTCACATAGATATCTTGGACGTAGTACGAAAGCCATCTTGACGCGACATTCAGTCTCGAAGAGCGACTTTGCTATCCGGCGGCCACGACTTAATCCAAATATTAACGAGGCAATGGAATACATCCCGAATTATGCTATTCTTGAATATACTGCCGGAGATACATCAGTCCGGCTGGAAATCACAAGGTCGTTATACAATTCATTTTCACAAATCGATTCTGGAATCCCATACGTGCTCCGCGACCGCGAGGAAGAACAGGTCCTTCTTGAATTCATGCGCGATGTAGAGTATCAAGAGACGCCTGCAGAGAGTGCTGGCGTTGTAAAAATAAAAGATACTGAAACAGGGAAGACTGAGGAAATTCGCGTGCAAGACGACCGTTACGAGGTGGAATGATGCCGTCGACTGATTTTAAAGAACTCACTAGTGATGCTGGCTCCAAGGTATTCGGATTCAAAGCAAATTCGCGCTCCCTACGCCCAATCCACTTCACGCACTCATTGTTCAACCACTGTCTCGGCTACGTCTACAACTATAATACAGAGTTGCGAAACTTTTGGGATAAACCAAGCAAGTACTCTGCCTCCGAGATTGACGATGTCTACACCGACCTGTTTGTGGGCCGTGGCATCGTTTCGGATGAACGGATTGATCGTGCACGCCGGTATATGCGCTTGGTGTTGGACAACGATGATGTCTTGTATAACAGTACAACACACAGCGCACCAACCTGTACTAGTGACTGGTTAGTCACCAAGAACACTGACGCGGTCTCTGTCGGTCGCTTCCTGTACGAGTTGATTGTTCGGACCGATTCAGAACTAGAAGAGAAAGTAGTTGATCAACTTCAAGATCACCATGATGGTATTTCTCTTTTGTTCCGTCCGCTGATCAAATCTGGCGCAACGAAAGGAGAGGGAGTGAAAGTAGATCGATGGAAGGGGCCAAATCTCGATGAAACAGATACCTTTGCCGAGAAAACTACCGCCAGTAACCTTGTAGAGGGATTCAAGCATTTGAATACGCATATACGCTCGCCCCGGAGTGTTGCGGGGAGTTACCCTCATGACCTCGAACGGATTATTCGGTTCTGTTCCTTCGCCTTCTATCTGTACCTAATAAATAGGAATACAGAGATCCGATCCGATGCGGGGCATGACTACCGTATCCCTATATTGTTCGATTACACAGAATCAGAGGGTGCAATCAATGATGCGAGTATTCAGAACGTCAATATTGCCCACTCGGAGGTAGAAAATGCGACCCGATATGGGGTTCGGATGAAGCTCTCAGAGATCGGTTGGGAAGGCTTAGATGAGGATGAAGTGACGGATCGATTCAATGCACAGGAGCTCATCGGCCTCAACCGAACAAATGACGAAAAAATCGAAGAAGAGTACACGACGCTAAGATCGATGTACGAGGTCGAACCCAGTGAAGACACCTTCGATAAGTTGGTAAACGTGATGAGCGATGCCATTCACGACTCCACATTCAATACTTATCCACCTCGGAATACCGCCCAGACGTTCGGCTGGCGGATTGGACTTCTCAAACCCCGTGGGAACCGAGCCAACCAACGCTGGTTCCAGCCGAATCCTGAATTACTGGAGTGCATTGTACTGTCTCTCATTGAACCTGGAAGTAAAAACCGAATCACGCTCCCAGAATTCTGCGAACGGCTTCGCGATCAGTACGGAATCATTGTTGGTGGCAATCGTGAGGATAGATCACACCTCGATGACTGGGGTATTACTATTGGAACCAACCCGAACAGTAGTGATCCGCTCCGAACAAATTACCGCGCATTTCAGGACGTTCTCGTGGACTTAGGGTACGCCACAAAGTATGCAGATGGCGTGACACTTGTAGAGGTGAATAAACATGACTACTGACATAATGACAAATATGAACGATTTCGATACTCCCAGCCGAATTATCAGCGGTGCATTGGCAGACCTAATCAACAGCTCACTCGAAAACAATCAACTCGGGGTGATGATTGAACTCACGACCGAACTTGATCCAGAATGGTTCCTTACCCGTCTCGCAGACGATGCGAATTATAATATTGGTGTCGTATTGGCTGGCCTTTCACTTGATTCACTGGCAGATCTGAAATCAGCGACGGCAGAGACACGCGTCCGGGTGACCGATGATGTAAGTGACGGCGTGAAGTGGCGAAATGGAGACTCAAATCCCTTTAATTGGGGAGGCACACAATCTCCGGATAGGATCGTCACACTCGCTCGTGGCGACCCTGCAAAACTTGGGTCACTAGAAAACCTTTCACCCCTCAGTGGTGCGGAAATCAGGACTCAAATCGCTCAAAACGTTCAAGAAATCCCTCCATTTGATAGTAATGTCCCTGGACAACAAGTCTGGGAAGCGTTTGAGAGTCCGGTCGGATCGCAGTTCGATATCCGGTCGATCGCTGAATATACACACGCAGTCACAAATGAGTCCGGACAAGCTGCATTAGAAGCATTGGGTGTTTGTCTAAACAAACTGAATTTGATCCCAGATGAACATCTACTGGACAACTCCGAAGCAATTGCCGATCGGTTACAAGAGAATCTTGATCTTGTTCGCCGGGTTTCGAGCATGGCGGGGACAGATGAACGCCGCCTGAGCCGTAGTATTAATAAAGCAGACAGTGAGGAAGAACGCCGAGAACGCGCCACACGTGTCCGAAAGATTCGAGAGCTACATCGAGGAAATCGGGACATTCTAGGTGAACTCGAATTCAAACAGGTCGATGAACTGATGAGTACGTCGCTTGGTGGTGGTGGAGGTAGCAGCGCAACCCGGCGAAGTACACCCAGTTTCGGTCTTGAATCGGTATTCGAGGGTAAAGACGAAAATCTGGAGAAGCAGGCAAAGTCGTTTACTGATGATTTCAGAGAAGCGGTCCAAAACGGCGATTCGAACGTCTCTACAAGCATCGGAGACGGTGAAGAGATCTATGATAAATCGGTTGTTGACGATGACGTTTACCGGTTTATTACCCATTTTATCGGTGCCAAATCCTATGGTGGGGTCGTTACTGATGCCGCCGACTTAGAGGATGCAATCGAAAACTTCCGATCACTCAAAACAAATGTCTATGATATCCGTGGTGAGTCCAGCCAATTTGAAAATCTCAGACGGCTTGCAGACCGTCAAGCCGAATTTAAACCGTTAGTAGATGCACTGGATGAATTCGATAAAAAGCGGACCAACCTGACATCGTATTTTGATGAACTGTACTGTGCTCCGTTGATGAATCTCTTAGCAGATCCCGAACTGCGTGATCTTGCGGGTGAATACATCTCAGTATACGAGCGACTAGAGCAGCGTATCAATGAGAAGTATCAGACGCTGAATCGAAAATCTGGTGGTGGAGCTAGTCCTGTTTTGGCGGAGTTCCTGTTATTGGATACAATTGCGGTCCGCTGGGAAACGGATGAGGAAAACTATCAAATTGTCTTGAGTCCGCTACATCCACTGCACCTCTGGAAGTACGTCTCACTCGCGCAGAAGGTCCGCGAACAACATCAAATGTTTGACGAACAAGATAAAGAATTCTTACGCAGTGCAGTGGAACGTCAGCCCCACGTTCTGCGGAGTATCGATGTCGGGAGTAACGATCACCTCCCAAGTGCGTACCTGATACAGGATCGTGAACTTGCGAACCTGCCGGTGTATTTGCCAGCTGACCGCGCATCGGTTGGAACGAATGCAACGGTTTGGGAACATCTGACCTCAAAGTTCTTAACGGCCCACCCACACGCCCGAAACCGTCTGCGGGTTACTGTCGTTGATCCGATCCAACCTGGGCAATTGTTAGATCATCTCCTCCAAATCGCCGAAGATGGAGGTATTCGAGGCTGCAACGTTGAGTTCGCGTACGTTGATCGTGAGCGGCAGTCAATTCTCCGTGGATCCGAAGATACAGAGGATATCATCGAAACCTTTGGCCCTGACAGTGGGGACGAACAATATCGAGTTCAGGTTTCCGAGTACGCCTCATACGATGAACTCATCCAAGAAATCTCGTTATCGCCGCGACATCTTATCCTGGTAAACGACCACAGTATGCCCTCCGTCCGCGAGTTCGAGCGGGACAAACATGTTGAAGTTGATCCATTGTATGTCCCGAAGATCTTCCGGTATGACGCATTAAATGATAGAATATTGATGAATTCCTCGCCTGAGGGAGGCCTCTTTTCTCGTCACCAGGACTTAGTCAATAACCTCAATACACGATATAATGATGTGCATAAGGGCAGTGTCCACCACCTCGGTTTTGACTCCGAGAATGTCGATGATTTCCTTGATGTAGGTGTTTGGGTTACGCTGTCAGCTCCGTCAACCAATCTTGACCCGTTCCCCCAAAAGAATCTCATCGCAGATGAACATAGGGGGGACCGTGATTATGCAATATATACAAATGACAGAGAGTACTTCATTCGAGCATTGACACGACTGTTTAACGAATATCCACTCGATGTCGAGGAAGATCAGATCGCCGAGTTGGTAGATAGTATCGTGAATTATGAGCGAAGTGGGCTGTTACGACTCGTCACTGAGGAAACAGAAGGCCGCCAGTTTTCGCGTAATTCGAAGGGCATCATCGGGGCTATTCTCGCTGTTAAATGGCTTGAACGTGAATTCCAAGGCCCGAAACTGATCCTCTCCATCGACGATCCGGTAACACGGAAGTGGCTTAACTTGGGGTCCAGTTCCGAGCGTGCAGACTTCTTGGTAGTTCGGTTCGACGACAACGATGGAGTTGCTTTGGAAATCGTTGAGGTGAAAGCACTGGATGATCCAGACGTTGAATTCAGCGTCGACGACAGTACTTCGCCACCGACGGTGTCCGGTACAGCTATCCAAGAGCAATTACTCCCAACAGCACAAACGATTGAGGAGATATTCCCGGAAGAGGATGACGTCACTACAGGACCTCGACGGGAAGCACTCAAAGAACAAATCTTCCATGAATTGATGGCATCGAAGGTTGCTGAGAGCAAGGAAGAATGGGTTGATCGTATCAACAACACGTTCGGTGATGGCCCGAACCCTAATGTGACTCCAAATATCGTTTCAGTGGAAATTACTAATGGAGCCGACGCGGTCAGTTACTTCACGGCACTCAGTGCTGATACTTCACAAGATGTCGATATTGTTCGGCTTCCACGTCAAATCCTGTACGAACTCATCACGGGTGATATGCCAGATATCACAAGCGAGGAGTCGAGTGAGACTGATGAAGGAGAACTCGATACAGAGACTGACGAAAGAGAACTCGATACAGAGTCTGGCGATAAAGAGACCGTTGATACGGACTCAAGTAATTTAGACGTTGAAACTGACGATGGGGAAGGGTCCAGTAATGTTACTTCGTCAGAGAGTTCCAATGGTTCCGTGGAGAACCATGGGAAGACAATTACCACATTTGGTGACCCATGTGATTATATCGATCAGGTCGACCAACTCAAGCTTGTACTGGGTGACTTCGGAATCTCTGTACGAGATATTGACGCTGATGAAGTTGAGGTTGGACCAAATATCATTCGATACAAGATCAAACTTGGGCCCTCAGAAAAAGAGGCCTCACTTCGGTCGCGCACGGAGGATATTGCACGACAAATGGCCTTCGAGCGTGAGCCAATTGTGCAGCGTCTACCAGGAACAAAATACCTTGGCTTGGATGTCCCCCGGCCCAAGCGTGCAGTCGTTCGTCTATCAGAGTACGAGCAGCAATTCACGTATCCCAATAAAATCGAATCACTGCCATTCTTAGCAGGGATTACACCTGATGGATCTCTCCATAGAGAGGATATTAGTAAAGCACCGCATATGCTCATTGCTGGTAGTACCGGTAGTGGAAAGACTGTATTCTTGTATTCACTAATCGCCTCGCTTCTGCAACAGAAAGAGCCTGATGAGTTCGACCTCGCACTCATCGACCCTAAAGAGACAGACTTCCTGTACTTCGATAGTTTGCCAAACTTAGTCAACGATGGAGTCATCGGCGATGCACGAGAGGCTGAAGAATTTTTCCAATGGGTTGTAGACGAAGAGATCCCACGTCGTAAACAGCTACTCAAAGAGAAAATCACACGCGACATCGGCGAGTATAATGATCTCTTGGATGCAGATGAAGAGCCACTCAGGCCGCTCGTCATCATTATCGACGAATATGCAGACCTCCTCCAGCAGCTCGGTAATGATGCCGATATGACTGAGAACAACGTACGTCGTATTGCACAAATAGCTCGCTCATTAGGTATCCATCTCGTTGTTGCTACCCAGCGTCCGAGTCACAACGCAATCGACACCGACCTCCGAGCGAACTTGGATATGCGTATCGCTTTCAGATTGCCTAAGCAATCTGATTCTCGAATCATTCTTAACGAAAGCGGTGCCGAAGAACTTGGGGGAGATGGCGATATGCTACTGAAAGAAGCGGATGGAATTACCCGCCTCCAAGGTCTCTACGTAGACTCTGACTACATCCGCGAACTGATCACCCAATACAGGTAGACGAACACACATTGAGATCAGGAAGATAGTACGCACTTATTGACTTTCTTTGACGGTGGTCTGTCCAATATCACATGAGTGTAGATACGGACAATTTGAACACTTCTCAAGTGATTCATCCGTAGGAAAGTTGATCCGGTCATTCGGATCGCCCCACTTCAGAACATCATCAGCAATCTTGTCTCTGAGTTGAGTGAGATCCTCTTTATCGACTGTCTGACGATCGATTCGGCCATCACTTGTGAACACTAACTGTACTGAAAGTCGATTAATATCTGGTTCGAATTCTTGGTGTCCCCAGAGAGCATACACACGTAACTGAAGCGACGGATCTTCGAAAAGGGCTGGTCGCCGTGACTTCCAATCAGTAATGACGAAGTCGCCATTATGACGTGTACACAGATCAGGACGGACCCATACTTTCGTAGATCCAATTTTGAACGAATAGGTCGCCTCATGGAGTATGTACCGGTGCTCTCGAAATTGGGGCCAAATGACCCGAAAGAATCGTCCGATATGGGCGTCAGAAGTATGAGTTAACGACTTTGGGCCGACCTCCGTAACCAGTGTGGGATTTTCTTCTAACACCTCATTGATGTAGTCCCTGGCTACCTGGCGAATGAGTTTAAGCCCAGTTTGCTCACCACGCGACCAACGGTCGATATGCTCACTGAGTGCAGTGTGGATTGCAGTCCCAATTAATGCACCAGTTCCGGGCTGGCCACGCAGTATACGTTCATCAGCAGCTTCAGAGTCGGTGTCTGCGCCGATTCGTTGCCAGTAGTGATAGAATAGCGACCGTGGACATGACTCATATAATCGGGCGTTCGAGTACGACCAATCAATCGTCATGTCGTCACTCATTTTCAGTTAATCGAGTGACCGCACAATCTCAGTCG
>LFCJ01002773.1_pt1 | contig 12668 bp, 14 predicted proteins | sample 643141 | NCBI WGS metagenome assembly LFCJ01 (sample SAMN03766243, study PRJNA286221) | soda lake metagenome | biome: soda lake; feature: Kulunda steppe; material: water; isolation source: sample B1-Br-g2 brine of Lake Bitter-1 | place: Russia: Kulunda steppe | collected 2010-07 | reverse complement strand
TCCAAACATGTGTACACGTGCATTCTTGGCTGTATTAGGCTTTGTAGGGCTTCTCTCTATGATGCATTCTGTTTTTTCCATGTAATAAAAGGCCTTATGCTTGCATCTTGCACGAGGTGTCTATAGATAAGTTATTGAGCAGAGACGGTGACCTGCCAACGGCTACTGTTTGGAAGACCGTAGCGTAGCCGTAGCGTAGCCATAGCGTAGCCGTAGCGTAGCCGTAGCGTGCAACCCTGACTTCTACTATAGTGACGAACGATTAGCTGCCTTCTGCACGCGTGCATACTGATTGCACTGCACGAGCTATTAGCTGCCTTCTGCACGCGTGCACAATTGCACTGCATTAATTCAATCATTTGATGATGATTTTCATTTTTTTCCTGTAACATTACGCGTTTTGCTGTATTTTGTAGTCTAGCCGTTGGACTGCCAATCTCCTTGCTGATTGAAACACCCCAGGAGCAGAAATTGAATGAATAAATAAAAATGATATAGGCTCAAGGGGCCCCTTCCCGAGGATACGCCGTTTTCGCGGCTGCAGGCTTCTCCTTTCCTCCTCTCGGCCGCAATGTCATCTGCAGATGCACTGCGCGTGCTGCGAGAGCTCCAGACCAGGCCCGACAACAAGGTTTGCGTGGATTGTGAGACCAAGAACCCGCAGTGGGCTTCCATTCCCTATGGCATCTTCATGTGCCTGGAGTGCAGGTACAGTGGCTCTCTGATAGCCTGTACGCAGCAGTAGTTGGAGCTTGCGGTCTGGGGCTCGTGCTGTGAACTGCTTGCTTTTGCCGGCCACTCAAACTATCTGTCCAGCCTCAGCGCCTCAAAAGCCACCCATGGGATTGCCTCTCACTTGCCTGTCTCGTCTGCGCAGCGGACGCCACCGTGGCCTTGGAGTGCATATCAGCTTTGTGAGGTGAATCCTATGAGCCGCGCTCTGAAGTGCTTCTGGTGTCAGCTGGCAAGCTCCCTAGGCAGGGCGCAAGTACTCGAAACCTGTGACATTCATGAACGACAATGGCTGCCGCACCTGCATTTGCAAGCACGTGGGGAAGCTGGTAGAACTGCCTTGCTTTCAAGCAGAGCAACTTAGCATCGGAAGCTCGCGTTCAAGATGCTTGACTGCGTTGCTCCAAGAGCTGCTTCCACTGCCTCTGCTACTGGTGCTGCTGCTGCCGCCATCCATGTTCTCGGACTGCTTGCCCTCCAACTTGCCAGGTCGGTGTCTATGGACTCTTGGTCTGCTGACCAGTTGAAGAAGATGCAGGCAGGGGGAAACAACAAGCTGAACTCATTTTTGAAGAACTACGGGATTGACAAGCATACAGACATCACCGTGAAGTACAACTCTGAGCCTGCGCAGGTGGGCACGCCTCTATCACCTTGGCACAATGCCATGATGTGGAAGATTGGACATATGGATGCTGAGCAGTATGTGACCTTGCTCACGGAAAGACCAAGTCACTGGCCGCAGGGCAAGTCCTAGTTGACACAGGTTTCTCAGCACTAACGCCTCGTCTGACCCACCTCAGAAATAGCTGATTAGTCTTTGCCAGCACTTCAATGCGATCTTGATTAAGCGCGTACATGTTTGGACAACAATTGTGTTCTTGCTTTACGCGTTCTGTGCACAGCTCGAGTGCCTGTTCATGCTTGTGCCTACTCAAAACCTGGCAAACCTGCCCTGCCATGCAGTTTTACCGAGAGATGCTAAAAGCAGAAGTAGAGGGCCGCTCTTACACCCCTCCCCCTCCCTCCGCTGTGGCACGTCCTGTGGCGTCAGGGTGAGTTGGTTGTGAGGGTGCACAGGCACAGGCAACTAAGGTGGGTTCCATTTTGGTGCATTGATACTGGGGAAATGTTACTTGCATTGCTTCCTGGAAAGTTGCTGGATTACAGATTGAAATACTAGACGAATTTCACTCATGGAACGGTTTCAGGATTTGTGAACTTGTACCACAGCCGCGTCCTGTGGCTGTAAGGTGGAGTGAATGTGGAAGATGTCTGCATGACAAAATCTCCGCCATGCATGAAGTCTGCTCCAGTACTGCTACAGTGCCCCATCTCTAGAGGTCCTGGATAAATTTCTGTCCCCCTTTATTGCCAGTATGCTTGGACTGCCCGACGAGTCCACAGGCAGATCACATGCACCGACGTTTAAGCCCTTTTCTGAGACCACTCCTGTGCGACTTCAATGTGCAATGCATTGTACCATTTTGTAGCTGAGTTTGCTCTGTGTGTGCATGCCACCTTGGCGTTGAATGCGTGCAGCTCTAGAAAAGGCTCCCAAAACAAGATGGATGATTGGGATGATTGGGGTGACAGCCCTAGCAAGCCATCAAGCTCCAACAAAGGCCTGCCTGTCAGCAGTAGGGTGGGTGCTGCATGTGCTACAACTAGGAATGGGTACTGCATGTGCACGAGCGCCACATACCTTCCAGGGCTCAGCAAAGCTTTTTCGTTTGAAGCGCTCCCGGCCCGTCAACTTGTGAACAGGCAAGCACTTGCACCTCAATCTGCGCACTGGTGCAGTGCTTGCACGTTGCAGATGCCCGTCATGGTCCCCGTGCACCGGCTGAGACTGGTGCCTTTCCGTGCATGCAGGACATGAGTTCCACTGGTGTTAGCCAGCACATCCAATCTGCTTTAGGGGGAGCATGCCTGCATCTGATCGAGTACACATGCGGTTTAGGTTCCATGCGCCTAGGTGGATCTTCTTCCGGCCATAGGCACTTTATCTGCAGTATCATCACGCAGCGGCTGCATGCCCCCAGCCCGCAGCAAATGGGCGAATGGACTGACTGTCTAGCTGCCTGGATTCTGCACATTTTCAGTCAAGAGGTGGGGAGCTCACCAAGGAGCAGCTGGAGGCGTCTGCAGCGGCCAAGGACTCCTTCTTCCAGCGCACCATGATGGTATGTGCGGAGGGGTCAATTGCTTGGGTAGAGCCCATGGCCGCAGGGAAGGCCTGCCCTGCTGCTGGTTGCTGCTGTCGGCACAGCGTCACTGCCCGTGCCATTGCAGCTGTTATTGTGGTGTGGACCCGGATCTCCTAAATCTGGCAGGTTCTATGCATCCCTTCACTAATGTTGCGATTGAAAGCTGCCCCAAGCTGCTGCTGTTGATGTGATTAAGCGCAGACAGGCCACGCGCCCTGCGGCCTGCTGTGTGTTTGCAGGGACAGCCTCCACATGCCCCTGTGAATGCCTGCAGGCGGGGCAGGCAAGCAGGGCGACTCAGCTGGTGCCATGTGGTGGCCATGTGGTGGCCGGACTTGGTTGGGGCTAAGAATTATGGTATCCTGGTTGCTCAAGGCTGAGTCAACCAATAAAAGTAGCACCAGAACCCCGTGCCCCCGTAACCTGGCGCTGCGGCTCCACGCGTCTGTGTGCAGGAGAATGCAAACAAGCGGGAAGACCTGCCCCCAAGCCAGGGCGGGAAGTACGTAGGCTTTGGCTCAGGGCCCCCACCCTCCAAAAGCGGGCACCAGGATGACTATGGGGCAATGTTTTCAAAGGTATGCAACTGCCCCCGTTCAGCAGGTACAGCCACATGACCCCTAACATAAGGTAGATCTTGCGGGAAAAGCACTCTGTGCGTGGCGTGCGGCACTCTGCAAAAGCTCTCTGTGCATATGGCGTGCGGCAAAGACGCTGTGTGCGCGGTGTACGGCACAGCCAGCGCTGTGCGGTGGTCAGTGCTGCTGGCAGTGAGGTGAGCAAATGGATAGGGATTGCTGCTGGCAGTGCCGAGACCCAAGGGCGGTGATAAGCGTGCTGCTGATCCTTCCATAAGCACAGGGCAGCGGCCAGTGCGGCTGAAATTGCTGAAAGCACAAGGCAGTGGGCAGGCTTTTAGGGGAGCCTCAGAGGAGGCTCGAACAGTGGGTCAGCAGCTGCTCCTCTTGAGGCAGCTGGGTGCGTAGGGTGAATTTGCGAGCAGCTGCACCAGGCCTGGTGCCCTAATGCCCAACTGAATGCACAACGAGCGGCCCAGATTACATTTTGTGTCCTTGCTAAATGTCAAAGCAGGCAGGACTCAATTCTGCGCTCTGCTGATACCCACTTGCCTGTGTGCACGAGCGGGGCACATACGCACGTGTGTGCGCTCTCACACATACACACAACACAAACACGCACACCACCTGCACTCACAGGTGGCTGAGGTTGCTGCAGGCGCTTATCGGCAAGGCAGCCAAGCAGTGAACCGCACTTTGCAGGTAGGAGCCCTGCTCCTTTTCTATTGTGTCCGTTTATCCACCCCATTGTGGCTCTTGAGGACGGTAGATGCCAGGAAAGGGGTGACATTTAGCTTAGCTACATTGGTTATGAGAATCAGGCACACATTGCTGTTAATTGACCTGCCCTCGCTGAGCTGACAGTGGTCTTGTGCCTGCTCTTTGGCATCTGTGGCTGCAGGAGAAGCAAGTCGCGGATCATGCGAGGATGCTGAGTGAAAGGGCGGCCGAAGCAGCTCGGGTATGTAGAGGCCGCATGTTGTGACTTGCCTACCTCTGCTTGTGGCCGCCTCACATGAAGTAGCATGCAGCTAGTTAATGCATCCTGCAAAGACACTTGCTGTTGCCATTTGCCTCCAGCCACCCTCATCCACCCTCATAGTAGCATTTGGCGTTCCTGAGCCCCCACCAGCACATGCATGTGCTGGAGGAACCCTGTGCTCATGGTGCGCTCTCACCTGAATGGGTACATGGACTACCACACCATGCTACCACATTACGAGCCTCCGTTGGTGGCAATCGTGCCTATTTTTCGCTCCTCCCCACCCCCACCCCTTGCCCACTCTCCCTTCCCTCCTCCTTGGACCCACTCCCCAAGCAGTGCAAGCCGGGAGGGCGTGCTTATCAAGCTGTGAGCGCACTCATTGAGCCGTGTGCGCCCTTTTGCCTGCAGTCTGGGTGGTCCAGCTTCCGCTCCTTCTACTCTAGTGTTGCTGCGTCTGTGGAGCAGGCGGCGCGGCAGCAGGGCTACAATGTGGACCTAGGTGGCATCAAGGCAGGCTCAGCAGGAGACCATGGTCAGTGCAGCTGACCAATCAGGGGCAGGAAGAGCCCGTTGGCTCCATGGCGTGGCTGTTGTGTTTGTTTTGATTGCAAAAGGGGCCCCAGGAAAACAGGGCATTGTTATGCTCATCAGAAGTATGTTTGGATGAGGGTGGTCAGATGGACAGGTGTGCTAGGAAATACTCTCACCAGATTGCTTTGTTGCATCCCCAGCACTGAATGGGGGCTTGCCTTGACTCAGCCTTGTTCAGCAAGTAAGTTGAATGCATTCCAGTCTCCTGACTACGTGTGCTCTGCTCCTGGCTCACTCGTCCCAATAGAGGCAGGAGGGGCCTATGCAGCTGTGCCAATGAACGATGACTACGTGCCAATGAACGATGACTACAATGAAGTGCACAACAATGGAAACAGCTTTGCAGGCTTTGATGAAGGGACAGAAGGAGGTAGGCTGTTAATGTTAAGTGTATGTGCCTGCCAACCCCCTTCCTCTCTGTTGGAGAAACGACATCACACAACGCCTGGCCTGTCAAGTATTGGGTTTCTCAAAACAATGCTGCTGCCTCACGCCTGGCATGTATGCTTGCCTTACATCTACAAGTCCTTCGCTGCTGCTAGTGGTTAAGCTAGAAATAGTCAGGCTCAATACGTTGCAATTGCCCCTGCCTAGAATAGGCATACAGAACAATCCGCAGTGTGGCTTGCCTGTCCGTGGCAATGAACGCTCTTTTGCGCTGCCCTGCCCTGAGAATTTGCAGGCTGGGACCATATCAGCCAGCCAAAGCCCAGAGCGCCCTCACTTCAGCAGCAGACCAAGCCTGCTGGCAGGGCAGCTGTGCCCAGTGCCAGGCAGCAGCCTGTGGCGGGAGGCAAAGATGAAGAGGATGAGGATGAATGGGGGAAGTGGTAGACTAGTAAGGGATTTTGCCGGCCTCCTTCCCAATGAGTGCCGCTCTGCACTTTGGAATCTGAACTGTTTCCTCATTTCAGGTTCAGCCATGTCATTGGCTTAATCTGAGCTATGGTCCAGGCCGGGATTTGGATGTGCAAAGAGTGATCAGCGTGATGGCCTTGTATTGATTAGGAAGACATGTCTTTAGACAACACAGTTATAGATGTTTGGCGCAGATCATCGTCAGAAACTTCCTGGCACGGTTGAAGTGCGGTTGAAGCGGTTGAAAAGCGGTTTGAAAAACATGATGTTAACTCCAGAGCAGCTCAAATCATTTGAGCTATGGTGATGATCACAATCAACAAAGCACATTAGGTAGTTCGAGCTGCATACCTGTACATGGTGACAGATTACATGTTTGCAAAGTTGGGTTAACAGCCAGCCTGGTCGTTAGGCTGATCGTTTTGTGCCTGATTATGACCAGCTGCAGAGAAATCGATTAGGTCTGAAATAGACTTCATTAGACAACATACCATGTGCCACCGTTCTCTGTGACAGAGAATACGGAGACAGGGGTGGGCATAGGTTAAGGTTCCAAGTAGGAGGCTATATCCGCCAAACGAGGGCAGCTTAGCCGGTCGTGAGCCTCCAGTGAGGTTTGAACCCCAAACCCATTGTGAGGTTGGACAGCCAACTTTCCATCGCAGGTGCCCCGCCGCCTGCTCGATTGTCCTGAGCGGCATGCAAGAGGTCACCTAGCAGTAAGGTTAGGTTAGGTTACATAGCTGTATCCGCCGAACGAGGGCAGCTTAGCTGAAGCCTAAAAGGCCTGCAACCCCAAACCAAAACTAAAAGCGCTCAAATCAGAAGAAAGGTAGTATTTGGAAGCAAGTCACCTTGCAGTAAGGGGGCTTCACAGAGAAATCCCAATGAAAATCATTACTGGACATTTCACCCGTTACTGGGTGTGTGCATGTTGCAAGTAAGGATTAATCGCCAGCCTGGCAGTCAAGTTGAATGTCGTTTGTGGCTGGTCATTGCCAGCCAGAAAATAGTCCATGATCATCGTGAAATATGATGTTTAAACGAAATAGCCAAGTTTGTTGAGCATGTGAGAAAGGTGTCAAAGTTACAAGTCAGGTTCAATCGCAAGCCTGGTCGTTAGGCTAATTGTTTTGTTGGTGGTATTCGCTGTCGGAAGGTTGTGGTCCAGTGAATCCTAACTGGATCAAATGGATTCTCATTTGATTCATATGAATCAGCCATTTCAAGGTAAAAGATGTTATTATGGGTTCGAGCAAGATTCAAATGGGATTCAAGCAGCACTTTGGCCCTAAGTCCCAGGGATGGACAAGGCATTCATTCTTGCATTTGATCCAGATTTGATTCAGAGCCCCCTCCATCTGAATTTGGTGGAAATTCGCCCACGTGCAGATTGTGGCAGTTGCCAGGGTCTGGTGAATGCTTAAAGTCATTCAAACAAAGCACAACTTTCCGACAGCCATGAATTTTGTACAGCGCTAAGCTGGTGTGGTAACATCTGGTGCAAGCACCAGGCAAACCCCAAACTTGGCTTCTATGTTGAACATAGATTTCTGTCTAGACTGCCAAGAAGGAGGTTCTGAAAAAAACCATGTGCTTGTCACGCCGGATTTATGCAGTGCCAGATTTATGCTGCATTGTGAGCCGGAGGTTGGTTGAGTTAGTTGGAGGAGTATTTGATCCCTTGCTCAGTTCAGCTATAGCTGTATTTGAGCATGTTATGGCCATGCTGCGAGTCTCATTTGGATGCAGCAGTCTCTCGGCGTGACATGCTCCTTCTGTGTTACTTTTGAACCTTCTACTTGCACAAGGGTTAGGGTTAGGGTAAGGGTTGGCCTAACCTCCCCACCTGTGTTAAGCACAAGAACAGTTGTCACAATGTCCATTTCTGCCTAGCCGCAGAGAGGAATCCATTGCAAGAGTGTGCATGCAAACGGAATCTGCTCACAGTCCTCATAGCATGCTTTTTCCATCAAAGCTCAAGATACAATGGCGGTGAGAAGTTGGCTGTTGACATCCTGAGTGATGTACGGCTAGAGCGATGTATGACTAGAGTGATCAAGTCCGTATGTCAAAGTGCTATTCATACTAATTAGTATAAAAGATGTCTGGAGTTGAGCCTGACACTGAGCAGGAGAACTCATGACGCAATATCGCGAGCATTTTCTGTCATCTTTTGATCTGGGCATGGTGCCCTGGGCACCAAACGCACTCAGTCAAGCATCTTGACAACACACAACCAGAGCAACAGCTAGTCCTGGTACCAGGACTTTAGATTATACAATGTGCACACAGTATAATTTGAAGTTAGCTCTCATAATGATGGAAGTAATAGAATCTCAATTCCATCCTCCTCTAGTCTCCTCTAGATTTCAGGAAAACTAGGAACAGGTTTAACTGTTATTAAACCTTCGAATAGGAACACCGGCAGACTGCACGGAAGAATCTTACTATTGAATTTTGATTCTAATCTCGAACATAGAAAAATATCTAGATTTTTTCTATGTATTCGTGCATGTCAGGCATTGAGCATCTTGATCGATCATTCATTGCAGAATAAAAAAGAGTTACATGAGATCCTAGATTAAGAAATCTAGTGTAAGAGGAGGCGAACAGGCAGTCCTACCCTTAAGGGGGGCGGAGTAGGTGCAGCGGACCAGACATGTCGGACGGAAAATACTTCAGCACCACCAAAAAAGGTAGGGTGTACAGGCTCGTGTGGATCTGGGGAGAAGTACACGCGCCTGCTTGCCCCCCCAGAGCTCTAGAGCACCCTAGCCATCGGCCCAGAGCGGGAAATCGAGCATCTTGTGTGTCATTCTAGGGATACTGTCTCATTCTAGGTTGGGGTAGAGCTTAGGGAATGCACCAAAATGCCTGTACTTGCCTGTGCCTAGGTCCGCTCACAGCCCGCCACCTCCTCGCTCGGATGCAGGTGAAATCCATGAGCTCAAAGAAGAGCTTCGTAGTCTGGATAAATTGCGGAAGAAGGATTCGGTCAAGAAAGTGATAGCTGCGTGAGTGGGCCTCTCCGTTGAGACTTTGCGCCAATGTTCAGATGGTGCAGCCCTGAAAAACCATCACCTTGCCCCGGGCTTGCAGGATGACTGTTGGCAAGGATGTGTCCATGCTGTTCCCAGACGTGGTGAACTGCATGCAAACAGAGGACTTGGAGCTGAAGAAGCTGGTGTACCTGTACCTCATCAACTATGCTAAGACGCAGCCTGACCTGGCCATCATGGCTGTCAACACCTTCGTCAAGGCAAGAGGCTGACCAGCAAAGGCACCAGTAGACTCACATGCGCAACTGAGTAGTGCATCATGCCCACGCATGCGTGTGCATGTCTGTGAATGTCACATGCAAGCGCGTGTGGAAAAGAGCCGACCTTATCCACTTGTGGCACTTGAAAGTGCTGGGCAGTAGCGTCTGTGCATGTGTGTGTGTGTGTGTGTGCACGCGCACACGTGCGAAGCAAGCCAGCAGACATGCATGACAATGGAATATGGATGCCATCCTCCGTTGGCGAGGGTGAAAAAGCTGGTTGCCTTACCAAAGCCACCTTGTTTGCAATCAGAATGTGCATTTATGGTCTTGCTAGTGCATCCTCGTTGTGTTTGAGCAGGGTAAGGCATTATTTGTTGCCACAATATGACTCTGAAGTAGACTTTGGAGTGGGAGGAGGAAGCACACAGAGAACAGGAATCCAACATGCACAGAGCACTCCAGCAACCTGTGCACGCTCGCAGGACTCCCAAGATCCCAACCCCTTGATCCGCGCCTTGGCCGTGCGCACCATGGGCTGCATTCGAGTGGACAAGATCACTGAGTACCTGTGTGACCCACTGGGGCGCTGCTTGAAGGTGGGCGCTGGGCAGTGCGCCAAGCCTGGCCCCTTTTGCTGCCAGGAAGGGCCAGCAACCGCAGCAGTAGGATCTGCTTACAAAATGGCACAAGCCATGCTGTGGGCTAAGTCAGCGCCACTTGTTGCATGCCATCGCTGTACCTTGCCTAAGCAGGATGACGACCCATACGTGCGGAAGACGGCTGCGGTGTGCGTGGCCAAGCTTTACGACATCAATCCTGAGCTTGTCGAGGACAGGGGCTTTCTGGACACGCTGCGGGTGCGTGAGCGCGCGTGCTGTTGCTCAGCGGCCTGGGCAATGGGGCTGTGGCCATAAGGCATGCGGGATTCTGTGAGATCACATGCCATGTGTAAGCGTATGCGCATGTGCACATGTGTATATGACAGCGAGCGAGACGAGAGCAGAGACGGCCTTGCTTTCCTGCTTGGGGATCTGTCCGGCACCCCGCCCCTGTTGTTGCAGCGCCCCCGTCCCAATGACTGGTGCGCCTTTGCTTTGGGGCCTGCCTGCACTGTGCGTGCACTCATGCACAGCCAGCCCCCTCATGCACTGCTTTTCACTTCACTCACACCCCCCTGTCAAACCATGCCCGCCTCCCTGCAGGACATGCTTGCCGATGCCAACCCCATGGTGGTGGCCAACGCTCTCGCCTGCTTGCAAGTGAGTGGGTAGCCAGAGCAGCAGCGGGAGCCAGGGCCAGAGAGAGAGCAAGAGGGCTGTGTGCTGCATGACAGCGATCCAGCGGGCAGGCGCTTGCACACGCAAACATCCAGCGCCCTTGCAAGCGCGTGTGCTGCGTTGAGCCGGGGGGATTTGCCGCTGCTGCCCGGGCTGCTGTATGTGTGTGCCCACCCTCAGCGCACACATACACACACAACACACACACGCACACACACAAATATACACGCAACGCTCCCTGGAACCACATTAGGTCAGCCTGCGTGGATCCTGCACCCCTTCACCTAACCATAAGCCTGAGCTTAACCCTGCTGTGCCAACATAACACGGGGCTGAACGCACACACGTCCCCAGCTGCCGCCGCAGCCCTCCAATGGCCCCCCATGGATGCGCACGCACCCGCAGGAGCTGCAAGAGCTGAGCGGCAAGGACATGCTGCACCTCACGAGCCAGACGCTGGGGAAGCTGCTGCCCGCCCTGAACGAGTGCACGGAGTGGGGGCAGGTGCGCGCGCGCCGGTGGCGCCTGGTGCAGGGGCAGGCAGCGCGAGGGCGCATGGGCATGTGGGCTGCTGCCGCTGCTGCTGACGGCTGTCTGATGCTGCGAGCTCTGGTTTGTGCTTAGACGCCCTATCCGGGCAGCCCTGTGCTCAGGCACAAGCGCGCCCCGTGCAGCATGCGCGTGCGCTGTGCGCAAGCCAGTGGCGCGCGGGGCGTCTCGCAGGAGAGTGCTGTGTGGGCTGGGTGTGCAGTCTAGGGCTGGCCAAGATGTGTGGGGCTGGCTTGGCGGTCACAGGCAGGGGATGCGTGGGAGGACGTGGGTAAAGCAGTTTGGGGCGGGGTGAGCAGGCTTGACCAGCCCTGACCTGGTAGGCCTTGGGCAGGCTGAGCACACCCCTGAAGCACTGTCACATCGCGCACGTGCGCTTATGTGGCTTTGCCAATGCATGCTCATGTAGCTTCATGCATGTCACTCACCCACGCTAGGGTGTGCCTTTTGCTGCTGGTCGCTGGGGTGTTATGAACTCCAGCCGCCATTGTCTGTTCTGACAGAGGAGGCAGGTGTAGATGGGCCATGAGGAGGATATAGATGGCACGCAATAGAACTTGCGCGCGCGCACACGCGTGCACACACACACACACACACACACATACACACACACATGCACACGCAAACACGCCCATGAACGTGCACACACGCGCGCGCGCGCTTCGCACGCAATGCTTGCAAGCGCTCTATTCTGGTTAATGCCCCATGTCACGGCCGTTGCTCCTCATGCATGTGCAGGTGTTCATCCTGGACGCGCTGTCAACGTACCCCTGCCAGGAGTTGAGAGAAGCAGAGATGATTGCAGAGCGCGTCATGCCGCGGCTGCAGCACGTGAACTCAGCTGTGGTGCTGTCTGCCATCAAGGTAAGCGCGTGTCCTCCCCACCCTTTTCTCTCAACTTGTGCTCAAGGCCCACCACCCCTCATGCGGGTTGTGCCTGCCCCGTTGCCTGGCAAGGCGCGCTCTCCCTGCAGCACCTTCGGGGCGCACATAGAAAGCTAAGAGTGTGTGAAAGTGTACCCTCAAACACAATGGATGCGTCCTCTCTCACACAACCGCACGCACACAGTGCGTGCGCGCTGACCACAGGCAGCTGCCTGCTCATGCACCCTGGCACATGGCGGAGACTCCATATAAAAGTGTGGCCCGCGCCCTCTGCCTTGGCTGTGGCCGTCTGCGCCGCAGGTGCTGTTCCACCTGATGGATTACATCCACAACGAGGACACAGTCAAGTTTTGGTGCAAGAAGATGGCCCCGCCGCTCGTGACCCTGCTAGGCTCCGAGCCAGAGGTGAGCAAAGCAGCAAGGCCTGGACCTGCCTTGCTGAAGGGCTAGCAGGAGCTGAGAACTCTGCCTGTTAGTTTGTGGAAAGAAGGGAGGGGGGTGAGGGAGGGTGAAGGGGCATGGTGCAGCGCTCAGGGTATTGCATTCGGAGGCACAGGCCCTTCGCCAAGTATGCGCGCTGCACGTTTTACAGTGCACTTTGGGGTGCCCGCTGCTTGATGCAGCCGCACATATCTCGCCTGCGCTTTGCCATGTGCTACCAGGGAAAGTACAGGGACAGGTGCTTTGAAGCACACTTCGAGTGCGCACACACACAACATGCAATTCGCGCGCACACTT
>LFCJ01002772.1_pt1 | contig 12670 bp, 12 predicted proteins | sample 643141 | NCBI WGS metagenome assembly LFCJ01 (sample SAMN03766243, study PRJNA286221) | soda lake metagenome | biome: soda lake; feature: Kulunda steppe; material: water; isolation source: sample B1-Br-g2 brine of Lake Bitter-1 | place: Russia: Kulunda steppe | collected 2010-07 | reverse complement strand
GACAATCGCCGCGACACTGCTACCGATCGGTTCGGCGGGTGGCCGACTCGTTGTTGGGGCGATCTCCGATCAGTTTAGCCGAGAACGAATCACCGCCGCCTCGTTTTTTCTCTGTGGCGTTGGGACGATCGGAATCGTCGTCGTTTCTGGCCTCGGGAGTGGAATCGGCTACATCCTCTCAGTCGCTATCGCCGTCTTCTTCTGGAGTTCGCAGTTCTCGCTGTTCCCTAGCCTCGTTGGTGACTACTACGGTTCCCGGAACTCTTCGTCGAACTACTCGCTTGTCTACTCGGGGAAGATGTGGGGCGGCGTCTTCGGTGGTGGGGTCGTTGGCTGGCTGGTCGGCGCTGTCGGCTGGGACCTGACTTACCTTTTCGGCGGCGGTCTCGCACTGGCTGCCGGGCTACTTGGCATGCTGCTCCGCCCGCCATAAGTATTTGTTTGGTATGTCTGGTGCTGTTCCGATGAAGATTGAGGCATAGTCAGTATTTTATAAAGCAACTTGATTTACTTGACCTGATCCAAGAGATTGCGCTAATTGGTAAATAAATAGGAAAGATGCCTGCTCGCAGAAGATGCAAAACCCAGCAAGCAGACAATTCTATTGACGAGGAAGTTGATCTTAATCTCGCCTCAAATTCTGAAACGACCGCCAAGGGCGTTTGCGAGGTCCTCGTCGATGCGTGAGCCGACGGGGTCTCGATCTCGACACTCTACAAAAAGTGAAGACTCACCCCACCATAATAGGATTCGATATGACCTTCGTGAGAATTTTGATCTGGAGTTGGTCGAATGAATCGGCAATACGCCGCTTCAGAAAGACGCTCTTGACGCGCTTCCCGAGCAGGTAAAGATCTGCTAGTAACTAACGTAACTTTTGTAAAGCCCGTTTCGCAGTTTCAAGATTAGTCCCAACCTATCGAGATGTGGTCACTATGACCTAAGATAGAAGCCGGACCGATAGTACGTCCAGTAGTATATTCGGCACGGGTGAAAATACAGCTGTCTTTCATAAAACAGAGTATACTTAGTTAGGTTGCACCCCCTCCAAGCAACATACTATCAAACCTGATATGATCGGCTCATTGCTAGTGAGAAAATATATTGCGATGGCTAGAGAAACAATACTATGCACGCAGATTTGCTAATCAAGAACTGTTCAATAGTGACGTCTACAGGGCGTATCGGCCCTGATGTCGGAATCGCAACTGTCGGTGAAAAGATTGCCGCGATCGGCACCATGGATGCGCTTCCAACTGCAACAAAAACCGTGGATGCGAACGGTGGCATCCTAGTCCCAGGAATTGTTGATACGCATATCCATAACCGATCTCCTGGTTATGAATATAAAGAGGATTGGGAAACGGCGACAAGAGCAGCTGCTGCTGGCGGTGTGACATCAGTTATTGGCATGCCGAATACTGATCCCCCTGTTGATTGCCCAGAGCATCTTCGGCGGAAGTTCGACCGAGGTGAACAGAACGCAATCGTCGATTTCCAGTCGTACGCGGTTCTCACGACCGACAACCTTGATCAGATACATCCGCTTGCGGAGGCTGGTGTCGCAGGATATAAAGTATTTTTTGGGACCTACCTTGACGATATAGAACCGCCTTCCGACGGACAACTTCATGCTGCGATGACCGACGTCGCAAAGACTGGGCGTCGCCTCGGAGTTCACGCGGAAAACAGAGAGATCATCGCTCACTATCGGGACCGAGCAAAACAACAGGGACGAACCGACCCGACCGACTACCCACGGTCACGGCCAACCGTCGCAGAAACGGAGGGTGTATCCCGCGTCGTCACGTTAGCACGAAATACCGCGTGTCCGGTCCATATTTTCCAGGTGTCAACTGGAAGAACAGCTGCTATTATCAGAGATGCAAAACGCGATGGTATCGACGTTACCGCAGAAACAACACCACACTATTTGTGGTTTACCGAGGCGGCAATGGAAACCAAGGGCGAAGTTGCAAGCATACAACCGCCGCTGCGATCGGCCAAGGACCGCGATTCTCTGTGGGAAACAGGTATTGAAGGTGGGGCAATTGACTGTATTGGTACCGACCATTCGCCGCACACAGACGCAGAACAGGGGTTAACCGATATATTGAATATTTGGGACGTTTCGACGGGGTTTGTTGGCCTCGAGTCGGAGGTGCCTGCAATGTTGACCTTCGTTAATGATGGATGTCTTACGCTAAAAAAATGGGTTGATTTACACAGTAGCCGTCCAGCGAAAGTGTGGGGGCTGTATCCTCAAAAGGGTTCGTTACAGGTCGGGACCGATGCTGACTTTACCATAGTTGACCCTACAACCGAATGGATACTCGACCGACACGATCTCCAGTCGAAAAATACGGCAACACCATTTGATGGCGAACAGTTCGCCGGATCGGTAACCCACACATGCGTCCGAGGTAGCCTCGTCTATACCGATGGTACCGTCGTCGGGACTCCGGGAGACGGACGCCGGATTAGTGTTGATCAATAGCGAACGTGTCTCTGGTACTACTGTCTGCAGTCATCGATACCGAGTTCGGTTCGGACCATCTCTTCGATACCATCGAATCCGAGTTTGATCTGTTCAAGACTGTTCGCGAAGCTAATCCGTAAATAGTTTTCGCTGGGTTCACCGAAGCCACTACCTGGTGCTGTCACGACACCGTAGTCGTACATAAGGCGCTTTGCAATATCGAAACTCTGACCTTCAAGTTCAGCCACATTGAGGAGAGTATAAAATGCGCCTTGTGGTTTGGTACATGTGAGAACCGGCAGTTGATCGACTCGATCAACGACAAAGTCACGCCGCTTATTGAAGGCATTATACATTTTTTCAGCACCAGTTTGGTCGCCGGTAATCGCAGCGAGTGCTGCCTGCTGAGAGATGCTTGGCGCACACGAGGAGGTACTTTGATGAAGTGTCGTCGCTGCCTCTGCGATTGTTCTCGGTGCTACAAGCCAACCAAGTCGCCAGCCTGTCATCGCATACTTCTTTGAACAGGCACTGACCGTGATGACGCGCTCCGGTGTATCGACGGATGACATGATACTCTCATGTGGGCTGTCGTAAACAAATCCTTCGTACACTTCGTCTGCGATGACGTACGCGTCGTGTTTGGCGGCGGATTCAACTACCGCTTCGACCGCCGTTCGACTGAAGACCCGTCCACTCGGGTTGCATGGAGTGTTGAGAATAACTGCGGCCGTCTCTGGACCGATGCTGTCGATGACCGCTTCGGCATCAAGGTCAAAATCGTTATCAGGGTTTAAATGAACGTGCACCGGATTTCCCCCAACAAGTTGTGTCTGTGAGGTGTAGTTCGGCCAAGCAGGAGTAGGTATAACGACATCTTCATTTTGGTCGACAACGGCCAGTAGGCTCAGATACAACGCTTCCATCGCCCCATTGGTAACCACGACATTGTCGAGATCGACGCCAGTGGCGGTCCCAGCTTCCACCTCGTCAGCGATTGCACGGCGTAACGCCGGCATCCCGGCGTTCGACGTATAGTGGGTTTCCCCATTGTGTGCCGCGTCGTGTGCAGCAGTGATTATACTGGATGGAGTCGTAAAATCTGGGTCTCCGACTTCGAGTCGGATTAAATCGTCTTCGACCTTCTCTGCAAGGTTGAACATTGTCCTAATTGATGATTCTGAAATCGACTGTACTCGACTGGATAATTGCCTCTCCTCTTGCGCAGTTTGATCTTCCATGGTAAAAACGAATTAGTATTACTCGAATAAGTAACTTTGCGTGTTCAGTCCGATCGTTTGATCAGATAAAGGTCTTGATGACTAAAATGCAACTGTCACAATAACGATCGCTCGACGGCAGTTACAACGAACTGATCCGTAATCTGGACCTGAGTCACTTACTCAGACAGGTAGGCTATGGCCTCGACCTCCACAAGCCAGTCGGGATGGCCCAACTCTGTAACTGCTACGAGGGTGCTACTGGGATACGGTTCCTCGAAAAAAGCGTTCCGAACGTCCCCGACGGCTTCATCGCGCCACGCATCCATGTCGGTTACGTAAATCGTTACACTCGCCACATCAGAAATGGATCCGTTGGCGGCCGTCACCACTTGCTCAACATTCTCCAGTGCTTGTGTAAACTGCTCATAAAGACTACCTTGGTGTAACACGTTGCCGTTCGAATCCACCGACGTTTGTCCGGAAATATATAATGGTTGGCCGCTTGGAATAGACCCGTGGGACCAGGGTCTGTCCGGCGTCGGTAGCGTTGCTGGTTCAACAGCTTGTTTATCTCCCATGGATATCTATAGATACACCGGCCTATTCAACCTACTGATACCTATGTGAACGAACTACTGCTGGCTTCGCGGTCCAATGACGAAACCGGATATCCGTGAGTTCGGTAATAATAAGTGGCGACCGACTTACTGAGTGCCGGAAAATAATGACCCAGCGTCGTCGATCGTCGTGGACACATTCAACTTCTTCAACATATGCCAGAGTATGGCTTGATTCGATGAGAGTACGGGGATACCAAGATCAGTCTCCGCAACCGAAATCGTCCTAATGGACGGAAGATTCGTCGCAACAACAACCACGGCATCAGCCTCATCAGTGTGCGACCGGCACATTCGGGCGTACGTGTCCCGTGCTGTTTCGTTCCGAATCCGATGAATATCGTCAGATTCGGACATAGATAAACCCAGTCCGTCGATTGTAAGAACCTCAATCCCGTTCTCTTCGAAGAAGAGACGCAACCGTTGATTATCAGTATCAGTATACGGAGAGACAACCGAAACGGACTCAACATCCAACTGTTCGAGCGCAGCTAGAACGGCAGTTGAGGCTGTAGTTGCTGGGATATCTCCCACCTGTTCCAACCGCGTGACAATCCCCTGATGTGCGTCTGGTCCATCATAGAAGCTACTCCGGTTACATGCATATGCGATGACATCCATACCCATGGATCCATACTGTTCCGCCTCTTTTTCCGCCTGTGCTATGAGTTCATCTCCGGGTGTCACACCATTTAGCCGAGTCGAGTACAATCCGACTCCGTGAGGACAGATTTCGTTCAGTTCAGGTTCTATTACGACATTATCTGGTGGAGTAATCAACCCGATCTTACCGCGCCAACCGAACATACCAAAGGTACAGAGACAACGCATATAAAATATGTGGAAGGTGCGAAGCGAGCATTTATGCACGAAACGTCGGTGCACACTGAGGGAATCCCAGTTGGCAAACCAGCGGTATTTAATTGTATAACTGACAAACGTACACGTATGAGTACAACTATCGATGAATTTCAGTCGAGGCGATCGACGGTATACGCAAGCGAGGGACTGGTTGCAACGAGCCAACCACTTGCCGCTGAAGCGGGTATCTCTGTGCTTCAAAGCGGGGGCAACGCGTTCGACGCCGCAGTCGCAACCGCCGCCGCACTGAACGTCGTCGAACCAACCTCAACCGGACTCGGGGGCGATGTCTTTGCGTTGTATCGAACTGCTGATGAGGATATCGGTGCACTGCGATCGTGCGGCGGAGCACCCGCTGAGGCGACGATAGAGAACGTACGAGAGGCGCTTGAACGAGACGAAGACGTATCACGATACTACCCGAAATCACGGGGGTACACGGTTGATTCCACGGTGGATGATGACGAACTGGGAATGCCTTTTTTAGGGCCACATACAGTCACCGTTCCGGGAACCGCTCGCGGATGGGAAACGACGGTTCAATCTCTCGGACGGCTAACACTATCTGACGTGCTTCAACCAGCGATCCGCTATGCAATTGAGGGGTATCCGGTTTCAGAAGTGATTGCCCATTCTTGGCAAGACGCGACTGAGCTATTTACTGACAAGCACGCCCGTGAGGCGTATCTCTTCGACGGAACCAGCCCACAACCGGGCGACATCGTGACCCTGCCAAAATTAGGGAGATCGATGAAAAAAATCGCAGACGAAGGCGCTGATGTTGTATATGAGGGCGAAATCGCGGAAGCGATCGTGGAGGAGGTACAGGCAAATGGCGGCTTGCTGTCAGTCAACGATCTCGCCGCGTTCGAACCCGAGTTTCTCGACCCGATTAGCACGACGTATCACGGCACAGAGATTTACGAACTCCCCCCAAACAATCAGGGTCTGATCGCACTCGAAGCATTAAATATCGCCGAAAAGCTCGGTGTAGGATGCTATGAAGATGATACAACTGAACGGACTCATAAACTGATCGAGTCGGTGAAGTTGGCATTCGTCGACGGCCATCAGTATATCACTGATCCCGAGTACCAAGAAATCCCACCGTTGGCATCAACAGAGTATGCAGCTGAACGAGCTACAGCTGTCGGTGCGTCAGCGATTCGAGATCCCAAGATTGGGGTCCCGAACGCGAATGCAGAGGATGCAGATACTGTGTTGTTGACTGTTGGTGATGCTGAGGGAAACCTCGTCTCCTATATTAACTCCCGTTTTGCCGGGTTTGGAAGTGGATTAGTAGCTGGTGACACCGGGATCGCGCTACAGAACAGAGGGGCTTCGTTCTCGCTCAACTCTGCCCATCCTAACAGTTTGCAGCCGGGTAAACGCCCGTTTCACACGCTCATTCCGGCCCTTGCTCGGTTCGGTGTAGATGACTGGGCCGCCTTTGGTGTGATGGGTGGGTACATGCAGCCCCAGGGTCACGTTCAAATACTCTCGAATATTGTTGACCGCGAGCTATCGCTCCAGGCAGCCTTGGACCAGCCCCGGTGGCGATATCGACAGGAGGGGACCATCGCTGTTGAACAACGACACCCAAATCAGACAGAACTTGCGCGAAAGGGCCACGATGTTCGGGTTCAGCCATCGTCCGTGTTCGGCGGTGCACAAATAGTTCGGCGGAGCGGCGACACGCTGGCCGGCGCGACCGAACCACGAAAAGACGGCAGCGCGGTCGGCTACTGATATCATCGGTTACACACGACTGCAGGGAAATCTCCAGTTCTATCCTGACGAGGCGTTTGTGAGAGTTCGTGTTCCCCCATCAAACAAGGAGCTTTCGGCGGTACGAGTGGGAAGCTGGCTTTATTAGTGGGTGCTCGCATCGGCTCTTTGTAGTCGCCTCGGAAGCCCTGTCGAGAACCTTTCAGTGAATTAAAGTTTCGCACCGACTCGGTCGTCATCGAGTGCGTAGACGCCTCTTACGTCTCGACAGAACGGGATGATAGTGGTCTCGACGATGAGGAGGTCTCGAAATATTAAGTTCGAGACATCCGGTAAGATCGGTTTAGCCCGTGTCGAGATTCCCGATGGCGTCATCGAGAATTTCTTGATCGTGTCCCAAACTCGTCTAGAGTTTGCCTCTGGTAGCCTGAGTTGACACCTTCATCGTCATGACTGTTTTGGCTGACCGCTTGAGCAGTTCGTCGGCGAACGCCGCGAACTGTTCAGGATCGGCATATCTCACGAGAGTGAGCCACAGAAGCGACTCTAACCCGGCTTCTGACCACCGCATCCACTGGTTTTTGCATCGCTTCGAGATTTCACCAATTTCTTTGAGAAGGGGAAGGAATCCGGGTCTGAATCACCCAGTGGAAGGTGGAATAGACGAGTTCGTCACAGCTAGCCATCTTGACGTAACGTTCGAGAAACGCCTGGATGGATCGGTCAGATTCGGCAGCGAATCCAAGTGAAAGTGTACATGGCAGCGCAACGACTCAACTTTCCGCCCTCGTTGGATGAGATTCGTTGCGCGAGCGGCTCGCGCAACTCATCGGAAGAACATGCTCTTTGAATTCGATTCACAACTGCTGAATCTGATAGAGTGTACACTTTCTCTGCTGGACTCTTATACTCCTAGTTGCTTACAATTCTAATCCGACGTCCTCAGATGCCTCAGTGGATTGAATTGGGACGGATGGCATCAGAATTTTCCCTCTGATACATGAAAAAATATGCTGGTATTACCTCGAAAGTTTCGAGGTGGTCAAATCATAACAAATGGTATGAATTCTACCTGTCCCGCATATCCTCGAATTCCAAGCCACTCGAAGAATAGTATCGAACTCCCTAAGCCGACGACAAGTCCGACCACCACAACATATCCAAGTTTTACGTCGGTCTCAAAATAGAGAAACATGATCAAGTAAACCACCACTGGAACACCGAATCCGGCGATGTAGGTCAATACGACGAATAGCCCGACCCAGAGTATCGCCCGCAACTCGGTAGAAAAAGAGGACTCCGCACTATCGAAATTCGACTCAGCAAACGTCTCATCATTGTTTGCCAATTTATCACGTATCGTAATATAGTATGGGATTTCATCTTTCTTTATTACCCCAGATGAAATCAATGCTGCGGTCAAATCCAGCGACACTAGTAAAAAAATAGCGACAAGTACGATTATAGGAAAAAGACGGGTATCAGATCCGTACCCAAAAGAATGGTATATTAGAGACCCAACGATGACTAACAGCAGTACTCGAAACAAAAAACCACGCTTTTTAGCCGATACGATGCTTTCCATTTCTGTGGTCCCAAACATGTTCTATGAGATGATTGTTGTGCCCCCCATGAAGCTTAGCCGCTGATCAGCTCGCCGACGACGTCTGAGGCTTCGCTATATGCCTCTAACATTGCCATCTGCTCGTCGTAGGCCTCTGATAGCGACGTTTCGTCATTGATCGGCCGATCCTCATCCTCTGTAGCAGAAATAAAGTCATCATTTGAAAGAACATTATTCAACCCTTCTTCTAGTACCTCAAGGACTTCCTCGGATGCATCAGGTGGCGCAATCAACGGGCGTGGGTTCTGAGAGAGTGCAATCAAATCGTCGGTTACTCCTCCTGGAACGTCCCAGTCGGCCAGCGTGGGTGCAGACCAAATGTCCCTCGGTTCCTCAGACGAAATCAGAAACGCCTCCAGATCGTCCTCTTCATCGACGAATGGTGCAATCGACGCCACTGTGTACGGGAGTACTTGTATCTCATCCTGAAGTATCCCAGTAGTTACATCACCGAACCCGTCGTAGTGGACAAACTGGAGGTCGTCTTCCGTCCACCGACCGGTCAGCTCTCCATATAAAGTCGGAACAATGTGTGATGAGTGGCCCACGCCCGCAGTCCCGATTGCGGCTCCGCTAGTGATCGCCTCCTCAAAGTCATCCCAAGAGTCGATTGGCCCAATCGAATCGTTGTGCATCCAGCCGGTATCGGAGTACGCATACGTCCCGATGTAATTAAACTCTTCCAGTTCGTAATCTACCGTATCAGGCAGCGCAATTTGCTGCGTGACGGCAGTCGGTGGATCGTATGCTCCGAGAGTGTAATCCGGTTCACTGTTCCAGAGAGTGTTGACTCCAGTTATGCCGCCGGCGCCTGTGACGTTCTCCGGAACGATTGATGCATCGCCGGGGATCTCGTCTTCTAGGTAATCCGAAATCGTTCGTGAATACCAGTCGTAGCCGCCACCTGCCGAGTACGGAATTATCGTTTCGAGGTCTTGTGATGGCCACTCTTCGTCTTCGTCAGTTGAGCCACCGAGACAGCCGGCCAGTCCAAGCGCACCGATAGCGGATCCGGTTGTGAGAACTTTTCGTCTTGAAACAGGTTTGTTTCCTGATTTCATCGAGAGTGGCTACAGACTACAAGGTTAAAGACTTTACGCTTAATCGAATTTTTCTATCTACATATCCTTTGTACTCGCATATGTATGTTCTTACCTTCACTTTGCACACTCAACAGCACCTGTTCGTAAAGATGAGTGTGTTAGCGGGCGACCAGCGGCGGTGGGGACTCGGACGCGTTTGGGGACGTAATTGGAGTGCTAGAGACTAAACCACAGCCTGCGATCGCCCCAGTGTGGTAGTGCTGTGATTGAGTAACTCACTTTCCGGAGAGCTAATCAGAACAGTCAGTGCTCACAGTCGTTTGCTTTTGCGAGTTCCATCGTCGCATTAGCGTAAACGGCTGCCCCAGTGAGAACGTCCTCCCATTCGGTGTATTCGTCTTTCGAGTGACTCTTTCCATCCACACTTGGGACAAATATCATAGCTGTATCGGCAATATCGCTGACATACATTGCATCGTGACCGGCACCACTGATCATCTGTTGACTGGTCGCGCCGGTTCGATCCGCGCTGGTCGCGATCGCTCGCTGCACACGAGAAGAGAATTCTGTCTGATTTGTATTCATTATCTCTTTGATTTCAAACGAGGTTCCCTGCCGCTCGGTCGCTGCTGAGAGTTCTCGTTCGATCCGTGTAAGCGCAGTAGCCCTCGTCCCATCGTCGTAGCATCGGAGATCGATAGTGAACGAAACCGTTTCGGGAATAGTATTGATCGAACCTGGTTCGATATCAAGTTCACCAACAGTTAGGACAGCATCGTCACTCAAATAACTCCCCAGCGTCCGGAGTTGCTGAATCACTGTCGTTGCAGTCGCCAATGCATCGCTCCGATCGTACATGGGCGTCGTCCCTGCGTGATCGGCTTCGCCAGTGATGGTGACACGCAGCCACCGCATACCGACGATTCCCTGAACTACACCGATATCGTCACCGTCCTCTTCAAGACGTGGTCCCTGTTCGATATGTAGTTCGAGAAATGAATCGATCGGATGTGGTTCACACGGTTCCTCTCCATCAAACCCGATTTCTTCGAGTGCCGCCGCGACACTCACGCCGTCCTCGTCTTGAGCAGAGAGCGCTTCCTCAATTGAAAACTCGCCGACAAAGGTGGCACTGCCAAGCGGTGCGAGATTGAACCGTGATCCCTCTTCATTGGTCCAATTAACGATTTCGATTGGACGGTCGGTGTTAATATTCTGGTCATCGAGTGCCCGCAGCGTTTCGAGCGCACAGAGCACCCCCAACTGGCCGTCGTAACACCCCCCATGGGGTTGGGAATCCAGGTGTGAGCCAATAAGCACAGGAGAGAGTTCTTGATCACCGTCACGACGGCCGAAGATGTTTCCAACCGTGTCGACCCACGTCTCAATCCCGAGTGTTTCCAAATCGTCGACGAACTGGTTTCGAACCGCCCTGTCGGCCTCCGACAACGCCAGCCGATGGAGTCCACCATTTTTCGTCGCACCGATCTGAGAATACGTTTCGAACGTGTCACGAAATCTCGCCTCGTTTATCTGGAGTTCCATACAGACTAATTAGACGCATATGTTATAAAATCGTTGGGAAGTAAAATTCTTTAGCCATCTGCGAACAGTTTCCCAAAACCATCAATCGTCTGATCGACTCCGCAAAGCGAGAATGCATGCCAAAGGAGAGCTTGATTGGTCGCAACGACCGGTACACCGAGGTCCGCCTCAATTGTTTCGAGAGTTTCAAGACACGCTAGATTCGTCGCTGTAACGAGAACCGCATCTGATTCAGGATCGAACGATTGGACGACTCGCTGGTACGTGTCTCGGGCCGTTTCACGGCCAATCTCGACGGCATCGGTCTCGTCTGTTGCGGAAAGTCCGAGTCCATCCATCGCTGAAACGGTAATCCCGTCATCGGTTAAAAAAGTGCGCAACAGTTCGTTGTCAGACTTGTTGTATGGCGTGACAACGGAAACCGAGTTGACACTCAGTGCATCGAGTGCGCGTCTCATCGCAGTCGACGCCGTAGTTACCGGAAGTCCGCTAACCGATTGAAGCCGAGATGCGACCTCCTCGTCACTTCCTGGACCGTCATGAAAACTGCTGAGCGTGCAAGCGTATGCGACGACGTCGACGTTTGCTGTCCCGAACTGGTCGGCAACGTGTTCTGCCTCCCGTGGCATTTCGTCTCGATCAATTGTGGTAAGTCGTGTCGAGTGTATTGAAACTCCGGGCGGAACGATATCGTACAACTCTGGCTCAATGAGAAGGTTGTCCGGAGGAGAAATGAGGCCGATTTTGCAGCGCCAACCGTACATGAATGATCATGTTTGGTCTTCTGGACATATAACCATACCGTATAGATAGCCTATTGGATGCCAATTGAAGTTGTTCGCCGACAGTAAACGCACGACATCTCTGAAATGCACCACTCAGACATGAAGAACTATCGAGGCGTTTCCCAAGAATCTAGGCTTGCAGTTAGTGTGCGGTAATCTTAGGCAGTCTCAGTGATGTGGAAAGAGAAGTTTGGAATCTCTCTGGGACAAAATGTCGTTCAAGAGAATGGTGAATTGACCGATGAATGCGACGATCTTCGAGCTAGCCGATCCGAAGTCATCGAAGCAGTTCTCACAGCATACCCTCGATCAGACGCAGGCCGCGGTGAACGTGTACCTGAGTTAATTACCGAGAAACGGGAACTTTCTAATTATAAAAATCGTATGCCGTGTGCACGGCGTTCTTGTGCAGTTTCACGAACACACATGAACCACTCTGTGAGAACTTCTCCTAGAGAGATCATCGAAGGTTGTACTACACAGCGACTATTCATTCGGCGGACTACAATTGGTGTTTCTTCACAGTGAACAGTATATAAGAACTCAATTTTGTTAGCTGGAACGTTTGGTGGTACTTGCACTGCGAACACATGGCGACGCGTCGCCGCGGCGGGTGTCGTCCCTAATAATCGCCGCTTGAGAGCCTGTCTAAGAATTCTCACACTCCCAGTCATCGATATCGGTCGAAGACACCGCAGTATAATTTGCTCAACTGATCCAGCAGCGTTGACAAAAAGAGAGGCAAACTCAGCTATCTGGCGATCG